>Ga0193752_1000211_pt1 | contig 68538 bp, 70 predicted proteins | sample H1c1metaG_FD_144924 | JGI IMG/M metagenome (GOLD analysis project Ga0193752, IMG submission 144924) | Soil microbial communities from a riparian zone of the East river system, Colorado, United States - H1c1 | ecosystem: Environmental > Terrestrial > Soil > Riparian zone | place: USA: East River... | reverse complement strand
CCGGTCATCGCGCACCTGTGGCGCTACGGCCAGCAGCTCATCGATCTCATCAATGGCGTGGCGAAGGAATTCGGCGTGGATAAGAGCCTGCAGGCGGGCGGCATCGCATGCTCGCCGTACTACGCGACGCTGGACCGCGACGGCAAGCCGTCGCTTGAGCTGCGCACGCTTTTCGCGCAGGAGATGGTGCGCGGCGGCGTGCTGATGCCCTGGATCGCGCTGAGCTACCGGCACCGCGAGGCGGAGCTGGCGCTGACCGAGAAAGCCTTGCGCGCCACGCTGCCGATGTACCGCCGCGGGCTCGAAGAAGGCTGCGACCGTCTTCTCGAAGGCGAGCCGATCAAGCCCGTGTTCCGGAAATTCAACTGATGAACGCTCTGTTGCGCGACAAGGTGGTCGTGATCACCGGTGGCGCCGGACTGCTGGGGCGAGCGTTCTGCCAGGCGGTGACCGAGAACGGCGGTACCGCCGTAGTCGCGGACCTGAAGGAAGCGGAGCCTGGCAAAGGCGATTTCCGGCGCGTGGACATCAACGACGGCGCGTCGCTCGACGGCCTGCTCGACGACCTGAAGCGCCGCTATGGCCGGATCGATGCTCTTGTGAACAACGCCTATCCGCGCAACGCCAACTACGGCCGCAAGCTCGAGGAAGTGACGCGCGCGGATTTCTGCGAGAACCTGTCGCTCCACCTCGGCGGGTATTTCCTCGCGTCGCAGAAATTCGCCGGTTACTTCCGCGGTCAGGGCCACGGGAATATCGTCAACATGGGCTCGGTATACGGCTACCTCGCGCCGCGCTTCGAGATCTACGAAGGCACGCCGATGACCATGCCGGTCGAGTACGCCGTCATCAAGGCCGGCGTGCTGCAACTCACTAAGTACCTTGCCAGCTACCTGGCGGGGCACAACATCCGCGTCAACGCGATAAGTCCCGGGGGAATCGAGGATGGCCAGCCCGAGCCGTTCCAGAAGGCGTATCGCGCTTTCTGCCTCAACAAGGGCATGCTCCAGACGCGAGACGTGTGCGGCGCGCTGCTCTTCCTGCTGTCGGACCTGTCCGCATTCATGAACGGGCAGAACCTGGTCGTCGACGACGGCTTCTCCCTCTAGCCATGGTCAAGCCCCGGCTCATCTTCACCCTGCTGATCGAAAGCGGCTCGTTCATGCTTAGCCGCAACTTCAGCCTGCAGCGGGTCGGCGACCTTGGCTGGCTGAAGGAGTTCTACGACTTCGACTCGATCGCACTGTCGATCGACGAACTGGTGGTTCTCGACGTCACGCGGGGGAAGAAGGACCTCTCCACCCTGACGCAGCGCATATCCGAGCTGGCGCAGAACTGTTTCGTGCCGATCGCCGCCGGCGGTGGCGTTACCTCGATGGAGGCGGCATACCGCCTCCTCGGAGCCGGCGCGGACAAGCTGGTGGTCAACACCGCGCTTGCGAGCAGCCCCGATCTCGTGCGCGAGCTCGTGCGCGTGTTCGGCGGCCAGTCGATCGTCGCCTCGATCGACTATCGCGAGGTCGACGGCGTAAACCGCGTTTTCGTCGAGAACGGTTCGCGGGCAACGGGAAAATCCCTCGAGGAGTTCGCCGGCCACGCCGCGGCGCTCGGCGTCGGCGAGATGTACATCACCTCGATGCAGCGTGACGGTACTGGCCAGGGCTACGACGTCGCCACCCTCAGGCGGCTAGGAAGTTCGGTGTCGGTGCCAGTGATCGCCTCGGGCGGGGTAGGCAAGCCGCAGCACCTGCTCGAAGGGCTGCGCGAGGCGGGCGTGCAGGCGGTGTCGACCGCCAACCTGTTCAACTTCATTGCCAACGGGCTCGCCCACGCCCGCCAGGTGCTGATCCAGAACGGCGTGCCGCTGCCGAGCTGGACACCCTTCGCCCTGTGATGCACCGCGACCATGACTGACCGGCTCGATACCATCAGCGTCGGCGACGAGGCGGAAATCGTGCACACGATCAGCGAGGCGGACGTCGACGCGTTCTCGCGGCTCACCGGCGACGACAACCCGCTGCACATGAACGAGGCGTTCGCCGCCTCGACCAGCTTCCAGAAGCGCGTCGTGCACGGCATGCTGACCGCTTCCTTCATCTCGACCATCATCGGCACGCGACTTCCGGGTCCGGGCGCGATGTGGTTCGAGCAGACCACCCAGTTCCTCTCCCCGGTGCGGATCGGCGAACGCATCCGCGTCCGGGCACGTGTCAGGCACAAAAGCATCGCGCAGCGCATCGTCGTGCTGGAAACAGTGGTTTTCGGCGACGACGGCCGGAAAGTCATCGAAGGCGAGGCCAAGGTGAAGATCATCGAACAGGAAAAGAAAACCCCGCAACCCGCCGGCGCGGAGCGCCGGGCGGTCATCGTCTCCGGCGCCGGAAGGGGCATCGGCGCCGCGATCGCCCGGCAACTCGCTGCGGCCGGGCACCCGGTGCTGATCAACTACCTGCGCGACGCCGAGCAGGCGAACCGCGTCAAGCGCGAGATCGAAAGCCAGGGCGGCCGGGCGCTGGTCTGCCAGGCCGACATTGTCGACGAAGCGCAGGTGCTCAAGATGACGCGGCTGGCAATCGAGACCTTCGGCGGCCTGGCGGGCGTGGTGAACAACGCCTGCGGCACGATCGCGCCGCGCGAATTCCTCGAGCTGCCGTGGGCCGAGCTGCAGGGTCATCTCGATGTGCAGCTGCGCGGCGCTTTCAACCTCACCCGTGCCGCGCTGCCGAGTCTGCTCGAGCAGAAAGCCGGTGTGATCGTCAACATCGCCAGTGTCTACGCCGACGGCGTGCCGCCGGTGAAGATCATTCCTTACGTCGCCGCGAAATCCGCGCTGGTCGGCCTGTCGAAGGCGCTCGCCGCGGAATTCGGCCCGCAGGGCATCCGTGTCAACACCGTCTCGCCGGGCATGACGCGCAGTGACTTCATCTCGAACGTGCCTGAGAAGACCGCCACCAAGATGCAGACGCCGCTGCGCCGCCTCGCCGAGGTGGAGGACGTCGCCGGGACGGTGCGCTTCCTATTCAGCGACGCGGCGTCCTTCATCTCCGGCCAGAACATCCGCGTGTGCGGCGGAGCGGTGATGCAATGAGTCTGGACGCGGGCATCCATCCGCAGAGCGACGCGCTTACCTACTCGCAGGTCGAGGAGGTGCTCGCGCGCGCGCCGCTCGCTGAGCTGCCCGGGTTACGCATCGTCGTGTTGCGCAACGTGATGGTCGAATCAATGGTTCCGTACCTGCGCTACCAGGCCTATCGCATGGGCTATCGGGCCGAAGTGGTGCTCGGCGAGTACGACAACGTCGTGCAGGAATCCCTCGGCGCGAATCCGGAGCTGTTCCGCGCCAAGGCAGACACCGTGCTGATTTTTACCTATCTGGAAAACCTCGCGCCTCGGCTTGCACACGGATTCGCCGCGCTGTCGCCAGATGAGGTGGCGGCCGAGGTGGGGGCGGTGCACGAGTACGTCGGCAGGTGTCTGCAGGGCATCCGCCGCCACTCCGATGCGATGCTGCTCTGGCACGCCTTCGAGCGGCCCCTGCACCCGTCATTGGGAGCGGTCGACGGGCAGTCCGCGGAAGGCCAGGCGGCAGTCATCGCGGGGCTGAACCACTACCTGCTCGGGCAGCTGAAGGAAGCGGGCAACGCATACCTAATCGACACCAATCTGTGCGCCGCCCGCGTCGGCGCGAAGGCCTTCTACGATCCGCGCTACTGGCACATCGGCAAGGCGCCCTATTCCAGGGAAGCGCTGAAGGAACTAGCGCGGGAGAACTTCAAGTTCATCCGGCAGCGCATGGGCAAAGCCAAGAAATGCCTGGTGCTCGACTGCGACAACACGCTGTGGGGCGGCATTCTCGGCGAAGAAGGTGTGCGCGGCATTCAGCTCGGCACGACTTTTCCGGGGTCCGCGTACCGCGAGTTCCAGCAGGAGGTCCTCAACCTCTACCATCGCGGCATCCTGATCGCGCTGTGCAGCAAGAACAACGAGCAGGACGTCTGGGAGGCGCTCGCCGAGCACCCGCAGATGCTCCTCAAGATGGAGCACGTCGCCGCGGCGCAGATCAACTGGCTCGACAAGGCCGCCAACCTCAGACAGATCGCCAAGGATCTGAACATCGGCCTGGACAGCCTGGTGTTCGTCGACGACAGCGAGTTCGAAGCCAAGCTGGTCCGCTCCCTGGTGCCGGAGGTGGAGGTAATCCTCCTGCCAGCCGGCCGGGCCGTCGAGTACCGAGCGATCCTCGCCTCATGCGGGCTGTTCGACGGCCTGACGCTGTCGCACGAGGACCGTACGCGCGGTCCGATGTACGCGGCACAGAAGAAGCGACGCGAGCTGGCTAGCGACGCGACCAACCTCGAGGGCTACTTCCGCTCCCTCGAGATGGTGGTAGACCTGCGCTTCGCCGACGACTTCGCCACGCCCCGCGTCGCGCAGCAGACCCAGAAGACCAACCAATTCAACCTCACCACCCGCAGGTATTCCGAGGCGGACATCGGCAAGCTCGCAGCGGCGGCCGATTCGGACGTCATCTGCCTGAAGCTCACCGATTCATTCGGCGAGATGGGGATCGTCGGAACCTGCATCGTCAAGTACAACGGCAGCTCGGCGCACATCGACACGCTTCTCATGTCGTGCCGCGCGTTGGGGCGTGGTGTGGAGGACGTATTTCTGATGGAAGTGCTCGACTACCTAAAGCGGCAGGGCGTGGGGTCGGTCACCGGCGAATACCTGGCCACGGCGAAAAACCAGCAAGTCGAGGCGTTCTACGCTAGGCACGGCTTCCGCGCAGTCGACGAAGGCGATGCCGGCAAGTCGAAAACCTTCACCCTTGGCCTGGAGCGCCTCGCCTGGCGCAGGCCGGGGTACTTCCGCGCAATCAATTCACATCTGGGATGAGCGACATGGCAACACCCGCCCGCGAGAAAGTCTTCCGCATCGTCAGCGGCGTGCTCGATTGCCCGCGCGAGCAGGTCGACGAGGACACCTCGCCCGACACCGCAAAGAACTGGGACTCGCTTCGCCACATGAAGCTGATGATGGCACTGGAAGAGGAACTCGGCGTGCAGTTCACCGCCGACCAGATTGTCGAGATGAATAGCGTCGGGCTGATCCTGGCGGTGCTCGAAGAGACTGGCGCGCTGCGCTGACCACAACGGAACCCAACCCATGCGCAACCCCTACATCGCAGGCAAGCAGGTTTATCTCCGGCACCCTACCGAGGCCGACGTCACCGGCCGCTGGCACGAGTGGTTCAGCGACGAAGAGGTCACCAAGTACATCGGTGACCGCTACTGGCCGAACTCGACCGAGGCGCAGATGGAGTTCTATCGCAGCTGCCTGAACAGCCGCTCGCGCCTGCTGCTGTCGATCGTCGACCTGAAGAGCGACAAGCACATCGGCGTGTGCAGCCTGAGCAACATCAGCTGGGTGCACCGCTACGCGGACCTCGCCTTCGTCATCGGCGAGGCCGAATTCCGCAAAGGAACCTACGCTTTCGAGTCCGCGGCGCTGCTGCTCAAGGCGGCGTTCCTGCGCCTGAATCTGAAGACGGTGCGCGGCGGCCACGCCCTCGCCAACGACGCGTCGGCGGCAGTGCTGAAGATGCTGCGCTTCGAGACCGTCGGCGTGTACAAGGAGATGTACTGGGCCGACGGCAAGTTCAATGATTACGCCGTGTGCATGATCCGCTTTGAGGACTGGCTGGCGCGCAACGGCGCAGCTGCCAATCCGGGCTGAGCGCGCCATTCTTTTCAATTCGTACGAATTCATCTTCCTGTTCCTGCCGGCGACGCTGGCGGGCTTCTTCCTTGTTGCGCGCGCCGGCCACAAGCTCGCGGCGCTGTGGCTCGCGTTGGCATCGCTCTTCTTCTACGGCTGGTGGAATCCGAAGTTCCTGCTGCTCCTGCTGGGCTCGATCGCGTTCAACTATGCCGCAGGCTGCCTGATCGCCCGTGCGCAGGGCACGCCGCGCTCGCGGCCACTGCTGATCGCGGCCGTCTCGGCCAACCTGCTGGTGCTCTGCGTCTTCAAGTACGCGGATTTCTTCATCGGCACGCTCGAGGGCGTGTCGGGCCGGGCGATCCCGCACGCCGGCATCCTGCTGCCGCTCGGCATCTCGTTCTTCACCTTCACCCAGATCGCGTTCCTCGTCGACGTGCACCGCGGTCTGGCACGCGAATACAACTTCATCCACTACCTGCTGTTCGTCAACTACTTCCCGCACCTGATCGCGGGCCCGCTGCTCCACCACAAGCAGATGATGCCGCAGTTCGCGCAGGAATCGACCTACCGCATCAGCGCGGAGAACATTGCGATCGGCCTGACCATCTTCGCCATCGGCTTGGCGAAGAAGGTGCTGCTCGCCGACAGCTTCGGCGCCTACGCGACGCCGGTCTTCGACGCGGCGCGCGACGGCATGCAGCCGAAGCTCGTCGTCGCATGGATCGGCGCGCTTGCCTATACGCTACAGCTGTACTTTGACTTCTCCGGCTATTCGGACATGGCGATCGGCCTGTCGCGCATGTTCGGCGTAACTATGCCGCTCAACTTCGCCTCGCCCTACAAGGCGCAGAGCATCATCGAGTTCTGGCGGCGCTGGCACATGTCGCTGTCGCAGTTCCTGCGCGACTACCTCTACGTGCCCCTCGGCGGCAACCGCCACGGCAAGGTGCGCCGCTACGTCAACCTGATGATCACGATGCTCCTCGGCGGGCTCTGGCACGGCGCGAGCTGGACCTTCGTCGCCTGGGGCGGACTGCACGGTCTGTATCTGGTCGTGAACCACGCGTGGCGCGGCCTGCGCGAGCGCTTCGGCGCCGCGCCGACATCACCTTCTGCCGGAGGCCGCGTCGCTGGCGTCGCCGTGACGTTCGTCGCGGTGGTCGTAGCGTGGGTCCTGTTCCGCGCCGCGAGCTTCGGCGCCGCGCAGTCGATGCTCGCCGGCATGTTCGGCCTCAACGGCATCGCGCTGCCCGAGACTCTCGGCCGGCTGCTCGGCGCTCGGTCCGAGGCGATGCGGGCGTTCGGAATCACCTTCGCAGGCACCCTGCACGAAATCCAATGGAGCGTCAGCCCCGCGTTCTGCTTCCCTCTACTTTGCGCTGGCCTGTTCATCGTCTGGGCACTGCCCAACACGCAGCAATGGATCGGCATGGTGCGTGATCGCGTGTCGGGCATGACCTGGCGGCCCAGCGCCCTGCAGGGAATCATGGTGGGCAGCTTGTTCGGACTGTCGGTCGTCTGCCTATCGAAGTTCTCCGAATTCCTCTACTTCAGGTTCTAGCGTGCTTTCCTACCTGAAATGGTTCGTCGCGGGCTTCGTGCTGGTGCACCTCGCCGCCGGCGGCGTCAACTGGCTGATCGACCCGTTCGCGATCCATGCGTCGCCGCGGATCGAGAGTTCAATCTGCTGAAGCCCGCGATCCTGCAGCGCGGGCGCATCTTCAAGACCTTGGTCGCTACTCGCGGTGACTGGGACGTCATCATCCTCGGCACCTCGCGCGCTGACATCGGCCTCGACCCGGCGCATCCTGCGTTCGCCGGCCGGCGCTGCTTCAATGCCGCGACCCCGAACCAGCCGCATGCGGAGACGCGGCAGATGCTAGAGGCGGCTGCGGCTTCGGGCACGCTGAAGCAGGCAGTGATCGCGCTCGATTTCTTCGCCTCCAACCCGCGCTACGGCTATATGCCGGACTACGAATCCGCCAACTTCAGATGGTGGCGGCGATTCCAGGTCGTCTTTAGCGGCGACACGCTAAAGGAGAGTTTCTGGACGGTGCAACGCCAGGACCGGCAGTTGGTGATGCGCGACTACGGACTCTGGCTACCGAATGGAAGGCGAGAGTTTTCGGTGCGCGCCGGGCATCGCACTGCGGCGCTCGGCAGCGACGAGGCCTATATAAGATCCCACTACCTGTACCCCTACAAGTTTTCACATGAGGGCGATGAACCGCTCAGCCATGTCCGTCGCCTCATCGCCTACGCCCACGCGCACGGTATCGATCTCAAGCTGCTGATCTCGCCCTCGCATGCTCGGCAATGGGAAACCCTCGCCGTCGACGGCCTGTGGCCCGACTGGGAGGAGTGGAAGCGGCGCCTAGTGGCGATGAACGAAGAGGAGGCTGGCAAGGCCGGCCGCGCGCCATTCGCGCTGTGGGATTTTTCGGGCTACAGCGCCATCACGACCGAGCCGTTTCCGGCAGCGGGAGACAACGCCGCGCGGATGAAGTGGTACTGGGAGTCGTCGCATTTCAATAAGGAAGCCGGCGATGTGGCCCTCAACCGGGTCTTCGCCCGCGGGGATGTGCCCGCCGATTTCGGCGTGACGCTGACGTCGGCGAACATCGAGCGGCACCTGGAAACGCTGCGCAGGGACCGTGCGTTGTGGGTCAAAGCCAACCCGCAGGACGTGGCGGAAATCGAGCGCATCGCCGCGTCCTACGCGAAGAAATACCAATCCAATCCGAACCTCAACAGCCAGGCACCTACCACACCGTGAGCGTCAAACTCAAATACTGCACTCGATGTGTAATGCCGGACACCCGGCCGCGCATCACATTCAACGAGCAGGGCGTGTGCAACGCCTGCTCATGGGCCGACGAGAAGCGCTCGACCGTCGACTGGCCTGCCCGCTGGAAGCAGATGGAGGAGCTCTGCGACAAATACCGCAGCCGCAATTCAGGGAAATGCAACGTGATCGTGCCGGTGAGTGGCGGCAAGGACAGCTCCTACGTGAGCTGGATGATCCGGGAAAAGCTCGGGATGCGCCCCCTGTGCATCACCATCAAGCCACCGCTGGAGAAGGAAATCGGGCAGCGCAACCTGCACGCCTTCATCGAGCACGGTTTCGACCATATACATCTCACGCCCAATCCGCGCGTCGGCAAGGTCATCGACAAGCGGGCATTCATCGATCATGGCCGGCCGATGCACTCGTTCATGACCTGCGCCCAGGCCGCGGTGTTCCGCGCAACGATCCTGTTCGACATCCCGTTTGTGATGTGGGGCGAGGAAGGCGAGACCGAGTATGGCGGCACCTCGAAGCTGAAGGGCCAGGCGCACTACGACATCGATACGGCGATCAGCATCTACCTGAGCGGAGAAGATCCGGTAAAAGCGCATCTCACGGAGTTCTCGCCGGGCGATCTGTACTGGTGGACGATGCCGACCGCGGCGGAGTTCCGTGCAGTCAATCCGACCATCGCGAAGTGGTCCTACTTCGAGGACTGGGACCCGTACGAGCACTATCTGCTGGCGAAGGAAAAGGTCGGCCTGCAGGAAGCGCCCCAGCGCAACATCGGCACCTACAACAACTTCGGCCAGAACGACACGGTCCTCTACGACCTATACGTATACCTGATGTACCTCAAATTCGGCTTCGGCCGCTGCTCGCAGGACGTCGGCATCGACATCCGCCGCGGGGCGATGGCGCGCGAGCAGGCGCTCGCGCTGGTACGCAAGTTCGACGGCGAATACCCGGAGCCCTACATTGCGCAGTACCTCGATCTCTACGGCATGACCCAGGCCGAGTTCGACATGGTCCTCGACAAGCACGCGAACAAGAAGCTGTTCTCAAAAGTCGGCAAACGCTGGACGCCGATGTTCACCCCGGAATAAGACGCGAGCGTGATCTCCATCGTCGACTACGGCATGGGCAACATCAGATCGATGGAGTCGGCGTTCGCTCGCCTGGGGGTTCCGAGCCGCACCGTCAAATCGGCCGCGGGCATCCTGGAAAGCGACAAGCTGGTTCTTCCCGGTGTAGGCGCGTTCGCGAAGGCGATGGAGAACATCCTGGCGCTCGGTCTCGCCGCGCCGCTGCGCGAGTTCGCGCTGGTGCAAAAGCGCCCGGTGCTGGGCGTGTGCCTCGGTATGCAGCTTCTCGCCGATACCGGGGAGGAGGACGGAGTGACGCCCGGCCTGGGCTGGATCCCCGGCACGGTGCGACGGCTTGTCGTCCCGCCCGAGCTCAAGGTGCCGCACATCGGCTTCAACGCGCTTTCGTTTCCGCGCACCGCGGCGAGGAACGCGCTCTTCGAAGGGCTGCCGGAGAGCCCGGATTTCTACTTCGTGCACTCGTACGCCGTACAGGCGACGGAGCCGGGCGACGTCACCTCCTTCGCAAGCTACGGCACCGAGTTCGCCAGCAGCGTCTGCCGCGGCAACATCTTCGGCACCCAGTTCCACCCGGAGAAGAGCCAGGGCAACGGCCTGCGCCTGCTCCACAATTTCGCGCGGCTGGGGCGGGCGTGAAGCGAATCCTCTTCGTCCTGAACAAGCCGAACCGGGAGCTCGCGATCATGAACGCAATCACGGCCGAGCTCGCGGCGCTCGAGCCAACGGCGGAGGCCCGGATCATCCCCTATGACGGCCGGTTCACGGAGGAGGTTCTGGCGTTCCGGCCTGACGTAATGATGACCTTCCCGATGACCAGCTTCGGCACCGCCGAGCCGTACTATCTGTTCAAGCACCTGTTCAGCACCCGCGTGCTCTGCTACCGCGCCGAGGGCATCATCGACCCCGGCTCGCCGCAGAGCGTCACCAACCACATCGGCTACGACCGGTACGGATCGCGGCTGGTCGACGGCGAGATCTTCTGGGGCCCCGGCCCGGCGCGGATCATCGGCGAGGCGCTGCTCGCGGCGGGTAAGCTATCTTCCGCTGACCGAGTCAAGTGCTTCGGCTACTCGCGCCTGGAACGCTACTACGGCGCACCTGCGCCCGCCGGCCTCGCGCCGTTGCCCGCGGCCGTGGCGGAGAGGCTGGCGGCGCAGCCGCGCGGGCGCATAGCGTTCCTCGCGACCGGATTCCACTTCGCTAACTACACGCGCGAGATGATCTTCGCGGCGAAAGATCTCGACGCCGAGAACCGCTGCGACGAACTGCTCGGCGTCATCGAGGAGGTGAAGCGCTTCCGCGCAGCGTGGATCGACGCCGTGCGTCAGGCGGCGGCGGAGAATCCCGACGTCCTGCTGGTTCTGAAGAAGCATCCGATCGAGCGCCGCGAGGACTATGGCGCGCTCGAGGGCATCCCGAACCTGCTCTATGTCTGGCAGGACGTCGACATCGGCGATCTGGTCGAGCGCTCTGGCGTATTCTTCCACTACGGCTCGACCTCGCTCGCCGACGCCTATCTCACCGGCGTTCCCGCCGTCTACGTGTACAGCCGCGAGGCGCGCTGCCATGCCTGGTTCCCCGACATGGGCTGGCCCTCCGCGCGCTCCATCACCGCCGAGCAGATCGCCGAGGCGGTGCGCGAGTTCCGCGCCGGCCACTTGGCGCACGATGCGAACGACCCGAGGGTGAAGGCGGTCCTCGAGTTCAACTTCAACATCCGCGACGGCGAGCCCTACCGGCCGTCGCGCCAGATCGCGCAGTATCTGCTGCAGGACGACAAGGCGCAGCGCGCGTCGCTCCTTGACGCGCGCATGTGGCGGGCGCTTTCGCGCTACTACTCGCACTACTACTACCTGAAGTTGCGCAGCAGTGTCGGCCGGCCGATCAAGCGCGCGCTCAAGGCAGCCATGGCCCGCTTCCAATGAGATTCCTGCTCGCCCACATAGATCGCGCCCTGATCGCCCGCCTGGCCGTATCGGCGTTGTGCCTCGCGACGGTGGACCTGCTCGGTGTCGCGGTGTTCTTCCCCTATCTCTCGGTATTGACGATCGACGCGCCCGAGGCTGGCGATGGCCTGCTGGCAAAAGTCTATGCCTGGAGCGGGGCGACGTCGCGAGCGCAGTTCCTGATCATGGCGTCCGTGGCGCTTGCCGGTTTCTTCGTGCTCAAGTCTACGATCAGCTACCTCGCGGTCTGGCTGAAGTGCTGGACCAACGCGCACATCGGTATCCGCCTCTCCGATGATTTGTTCCAACGACTGCTGCGTGCCGACTATTCCTACCTCGCCAATAACAGCGTGTCGGAGATGACTGGCGTGATCAACGCGGAAACCATTCACGCTACGCTGTGCCTCGACACCTGGGTGATGATCGCCACGGACGCGGTCTTCCTCCTGCTGATTCTTGTGACGATCACAGTGATCGACGTCCGGCTCGCCGCGGTGCTAGTGGTAGGGCTTTGCCTGCTGTCTGCCGGACTGTACTTCTGCATCATGAGAAGAGTGACGCGGCTCGGCGCGCTGCAGACGCAGATCCATCTGCGGCAGTACCGGTTTCTCTACAGCGTGGTAAATGCGGTCAAGGACATCAAGATCCTCGGGCTGGAGCGGGCCACCGAGGCCGAGCACCGGGACTTAAATGTCCGCTACGCGGGCGCGATCGCGTCCTTCTACGTGTATCAGACCTTGCCGCGATCGATCATCGAGCTTCTGGTAATGCTCGGGCTGGTGGGCACCTCGGTGTTCATGGTCATGACCGATCAGGACCTCAAGGCGATCGCCCCGGTCATAGGCCTGCTCGCCGTTGCCACCTGGCGGCTGGTTCCTTCCTATTCGCGAATCCTCAATGCCTACGGCACCTACAAGTACTACAAACCGTCGCTCGGCGTCGTGCGGCGCCTTTATGAAGATCTGAACGCCGCGCAGGTCTCGATTCGTGCCGACCCCCGCCCGTACGAGCGAGCGCTGGAGATCCATGATTTGCATTTCGCGCATGGCGACAAGCCGGTTCTTGCGGGAGTCAGCCTGACCATTCGCAAGGGCCGCTCGGTCGGCATCGTCGGCCTCTCGGGATCGGGGAAAACCACCTTCCTGGACGTGCTCACCGGATTGCGGCGGGCGGACCGCGGCCGGTTCGTGCTCGATGGAAAACAGTTCGACCCACACGCCGCCGATAGTCTGCGCAGGCTGTTCGGCTACGTGCCGCAAAACGTGACCCTCATCGACGACAGCATCGCGTTCAACATTTCGTTCGAAAGGCAACCGAATGAAGAGCGTCTGAAGCATGCGACGCGCGTGGCGCGGATCGACGATTTCATCGCCTCCCTGCGGGAGGGCTTCGAAACGCAGGTGGGCGAAAACGGCGTGCGCGTGTCCGGCGGGCAGAAGCAGCGCATCGGAATTGCACGCGCCCTCTACCGCGACCCGGAGTTGCTGATCTTCGACGAGGCGACAAGCTCGCTCGACAACCTGACCGAGCGCGAGCTGAGCGCCGAGATCGCGGCGCTCTCCGGCGCGAAGACCCTGATCATCGTCGCGCACCGCCTGAGCACGGTGGAGCGCTGCGACGAGATCCACGTCTTCGATGAGGGGCGCATCGTCGCGAGCGGTAGCCACGCGAAGCTGCTCGAGTCCTCGCCAGCGTATCGCCTGCTATACCAGGCCCAGGCTCAGGAGGCCGCGTGATCGGGCGTACCCTTCGCCGCGTGCAGCGCAGCTTCCGCGCGCTCGAGGCGAAAGCCGGAAGCCGGCGCCGCGAAGTCCGGCGCCGCGCGCTCGAAGCCGAGCTGGGCGGCCGCGGCATCAGCAAGCTGAATCTCTGCTCCGGAACCCAACGCGTGCCGGGCTACTTTGGCATCGACATCCTCGACGGTGCCGACCTTCGCCTCGATCTCGCAGCGATGGACCTGCCGTTCCCCGACGCGAGCGTCGATACGGTGGTCTGCATGTCGGCGATCAACTATTTTTCCCGGCTGCGGGCGCGCGAGCTCGTGCACGAAATGCACCGCGTCCTGCGTACCGGCGGCGTCTGCCGCGTCGGCGTGCAGGACATGAAAGCACTGGCGGAGCGCTATGTGCGCGGCGACCGCGAGTTCTTCTTCCAGAAGCTGCCCGACGGCCGAGAACGTTTCGAAGGCCCGACGCTCGGCGACAAATTCGCCGCCTGGTTCTACGGCTACGCGGTGGAAGGCCGCCCCTGCGCGTACTTCTACGACTTCGACTCGCTCTCTCACCTCTTCCGCGAGGCGGGCTTCCAGGTGATCGAGCGCAAGGCCTACCGGGAGAGCCGCATCCCCGAGGTCGATCGACTGGACAATCGTCCAGACCAGATGTTCTTCCTCGAGGCCGGCAAATGACGCTCGCGGCATGGGCGCGGCAGCGGGCACGGACTTTTGTCCGGACGACCCGCAGGCTGGGGGCCGCCCACGCGTCGGTCGGCGTGCGCTATGCCATGGCGCTGCCGTTTCCGAGAAAGGGCGACCGCGAGCACCTGCAAGCGACGTTGGACTGGCTGTGTGTCGCCCAGGACGCCGGCGGCGGGGACGGCGGCGTCTCCGCAGTATTCGATATCGTCGCCGGCTGGGATGCGCCCTACCCGGAAACCAGCGGCTACATCCTCGCCACGTTTCTCGCCTGCGGCGACTATTTCGGAAGACCCGAGCTCGCCGCACGCGCGCGCCGCATCGGCGATTGGGAGATCGCCATCCAGGCACCGAGCGGCGGCGTGCTCTCCAGGCCCGGGCAACCCGCGACGCGCGTGTTCAACACCGGCCAGGTCGTCCTCGGGTGGCTTGCGCTCTTCGAGCGCACTCGGGACCAGCGCTATCTGGACGCCGCCACGCGTGCCGGCGACTACCTCGCCGGCCTGCAGGAAGAAGATGGTGCATGGCGCCGCGACACTTATTGCGGCGCGCGCACCTACCACGCGCGCACCGATTGGGGACTGCTCAAGCTGGCGCGCCTGTCGGGCAAGGCGCGCTATGCCGAGTCCGCAAGGCGCAACCTGCGCTGGGTGATGCAGCAGCAGCAGGAAAATGGCTGGTTCAGGAACTGCGGCTTCAACGACGATGATCCGATCACGCACGTCATCGACTACACGATGATCGGCGTCCTCGAATGCGCCGTGCTCGAGCCGGCTGCGTTCGACCGCAGCCCGGTGGACTTGATTTCGCGCTCGGCCGAGGCGATCTGCGCTATCACTGAGCGCCCAGGTATCAGCGGGGTAGCGGGAATGATCCCGGGGTCCTTCGATGCCAACTGGCGCAGCGCGGCGCAGTACTCGTGTCTCACCGGCAACGCGCAGCTCGCGTACACGCTGCTCAGACTGAACGGCCTTGTCGGCAACGCTCGCTATGTAACCGCCGCGGACAAACTGATCGGCGCGCTCAAGGGTGCGCAGGCGCTGGGCCGCGTACCCGACTGCGTGCGGGGCGCGCTGCCGGGAAGCTTTCCGATGCATGTCGGCTACCTGCCGCACAGCTTTCCGAACTGGGGCGCCAAGTTCTTCGCCGACGCTTTGCTCGCCAGCCTGATGCGCGGACGCCAGTTCGCGGTCGCCGCCTGAAGGAACCGCCGCCGTGACCATTTCGTTCTCGCCCAAAGCTCTGATCCACAAGCTTGCGAACGCCTACAACAAGGAGGTGGCTCGTCGCGAGTTCATGGCTCAGCAGTTCCTCGGCATCAACGAGCGACCAGTGGAGTATCGCTTCGTGTTTGAGCAGCTCACCAAGGCGTTCCCGAAGTCGGTGCTCGACGTCGGCACAGGGAAAACCGCTCTGCCGCAATTGATGCGCACTTGCGGATTCATGGTCACTGCGATGGACAACGTCAAGGATTACTGGCCGAGCGGAATGGTGAATCGCCATTTCCACGTGCTCGACGACGACATCCTGGCGCCCAAGGTGCGCGGGCCATTCGACTTCATGACCTGCGTCAGCACCCTCGAGCATATCCGCGAGCACGCTGTCGCCGTGCGCATGATGTTCTCCCTCCTGCGATCGGGCGGGCGGCTCGTGCTGACCTTTCCGTATAACGAGGGCACGTATGTAGAGAACGTGTATGCACTGCCCGGATCGATCGGCGCCGACAAGTATCCGTTCGTCACCCAGGCGTTCTCGCGCCGCCAAGTCGAGGAATGGACCGCGGCAAGCGGCGCGCACGTAGTCGCGCAGGAGTACTGGCGCTACTTCGACGGTCCTTACTGGACGATCGGCAAGCGGGTCGTGCCGCCGCTGCAAGTGGAACCGGGCGAGCTGCACCAGATCTCCTGCCTCGCGCTACAGAAGGACTGAGGGCGCGTGAAGGTCCTGTATCTCGCGAATGGGCTGCCGCACTATTTCAACCTGGTGTTGAGCAAGCTTAACGCCAGCCCTGACATGGAAATCGTGGTAATCACCCCGAAAGGTCCGGGACGTTATATCGGCGACGGCGTGTTCCAATCGCGCGCAGGCATCGCCTTCCGCATCATTGAGCTGGAAGAGTATGCCAATCGTTTTTTCGCCGGGTTTCGCAGCCTGCCCGGGGTTCTCCTCAGGGAGCGGCCCGATGTCGTGGTGCTGCCGGAGTACCTTCTGACCGGTTTCTTCCTGCATCCCGGGCTGGTGCTCTTGAGGAAGCTCCTCGGTGTGAGGCTGGTGATGAAATCGATTCCCTTCCGCATGCCGGACTACGCGGCCGCGCGCCAAAGCCTGCTGGCGCGCCTCGCGACCACTCCGTCGAGCGCTTTGGGACGCCTGCTGCAGGCTCTGGGCATTCGGCACCGCCTGCTGGGCGCCTCCTTGGCATTGCGTACCCACGCCTTTCGAACCCTGGATGCGCACATCAACTACGTGGATTACGGTCGTGAGCTCTTCGCGAGCTACGGGGTTCCTCCGGAGCGCATATTCGTAACGCGCAACTCTCCGGATACCGATGCCATGGCGCGCACTGATGCGGCGTTGCAAGCGTCGGCGAGGCCCCCGCATCGCCGTCCGCAGCGGCTGCTGCATGTCGGGCGCCTGGTGAACGACAAGCGCGTCGACCTCCTCCTCGAGGCCATGCCCGCGGTGCGCGATAAGCTGCCGCATGTGGAGCTCGTTGTTGTAGGGGACGGCCCGCAGCGCGCTGCTTTCGAAGCCCTGGCTGCCCAGCTCGGCCTGACGAGCGCGGTTCACTTCGCCGGGCCGATCTACGATCCGCTCGAGCTCGGTCGCGAGTTCTTGAGAGCGTCGGTTTTTGTCCTGCCGGGCCTCGGCGGCCTGTCGATCAACGAGGCGATGTTCTACGGCCTGGCCATCGTCTGCTCATCTGGCGACGGCACGGAGAAGTACCTGGTGCGGGAAGGCGAGAACGGAACTTTCTTCCGGACCGACGACCGGCAAAGCCTCGCCGATGCGATCTGCCGCCTGATGGCAAAGCCCGAGGAGCTGCTGCGCATGGGAGCACGTTCGCGGCAGATCATCGATCGCGAGGTCAACATCGGAACGGTGGTTGAAGCGTATCGGAGGGCTTTCGCCAGTGCCTGCGCCTAGGCGCATCCTGCTCGTGGTCGGCACGCGCCCGGAAGCCATCAAGATGGCGCCGGTGCTCGACGCGTTGCGCCGGCGCGCAGGCGACGCGGCGGTGGAGGTCTGCATCACGCGCCAGCACAGCGAGCTGCTTGATCCGGTGCTCGAGCTCTTCGCCATCCGGCCGAGGTTCGACCTGGCATTGATGCGCCCCAACCAGAGCCTCGCCGATCTCACTGCAAACGCGCTAAGCGCACTGGACGGCGTGTACCGTTCGTTCGAACCCTCCGTGGTGGTCGTCCAGGGCGATACCACAACGGCATTCAGCGCCAGCCTTGCCGCGTTCTACCGGCGCATTCCAGTCGCGCACGTGGAGGCGGGGTTGAGGACGGCGGACCTCATGGCGCCGTGGCCCGAGGAGCTGAACCGCAGGCTGACCGGCATCGTCGCCACGCAGCACTTCGCGCCGACCGAGCGGGCGCGCGGCAACCTGCTGCGCGAGGGCGTGCCGCCGGAGCGCATCCACGTCACCGGCAACACCGCCGTCGATGCTATCCTGGGCATCGTCGGCCGGCTGCACGCCGAAAGCGGGCTGCGCACGCGGCTCGACCGCGAGTACGGTTTTCTCGATCCGGCGCGCCGGCTGATACTCGTCACGGGGCATCGCCGAGAAAGCATGGGCGGCGGTTTCGAGCGCATCTGCGCCGCGCTGGAGCAGCTCTCACGCCGCTCCGACGTGCAGATTCTGTATCCGGTGCACCTCAATCCCAATGTGCGCGGGCCTGTTTTCGCCCTGCTTGGCGGCCGTGCCAATATTCATCTCGTCGAACCCGTTGACTACCTTGCCTTCACTTATCTCATGACGCGCAGCCATCTGATCATCAGCGACTCCGGCGGAGTGCAGGAGGAGGCTCCGTCGCTGAAAAAGCCCGTCCTCGTCATGCGCGACGTCACTGAGCGGCAGGAAGCGGTCGAGAGCGGCGCCGTCAGGCTTGTCGGCACCGACGTCGAGCGCATCGTCACTGGCGCAACGCGGCTGCTCGACGATAGCCGCGATTACGCGTCCATGACCGGCAACGCGAACCCCTTCGGCGACGGTCGCGCCGCCGAGCGTATCGCCGAGGTCCTCTGCCCATGACGACCGCCATCCCTCCCGTCCGCAAGCTCGGCGTCGTCGGCCTGGGCTACATCGGCCTGCCGACGGCAGCGCTCTTTGCCTCGCGGGGTGTAGCCGTCGCCGGACTGGATGTCGCCGCCCATGTCGTCGAAACCGTTAACCGCGGCGGCGTACACATCGTCGAGCCCGGACTCGACATCGCCGTGCGCTCCGCCGTCGCGTCGGGCCTGTTCCGCGCATCGACGAAGGCGGAACCGTGCGATGCCTTCATCATCGCAGTACCGACACCGTTCCGCGACGGCAACGTGCCGGACGTAAGCTTCATTGATGCTGCGGCGGACGCACTCGCCCCAGTGCTGCGGGAGGGCAACCTGGTGGTTCTCGAATCGACTTCCCCGGTCGGAACCACGCGGGCGATCGCGGAGCGCTTCCAGCGCCTGCGCCCGGACCTGCGCTTTCCAGCCAGGGAGCGGGCAGGCGAGAACGTCTTCGTCGCCTACTGCCCGGAGCGCGTCCTGCCTGGCAATGTCATGCGCGAGCTGATCGAGAACGACCGCGTCGTAGGCGGGCTCACCCCCGCCAGCACCGCGCGCGCGATCAGCCTCTACAAGCAGCTGGTCGAAGGCGAGTGCATCGCGAGTGAGGCCGAGACCGCCGAAATGGTCAAGCTGACCGAGAACGCCTACCGCGACGTGAACATAGCGTTTGCCAACGAGTTGTCGTTGGTCTGCGACCGGCTGCGGCTCAACGTCTGGGACGTGATCAAACTCGCGAACCATCATCCGCGCGGAACATCTTGCGCCCGGGCCCGGGCGTCGGCGGGCACTGCATCGCGGTCGATCCCTGGTTCATCGTCCACTCCGCGCCGTCGGAAGCGCGCCTGATGCGCACGGCGCGCGAAGTGAACGACGCGAAACCCGGCGTGGTGCTCGGGGCTATCCGAAAGGCGGCAAGCGCGTTTGGCTCGCCCGTCGTCGCCTGCTTAGGGCTCGCATTCAAGCCCGACATCGACGACCTGCGGCATAGCCCGGCGCTGGACATCGCTACCGCTCTCGCCGACGCCGCGCTGGGCGAGCTGCTGGTGGTAGAGCCCCATATTGAGGCATTACCGGCGACACTCGCCGGTCGGCAAGGCGTGCGGCTGGTGAGCGTGGAAGAGGCGATCGCCAAAGCTGACGTGGTAGCGCTGCTCGTGAATCACCGCGCCTTCGCCGGCATCGAGCCGCAACAGCTTGCTCGCAAGACGGTCGTCAACGCCTGCGGCTGGCGGCAATGACGCTCGACGTGAAAGAACTGGTATCCAGGCTCGTGCGCAGGATTCGGAGGCGCGACGCTCCCCCGATGCCGCCGGACTTCGACGCGAGCGCCCTGGCGATCATCCGCGCGGTCCGCGCCCATACGATGACTTCCCCCGAGCGGCTTTTCTCGCTCATCCAGGCGGCGCGCTACGTCTCGGCCGCAGGCATCCCGGGCAGCATCGTCGAATGCGGCGTTTGGCGCGGCGGCAGCATGATGGCTGCGGCGCTTGCGCTGCTTGAAGGTTCCGATTCGCAGCGCGACCTCTACCTTTTCGATACCTTCGAGGGGATGAGCGCGCCTACGGCCGCAGATGTTTCCATCGACGGAAAGACGGCAAGCACCCTGCTTGAAGCGCCGCGCTCGACCGCTGTGGATTCCGCCTGGTGCTACGCCACGCTACCGGACGTGCAGGCCGGCCTGTCCAGCACCGGCTACCCCGCAGAGCGGATGCATTTCGTCCGCGGCCGCGTCGAGGACACGCTGCCGGGCGCAGCTCCGGCGTCGATCGCCCTGCTGCGGCTCGACACCGACTGGTACGAGTCGACCCGGCACGAGCTCGAGCATCTGTACCCCCGGCTAATCCCCGGAGGCGTCCTCATCATCGACGACTACGGCCACTGGGATGGTTGCCGCAAGGCGGTCGACGAATACTTCAGCTCGCGCCACATCCAGCTCCTTTTGAATCGTGTCGACTACACCGGCCGCATAGCGATCAAGCCGGTATGACGCGGCTGCTCAACATCGGCTGTGGCGCCACCTTTCATCCTGACTGGGTGAATATCGACGCGGCGCCAGCATCGCCCGACGTCATTGCGCATGATCTGGCGTCCGGCCTGCCGTTTCCGGACCGTCATTTCCAGGCGGTGTACGCCTCGCATGTGCTCGAGCACTTCGATCCCGAAGGCGGCATGCGGCTGCTGCGCGATTGCCATCGCGTCCTGCAGCCGGGCGGCATCGCTCGGATCGTCGTCCCGGATCTGGAGCCGATCGCGAGGACCTACCTCCAGTCGCTCGAGGCCGCTGCAAGCGGCGATCGCCAGGCGGAGTCCCGCTATGACTGGATGATGCTCGAGCTGTACGATCAGACAGTGCGCAATACGAGTGGCGGGAGGATGGCGGCGTTCCTCGCCGGACCGCTCGACGAAGCTCAGCGCCGCTTCGTTGTCAGCCGCGTTGGCGAGCAAGCGATCGGGGAACCTGCGCCACTCGGCCGGCCGTCCCTGCTGCGTCGTCTTCGCGCTGCGTGCGCGTCGTTGCTACAAGGCTCCGGCGAGGCGGCTTTCCGCCGCAGCGGCGAGCTGCATCAGTGGATGTACGATCGCTTCTCGCTCGCGCGCGCGCTGACGCAAGCGGGGTTCCGCGAAGTGCGGCGTTGCGGCGCCGACGAGAGCGCCATCGCGGGCTTCGCGCGCTTCGGGCTGGAAATGGCTGGTGGACGCCCACGCAAGCCTGACTCTCTCTATGTCGAAGGGCGCAAGCCTGAATAGCGCCCGCCATTTCTGTACCCTGTTCGACCGCAACTACATCGATCGCGGCCTGGCGTTGCATCGATCGCTGCTGCGGCACTGCGCCGACTTCACCCTGCATATCCTCTGCCTGGATGCGCCCACGGAGCGAGCACTCGCCGCGCTCGCCCTGCCCCGCACGCAACTGATGAACCTCCAAACACTATTGGACACAGACGCGGATCTGGCGGCCTGCCGGGGCCGCAAGCCGGCCGAGTTCTATTTCACGTGCAAGCCCGTCCTGCTGCGCTATCTGCTCGATCGCTGCCAGGGGCTCTCACGGCTGGACTATCTCGATGCTGATCTGTACTTCTTCTCCGATCCGTCGTCCGCGGAGACGGAATACGCAGGCACCCCGGTTGCCCTGTCGCCGCATCGATTCGACGCACCCAACGCCGGCCGGGTGCGCTATGGGCGCTTCAACGCCGGCTGGGTGAGCATCGACGGCAGCCCGCAAGCCAGGCGGTTCGTCGAATGGTGGCGCGAGCGCTGCATCGAATGGTGCAGCCTGAACGTCGAGGACACGCGCTTCGGCGATCAGAAATACCTCGACCAGGTCCCGTCACTGTTTGCGCCCGACGCCGTGGTCCCGCATCCAGGGGTCAACCTGGCGCCGTGGAACATCGGCGGTTGCCGCATCGAGGCGACGGCTGGCGGCGTGCAGGTCGATGGCCGACCGCTGGTGTTTTTTCATTTCCACGGCACGAAGCGCATGCTGTTCAATGTCTACGAGTGCGGGCTGTACGACTATGGCGTCTCGCTGACCCCAGCCATCAGACGCGGAATCTACGGTCCTTATGTCAGAGAGCTCGACGCCAGCCGCCGCCAGCTGCGGAAGTTGCCGCGAGCGATGCGCGATGATCTGGCGCCCCGAATGAAACCGGGCGCGAGGGGGTTTGCCCGCCACCTGATCAGCACGGCCCGCGCCGTGGCCCGCCATTCGACCGTGTTCGCGGCGACCTAGACGTGGTCATCGGCAATGGAATGATGGCGCAGGCGTTCCGCGCCTTTGCCGACAGGAAGGACGTGGTGATCTTCGCTTCCGGCGTTTCCGATTCCACCGCGGACAGTGATGCGGCCTTTCGAAGAGAACGCGAGCTGCTGCGGCAGGCACGTGCCTCGCATCCCGATGCGCTGCTGGTGTACTTTGGCACCTGCAGTGTCGACGATCCCGACAGACGCGAGACACCCTATGTCCACCACAAGCTGGCGATGGAGTCGGCTATCGCCGCTTCCGCGCATCCATGGATCGTCTTCCGGCTGCCGCTCGCCATCGGCCCCATCCATCGCTCTCCGACGTTGGCGAACTTCCTGCACCGCAAGATCCTGCGCGGGGAGAGGTTTGAGATCTGGGCGCGCTCGACCCGATATCCGATCGACGTTGACGATGCCGTGCGCATCGGCTCGCGAATCATCGCCGACCAGTCGATGTGGCGACGTACGATCAATATCGCGCTGCGGGCCTTTCGCGTGACCGATTTTGTGGGCGCCCTCGAGCAGATAACCCACAAGACAGCCGTGTACAGCGTGGTCCAGAAAGGTGGCCACTACGAGCTGCGATGTCCCGAGGTGGCCGCTTTGGCAAACGAGCTGGGGCTGGATCGAAGCGAGGCCTATCTGGAGCGGGTCCTGCGCAAGTATTTTGTCGGCTCATGAGCGCGGTTTCCGCCATCAAGACTCTCATCCATCGGGTGGTCGGCCGTCTCGGCTATCGGATCATCCGCGCCGACACCCCTACCGACCGCGTCACGATGGACGGCGCCTTCCGCGCGCTCAAGGCGCGCGGCCACGCTTTCAAGACCGTGGTCGACATCGGCGCGTCGACCGGCATCTGGTCCGAGGGCCTGATACGACACTTCCCCTCCTGTAAGTATCTTTTGGTCGAAGCGCAGCCGGTGCACGAGGCCGCGCTTCGCGAATTCTGCGCGCGACATGCCAATGCCCAGTTCGTGCTGGCCGCGGCGGGCGAAAAGACCGGGCACATCTTCTTCGATACCGCAGAGCCCTTCAGCGGCCAGGCGTCCTACACACAAACATCCGCCGCCAATATTCAGCTGCCTGTCACCACCATCGATGACGAAGTCAGGGAACGCAAGCTGAACGGGCCTTACCTCCTTAAGTTCGATACGCACGGCTTCGAGCTACCGATCCTCAAGGGCGCGCTGGAGACGCTCTCCAACACGGATGTCATCGTCATGGAGTGCTACAACTTCCGCATTGCGCCGGAGTGCCTGACTTTCGATGAAATGTGCCAGCACCTCGCGGCGCGAGGATTCCGCTGCATCGATCTGGTCGAACCGATGCACCGCCCCTATGACGACGCCTTTTGGCAGATGGATCTGGTATTCGTGCGGCACACCCGGCCCGAGTTCAACTACCAGCAATATCGTTAGAGGTGACGCAGCCTAGGTACGCGGGGTCGCGGCGCGCCGCCAAGCCCGCTGTACGTGATCGTAGTAGATCAGGGTCGAACGGCTGGCGCGGGCTTTGAGGCGTTGCGGCGCAGCCCAATAGAAGCGATCGGCCAAGGCTTGCAGGCGATCGAGGGCTGATGGCGTACGGCAGAAAGACCTGATTTCCTCGCGGTACTCGTCGGCGCGCTCCGATAGCTGGCCAGGGTGAACGCGAAACCCGCCGATATGCCCGCTCACGATGCAAAGCTCAGACACCGACGCGAAGCATTTCCAGAGATAGGAATCTCCGGCGAGGTGCAACTGCCGTAGAACCGCAAAGTCGACACTCGGGTGAAGCGAGCGGCGCCAGATCGTCGACTCCTGCTGCAGATGGTACGGCAGCAGCGTCCCATAGGCACCGCATTCGAACAGATGCCTGCGGTAGCGGAATGGCAGAAAGCTTGCCGTGAGTTGCGACTGGTCGTTATACGTGGCCGCATAACCGGTCAGCCAGTTCACGTCCGGCAACTCAAAGCAGTCGGCGGCGATACCCAGGCCGCCAGGGTGATAGAAATCCCCGGCATTCAGATAGGCGACAAAATCCCCGGTCGCCCGCTGCAGTCCCTTCGCGAGAGCCGCATACATTCCTGTATCCCGCTCCGAAACGACGGCCACGCCCCTGCTTTCGTACGAGCGAAGCAACTCCAGCGTGCCGTCCGTCGATGCGCCGTCGTACACGAGGTATTCGAGGTCGCACCGACCGGAACGGAAAATCGTCTGCGAAAGAACTGAGTTGACGGTCTCTTCGATGTATCGCGCGGCGTTCTTGCAAGCCGTGACGATCGTGAATTTCGTTCTCGCCATCAGCGCGCGCGACGCCGGCCAGCCGCGACGCGACAAGCCGCATCGCTCATGCTGGAACGCGCTGCATCCCCGCGAGGAAGTCTCGGTAAGCGAGACCGATGCCTTCCTTCAGAGGAGTCCGCGCTCTCCAGCCAAGCTTCCCGAGGCGGGAAACGTCGAGCAGCTTCTGAGGAGTCCCGTCCGGCCGCGAGGTGTCGAAGCGCAGCGTGCCGCGAAACCCCACCACCTCGCACACCAGGGCGGCTAGCTCTGCGATGGTGAGGTCGGCGCCGACTCCGATGTTCATCAGCGGGAGCGATTGCGGAGCGACCAGCCTGGCGAAGTCCGCCTCTGCCAGCTGCAGGAGGAATGCGCAGGCGTCCGCCATGTCGTCGCTATACAGCAGCTCCCTTCGTGGCCTTCCGGTACCCCAGACGACCAGCTCGCTCGCGCCAGCCTCTCTCGCTTCGTGCGCCTTGCGGATCAGGGCTGGAAGCACGTGCGACTTCTGGAGATCGTAGTTGTCCCCGGGCCCGTAGAGGTTGGTCGGCATGACTGCCAGGTATTGCGTGCCGTGCTGGCGGTTGTAGCTCCAGCACATCTCCACCCCCGCGATCTTCGCCAGGGCGTATGCGCGATTCGTCGATTCAAGGGGGCCGGTCAGGAGGTACTCCTCCTTGATCGGCTGGGGGCAGTCGCGCGGGTAGATGCAGCTCGAGCCGAGGAACAGCAGCCGCTTGACGCCCGCTCGCCAGACTTCGTGGATCACGTTCGTCTGGATCGCCAGGTTCTCGCGGATGAAGTCGGCGGGATAGGTATCGTTGGCGAGAATGCCGCCGACCTTGGCGGCAGCGAGGAGGACGTGCTGCGGCCGCTCAGTCTCGAAGAACTTGCGCACGGCGGCTGCGTCCGTCAACTCGAGCTCGGCATGCGTGCGCAGAATGAGGTTGCCGAAACCGCCGGAGCGCAGGCGCCGCACGAGCGCGGAGCCGACCAGGCCGCGATGGCCTGCGACGTAGATCCTGTCTTGCCTGTCCATCGTCATTCGTGGTGATCGAAGGTGCTGTAGCCGTGTTGGCGAACAAGACGGCTGCGCTCCGCTTCGCGCAAGTCCGCGCGCGCCATTTCTCCGGCCAGCTCCTTGAACTTGACCGTCGGCGTCCAGCCGAGCTTTTGTCGCGCCTTGCTCGCGTCGCCCAACAGAGTGTCGACCTCTGCGGGCCGGTAGTAGCGGCGGTCAACGGCGACGACGGCGCGACCTTTCGAGTCGTAGGCCTTCTCCTCGGCGCCCTCGCCTTTCCATGTCAGCGCCATGCTCAGCTCGTCCGCCGCGGCATCGACGAACTCGCGCACGCTGTGCTGCTCGCCGGTTGCGATCACGAAATCTTCCGGCTGGGGCTGCTGCAGGATGCGCCACTGCGCATCGACGAAGTCACGCGCGTGCCCCCAGTCGCGTCGCGCGTCCAGGTTGCCCAAGTAGAGACAATCCTGCAGCCCCACGCTGATGCGCGCGAGGCCGCGGGTGATCTTGCGCGTCACGAACGTTTCACCGCGGATCGGCGACTCATGGTTGAAAAGGATGCCGTTGCACGCGAACAGGCCGTACGCCTCGCGGTAGTTCACCGTGATCCAGTAGGCGTAGAGCTTCGCTACGCCGTAGGGCGAGCGCGGATAGAAAGGCGTGGTCTCGCGTTGCGGGGTCTCGGCGACTTTGCCGTAGAGCTCGGAGGTCGACGCCTGGTAGAAGCGGGTGCGCTTCTCCAGGCCGAGGATGCGGATCGCCTCGAGCAGGCGAAGAGCCCCGATGCCGTCGGCATCCGCCGTGTATTCCGGTTCTTCGAACGACACGGCGACGTGGCTCTGCGCGGCGAGGTTGTAGATTTCGTCCGGCTGCGAATCCTGGAGGATCCGCGTCAGGCTCGACGAATCGGTCATGTCGCCGTAGTGCAGGATCAGTTTGCGATCGGCCTCGTGGGGATCCTGGTAGAGGTGATCGATTCGCTGCGTGTTGAAAGACGACGCGCGCCGCTTGATCCCGTGGACCACATACCCCTTGGCGAGCAGGAACTCGGCGAGATAAGCGCCGTCCTGTCCGGTGATGCCGGTGATCAGAGCTACTTTTCCCGTCATTCGAAATTGCCGCCTCCGGTGCGGCTATACTCGCGGCAGGCGCGACCGGAAATCATTTGTAAAACAAGGGATTCTATTTCAAATCGCATGGCCCTACATCCGGTCATCCTGTGTGGCGGCTCCGGCACCCGGCTCTGGCCGCTGTCCCGGGCGATGCTACCCAAACAGTTCCTGCCGCTTGCAGGAGATCGCACCATGATCCAGGACACCGCGCTGCGGCTCGCGGGGCTGGATGCTGCGCCGCCGGCGATCGTCTCGCACCTCGAGCAGCGCTTTCTCGCCGGCGAGCAGCTGCGGGAAGTCGGCGTTGCGCCGTCGCTTCATCTCCTCGAGCCCGAAGCCAGGAACACCGCGCCGGCCATCGCCGCGGCCGCGCTCTGCATCGCCAAGGCGGACCCCGAGGGCCTGCTGCTCGTCTTGCCGTCGGATCATGCGATCCAGGATGTGCCCGGGTTTCACGCGGCTGTTCAGCGCGCGGTCGACCTCGCGCGGCAAGGCAGGCTGGTGACCTTCGGCATGGTGCCCACCGAGGCCGCCACCGGCTACGGCTACATCAAGCGCGGCGCAGCCGAGGCCGGGGTGGCGCAGGCATTTCGCGTCGCCCAGTTCGTGGAGAAGCCCGACGCGCAGCGCGCGCAGGGCTTCCTGGATGGCGGCGAGCACTACTGGAACAGCGGCATGTTTCTTTTCGGCGCACGCCGCTTTCTCGATGAGCTGGGCCGGTATCGGCCCGAAATGCTTGCCGCGGTCGAGCGAGCGGTCGCCAAGGCGACGCGCGACCTGGATTTCCTGCGCCTGGACGCCGCGGCATTTTCGCAATGCAAAGCGGAGTCGGTCGACTACGCTGTGATGGAGCTCACGCGCGACGCGTCGGTGGTTGCCGCGGAGTTTGGCTGGAGCGACGTCGGCTCCTGGAGCGCGCTGTGGGAGCTGCAGCCCAAAGACCCGCAGGGCAACTCGGTGCGCGGCGACGTGTACCTGGACCGCACGACCAGCTGCTACGTGCGGGCGGAGAGCCGGCTCATCGCGGCAGTCGGCGTCAAGGACCTGGTGATCGTCGAGACCGACGACGCAGTGCTCGTGGCGCACAAGGACCTCGCCCAGGATGTGAAGCTGGCGGTCGAGCACCTGAAGGCGAGCCACCGCGAGGAGCATCTCACCCACAGCCGGGTATACCGTCCCTGGGGATACTTCGAAAGCCTGGACGAGGGCAAGGGCTTCCAGGTCAAGCGCCTGATGGTGAAGCCGGGTGCCAAGATCTCGCTGCAGCTGCACCGGCAGCGCGCGGAGCATTGGGTCGTTGTTTCCGGAACCGCACGTGTCACGCGCGATGGTGAGGAGGTCGTGCTCGGCCCCAACCAGTCCACCTATATTCCGCTGGGCACCCGCCATCGCCTGGAGAATGCCGGAAACGAACCGCTATTCGTGATCGAGGTGCAGTCGGGCGACTATCTCGGCGAGGACGACATCGAGCGCTTCGCCGACGACTACAGCAGGACCTGAGGCAGCACCTCGCGCAATCCATCGCGCCAATCGGGCAGCGCGATGCCGAAGTCCTTTTTCAGCCTCGAGTTGTCCAGGATGGAGTTGCGCGGCCGGCGCGCGGGCGTCGGATAGTCCGAGCTCGGGATCGGCCTGACCGGCGTCTTCAGGCCGGCACCCTCGACGATCGCCTGCGCAAAGCCATGCCAGCTGGTTCGCCCGCCCGCGCTCAGATGATAGATCCCCTCGCCGCGGCCGATCGCCAGCTTCGTCGCGCCAGCGATGGCGGCGCTCGAGGTAGGCGCGCCGAACTGGTCGTCGACGACGTTCAGCTCCGGGCGCTCGCGCGCGGCTTTCAGGATGGTGAGCAGAAAATTGCGGCCGCGCGGGCCGTAAACCCAGCAGGTGCGCAAGATCAGGTGGCGGCAGCCGCTCGCCGCGATGGCGCGCTCGCCGGCGAGCTTTGACCGGCCATAAGCGCTGACGGGATTGGGCGCGTCCGTCTCGACGTAGGCGCCGGATTTCTCGCCGTCATAGACGTAGTCGGTGGAGTAGTGCACGAGCAAGGCGCCCGCGCGCGCGGCTTCCTCGCCAAGCACGCCGGGCGCATCGCCATTTATCGTCATCGCGAGCTTCGGCTCGGATTCGGCTTTGTCGACCGCGGTATAGGCAGCCGCATTGACGATCACCTCCGGGCGAGCGGCGCGCACGGCGTCGCGAATCGCGTCAGGGTCCGCCAGGTCGAGCGTCGTTCGATCGGTCGCTGTCACGGTGCCGAGCGTCGGCAGCCGCCGGGCGAGCTCCCAACCCAGCTGGCCCTGCGCGCCGATCAGCAGGATCTTCAATCGAACAGATCTGCGGCGCCGAAGCGGGCTCCGCGCTGATCCTTGTCGCTCACGATCGCGTCGCCTTCCAGCGGCCAGGCGATGGCAAGATCCGCGTCGTTCCACATCAGCGTGCGCTCGTGCTCGGGGGCGTAGTAGTCGGTCGTCTTGTACTGCACGAGCGCGTGCTCGGAGAGCACGAGGAAGCCGTGACCGAAACCCGGCGGGATCCAGATTGCCCGATGCGTACCTCCGGAGAGCGTCGCCGAAACCCACCCGCCGAAGGTCGGCGAGCTGCGCCGCAGGTCCACCGCGACGTCGAAGATCTCCCCGGCCAGCACCGTGACCAGCTTTCCCTGCGGCTGGCGCACCTGGTAGTGCAGCCCGCGCAGGACATTGCGTACCGAGAACGACTGGTTGTCCTGCACGAAGTGCGGGTCGAGCCCGGTCGCTTCCTTGAAGACGCGCCGGTTGTAGCTCTCGAAGAAAAAGCCGCGCGGATCCTCGAACACCCGCGGCTCGAGGATCAGCACTTCCGGGATGCGGGTGGGAGTGGCCTTCATCAGAACACCCGCTCGGCCAGCACCTTCAGCAGGTATTTCCCGTATCCGCTTTTCGCCAGCGGCTGCGCCAGCGCCTTGAGCTTCGCGCCGTTGATGTAGCCCATGCGGTAGGCGATCTCCTCCGGGCAGGCAATCTTCAGTCCCTGGCGGCGCTCGATGGTTTCGATGAAGTGCGAGGCTTCGAGCAGGCTCTCGTGTGTGCCGGTGTCGAGCCAGGCGTAGCCGCGTCCCATGGGCATGACGTCGAGCTGGCCGCGGTCGAGGTAGGCCCTGTTGACATCGGTGATCTCTAGCTCGCCGCGCGCCGACGGCTTCAATTTCTCCGCAATGTCGACGACGCGGTTGTCGTAGAAGTAGAGACCGACTACGGCATAGCGAGAGCGCGGGCGTTTGGGCTTTTCCTCGATGCCGACGGCCTTCCCGGCCTTGTCGAACTCCACCACGCCGTAGCGCTCCGGATCCTCGACCGGGTAGGCGAAGATCGTCGCACCGCGCTTCTTCCTCGACGCCTTGTTCAGCAGCGACGTGAGATCGTGGCCATGGAACAGGTTGTCGCCCAGGATCAGCGCAACGGGATCCTTGCCGATGAACTTGCGCCCGACGAGGAAGGCTTGGGCGATACCGCCCGGACTGGGCTGCACCGCGTAGCGCAGCCGAATCCCCCACCGCTTGCCATCGCCGAGCAGCTCTTCGAAGCGCTTCGTATCCTGCGGCGTAGAGATAATGAGGATGTCGCGAATGCCGGCGAGCATCAGCGTAGACAGCGGGTAGTAGACCATCGGCTTGTCGTAGATCGGCAGCAACTGCTTCGAGACCACCTGGGTCACCGGATACAGCCGGGTGCCGGAGCCACCGGCGAGAATGATCCCCTTCATGCCGCCTCCGGCTGCGCGAAGTGCGTCGCCAGATTTCCGAGGTACCAGCGCACCGTCTTCTCCAGCCCCGACTCGAAGCTCTCGCGCGGCGCCCAGCCGAGCTCGCGCCGGATCTTGGTGATGTCCATGGCGTAGCGGCGGTCGTGGCCGAGGCGGTCCTTCACGAAGCTGATCAGGTCGGCGTAGCTGCCCTGGGCGCGCGGCTTTGCCTTGTCGAGCAGGCTGCACAGCGTGTGGACGAGGTCGATGTTCTTCATCTCGCTCTCGCCGCCGATGTTGTAGGTCTCGCCCGCTTTTCCCTTCTCCAGCACCAGGCGCACCGCGTCGCAGTGATCGCCGACATATAGCCAGTCGCGCACGTTCTTGCCGTCGCCGTAGACCGGCAGCGGCTCGCCGGCGAGCGCCTGGCGGATCATGAGCGGGATCAGCTTCTCCGGGAACTGGTGCGGGCCATAGTTGTTGGAGCAGTTGGTGGTAAGCGTCGGCAGGCCGTACGTGTGGTGGTAAGCACGAACCAGGTGGTCGGCCGCGGCCTTGGAGGCAGCGTACGGGCTATTGGGGGCGAAAGGCGTGGTCTCGCGGAACGCCGGATCGCTCGGGCCGAGCGAGCCGTACACCTCGTCGGTCGAGACGTGCAGGAAGCGCAGGTCGGATCTGCCTTCCTTCTCCCAATACAGGCGGAACTCCTCGAGCAGAGCGAATGTCCCTACGACGTTGGTTTGGACGAATGCCGCCGGGCCGCTGATCGAGCGGTCGACGTGGCTCTCAGCTGCGAAATGGACCGTCGCGCGAGGTTTGTGAGTCTCGAGAAGATTTCTCACCAGCGCGCGGTCGCAGATGTCGCCCTGCACGAACTGGTGCCGGGGGTCGCCGCGCAGCGATTCGAGATTGCGCAGGTTGCCGGCGTAGGTCAGCTTGTCGAGGTTGACGACGGGCTCCCCCGTCGCCGCGAGGGCTGACAGAACGAAATTCGAGCCGATGAAGCCGGCGCCGCCGGTGACCAGGAGCATGGGCTGCAGATTCTACCGAGGCCGGAAGACGAAGTAGTTGCGGGCGAGGAAGTTCCACAGGAATACGCTGCCGGTGGCGACCAATTTCGACAGCATCAGCTCCAGACCCAGCCTGTCGACCGCCGCATAGAGCACGAGCAGGTGCAGGGCGAGGCCGATGCTGCTCACCAGGTAGACCAGCGCGAGCTCCTGGAGGGGCTTGAAGCGCGCGCCGCTCGTGAACACGAAGCGCACGCTGAGCAGGTAGTTCACCGGGACGGCGATCAGGAAGCCGAGCGTCGCCACGGCCAGGTAGTTGAACCCGAGCAGCTTGGCAAAGACGAAGAAGAACCCGATGTCGACGCAGGCGGAGATGCCGCCGACGACGAAATACTTCGCCGCCCGGGCGAGCATCAGGCGAAAAGTCGCGCCGCGCGCTCGCGCACCATCGTCAGGATCACCGCGATGGCGTGGTGGGCGCGGATCTTCTTGCCTTCCTCGTAGGTGCGGCCGTGGTAGCTGATCGGCACTTCATACAGCACGCGCGAGCGGGCGCAGATGCGCGAGAGGATCTCCGCCTGCTGGTCCCAGCCCGGGCGCTTGAGCTCGTCGGGAGAGACGAGCGAGCGGTGGAACATCAGGTACCCGCTGTAGACATCGGTGAAGGTCGTGTTGTTGAGCACGTTGAAGAGCAGCGTGATGGTGAGGTTGCCGACCTTGTGCCAGAAATAGTTGACGCGCGTCCACGGCGGCGCGCTGAAGCGGCTGCCCATCACCACCTCGGCGCCGAAATCCAGCACCGGCTTGAGCAGGCCCGCGTACTCGTGGGGGTTGTATTCGAGGTCCGCGTCCTGCACCAGCACGTAGTCGCCGGTGGCGGCGCGCAGGCCGGCGATGACGGCCGCGCCCTTGCCGCCGTTGCGAGGCAGCGAGACGAACGTGTGGTACATCCCGGCGCACTCCTTGACGACCTCGGCTGTCCGGTCGGTAGAGGCGTCGTTCACGACGATCACCTGAAGCGTCACGCCGGGGATGCGTTGCGACGAGACCGACGTCAGTACCTGCTTGATGGTCCTTTCTTCGTTGTACGCCGGAATCAGGACGCTCAGCGTGATCATCGGTTCAGGCGCCGCGCCTCGCCGACCTGCGTGCGATAGGCGTCGAGCACCCGCGTGACGGCGTCCTTCATGCCCACCTTCGGCCGCCAGTTCAGGTCGCGGCTCGTGTTGGCGATGTGCGGCACGCGGTTCTGCATGTCCTGGTAGCCCTTGCCGTAGTACTTGGCGGAGGTGGTCTTGACGATGCGCACCTTCTTCGCCTGCTTCGCATACTCGGGATAGGTCAAGGCGAGCTTCAGCATCATCTCGGCCAGCTGCTTGATCGACAGGTTGTTCCGGGGGTTGCCGACGTTATAGATCTTGCCGCGTGCGATACCGTTCTTGTTCTCGATGATCTTCATCAGCGCATCGATGCCGTCGTCGACGAAGGTGAAGGCGCGCTTCTGCAGCCCGCCGTCGACCAGCTTGATGCTCTCGCCGCGCACGATGTGGCCGAGGAACTGCGTGATGACGCGCGAGCTGCCTTCCTTCGCCGTGTTGATGGAGTCCAGGCCGGGCCCGATCCAGTTGAACGGCCGGAACAGGGTGTAGTCGAAATTCTCGCTCTGCCCGTACGCCGCGATCACGCGGTCCATCAGCTGCTTCAGGCAGGCGTAGATCCAGCGCGGCTTGTTGATCGGGCCGTAGACCAGGGGCGAGGTCTCCGGGTCGAACTTGGCGTCCGGGCACATGCCGTACACCTCGGAGGTAGACGGAAAGATCAGGCGCTTGCGGTGCTTCACGCACGATCGCACGATCGGCAGGTTGGCCTCGAAGTCGAGCTCGAAGACGCGCAGCGGCTCCTTCACGTAGGTGGCCGGCGTGGCGATCGCCACCAGAGGCAGGATGACGTCGCACTTGCGGATGTTGTACTCGATCCACTCGCGGTTGATGGTGATGTCGCCTTCGAAGAAGCGGAAGCGCTTCTCGTCCAGCAGGTCGGTGATGCGGTCGGATTGCATGTCCATGCCGTACACCTCCCAGTCGGTCTCGGCCATGATCCGGTGCGAGAGGTGGTGTCCGATGAAGCCGTTGACGCCCAGTATCAGAACTTTCATTCCCGTTCTTTCTTGTCGGCGGACACGGCCCTGGCGGACCCCGCGGAAGCTACATGATATATTGCGCCGCGAATGAAGATCAGACCGCTCAACGCCAGGGAAAAGCGCACCTGGCCGAAGGAAGTCCTCGTCGAGCTGGAGAAGGCGTTCGTCGACATCCGCGGATCGATCCAGCCGCTGGTCGACCTGCCGATGGAGAGCGCGGTGCTGATCCAGACGAACAAGGGTGCGGTGCGCGCCAACCACTACCACCAGACCGACTGGCACTACTGCTACGTGCTGTCCGGGTCGATCGAGTACCTGCACCGCCCGACCGGGAGCAAGGCCAAGCCCAAGAGCGTGTTCGTCAAGGAAGGCGAGCTGTTTTTCACGCCGCCGATGGTCGATCACCAGATGCTGTTCCCCGAGAACTCGCTGTTCCTGGTTCTCGGGCGCAATTCCCGCTCGCAGGAAGTCTACGAAGCCGACGTGGTCCGCATCCCGCCGCTGCGCAAATAGGCCGGCGGTTGGAGAACGCGTATCACCACCGCGACCGTTGCCGGCTCTGCCGCGGAGCGGACCTGACGAAGGTCCTCGCGCTCACCCCTACCCCGCCCGCCAACGCGTTCGTCACTGAAGCGGAGCTCGCCGCACCGCAGGCCGCCTTCCCGCTGGACGTGTGGCTGTGCAACGCCTGCGGCCATGTCCAGCTCCTGGACGTGGTCGATCCGCGCATCCTCTACGCGCACTACGTCTACGTCTCCGGCACCTCTCCGGTCTTCGTGCGGCATTTCGAGCACTATGCGCAATACGTCCGCAGCGAGTTCAAGCCGGCGCCGGGCAGCCTGGTGCTCGACATCGGCTCGAACGACGGCACGCTGCTGCGCTTCTTCAAGGACGCCGGCCATCGCGTGCTCGGCGTCGAGCCGGCCGAGGAAATCAGCGAAGCGAGCCGCCGTGCCGGCATTCCGACGCTGACGGGGTTTTTCAGCGAAGAGCTGGTGCAGCGCGTGGTGAAGGAGCACGGCCAGGCGTCGGTGGTGACAGCGAACAACGTGGCGGCACATATCGACGACCTCGCCGCCGTCATGCGCGGGGTGGCGAAGCTGCTGGCGCCGGACGGCGTCTTCGTCTTCGAAGTCTCCTATCTGGTCGACGTGCTCGAGAAGACGCTGTTCGACACGATCTACCACGAGCACCTGGATTACCACACGGTCGAGCCGCTGGTGCCGTTCTTCGCTTCGTGCGGCTTGCAGCTGATCGAGGCGCTAAGGGTGGACAGCCACGGTGGGTCGCTGCGCGGCGTAGTGCAGCGCGCCGGCGGTCCACGCAAGGTCGGCGCGTCGGTAGCGGCCTTGATCGCCCGCGAGCGCGAGCTGGGCTTGCGCGACGCCGGCACGTTCCGCGCGTTCGGTGCGCGCATCGCCAAGGTCGGCAGCGAGCTGACCAGCCTGCTGGAGAAACTGAAACGGGAGGGCAAGCGCATCGCCGGCTTCGGCGCCCCCGCGAAGGCGACCACCCTCCTCTACCACCTCGGCATCACGCCGCAGCTCGTCGACTTCATCGTCGACGACAGCCCGCTCAAGCAGGGCCGCTATACGCCCGGAATGCACATTCCCGTCGTCCCGGCGCAGGCGCTCTACGACCAGGGCGTCGACTACACCGTGATCCTCGCCTGGAACTTCGCCGAGCCGATCATGAAGAAGCACGCTGCCTGGCACAGCGGCGGCGGCCGCTTCATCGTTCCGCTGCCGGCCCTGGAAGTGCACTGAAGTGGCCGCCCCCTTGCGCCTCGGGCTGGCCGGCGCAGGCAGGTGGGGGCGGAACTACATCCGGACCATCGCGGGCCTCGGCGAGCTGCGCCTCACCCGCATCGCGAGCCGCAATCCGCAGACCGCCGCCCTTGCGCCCGCCGATTGCCGGGTCGTCAAGGACTGGCGCGAGCTGATCGACGCATCGGCGATCGACGGCGTGATCGTCGCGACGCCGCCAGCGTCTCACGCCGAGATCGCGCGCGCCGCGATCCTGGCCGGAATCGCTGTCCTGGTCGAAAAGCCGCTGGCGCTATGCGCCGCGGATGCGCGAGCCATCCGCGATCTTGCCGTGGAGCGTCGTGTTCTGGTGCTGGTCGGGCATACGCACCTTTTCAGCCCGGCCTTCCGTGCCTTGAAGAAGCTGGTCGCGCGCTACGGCGGCGTGCGCGAAATCCATGGTGAAGCAGGCAACCAGGGCCCGTATCGGCGCGATGTTTCCGTCCTCTGGGACTGGGGCCCGCACGACGTCGCGATGTGCCTCGATCTCATGCAGCAAACTCCGGCCTCGGCGGCATGCGCGGTCCGCGAGCGCTCCGAGCGCGACGGCGGCGCGGCGGAAACGGTGAGCATCGCGCTCTCCTTCCCCTGCGGGGTGCCCGCCCGGATTCTCCTCAGCAACTCGATCGAAAAAACACGACGCTTCCGCGTCCGCTGCGCCGCAGCCGAGATCGTCTACGACGATTTGTCACCCCACAAGCTGCTGGTCGACGGTGCGCCTGTCACGCTCGAAAGCGACTTGCCGCTGACCGTCGCGGTAAGGGAATTCGCCGCGGCGATCGCGGCGGGCGGCACGGACCACGGCAGCCTGAACCTCGGCGTCAGCGTGGTGGAAGTCCTCGAAAGCTGCGAGGGCTAGGTTACGAGCGGGCGGCCGCTCGCCTCGCGGTAGATCTTCTCCATCTTGTCGAGCATGCGCTCGTAGGAAAAGGACGCCGCGCAGTGCGCGCGCGCCGCGTCGCCCAGTTGCTGCCTTAGCACGCCGTCGTCGAGCAACCGGCCCAGCGCGAAGCGCAGCGCCGGAACGTCCTTCGGCGGGACCACCAGCGCGGTCCTGCCGTCGGTCGCCACCTCGGCGATGCTGCCCACGTCGGTGGTCACGCACGGCAGCCCGGTCAGCATGGCCTGCACCAGGGCCTGCGGCACACCCTCGTTGGCGTAGGAAGGCAAGGCGAACAGGTCGACTGCCTGAAGCCAAGGCACGACGTCGGTCCTGTTGCCGGCAAACACGGTGCGCTCGCGCAAACCGAGCTTGTCGACCCGCGCTTCGAGCTGCGGCCGCATGGGGCCATCGCCGACGATGACGAGGCTGACCGTCTTGGGAAGATCGGCGAACGCCTCGATCAGATAGAGGTGTCCCTTCCAGCTGCGCAGCGTGGCGACGATTCCCACCAGCGGGCGCCCGGCCGGCAGGCCGAGCGCCTTGCGCGCCGCGGCGCGATCGCCAGGACGAAAGCGCCCGGTATCGATGCCAGTCGGCACTGAGTCGATGCGCGCGGCCGGGAAACCGTTGCGCTCGATCAGCTCCCTGCGCAGCGCTTCGCCGGCGGTGACGATGCGCGAGGTAGCGCGGGTGTACAGCCATCGCGACAGGAAGTTCTTCGATACCGGCGCCGAGATGTGACGCGTGCGCACCATCGGGAAGGGCCGGCCCAGGGCGAGCAGCGCGAGCGCTGTCAGCCAGGAATCGGTCGAGCTGTGCGTGCTGACGACGTCGCAGCGGTTGTGGCGCAACCACTCGAGCATGCACTTGAGGCCGACCAGGCGCTTTTTCCCGATCGGCGCGGCGATCACCGGCAACCCCCAGGCCGGCGCCTCGGCGTAGATGCGCGCCTCCGGCGGGCAGATGAGGCGGACGTCGTGGCCGCGGCGCATCAGGCCCTGCGATTCGGCGAGGATCCGCAATTCCTGGCCGCCCCAGCCGAGCGACGCTTCGGTGTGGACGATCGATAAAGGCTTCATGCCGCCGCGCGTTCGGCGGCGAATTGCAGTTTGTGGAGGCGCGCGTAGGCGCCGTCTAGGGCAAGCAGCTCCGCATGGCGGCCGCTCTCGACGATGCGCCCGCGCTCGAGCACCACGATGCGGTCGGCGCCTTCGATGGTCGAGAGGCGGTGCGCGATAACCAGCGTCGTGCGCCCGCGCATCAGCGTCTCGAGCGCCGCCTGCACCTGGCGCTCCGACTCCGAGTCGAGCGCCGAGGTCGCCTCGTCGAGGATCAAGAGCGGCGCGTTCTTGAGCAGCGCGCGTGCGATGGCGAGCCGCTGGCGCTGGCCGCCGGAGAGGCGCATGCCGTTCTCGCCGATCAGCGTGTTCAGGCCTTCCGGGGTCTCCCGGATGAACGCCATGGCATGCGCCGCCTCGGCGGCGGCGGCGACTTCCGCCTCGCTCGCCCCGCCCATCCTGCCGTAGGCGATGTTGGCCTTGATGCTGTCGTTGAACAGCACCACTTCCTGGCTGACGAGCGCAATGTTGGCGCGCAGGCTTTCGAGCGTCAGGCTCTGGATGTCGTGCCCGTCGAGCAGGATGCGGCCGCCGCCGGGCGTATAGAAGCGCGGCACCAGGTTGGCGAGCGTCGTCTTGCCGCCGCCCGAGCCGCCGACGAGCGCGACCGTCTCGCCAGGGCGCACCTCGAGGTCGATGCCGGCGAGGGCCGGCTCGGTGCGCGTCGGATACGTCAGGCTCACGCCCTCGAAGCGCAGCTCGCCGCGCGCGCGCCCGAGCACGACCTTGCCGCCGTCGTCCTCGACCGGCGTATCGATCAGCCCGAAGACGCTTTCCGCGGCCGCAAGGCCCCGCTGCAGCACCGTGTTCACCTCGGTGAGGTGCTTGAGCGGCGCAAGCAGCATGAGCATGGCGGTCATGAACGAGGCGAACTCGCCGACCGTGACGCGGCCGCCGATCGCGTCCTGCATCGCGATGTAGATGATGACGGCCAGCGCGAAGGAGACCAGCGCGTGGGTGATCGGCGTGGTGAGCGCCGCCGCCACGTTGATGCGCATGTAGAAGCCGCGCACGGCCTGCGCGCTTCTCGCGAAGCGCCGCGACTCGTATTCCTGGCCGCCGAAGATCTTGACCACCTTGTGGCAGTCGATCGTCTCCTGCAGCACGTGCACCAGGTCGCCGAGGGAGGTCTGCACGCCGCGTGACATGCGCCGCAGGCGCCGCGAAACGAGCGCCACCGTGAGCGCGATCGGCGGCCCGACGATCATCGCAACCAGCGTGAGCTTCCAGTTGACATAGAAGAGGTAGCCGAGCAGCCCGACCACGACTATCGAGTCCTTGATCAGGACGGTGAGCGCCCCCGTCGCCGCATCCGCCACATTCGTCACGTCGTAGGCCACCTTGGAGAGCAGCCTGCCCGAAGCGTTGTCGTCGAAGAATCTCGCCGGGAAGCGCACCAGGCGCTTGAACATCTCCGAGCGCAGGTCGAGCACCACTTTCTGCGACACCCAGGTCATGCAGTACGACGCGACGAAGGACAGCACGCCGCGCAGCACGAAGATGCCGATGATCGCGCCGGCATACACCGCCGGCGGGTAGGCCGGCTTGCCCCCCGAGGCAAAACCCCCGTCGAGCAGCTGCTTGATCAGGGCGGGGAAAAGCGGCTCCGTCGCGGCCGTAAGGATCATGCCGACCACTGCGATGCCGAAGGCCGACGCATAGGGGCGCACGTACGAAAGCAGCCTGAAATAGAGCGCGCTGCTAGTAGGGGTCATAGCGAGGCATAGAGTGCAACAAGCTTCTGCGCCATGGCGTCGATTCCGTAGCCTTCGGCGGCGGAGCGCGCCGTCGCGGTCAGGTCGCGCGCGCCGATCACTCCGTGCGCCGCGCGCATGAGTTGCGCGACGCCCTGGACATCGTCGGGCTCGCAGACCCAGCCGTTCTCGCCGGGTGTGACGACTTCGGCCGCGCCGCAACGCGAGCTGACGATGACCGGCAGGCCCATTGCGAGCGCCTCGAGTGCAGTGTTGGGAAAAGGGTCGTAACGGCTCGGAAGGATAAGGCAATCGGCCGCGGCGTAGTACGGACGCACATCCTCCTTGCCGCCGAGGAAGCTCACCCGCTCGGCCACGCCCCGGCCTTGCGCGCGCTGAACGAAGCGCGCCTGCGCGCGGTCGCGGCCGACCACCGCAAGCCGGAACGAAGGGTCGTTGGCAGCGGCCAGCGCGTCGATCGCCACGCCCAGGCCCTTGCGCGCGAAGCCCGAGCCGACGAAGAGGAACAGCGTGTCGCGCGGCCGGCAGCCCAGGGCCGTCCGCGCCGCGTCGCGCAGCGCGACGCGGTGGCGTGGATTGAAATGCTCCAGGTCGACGCCGTTGTGGATGACGTGCAGCTTCTCGCGCGCGACGCGGAAGGCGCGCAGGATCTCTTCGCGCACCATGGCCGAGTTGCAGATCACGGCCCGCAGCCGCGGATGCTCGAACATGCGCTTCTCGGCCCCGCACACGTAGCGGTGGTAGGGGTTGAGCGCCATCCCCAGGCGCTCGAGCGGCCCTGCCGCGGCGCGCCGCAGCTCGAGCCAGCGGCGATGCACGCCGTCCCCGGCACGATAGATGTCGCACCCCGGAATGCGCTCGTGGGACTGCACCAGGTCGAAGCCGGCGCGCCGCCACGCGGCGCGCGCCGCGCCCGCGAACGACCAGTCGCGCCACAGATTGCCGACATGAAACGGATTCACCTGCAGCACGCGGCGCGCATCCCAGCCCTTGCCCGAGCGGGCGATCAGCGTGACTTCGGCGCCGGAGCGCTCGAGCGCCGGCAGCGCGCGCGCGATGATGCGTTCCGCGCCGCCGTACGGGTTGTAGCGCTGCCGCACGATTGCCAGCCTCATCTGGCCGGTGCGCCGAGCAGCTCGCGCGCCGCGGAGTGCACCGCATCCACCGGCAGCACCGTCAGGCACTCGCTCACCTTGCCGCCGCCGCAGCCGTCCTGGCCGCAGGGCCGGCAGGTATGCGCGCTCTTCACCACGCGGTGCGCCACGTTCCAGGGGCCCCACTCGCTTTCCCCGCTCGGCCCGAAGAGCGCCACCGTCGGCACGCCCATCGCCGCCGCAAGGTGCATCGGCATCGAGTCGACGCCGACGAAGAGCCGTGCCCGCGCCGCGACGGCGCCGAGCTGCTTGAGATTCAGCTTGCCGGCGAGGTTGAGCGTCTTCGCCTTCGTCTTGCGGAGGATCTCGTCGATCATCTGCGTCTCGTCGGGCGCCGCGGTCACGACGATGCGCTGCCCGTCGGCGGCAAGGCGGTCGATCAGCTCCGCGTTCTTTTCCGCCGGCCAGCACTTGAAGCGCCAGCGCGACGCGGGATGCAGGTGGATAAAAGGCGTGCCGTCGAGCAGCTGGTCCACCGCCTGCTCGGCCTGCGCGCCCGGAACGAAGATCACCTTGCGCTCGTCCAGCGCCGGCTGCACGCCGATGCGCCGCAATGCATCTAGGTTCACCTCGACCATGTGGCGCCGCGGCACCAGCGGATAGAAATGCGTGAAGCTGCGCTGCCAGAAACGACCGCGATCGCCCATCTTCGGCGCCACGCTGTAGCGCGCGCCGAGCCAGCGCGCGAGCCAGGCGCCCCGCGGTTGCTCCGACAAGTGCACGATCAGGTCATAGCGCCGGGCGCGCAGCCTCCCCAGGAGGTCTTTTTCAAGGGTGAATCGTTTCAGGGCTCCGACGGCACGCCATCCGCGCCCCACCGTGTGCAGCTGCGATAGCGCGGGATGACCTTCGAGCATCGGTGCGGTGTCGTCGTAGACCAGCGCATCGACTTCCAGCGCGGGCGCGTGCGCCTTCAGGACGCTCAATACCGGCGCCGAAAGCAGCACGTCGCCGTGATGCCGCAGCTTCAGCACCAGCGCGCGCCGGCATTCTCCCAGCGGGACGGCATCCTTCACCATCCCGCGAGTGTACTAGGGGAGGCCGCGGGCCAACTTCAGGGCAGGCGGTAGGCGACCGTCACGTACCCCGCGCGGCCCGGCGCCGGATAGGCATCGAAGCTCGTGCCGGCGAAGTTCTTGATGCCGTAGCTGTAGTAGCCCTCGTCGAAGAGGTTCTTCACTTCCAGCGCCAGCGTGAACGGCCCGGTGGTGTGCTCCAGCTTCAGGTCGACCAGGGTGTAGTCGGGCTGCTTGCGGAAGGTGTTGTCCTGATCGTTGTCGTAGCGTTGCGGCCCCACATACCGGGCATTGGCAATGAAGCGGTCGTGCGCGGCGAACGACCACGCGAGCCCGACTGTCGCGATGGTATTGGGTACCAGCGGCACGTCCTTGCCGGATACATCGACTCCGCCGTAGGTCCCGCTCTTGAACTTCGCCTCCATCTGGGCGACCGATGCGCGCAGATCAAGGGTCGGCGTGGCGCGCCACGCAGCCTCCAGCTCGTAGCCTTGGCGGCGCGTGGGCTGCAGGTTGATATTGGCGCCGGCGAGCGAGCTGAAGTAGATCTCGTTCTCCAGGTCCTGCGAGTAGTACGCGCCGCGCGCGCGCCAGCCGTTGCGCTCGTACTCGATCCCGATCTCGCCGCCGAGCGAAGTCTGCGGCTTGAGGAGGGTCACGGCGCAGGGTGGAAAGAAGCAGGCGTTCTCGTCGAAGTTGGCAACGCGGAAGCTCTTGCCGTACTTGCCGTAGGCGGACCAGCCCGCGCCGAAGCCCTGCCGCAGGGCGGCCTCGTAGGCGTCGAGGTCGTGCGTGACGCTACGGTCGTCGGTGACGGCGATTTCCTCCTTGAGGTGGTCTTCAGTGCGCTGGCCGCGCGCACCGAGGACGAACCGGGTCCGCTCCGCCAGCCAGAAGTTGGCCTGCGCGTAGAGCGCCTGGTTGGTCTGCCCGCCGGTGCGCAGCGAGGGGAAGTCCCCGGTGCCGCGGCTTCTGAAGTCCCACTCCTCCCAATCGATGCCGAGCACCACATCGTGGCTGCGTCCGAGCGCGTCGAATGCCAGCTTGGCGCGCGGCTGCAGCGCCGTCACCTCGACGCGCGTGTCGGTGGTGGAAGGTGTGGCGGAGAAAAGCGTCGGACCGAAGAACGACGTGCTGTGCTTTTCGCGGCGCGAGAGATCCGCCGCCAGCTCGTGGCGGCCCGGCTTCCAGGACCCGCCGAGTATCACCGTCCCGCCCCGCGCCTCGCTTTCGTTGTTCGGCGTGGCCGTTTGGCGGGGATCGGACCGAATCTGCGCTTCGCTCAGCTGCCCCGGAAGTCCGAGCTCCTGCTCATAGGCGTTGAATCGCAGGTAGGCGCGCCCGGTTGCGGCGCGCGCCTCGAGGCCGCCCGAAAGGTTGTTCTGGCGGAAGTTGTTGTTGTTCCGATAGCCGTCGGTGTCCTCGGTCGACGCATCCACCGAGAAGCCGAGCATCTCCCCCTGCGTGGCGTAGCCGGCGCGCCCTTCCTTCGTGCCCCAACCGCCGAAGCGGCCGAGCACGTAGCCGCGGCGCGCGCCTTCACCCCGCTTGGTGATGATGTTGATGGTGCCGCCGGTGGCGCCACCGCCGTAAAGCACGGACCCGCTGCCGCGCACCACCTCGATACGCTCGATCGAGTCGAGTGGGATCGAGCTCAACTGCGCCGGCGCCTGCTCGTTCTCGGAGAGCTTCAGGCCGTCGACCAGGATCAGGGTGTTCTGGTCGCCGGTGGCGCCGAAGCCGCGCAGGTCGATCTGCTGGTTCGGCGAGCCCGAGGCGTCGCGGATGTGCAGCAGGCCGTACTGCGCGAGGATCTCCGACAGGTTCGAGGTCGCACTCTTCTTGAGGTCGTCCGAGGTGATGACCGTGACCCCGACCGGCAGGTTGCGCTTGGAATCGGCGAAGCGCGTCGCCGTGACGATCACGGCATCGTCCTGGCCGTAGGATGCAGAAACGAGAACGCAGGCGAGCGCGCCTGCAACAAGGCGAAGCATAGAAACCTCCCTGGCGTCATCCCCGACGCCTTAGCAGTTAGTGAAGGCTTCCAGGCCGGTCTCCGGACTCACGAGTCTTGATGCCCGCCTTCCCACGCGTTGCCGCGCAGTGGCTTGGTTGGGCACCCGCACTCGCTTACCGTTGCGGGGGCAGTGCAGGCTTTTCACCTGCTTCCCGAACACCCGAAAGCGAGCCGATATCATAGCTGCATGAGGTGCGCGGCGCTTTTTCTGTGCTTTTGGTATTCGCACCTGGTGTTTTCCCAGATCGCGGTGCGCGATGACTACGGCAACGAGGTCCGGCTCGACAAGCCTGCCGCCCGCATCGTCAGCCTGGCGCCGCACCTCACCGAGCTGCTCTACGCGGCGGGCGCCGGCTCGCGCCTGGTGGGCGCGGTCGACTTCAGCGACTTTCCCGCCGCGGCACGCTCGCTGACTCGCGTGGGAAGCGACGCGCGCATCGATCTGGAGGCGGTGCTCGCGCTGCGGCCCGATCTGGTGGTCGCGTGGCCGAACGCGGGAAGCCTGCGCACGGTCGAGCGCCTCGCCGAGCTCGGCCTGCCGGTGTTCCGCTCCGAACCGCGCGAGCTGGACGATATTGCGAGCACGCTGCAGCGCCTGGGCCGGCTAGCGGGAAGCGTGGCGCCAGCCGATGCCGCTGCGGCGGCGTTCCGCGCCCGCGCCGGCGCCTTGCAGCAGCGCTACGCAGGGGCGCGGAAAGTGCGGGTGTTCTATCAGATCTGGGACCGGCCGCTCCTGACGGTGAGCGGCGCGCACGTCATCAGCAAGGTGATCGGCATTTGCGGCGGCGAGAACGTCTTCGCGGCGGCGCCGCTGCTCGTGCCCGAGGTCGACCTCGAAGCCGTGCTGCGCGCCAACCCCGAGGTCATCGTGGCAAGCGGCTCGAACGAGGCCCAGCCGCAATGGCTCGAGGCGTGGCGGCGTCTTCCCGGCCTCGCCGCAGCCGACCGGGGACAGCTCCACGCCATCCCGCCGGACCTCATCCAGCGCCACACCCCGCGCATTTTGGACGGCGCTGAGCGCCTGTGCGGCTTCCTGGACGCAGTGCGCGCAAGGTCATGAAACACATGCAGAAACGCCCCTACCTGCTTGACGTTGCTTGAATTTTGCAACATAGTGGTTGCGTGGAGGCGGAGTTCAACTCACTGGAAGCGAAGGTGGCGCAGTTCGTGTCGCTGTGCGAACGGCTGCGCGCCGAGAACGTCGAGCTGAAGCGCGAGCTGGCTGCGGCGCGCACCGACGCGCGCCAGCTGCACGAGAAAATCGACGGAGCCAAGGCCCGGCTGGAAGGCCTGCTCTCCAAGCTTCCGGGTTGAGGCCGAGGCGCATGGCCGACGGCGCAAAAACAGTCGAAGTGAACCTGCTGGGGCGCACCTACCGCGTCGCCTGCGACGACGGCGAGCGCGAGGCGCTGATGCAGGCGGTCGCTTACCTCGACGGCAAGATGAACGAAATCCGCAAGGCCGGGAAAGTGATGGGCGCCGAGCGCATCGCGGTGATGACCGCGCTCAACGTGGCGCACGAATTGCTTAGCGTCAAGCTTGGCGCGGGCTTCGACATGGGCCAGGCGAAGAGCCGCTTGTCGTCGATCGAGTCACAACTCGACGCCGCGATTGCCAAGCAAGAGAAATTGTTCTAAAAAGATTCTGTTCCCTGCCGTGTGCGATAGGGCTCAATTTTTCCGAACCGATAGCTTCCTTAGGTTGCGGATCTAGCGTCACTGTTGTGATCGTCCCCTGCGTTCGCGCATGCCGGACGAACCTGATGTGACCGGTACGCGACCACCCTGCAGAGCGGGGTTCGGGGGCCGAGCCCACCGCCATAAGCGGGGAACGCTTCCCTCCGGCGTGTCCCTTCGGCGAACTACAATCCCGGCATGAAGTATTGGCTCATGAAGACCGAGCCCGACGAGTGCTCGATCGACGACGCGCTCGCCGCGCCCGCGCGCCTCACGCCGTGGACCGGCGTGCGCAACTACCAGGCGCGCAATTTCATGCGCGACCAGATGCAGGTCGGCGACGGCGTGCTCTTTTACCATTCGAGCTGCCCGGAGCCGGGCATCGCGGGGCTGGCCGAAGTCGCCTCGCCGGCGTATCCCGACAAGACGCAGTTCGAGCGCAAGAGCCCCTATTACGACGCGGCCTCGAAAAAGGAAGCTCCGCGCTGGTACAACGTCGACGTGCGCGCGCTGCGCAAGACCCGGTTGATTTCCTTGAATGAAATACGAAAACAAAAACCGCTTGCGAAAATGGTGACGCTGCGGCCGGGGAACCGGCTTTCGATTACCCCGGTGACCGAGGCCGAGTGGAACCACGTCCAGAAGCTGCTCTGAAGAACGACGTGCTGCTGCGGGCGCTCGCTCGCCGGCCCACCGAGTACACGCCGATCTGGCTGATGCGCCAGGCCGGCCGCTACCTGCCCGAGTACAACGCGACCCGCGCCCGCGCCGGCAGCTTTCTCGCCCTCGCCAAGACCCCCGCGCTCGCCACCGAAGTGACTTTGCAGCCGCTCGAGCGCTTCCCGCTCGACGCCGCGATCCTGTTCTCCGACATCCTCACCATTCCCGATGCGATGGGGCTCGGGCTGGCGTTCGCCGAAGGCGAAGGACCGCGCTTCGAGCGGCCGCTGCGCGACGAAGCTGCCATCCGGCAGCTGCGCGCGCCCGATCCCGGCGCCGAGCTGCGCTACGTGACCGACGCGGTGCGCGAGATCCGGCGCGCACTCGCCGGGCGGGTGCCGCTGATCGGCTTTTCGGGCAGCCCCTTCACCCTCGCCTGCTACATGGTCGAAGGCTCGGGCAGCAGCGATTGGCGGCAGCTAAAGAACATGCTGCACACGCGGCCGGAGTTGCTGCATCGCATCCTCGAGGTCAACACAACCGCGGTAGCCGACTACCTCAATGCCCAGATCGACGCCGGCGTTCAGGTTGTGATGCTGTTCGATACCTGGGGCGGAATCCTCGCGCACGGCGATTACGAAACCTTCTCGCTTGCGTATACGAGAAAAGTGCTCAAGCAGGTCAGCCGCGCGCCGAGAATCCTGTTCACGAAGGGCGGGACGCCCTGGCTCGCGGCGATCATGCAGTCGGGTTGCGACGCAGTCGGCCTCGATTGGACGAGCGATCCTGTCGCCGCGCGCAAGCTTTCCGCTGGGCGCGTTGCACTGCAAGGTAATCTCGATCCCGCCGCGCTTTTTGGGCCGGAGAAGAGCGTGCGCGCCGCGGCGCGCAGCGTGCTCGACGCATTCGGCGCCGAGCCGGGACACATCTTCAATCTCGGCCACGGAATCGCTCCCCAAACGCCGGTTGATTCGGTTTCTGCGCTGGTAGACGAAGTACGCACTTACAGCCGCGCGTTGAGGGGAAAAATCCGCGACGGGTCTTGACTTATGCACAAATCCCGGGCCACGCCAGGGTTTCCCTGACCCGCCGGGGCTCCCGGGGCTACGGTGCCGCAACCACCTGATAAGAAACAGGAAAAATACACTCCGGGAAGAGAACCAACCAGAGAAAGTACGCGTGGACAACCCTATTACGCAGGGATGAAGCCATTACCCACAACTTTATCCACAGGGTCTAAGTCCTTGCAGCCGCAAAGGATTTCCTGCGCGAAGGTGGCTTTGGATGTGCCGCTGGCGCGGTTGTTCGACTACGCCGCGCCGAGCGCGCTTCAGGTGCAAATCGGTGATCGCGTGACGGTTCCGTTCGGTACGCGGCAGCGAATCGGCGTGGTTGTCGCAACAGACGAAGCGAGCGAAGTGCCGGCGGAAAGGTTGAAATCGATTTCCGCGGTGCGCGACGATGCGCCGCGCCTGTCGGCCGACTGGCTGGAGCTGATGCGCTTTCTCTCCACGTACTACCAGCGCCCGCTCGGCGAAACGGTGATCGGCGCGCTGCCGCCGCGCCTGCGCTCGACCAAGGCGCTGCCCAAAAAGGTGCTGCAGCAAGCTGCGGCGCCTTCCAACCCGCGCTTCGTCGAGAGCCACCCGCCGACGCCGGCCCAGTCGCAGGTACAGGAGCGGATCGCCGCGTCGTTCGGCCGCTTCCAGGCATTCCTGCTGCACGGCGTCACCGGCAGCGGCAAGACGGAAGTCTATTTCCACCTCATCGCGCGGATCCTCCAGCGCAACATGCAGGCGCTGGTCCTGGTTCCCGAGATCAGCCTGACGCCGCAGCTGGAGAAGCGTTTCCGGGAATCCTTCCCGGAAACGCGGCTCGCGCTCCTGCACAGCGGCCTGCAGGACATCGCGCGCACCTCTGCCTGGCTCGAGGCGGCTCGAGGCGAAGCCGGCATCGTGATCGGAACGCGGCTCGCAGTGCTGGCGCCGCTGGCGCGGCTCGGGCTGGTCGTGGTCGATGAAGAGCACGACACCTCGTTCAAGCAGCAGGAGGGACTGCGCTACTCGGCGCGCGACGCGTCCATCTATCGTGCCAAGCTCGCCGGCTGCCCGGTGATCCTCGGCTCGGCCACCCCGTCGCTCGAGTCATGGCACAACTACCAGGCCGGCCGCTACGAGAAGCTCGAGTTGCCCGAGCGCGCGGTATCCGGAGCGCGCCTGCCCGCAGTCCGCCTCATCGACCTGCAGCGGGAGTCGCCCGAGCAGGGCCTTGCGCCTTCTCTGCTTGCCGCGATCGGCGAGCGATTGGCGAAGAAGGAGCAAAGCCTGATCTTCATCAACCGGCGCGGCTATGCGCCGGTGCTCGCCTGCGAGGCCTGCGGCTGGACCGCGGGCTGCGAGCGCTGCACCGCCCGGATGGTGCTGCACGCGGTCGGTAGCGGGATGAGGAACCGCAACGGCAGCCTGCGCTGCCATCACTGCGGGGCCGAAAGCCCGATTCCGCGCGCCTGCCCGACCTGCGGCAACGTCGACCTGAAGCCGGTGGGGCGCGGCACGCAGCGTGTCGAGGAGACCCTGGCGGCGCGCTTTCCGGCCGCGCGCATCCTGCGCATCGATCGCGACAGCGCGCGGCGCCGCGACGAGCTCGCGCTCACGCTGGAGGGCATCCGGCGCGGCGAAGGCGACATCCTGGTCGGTACACAGCTGCTCGCCAAGGGCCATGACTTCCCGAACCTAACGCTGGTCGGCGTGCTGAACGCCGACGCCGCGCTGGTCTCGACCGATTATCGGTCGGGCGAGCGCCTGTTCTCGGTGCTGGCGCAGGTCGCAGGCCGCGCCGGCCGGCACGAGCGGCCAGGCGAGGTACTGGTGCAGACCCGCTATCCGGCGCATCCGCTCTACGCGGCGCTGGCGCGGCACGACTATGCCGGCTTCGCCGAGTCGCAGCTCGCGGAGCGGCGCGCCGCCGGCTTCCCGCCGTTCGTCTTCGAGGCGGCGCTGCGCGCCGAGGCAACCAAGCTCGACGTGGCGATGCGTTTTCTCGCCGACGCGGCCGCCATGGTCGAAGCGCCCGAAAGCGTGCGCATCTACGACCCGGCGCCGCACCTCATTACGCGCCGCGCCGGGTTCGAGCGCGCCCGCCTGCTCATGCAATCCGGCTCCCGTCCCGCCCTGCAGAATTTCCTGGGCGATCTGACCAGGCACCTCTTTGAAAAGGCGCCGCGCGACATTCGCTGGCACCTGGACGTGGACCCGATCGAGTTCGATTGACGCGGGCTATAATTCGCGCCCTTCCATGGCAGGCGATCCCAAGGTCGAGATAGAAAAGGCGCTGCGCCAGGCGCTCGGCGAGATCGCGCCCGAGCATGCGGACTTCCCGTTCGTTTTCGAGCGCCCCAAGCAGGCCAGCCACGGCGATTTCTCTTCCAGCGTGGCGCTGCAGCTGGCCAAGCAGCTGAAGAGGAACCCGCGCGAGCTCGCGCAGTCGCTGTCGGATTCGCCGGTCTTTTCCAGGCCCGAGGTCGCCAGCCTGATCGACAAGCCGGAGATCGCCGGACCGGGCTTCATCAACTTCCGCCTCAAGGCCGGCGCCAAGCTGGGAATCGTGCAGCGCATCCTGCGCGAGGGCGGAAACTTCGGAAGAATTCAATCAAGTAACAACAAGGTTCAGGTCGAGTTCGTTTCGGCAAACCCTACCGGGCCGCTGCACGTCGGCCACGGCCGGCAGGCCGCCTTGGGCGACGCCATCGCCGCCCTGCAGGAGGCGCAGGGTAACGCGGTGACGCGCGAGTTCTACTACAACGATGCCGGCGCGCAGATCGACAAGCTCGCCTGGTCGGTGCAGGCGCGCGCCAAGGGCCTCAAGCCGGGGCAGCCCGGTTGGCCGGACGAGGGCTATGCCGGCGAGTACATCGAGGACATCGCCAGGGAAATCTCGGACGCAGACGACCTCGATGCCATCCGCAAGCACGCTGTGGCCTATCTGAGGAAAGAACAGGATGCCGACCTGCAGGCGTTCGGCGTCAGGTTCGATGTCTATTACCTCGAGTCGAGCCTTTACACCGAAGGCAAGGTCGACAAGACGGTGAAGGCGCTGAACGCGAACGGCAAGACCTACGAGAAGGACGGCGCGCTGTGGTTGCGCACCACAGACTACGGCGACGACAAGGACCGCGTGGTGCGCAAGTCGGACGGCGGCTATACGTATTTCGTGCCGGACGTGGCCTACCATGTGACGAAGTGGGAGCGGGGCTTTCGCAAGGTGATCAACGTGCAGGGCACCGATCACCACAGCACCGTGACGCGCGTGCGCGCCGGCTTGCAGGCGCTCGGCCTGGGCATCCCCGCGGACTATCCCGATTACGTGCTGCACAGCCTGGTGAAGGTGGTGCGCGGCGGCGAAGAGGTGAAGATCTCGAAGCGCGCCGGCTCGTACGTCACGCTGCGCGATCTCATCGACTGGGTGGGCCGCGACGCGGTGCGCTTCTTCCTCGTCTCGCGCAAGGCCGACTCGGAGTTCGTCTTCGACGTCGACCTGGCGCGCGAGAAGAGCCTGGAGAATCCGGTGTACTACGTGCAATACGCTCACGCCAGGGTGTGCAGCGTCTTTGCCCAGATCGAAGAAAAGGAACTAAAAACTTCGAGCCTGGACAAACTCGTCAACGAGAAAGAGCTGCAACTGGCGCGCAGGCTGGAGGAATATCCGGATATGCTGGCCGTGGCCGCGAAGGAGCTGGCGCCGCATTCGGTCGCCTTCTACCTGCGCGAGCTCGCAGCCGATTTCCACAGCTACTATAATGCCGAGCGCATCCTCGTCGAGGACGAGGCGCTGCGCGCGGCGCGACTGGCGCTGTGCGCCGCGGTGCGCCAGACGCTCGCCAACGGGCTCGCGCTACTGGGCGTCAGCGCCCCGGAGAAGATGTAATGGCCAGACCCCGGAACATGACCGCGACGCGCAAGAGCTCGGGAGGCAGCTTCCTGCTCGGCATCTTCGTCGGCCTGCTGATCGGCCTGGCGATCTCGCTCGCCGTCGCGTTCTATCTCAATCGCACCCCGGTGCCCTTCACCGTGGCGAAGCCCAAGGACGAAAAGGCCGCGGCGGGCAAGGCGCCGCCGATCGCCGGGCTGCCGCAGGGCGGCGGAGCGTCGCCTTCGGCAGCTGCCGCGCCCACCGGGGCGGCGGAGAAACCGAAATTCGATTTCTACAAGATCCTGCCGGGCGCCGAGGAAACGGTGTCCGAGAAGGAGCTGCGCGAGCGCCTGCGCGCCGCCAAAAGCCAGCCGCCCGGTCAACAGGATGCCTCCAAGGACGTTTATTTCATCCAGGCCGGGTCGTTCCAGAACCCGTCCGACGCCGACAACCAGAAGGCGCGCCTCGCGATCCTCGGCTTCGAGTCGAGCGTGGAGCCGGCGAACCTGCCCGACAAGGGAACCTGGTACCGCGTGCGCCTAGGGCCGTACAAGAAGGTAGAAGAGATCAACAAGGTACGCCAGCAACTGGCGCAGAACGGAATCGACGCCAGCCTGGTCAAAATGAAGGAACAGTAAAGACCATGAAAAGAATTCTCTCCCTCCTCATCGCCGCCTGCACCCTGGCCCCGCTCGCCGCGGCCGCCCAGCCGCAGTTCGCGTACAGCGAGATCAAGCCAGCCCTGCAGGTCGAGACCGACGGCAAGATCGAAGCGATCGAGTTCTTCTGGTACGGCTGCATCCACTGCTACAACCTCGAGCCGGCCGTGGAAAAGTGGGAAAAGACGCTGCCCAAGGACGTGCAGTTCCGCCGCGTGCCGGCGGTGTTCAACGACCGTTGGGCGCTCGACGCCGCCATCTTCTACACCTTCGAGGCGATGGGCGTGCTCGACAAGGTGCACCGGCCGTTTTTCGACGCCATCCACAAGGACCGGCTGCGCAGCGACAGCCCGCAGGCGCTCAACGAATGGCTGCAGAAGCAGGGCATCGACCCGAAGAAATTCGACGCCACCATGAAGTCCTTCGGCGTGCAGAGCAAGACGCGCCGCGCCGCGCAGCTCACCGCGCTCTACAAGATCGACGGCACCCCGGCGATGGCGGTGCACGGCCGCTACACCGTCAGCACCGAGCAGGGCCGCTCGCAGAACGGCATGTTCGAGACGGTCAACTACCTCGTCGACCAGGTGCGCAAGGGCGGCAAGTAGTTTTCTAGGACCGCTTCCAGCGTAGACTTTCCCGTCATGGGAAAGGTCCTTCTCGGCCTTGCTCTCGCGGCGGTCTGCGTTGCCGCCCGTGCGCAGGCGGTCTCGCCGAAGGACTTCCAGGTGCTCGAGCCGCCGCGGCCGGTGTCCACCGGCGAGCGCATCGAAGTGCTGGAGTTCTTCTACTACGGCTGCCCGGTGTGCTACGAGGCGCAGCCGCACATCGCGCGCTGGCTGGTGAAGGCCGGGCCAGGCGTGGCGATCCTGCGCGTGCCCGCGGCGTTCACCGAGAGCTCGGAGTCCTTCGCCCGCACCTTCTATACGCTGGGTGCGATGAACCAGATCGCGCGCCTGCACTGGCCGCTCTACGACAACCATCACTTCGACGGCAAGGAGCTCGATCAGGAGAAGAACGTCGTCGCCTGGGTATCCGCCAATGGCGTCGACGGTGCGCGCTTCACCGAGCTGTGGCATTCCGACCAGGTGAAGGCGCAGGTCGAGGCGGCCAAGAAGGCGCTGGACACCTACGGCGTGAAGGGCGTGCCGACCTTCGTCGTGGGCGGCAAATACCTGACCTCGGCGCGCCTCGCCGGCAGCGTCCCGCGCATGATGGAGACGGTGCAGTACCTGGTCGAGCGCGCAGCAGGAGAGCGCACGACAGGCGAGCGGAAGAAGTAGTGCGCGTCGTCATCACCGGCGCTTCCTCGGGAATCGGCGAAGCCCTCGCCCGCCACTATGCCGCTGCCGGGAACGTGCTCGGCCTGATCTCCCGCCGGCCTGCGAATGTGCAAGGGCTGGACGGCACGGCCGTGCCGTATCCGCTCGACGTGACCGACCTCGCCGCGCTCGAGCGCGCCGCCGGCGACTTCGTCTCGCGTTTCGGCGCGCCCGACCTGGTAATCGCCAACGCCGGAATCGGCGTCGGCACCAGCGGCGAAGATCTGCGCGACATGGAGCTGCTGCGTCGCACGCTGGAGGTAAATGTAGTGGGCCTCGCCGCCACGCTTGCCGCATTCGCGCCATCGATGCGCAAGGCCGGGCGCGGCACCCTCGCCGGCATCTGCAGCGTCGCCGGCTTCCGCGGCCTCGCCGGCAACGGCGCCTACAGCGGCTCGAAGTCGGCCGCCATCACCTGGCTGGAGAGCCTGCGCACCGAGATGCACGGCAGCGGCGTCGCGGTGGTATGCATCTGCCCAGGCTACATCGACACGCCGCTGACGCGTGTCAACCGCTTCCGCATGCCCTTTCTCATCACTGCCGACGACGGCGCACGGCGCATCGCCCGCGCCATCGCGCGCCGGCGCAGGCTCGCGGTGATCCCGTGGCAGATGGCGCTGGTATCGCTGGTATTGAGAGTGCTGCCTGGGTGGCTGTATGACCGGCTGGCCGCGAAGGCGCCGCGCAAACCCAGACCGATCAGGTCTTAGAACCCAGACGAAGCATTGCGTAGCTGCCCGGAGCATCTTCCAGCGGCTTGACCGGCTGCCGGGCCGGCACTTTCTCGCCGGCGTTCTGCTTTTCCATCCACGCCTGCCAATCTTCCCACCATGAGCCCGGCTTCTGCGTGGCGGTCTCGAACCACTTCTCGGCCGTCTCCGGCAGCGCCTCGTTGGTCCAGAACTGGTATTTCTTCGCCGCCGGCGGATTGACGATGCCTGCGATGTGGCCGGAGCCGCCGAGAACGAAGCGCACCTCCCCGCCCAGGTAGCGCGCGCCCTTGTAGGTCGTCTTCCACGGCGCGATGTGGTCCTCGGCCGTCGAGATGAAGTACGCCGGAACCTTCACCTTGGAAAGATCGATCGGCACGCCGCCGAGGGTGATGCCGCCGGGCTTGCCCATGAGGTTGTTGATGTACATGTTGCGCAGGTAAAAGCTGTGCATGCGCGCCGGCATGCGCGTCGAGTCGGCGTTCCAGTACAGCAGGTCGAACGGAAACGGGTCTTTCCCCATCAGGTAGTTGTTGACGACGAAGGACCAGACCAGGTCGTTGGAGCGCAGCAGGTTGAACGTGCCGGCCATCTCCGAGCCTTCGAGGTAGCCGCGTTGGTTCATCTTGCGCTCGAGGTTGGCCACCTGCGCTTCGTCGATGAACACGCCCAGCTCGCCTGGCTGGGAGAAATCCAGAAGGCTTACAAAAAAGGTCGCGCAGGCTACGCGATCCTGTCCTTTCGCTTTCAGGTAGGCCAGGGTGGCTCCGAGCAGAGTTCCTCCCAGGCAGTAGCCGATGACATTGGCCTTCGCCTCACCGGTGGCTTTCTCGATGTAGTCGAGCGCCGCGAGCGGGCCTTCGAGCATGTAGTCCTCGAAGCCCTTCTGTGCGAGACGCGCGTCCGGGTTCACCCAGGAGACAACGAATACCGTGTGCCCCTGCTCCACCGCCCAGCGGATAAACGAGTTCTTCTCGCGCAGGTCGAGGATGTAGTACTTGTTGATCCACGGCGGAATGATCACCAGCGGCCGCTTGTAGACGTCCTTGGTGGTCGGCAGGTACTGGATGAGCTGCATCAGGTCGGTCTGGAAGACCACCTTGCCCGGCGTGGTGGCGACGTTCTTGCCGAGCTGGAAGGCCTTCTCGTCGGTCATCGACACGCGCAGCTCGCCGTGCCCCTTCTCCAGGTCCGCAAGCAGGTTGTTCAGGCCCTTCACCAGGTTCTGCCCGCCGCTCGCCACGGTCTCGCGCAGCACCTGCGGATTGGTCATCAGGAAGTTGGTCGGCGCGAGCGCATCGACATATTGCCGGGTGAAGAACGCGACCTTCTTCTCCGATTCCTCGGACAGGCCCTCGACGCCCGCCACCGCAGCGCGGGTGTGGCGCGCCGCGATGAGGTAGGACTGCTTGATGTAATCGAAGACGAAGTTGCCCGACCAGTCCTGGTCCTTGAAGCGCGCGTCGCCCTTCTCCGGCACCGCGACCGGCTGAGGCGGCGCGCCGAGCATCTGCATCCAGCTCGACTGCCACAGGTGCATCGAGTCGATCCACCAGTTCACCGAGGCGCTCGCCAGCACGCTCGGGTCCATCGCCGCGTGCGAGTAGAGATCCATGAACGCCTTGGCGATTCCCAGCTCGTCGCGCATCGCTGAAGACAGGCTCTCGGCCTGCTTCTGCGCGAATTCGCCGAGGATTCTTGAGGAACGCTCGGCGACTTCCTGGAGCATCTTCGTCTTCTGATCCTGGTCAGGTTGCATAGCGCATGATGCCATCGCTGCCGGGCTCGCGCGTCGCACGGCCGGCGTAGTAAAGGTAATGCAGGTGGGCTATCGCCTCGCCCATCGCGAAGAAGGTCTGGTGCAGGTCCAGCTTGCGTTTCGGGAACATGAGGCCGAGCAGCTCGCCCGCGCTCTGCGGCCGGCCGCGCAGCGCCTGCGTCAGGATCTCGAACTTCTCGCGGTGGTGGCGCTCCAGCTCGGCGACGCGCGTGTGCGCGCCGCGGAACGGCCTGCCGTGCGATGGCAAGACCAGCACGTCTTGCGGAAGTTCCCGGTAGCGCGCGATCGAGTTGAGGAACAGGCGCAGCGGGTCGCCCTCCGGGTCGATCGACCAGACGCTGACATTGGTCGAGATGGTGGAAAGCAGCATGTCGCCGGCGATCATGGTATTCAGCTCTTTTGAGAAAAGAGACAGATGCTCCGGCGCGTGGCCGTGGCCGATGATTGCCGCCCACTCGTACCCGCCGATGCGCAGGCGGTCGCCCTCGATGATGCGGCGGTAGGAATGCGGGAACTCCGGCACCAGCTCGGCGTAGCGGTTGTTGCCGCGCATCGCCGCCATGCCCTGCAGGCGCTCGGCATCCAGGCCATTGGCGCGGAACACCGCGAGAACAGCGTCGGCGGTATAGCCCGCGCTGGATGAGCGCACAGCGTGCGCCGTGAGGTATTCGCCCTGGGTGGTCCACATTGGCGCGCCGTCGCGCGCGAGCAGCCACGACGCGTTGCCGGCATGGTCGGGGTGATAGTGCGTAAGGATGACCCGGTTGATTTTTATTTTTGCGATTATTTTTTCCCAAAGTGCCCGCGTCTGCGCGTTGCCGATTCCGGTATCCACCACCGTCACACCGTCCTGGTCCTCGAGCAGCCAGAGATTGATGTGGTCGAGCTGGAACGGCAGCGGCATCGACAGCCAGCGCACGCCCGGGGCGACCTCGAGCGTTGCGCCGGGCGCGGGTACATCGGCGAAGGGATACTCGAGAGAAGACATCAGCTAGAATCCGCGTGAAACCTATCATGGAAACGGAGCGCGCCGAATTCTCGATCAGCGAACTCGCGCGCGAGTTCGAGATCACACCGCGCGCGATCCGCTTCTACGAGGACCAGGGCCTGCTCGCGCCGCGCCGCGACGGCCAGCGGCGCATCTACACGCCGCGCGACCGCACCCGCCTCAAGCTCACGCTGCGCGGCAAGCGCCTCGGCCTGACGCTGTCCGAGATCCGCGAGCTGATCGACCTGTACGAGCCGGGGCGCGACGAGCGGCCGCAGCTCGAGCGCTTCCTCGCAGTCCTCGAGTCGCACAAGGCGGCCCTGCTGCAGCAGCGCGCCGACATCGAGGCGCAGCTGGCCGAGATCCTGAGCTCCGAGAAGCGCATCAAGAAGCGCCTGCGTGGTTGACGTTTACGTAAACGTCAAGTAGTCTAGCCGGCTCGATGAACGCTCCGGCCGATCCTGATTTCGCCGCCCGCGTCCGGGAGAGCTTTGGCCGCCAGAAGGCGATGGCGCTGATCGGCGCCTCCCTCGGCGCGGTGGAGCCGGGCTATGTCGAAGTCGCGCTGCCCTGGCGCGAGGACCTGACCCAGCAGAAGGGCTTCATCCACGGCGGCATCCTCGGCATGATTGCCGACACGGCCTGCGGCTACTGCGCGTTCTCGCTGATGCCTGCCGCCTACTCGCTCGTCACCGTCGAGTACAAGATCAACATCCTTACCCCGGCGCGCGGCTCGCTGGTGGCGAAAGGCCAGGTGGTGAAGGCCGGGCGCACGCTGACGGTGGCGCGCGCCGAGGTGTACTCTGCGGACGGCAAGCACGTCGCCTCGATGCAGCAGACGCTGATGATGCTCGCCGGCTCCCCCGACCACCCGGAATAGATCGCCGAATGAACTTCCTCCAATTCGACCACGGCGAGACGATCGGCATGCTGCGCGACTCGGTGCGCGCTTTCGCATCGAAGGAAATCGCGCCGCGCGCGGCCGCGATCGACTCCTCCAACCAGTTTCCCCCGGACCTGTGGCGCAAGCTCGGCGACCTGGGCGTGCTCGGCATGACCGTCGAGGAGGAGTACGGCGGCAGCGCGATGGGCTACCTCGCCCATATCGTCGCCATGGAGGAGATCTCGCGCGCCTCGGCGTCGATCGGGCTCTCCTACGGCGCGCACTCCAACCTGTGCGTCAACCAGATCCGCCGCAACGGCTCCGCCGCGCAGAAGAAGAAGTACCTGCCGAAGCTGGTGAGCGGAGAGCATGTCGGCGCCCTGGCGATGTCCGAGCCCGGCGCCGGCTCCGATGTCGTCGGCATGAAATTGAAAGCCGAGCGGCGCGGTGATCGCTACGTGCTGAACGGCAGCAAGATGTGGATCACCAACGGACCCGACGCCGAGGTACTCGTTATCTATGGAAAAGCGGAAGGAATTACCGCGTTCATAGTCGAGAGAGGCATGAAGGGTTTCTCGACCGCCCGGAAGCTCGACAAGCTCGGCATGCGCGGCTCGAACACTTGCGAGCTGGTGTTCCGTGACTGTGAAGTGCCGGCAGAAAACGTGCTGGGTGAAGAAGGCAAGGGCGTGAAGGTGCTGATGTCCGGCCTCGACTACGAGCGCGCGGTGCTGGCCGGCGGGCCGCTGGGCATCATGGCGGCCTGCCTCGACGTCGTCGTTCCCTACGTCCACGAGCGCAAGCAGTTCGGCCAGCCGATCGGCGAGTTCCAGCTCATGCAGGGCAAGCTCGCCGACATGTACACCACCTTTTCCGCCTGCCGCGCCTACGTCTACGCGGTGGGCCAGGCGCTGGACCGGAACGAAACTACCCGCAAGGACGCCGCGGGCGCGATCCTCTACGCCGCGGAGAAGGCGACCTGGATGGCCGGCGAGGCGATCCAGGCGCTCGGCGGCATGGGCTATATCAACGAGACGCCGACCGGGCGGCTGTGGCGCGACGCCAAGCTCTACGAGATCGGCGCGGGCACCTCCGAGATCCGGCGCTGGCTGATCGGCCGCGAGCTGTTCGGCGAATCGGCATGAGCCCGCGTTCAACCTTGCAACAGCTCCTCGAGAACAACCAGGCCTGGGCGCGCGGCGTGGTGGCCGACGACCCGGAGTACTTCACGCGCCTTGCGCGCCAGCAGTCGCCGCAGTACCTGTGGATCGGCTGCTCGGATTCGCGCGTGCCGGCCAACCAGATTACCGGCCTCGCGCCCGGCGAGATATTCGTCCACCGCAACATCGCGAACGTCGTCGTGCACACCGACCTCAACTGCCTCTCGGTGATCCAGTTCGCCGTCGACATCCTCAAAGTGCGGCACATCATCCTGTGCGGCCACTACGGCTGCAGCGGCGTGCACGCCGCCATGACCAAGCATCGCATCGGCCTTTCCGAGAACTGGCTGCGCCACGTGCAGGACGTCGCCGCGAAGCACGGACCGGAGCTGAGCTCGTTCGCCGACGAGGCCGCGCGGCACCGCCGCCTGTGCGAGCTGAACGCGCGCGAGCAGGTGCAGAACATCGTGCAGTGCACCGCGGTGCAGGAGGCCTGGGAGCGCGGCCAGCCGCTGGAGGTACACGGCTGGATCTACGACTTGAAGGACGGGCTGCTGCGAGACCTGCAGGTCTCGCACCCGACGTAAAGGAGCCGCCATGAAAGACGATCCCGTAGTCATCGTTGGCCTCGCCCGCACCTCGATGGGCGCCTTCCAGGGCGAGCTGAAGGGCTTCGCCGCGCCTGAGCTAGGCGCGGCAGCCATCCGCGCCGCGGTAGAGCGCGCAGGGGTCAAACCCGAAGACGTGCAGGAAGCCATCATGGGGTGCGTCCTGCCCGCCGGTCTGGGCCAGGCGCCCGCTCGCCAGGCGGCGCTCGGCGCGGGCCTGCCGTTGTCGGTTGGCTGCACGACGGTGAACAAGATGTGCGGCTCGGGAATGAAGGCGGCGATGTTTGCCCATGATGTTCTTCTCAACGCAAAGGATCACATACTGGTTGCGGGCGGAATGGAGTCCATGACGAACGCGCCCTACCTCCTGCCCAAGGCGCGCGCCGGGCTGCGCATGGGCCACGGCCAGGTGATCGACCACATGTTCTACGACGGCCTGGAAGACGCCTACGAGAAGGGGCGCCTGATGGGCAGCTTCGCCGAGGATTGCGCGCAGAAGTACGCGTTCTCGAGAGCCTCCCAGGATGACTTCGCGATTACATCCCTGAAGCGCGCGCTGGCCGCGAACAAGGACGGCTCATTCGCGTGGGAGATCACGCCCCTTGCGATGAAAGCCGGCAAGGATCAGAAGTTCGTCGAGTTCGACGAACAGCCTTTCAAGGCGAATCTGGAGAAGATCCCGGGCCTCAAGCCGGCGTTCTCAAAGGAGGGCACCGTCACGGCCGCCAACTCCAGCTCCATTTCGGACGGCGCCGCGGCTCTGGTCATGATGCGCCGCTCCACGGCTGAAAAGCGCGGACTCGCACCGCTCGCCGTCGTGGTGGGGCATTCGACCCACGCTCAGGAACCCGCCCTGTTCACCACCGCGCCGGTCGGCGCAATCAGGAAATTGCTCGAGAAAACCGGCTGGACGGCGAGCAAGGTGGACCTGTACGAGATCAACGAAGCCTTCGCCGTGGTCACCATGGCGGCGATGAAGGAGCACGGCTTGCCGCACGACAAGGTGAACGTGCACGGCGGCGCCTGCGCGCTCGGCCATCCCATCGGCGCCTCCGGCGCGCGCATCCTCGTCACGCTGCTTGGCGCGCTGCGCAAGCGCGGCCTCAAGCGGGGCGTGGCTAGCCTGTGCATCGGCGGCGGCGAGGCCACGGCAATGGCCGTCGAGCTGGTCTAGTTTTCGTGAAAGCGACAAAAGCCGCGCTGCAAAGAGTCCTGGACCGCTCCAGGTTCATCCGGCAATACGGCTTCCAGGTGGCGCGGGTCGGCCGCGACTCCTGCACGCTCGAGTTGCCGCACAAGCCGCGCCTCGAGCGACCGGGCGGCATCGTCAACGGGCCGGCGCTGATGGCCGCGGCCGACTGCGCGATGTGGATGGCGATCAAGGCCAAGCTGGGTATGGAATACGACGCGCTCACCTCGGAGCTGAACACCGCGTTCCTCGCCCCGGCAATGGGTGAGCATGTCTACTGCACCGCGCGCATCCTCAAGCTCGGCCGGCGCCGCATCTACGGCACGGCGGAATGCCACGCGAAGAACGGCAAGCTGTTCAGCCACCACACCGTAACGTACGTGCGGCCCGAGTAGATGGCACACGAGGAAATCCGGCAAGCGGTCAGGCGCTACGCGGCACAGCAGATCGCACCGCACGCGGCGCAATGGGACCGCGACAAGACCTTTCCGCGCGACGCGCTCAAGGGCCTCGCCGAGATGGGTCTGTACGGCGTCGCCATCGGCGAAGAATGGGGCGGCGCCGGACTGGACTACACCGCGCTCGCCATAGCCTGCGAGGAGATCTCCGCGGGCGACTGCGCGACCGCCACCATCGTGGCCGTGAACAACCTGGTCTGCGGGATCCTGGCCGGATACGGCAGCGACGCGCAGAACAAGCAGTTCCTGAAAAACCTCACGGCCGGGAAAGCGCTCGGCGCTTTCGCCCTGACCGAGCCCGCGGTCGGCTCCGATGCCTCCGCCATCACAACGCGCGCGGAGCGCAGCGGTAACCACTACATCCTCAACGGCGTGAAGCAGTTCATCACCTCGGGCAAGAATGCGGACGTCGCGGTGGTCTTCGCGGTGACCGACAAGGCGGCCGGCAAAAAGGGCATCAGCGCGTTCCTGGTGCCGACCTCCACGCCCGGGTACGTGGTGGCGCGCATCGAAGAGAAGACCGGGCAGCGCGCTTCCGATACCGCGCAGATCGTCCTCGAAAACTGCAAGACCGAGAATCTTCTCGGCCAGGAAGGCCAGGGCTATCGGATCGCGCTGTCGAACCTGGAATCCGGACGCATCAACGTCGCTGCGCAGGCGGTCGGCGTTGCCCGCGCCGCGCTCGATGCGGCTCTCGCGTATGCGCGCGAGCGCAAGAGCATGGGCAAGCCGCTGATCGGCCACCAGGCGATCAGCTTCCGGCTCGCCGACATGGCGACCGGCGTCGAGGCCGGCCGGCAACTCTACCTGCACGCCGCGGCACTGCGCGACGCGGGCAAGCCCTGCATCAAGGAGGCGTCGATGGCCAAGCTCTTCGCCTCCGAGATGGCGGAGAAAGTGTGCTCCGACGCGATCCAGATTCACGGCGGCTACGGTTACGTCACCGACTTCCCCGTCGAGCGCTATTGGCGCGACGTGCGTGTGACCCAGATCTACGAGGGCGCAAGCGACATCCAGCGGATGGTGATCGGACGCACGCTGGAGGAAGGATGATCAAGAGCAAGATCAATCCTCGCTCCGCGGAATTCCGTGCCAATGCGGAGCGAATGAAAGGCCTCGTTGCCGACCTGAAGGAGAAAGTCGGCATCATTTCCCAGGGCGGCGACCAGGCGGCGCGCGACAAGCACGTCGCCCGCGGCAAGCTGCTGCCGCGCGAGCGCGTGCACAAGCTGCTCGATCCCGGCTCCCCCTTTCTCGAGGTCGGCCAGCTCGCCGCCTGGGGCATGTACGGCGGCGACGTGCATTCCGCCTCGATGATCTGCGGCATCGGCAGCATCTCGGGCCGCGAATGCGTGATCGTCGCGAACGACGCCACCATCAAGGGCGGCACTTACTACCCGATGACGGTGAAGAAGCACCTGCGGGCGCAGGAGATCGCCGCGCAGAACCGGCTGCCGTGCATCTACCTGGTCGACTCGGGCGGCGGCTTCCTGCCCGAGCAGGACAATGTCTTTCCCGACCGCGAGCACTTCGGCCGCATCTTCTTCAACATAGCCAACATGTCGGCGGCCGGCATCCCGCAGATCGCCTGCGTCATGGGCTCCTGCACCGCCGGCGGCGCCTATGTGCCGGCGATGTCCGACGAGTCGATCATCGTCAAGGGCCAGGGCACCATCTTCCTCGGCGGCCCGCCGCTGGTGAAGGCCGCGATCGGCGAAATCGACCCGGGTGTGCAGCTCGGCGGCGCCGAGGTGCACACCCGGGTCTCCGGGGTTGCGGACCACTACGCCCTCAACGATCCCCATGCACTGACTCTGGTAAGGAAGATCGTCGCGAATCTCAACTACCGGAAAAACGTAAGTCTTCAAACCCGGAAACCCCGGGAGCCCCTCTATCCCGCCGAAGAGATCTACGGCGTGATCCCGGCCGATCCGCGCAAGCCCTATGACGTGCGCGAAGTGATCGCCCGCGTCGTCGACGGCTCCGAGCTCGACGAATTCAAGCAGAACTACGGCACCACGCTGATCACCGGTTTCGCCCACCTGCACGGTTATCCGGTGGCCATCCTCGCCAACAACGGCATCCTGTTCTCCGAGTCCTCGCTCAAGGCGACGCATTTCATCGAGCTCGCCAGCCAGCGCGGCATTCCGCTGCTCTTCCTGCAGAACATCACCGGCTACATGGTGGGCAAGAAGTACGAGGCGGGCGGCATCGCCAAGGACGGCGCCAAGATGGTCACCGCGGTGGCCACGGCGAAGGTGCCCAAGTTCACGATGATCCTCGGCGGCTCCTTCGGCGCCGGCAACTACGGCATGTGCGGCCGCGCCTATTCGCCGCGCTTCCTCTGGATGTGGCCGAATGCGCGCATCTCGATCATGGGCGGCGAGCAGGCGGCGAGCGTCCTCGCGACCGTGCGCGGGAACTTCAAATCGAAGGAGGATGAGGAATCCTTCAAGAATCCCATCCGCGAGCAGTACGAGCGGCAGGGCCATCCCTACTATGCCAGCGCGCGGCTGTGGGACGACGGCGTGGTGGACCCCGCCGATACGCGCCGGCTGCTCGGCCTGGCCATTTCCGCCTCGCTCAACGCCCCGGTCGAAGACACCAAGTTCGGTGTCTTCAGGATGTGATGCTCAAGGTCGAGAAGAAGGACGGCGTCGCCCGGGTTACGCTCGACCGGCCGGACGTGCGCAACGCGTTTGACGACGCATTGATCGCTTCTTTGACAGAGACGTTTCTCGACATAGGAAGCGACCGGGCGGTTCGCGTCATGATCCTCGCAGGCAACGGTCCGGCGTTCTGCGCCGGGGCCGATCTCAACTGGATGAAGCGCATGGCGGCGTACGGCTACGACGAGAATCTCGCCGACGCGGAGGCGCTCGCTCTGATGCTGGCGACGCTCGACCGCATGCCCAAGCCGACGATCGCGCGCGTGCATGGTCCGGTATTCGCCGGCGGCACGGGCCTGGTCGCCGCCTGCGACATCGCGGTGGGCACGCCCGAGGTGAAGGTCTGCCTCTCCGAAGCCAGGCTCGGCCTCTCCCCGGCGACCATCAGCCCCTACGTGATCCGCGCCATGGGCGAGCAGAATGCGCGACGCTACTTCCTGACTGCCGAGGTGTTCGACGCCGCCGAGGCTTTGCGTATCGGGATGTTGTCTTTACTGGTTTCACCGGCCGATCTGGATAGAACGATCGAGACCCTGGTGAACCATCTACTGGCTGGCGGCCCGCAAGCCCATGCCAAGATCAAGGATCTGATCCGGGCGGTGGCCGGCCGGCCGGTCGACGACGCCCTCGCCGCCGACACCGCCAGGCGTATCGCGGAGATTCGCGTTTCGCCCGAAGGCAAGGAAGGTATCGCGTCCTTCCTGGAAAAACGCAAAGCGTCCTGGTGTTCGAAAAAATCCTGATCGCGAACCGCGGCGAGATCGCCTGCCGCGTCGTCCGCACGGCGCGGCGCCTGGGCGTACGCACGGTCGCCGTGTACTCCGACGCCGACCGGGACGCCCTGCACGTCAAGTCCGCCGACGAGGCGGTGCGTATCGCGGGCTACCTCGAAATCGACGCGATCATCGCCGCCGCCCGGCGCCTAGGCGCGCAGGCGATTCACCCGGGCTACGGCTTCCTGTCGGAGAACGAGGACTTCGCCGCCGCGTGCACGAAAGCCGGCATCGTCTTCATCGGCCCTTCGGCCGAAGCCATCGCGGCGATGGGCGACAAGGCGGCGGCCAAGCGCCTGATGGAAAAGGCCGGTGTGCCGCTGGTGCCGGGCTACCACGGCGAGGAGCAGGATGCGGCGCTCCTCGAGAAGGAAGCGGCGCGCATCGGCTTCCCGGTGCTGATCAAGCCCTCCGCCGGCGGCGGCGGCAAAGGAATGAGGATCGTCGGGGATCGAAGCTCATTCAAGGAAAATCTGGAGGGAGCAAAACGAGAGGCGCAATCCTCCTTCGGCGACGAGCGCGTGCTGATCGAGCGCTATCTCGACCGGCCGCGGCACATCGAGGTGCAGGTCTTCGGCGACAACCATGGCAACGTGGTCCATCTCTTCGAGCGCGACTGCTCGGTGCAGCGCCGCCACCAGAAAGTGCTCGAGGAAGCGCCGGCCCCCGGTCTTGATTCCAGCAGGAGAAAGGAGATGGGGGCAGCGGCGATCGCGGCTGCCCGCGCCGTCAAATACAGCGGCGCCGGCACCGTGGAGTTCATCGCCGAGCAGGACGGAAAGTTCTACTTCATGGAGATGAACACCCGGCTGCAGGTCGAGCATCCCGTGACCGAGATGATCACCGGCCTCGACCTGGTGGAGTGGCAGCTGCGCATTGCCGGCGGGGAGAAAATCCCGCTGCAGCAGGAGGCGCTGACCATTTCCGGCCACGCCATCGAGGCACGTATCTACGCCGAGGATCCCGAGCGCGGCTTTCTGCCGGCGACCGGCCGCCTGGTTCACCTAGCGTTTCCGCCGGACACGGCGCAGGTGCGTGTAGACGCCGGCGTCGAGGCCGGCGCAGAGATCACGCCGTGGTACGACCCGATGATCGCCAAGCTCATCGTGCACGGCGCGGACCGTGCGGCAGCTCTGGCGCGCCTGCGCCAGGCCCTCGCTCAGGTCGAAATTGCCGGGCCGAAAACCAACGTAGCCTTTCTTCGGCGCATTGCCGCCAGCCGGGCCTTCACCGCGGCCGAGCTCGACACCGGCCTGATCGAGCGCAACCACGCCGAGTTGTTGATCAAGCGAAAAGTCACGGATGAGGCGCTGGCGGCGGCGGCTTTCGCCGAGCTCGCCGAGGAACAGCGCGCCGCGGCCGGGCGCGCCGCCGGCTCGACCGACGGCTTTTCGCCCTGGCATGCGGTGGACGGCTGGCGGCTCAACCAGGACTCGCACCACGATTTCGCCTTCATGGACGACGGCACTTCCCATGCGACGCGCATCCGCTTCCTGGGAACGGGCTTGCGCTTTGCCGTGGACGGCCGGGAATATGACCTGGAAGGCGAGCGCCTCGCGGACGGCGCGCTGCTGCTGCGCCTCGATGGCCGCGCCTTCAAGGCTCGCGCCGTACGCGACGTCGGCGCGTGGCATGTGCTTTTCGACGGCGATTGCCACCGGCTCGTGCTCGCCGGCCTCGCCGCGCACGAGGAAGACGCCGGGGCGGGCTCCCTCGCCGCGCCGATGTCCGGCAAGGTCGTGAAGGTGCTGACGCAAGTGGGCGCCAAGGTGTCAAAGGGAGATCCCCTGCTGATCCTGGAGGCGATGAAGATGGAGCACACGATCGCGGCGCCCAAAGACGGCGTGGTGAAGGAGATCCACTACGCCGCCGGCGAGCAGGTACCCGAAGGCGCGGAGCTGGTCGCGCTTGAATAGGAAAGTCCGCATCGTCGAGGTCGGGCCGCGCGACGGCCTGCAGAACGAGCCCGGCGAAGTGCCGACCGCGGTCAAGCTCGAGCTGATCGAGCGCCTCGCAGAGGCCGGCCTGCCGGCAGTCGAAGCCACGGCGTTCGTGTCGCCGAAATGGGTGCCGCAGATGGCTGACCACACCGAGGTGCTGGAGCGCATCCGGCGCAAGCCCGGCGTCTCCTACCCGGTGCTGACGCCGAACCTGAAAGGTTTCGAAGCGGCGCGCGCTGCGGGCGCGACCGAGGTGGCTGTCTTCGCCGCCGCCTCGGAGTCGTTCTCGAAGAAAAACATCAACTGCTCGATCGCCGAGTCTTTGGAACGATTCTTGCCAATCATGAAAACCGCACGGCAACACGACATCCGCGTGAGAGGCTATGTATCCTGCGTCCTCGGCTGCCCCTACGAAGGCGAAGTGAAAGCCGAGCGCGTCGCCGAGGTCGCGGCGGCGCTGCACGAGATGGGCTGCTACGAAGTCTCGCTCGGCGACACGATCGGCGTCGGCACCCCCGGCAAGACGAAAGCGATGATCGAGGCCTGCGCGCGGCGCGTGCCGATCGAGCGCCTCGCCGGCCATTACCACGACACCTACGGCCAGGCGCTCGCCAACATCTACGCCTCGCTCGAGTCGGGCGTGGCGACCTTCGACTCCTCGATCGCCGGCCTGGGGGGCTGCCCCTACGCCAAGGGCGCCTCCGGCAATGTCGCCACCGAGGACGTCGTTTACATGCTGCACGGCCTGGGTATCCAGACCGGCGTCGATCTCGACAAGCTGGTCGGCATCGGCCGCTGGATCTGCGGCATCCTGCGACGCGAGCCGTCGTCCAGGGTCAACAAGGCGTTGTCGGCAAAAGCATGAAATCGCCCTGCGTGAAGGTGTGCATCATGGATCCGCAGCGCGACGTCTGCATGGGCTGCGCCCGCACGCTCGATGAGATCGCGCGCTGGGGCGTGATAAGCGAGGAGCAGCGCCGCGCGATCATGGGCGAGCTGCCGGCGCGCCGCGAGCGCCTGGAGCTGCCGCAGGTCTCCTTCGAGGACGACGGCCATGGCCTCTAGCATCGACTGGTACTTCGACTTCGTATCGCCCTACTCCTACTTCGGCCTGCATCGCCTGAAGGAGTTCTCTGTTCCTGTTGCCTATAAGCCAGTCCTTTTCGCAGGCCTTCTCAACCACTGGGGGCAAAAGGGCCCGGCTGAGATTCCAGCAAAGCGCAAGTGGACGTATCGGAACTGCGTCTGGGAGGCGCAGAAGCTCGGCATCCCATTCCGTTTCCCCGCGTTGCATCCGTTCAACCCGCTGCAGCACCTGCGCCTCGCGCTCGCCGCCGGCTGCACGCCGCAAGCTGTATGCAAGGTCTTCGAATTCGTCTGGACGACGGGCAAGGACGCCTGCGATCCGGCCCGGTTTTCAGCGCTGTGCACGGAGCTCGGCGTCGACCCTTCGAAGCGGCCGGAGGTCAAGGACCTGCTCAGAAAAAACACCGAGGAAGCCGCCGCCCGCGGCGTCTTCGGCGTGCCGAGCTTCGTGATCCAGGACGAAGTGTTCTGGGGCGCCGATTCGGTCGAATTCGCGAAGAGCTTTCTGGCCGACCCGCAGGTGCTCGACAACGAAGAGATGCGCAGACTCGACAACCTGCCTGCAGGCGCGGCCCGCACGCGCTAAAGTGCGGGATGTTCCCGGGGAGGGACGCGAGCGCGTGAAGCCGATCCAAGGCGCAATGCCGGTCCCATGGCAGGCCAACCTGCGTAACGACATCGTTGGCGGACTCGTGTCCGCCGGCGTCGCCATTCCCCTGGCGATGGGGTACGGCATGTTCGCGTTCATAGCGCTGGGGAACGACTACTTCCCCGATGGAGCGCTTGCCGGCCTGGTGACCGCCGCAATCGTCGGATTCGCCTGCGTTGCGCTGGGGGACAAGTCCTCGAACCTGTACGCGCCGCGGGTGACTACGACTTTCTTCATCGGCATCCTGCTCTACAGCCTGGTCCGATCCGACGTGCCGATCCTCAAGCTCGGCGGCCTGGGGCTGATCATTCCGGTCATCTTCTCGATCATCCTCCTGGGCGGCATATTCCAGTCGCTGTTCGGCCTGGCCCGGCTCGGCACCGTGATCAAGCACACTCCCCAACCGGTCATGGCGGGATTCCAGAACGCTGCCGCCCTGATCCTGGTGCTCGTGCAGCTGGCAAACGTGTTCGGCTTCGACAAGAGCACGTCTTTCGTGCAGGCGCTGAAGGACGCGCACCATGCCAAGCCGCTTAGCGTCGCCATCGCGCTCGCCGTGATCGTGGCCACTTGGCAGTCAAGAAGGATCCTGCCAAGAGTCCCGCCGATTGCGGTGGGTCTGGCCGTCGGCACAGTCCTCTACTACGCCTTCGGGCTGGCGGGATTCGGCAGCGCCCTCGGACCGACGATCGGCAGCGCGCCCTTCAGCTCGTACAAGCTGCCGAACTTCCCGCAGTTCTCCGAGCTGGCGCGCACCCCCGGCGTCCTCTCGCTGCTGCCGACGATCGTCGGCGGCGCGCTGGCGCTCGCGATCATCGCCTCGATCGATGCCCTGCTTTGCGCCAAGCTCCTGGGGCACCCGGGCGAGCCCAAGGTCGACGGCGACCGCCTGCTCATGCGCCTTGGCGCCGGAAACGTGCTGGCCGCAGCCTGCGGCGGAATCACCGGCGGCCTGAACATCGGCCCCAGCCGCGACAACCGGTCCTTTGGCGGGCGAACGCCGGTGTCGGCCCTGGTGAACGCTGCCGCGCTCCTGATTACGCTGGTGGCGCTCTTTCCCGCGCTCAGCTTTCTGCCCTGCGTCGCGATATCCGCGGTGATCATGGTGATCGCCGTGCAGCACTTCGACCCATGGACCCTGCGCCTGATTCGCCGGGCAGCGTCGGGCTCGGCCGGCCACCGCAGAAAAGTGCTGCTCGACCTGTTCGTGGTTCTGCTGGTGGCGATCCTCTCGGTGGCGATCGACATCGTGCTCGCGGTGTTCCTCGGGGTGGCGATCGCGGCGTTGCTGTTCCTGGTGCGCATGAGCCGCTCGATCATCCGTCGCCTGTATCGCGGCGCCGCGGTTCGCTCACGCAAATTCAGGCCGCTGCAGGACATGGACGCACTCTCGCGCACCGGCTCGGCCATCCTGGTCATGGAATTGCAGGGCGCGCTGTTCTTCGGCTCCGCCGAGAA
>Ga0193752_1000210_pt1 | contig 68784 bp, 53 predicted proteins | sample H1c1metaG_FD_144924 | JGI IMG/M metagenome (GOLD analysis project Ga0193752, IMG submission 144924) | Soil microbial communities from a riparian zone of the East river system, Colorado, United States - H1c1 | ecosystem: Environmental > Terrestrial > Soil > Riparian zone | place: USA: East River... | reverse complement strand
CCATACAGTACCAGACTCACCAGTGAACTCAAAAGGTCCATTGGGGTAAATGGTATCACTGCATGTGGCTTTTTCACAAAGTTATTAATAAGGTGATATCGATGAAACCGATCGAAGACTCACCACTCACCACTTCACTCATAACTCATAACTCATAGTTCATAACTCAAATACCTGACTCATAATTCATAACTCAAATACCTGACTCATAATTCATAACTCATAATTCTTTTTAACTAGTTTAGAAGATAATTGCATGCGCCTGTAAAACCTAAACATATGAAGCAAAAATTTTTTGTGCTGTCAGTGATTCTTTCAATTTCTCTTTTTTCCTGTAAAGAAAATGGACCCTCTAAACAACAAACCAATGGCGTCGATACGCTTACGGCAGCACAGCAGCGATTGCCATCAAACGCTCTGAAGGGTCTTGTTACTTCTGAAGGCCTGGAAACCAGCGTGATGGCAACAGAGCCATTTTTCCGCAATCCAACCAACATAGATGTAGACGACCGGGGGCGGGTTTGGGTAACTGAAGCCTATAATTATCGTCCAAATATCAATGGAAACCCTACTAATGCACTCGGCGACAGGATAATGATTTTAGAGGACACTAACGGCGATGGAAAAACGGACACCTCGAAGGTTTTTTACCAGGGCCCGGAATTAAATGCGCCTCTTGGAATCTGTGTTCTCGGCAACCGGGTCATTGTTTCACAAAGCCCTTATGTCTGGTCATTTTATGATGATAATGGCGATGATAAAGCAGATCGAAAAGAAATTCTTTTCCAGGGGATCGGTGGCCAGCAACACGATCATGGCGTACACGCCTTCACGTTTGGCCCCGATGGAAAACTCTATTTCAACTTTGGAAATGAAGGCAAAACCCTCAGAGATAAAAACGACAGGCCGGTCAGAGACCAGGATGGAGAGATTATTGGCCCGGACAAATACCGCCAGGGTATGGTCTTCCGCTGCAACCCAGACGGATCTCAGGTGGAAGTGCTGGGTCATAATTTCCGAAACCCTTTCGAAGTAGCTGTTGACAGCTATGGCAATTTGTGGCAAAGTGATAATGACGATGATGGCAACCGGGGAGTAAGGATAAACTACATCATGTGGTATGGCAATTATGGCTTCACAGATGAAGTAACGGGTGCAGGCTGGTCTGCAAGCCGTACAAATATGGAAGATTCTATTCCTTTCAAACACTGGCACCTTAATGATCCCGGTGCCACGCCTAACCTGTTACAAACAGGAGCGGGTTCGCCAACGGGAATGGTGATTTATGAAGGCAATGCTTTACCCGAACGTTTTCTTAACCGGATGATTCATTCTGATGCGGGACCAAACGTGGTGCGTTCTTATGATGTAGCTAAAAAAGGTGCGGGTTATACGGCGACCATTAATAATATACTGAAAGGGGAGAAAGATCAGTGGTTCAGACCAGCTGATGTTTGTGTGGCTCCTGACGGATCGCTTATAGTTGCAGATTGGTATGATCCGGGAGTTGGTGGCCATGCCGCAGGCGACCAGACCCGCGGGAGAATCTACAGGGTTGCAAAACCGGGCACTCCCTACCAGGTAACCAGGGCGGATTATAATTCCCCTGAATCAGCTGAAGCATCGCTTCAAAGCCCTAACCTCGCTACCCGTTATAAAGCGAGAATGGCTTTGGAAAAAATGGGCTCAGCAGCAATACCCGTACTTGAAAAACGCTGGCAATCTGATGGAGCGCCAACAGCAAAGGCCCGTGCTTTCTGGACCTTGCTCGTGGTAAATAAAGCAGGTGCAAATAAATATCTGGCAGATGCCCTTAAGTCCCGAAACCCGGAACTACGAATAATGGGTATAAGAGCAGCAAAGGGCAGAACTGATTTTAGAGACCAGGTAAGACATCTTGTTGCCGATACTGATCCTCAGGTAAGGCGCGAGCTCGCGATCTCACTTCATCATTTAAAAGCATCCGGAACCCGCGACCTGTGGATACAACTTGCACTTCAGCATGACGGCGAGGACCGTTGGTATCTCGAAGCCCTGGGTACAGGCGCCGACCGTCAATGGGATAGTTTTATGGCTGATTATCTTTCCAAAGTAAAAGATCCGATAAAATCCAGCGCTGCCCGGGATATCATCTGGAGATCCAGGACAAAGCTGGCAATTCCTTATCTCGCGATGTTGGCTGGTGATGCAGCTGAGCCTTTAAAAAGCCGCCTTCGTTATTTCCGCGCTTTCGATTTTAACAGCGGTCCCGAAAAAGCAAAGAGCCTTTTGGGTTTGTTAGAGAAAGCAGGTATAAACGATACAGCTGTCAAAAAGCTTGTACTGAATCACCTGGATGAAGCCGCCGTCAGAAACTCTGAACTGGCACAACGTGAATTAAAACAACTGTTGCAAACAATGGCGGCTTCACCTGGCGATGAATATATACAACTGATAAGAAGATATAATGTAAAAACGGAGAATGAAAATTTGGTGAAGCTGGCTATTGAAAAACCTGATCGCTCGCTTGGCAGAAATGCTGCCGGTCTTTTATTTAAACTGAATGGCCTCCCATTGATCTGGAAAATAATTAGCGGTTCTGATACCAGTGCTCAAAGACAAATGCTTGGAGCAATTGGTTCTGTTGGTACTACGGAATCTGTTGATCTCCTGCAACAACTGGCATTTAATAAAAAGTATGGGGAATACATTAACCGACAGGCTGCATTGCGAATCGGTAACAGTGGAACCGGTGAAGACAGGGTACTCATGATTCTTAAAAAGAAACAAGTGCCCGCTCCATTGGTGCCTCTTGTTGTGAAAAGTGTTTCCAGGGCCTGGCGCGGATCAGTTCGTGAAGAAGCCGCCTCTTATTTACCTGATACAGGCTCCGCCAAATCAGCACCGCCTCCAACTATCGCCGAACTTGCCAGCCTTAAAACGGACAGAAATGCCGGGGTTGAAGTATATAAAACCTATTGTGCAACCTGCCATGTAACCGGTAACAGTGGATTTGATTTTGGTCCTGCGCTTACGGAAATAGGATCCAAGTTACCTAGAGAGGCTTTGCTGGAAGCTATTATTCATCCATCAGCTGGTATAGGTTTCGGATATGAAGGCTGGACTATAAAAATGAAAGATGGCTCTGCGAACGCGGGAATAGTCAAAAGCAAAACGGAAACAGATATCGAAATGGTAATGCCGGGTGGCAGTAAAACAAATATCAAAACAAGTGATATCGATGCGATGGAACAATTAAAAAAATCGATGATGCCGGAAGGACTGTATAAAAGTTTTTCAAAGCAGGATATGGCCAACCTACTGGATTACTTATCGGCGATGAAAAAGAAATAATTGCTCCAAAATCGGTAGATTTATAAGGCTAACGCTAACGTTCGCTTAACCCTTAACATCCAGCTTGTGCAAAGCACTGCCAATAATTCTACGGGCTTCCCGCTGCATTTCAGCCGGTGCCCATTCTTTTGCCCATTCTTTATATTTATTGATTCATTAACTGAAGGTCCTTCCTGACGGTATTATCAAATTGCGATAGTTCAATACCGGCAAGGTTTGGATAAAACACTCCTTATACTTTTGTCTCCTTTTTATCAGTTTCAGAACTAAAACTTAACAAATGAGAAAATGCTTTTTATCAAAAAGCGGTCTTCGACTAATGGTTGCAACAACTATGGCCGCGGGATTTTTTTATCTGCCTGAACAAGGGTATGCCGAAAGCCCCGCAGGCAAAAGGTTTGCAACTATTGAAAAGACCGTCACCGGAACAATTCGTGATTCAAGTAATTCGACACCGCTGTCTGGCGCTACTGTTAGTGTTAAAGGCGGAAACCAAAGCGTCACCACAGATTCGAAAGGCGCCTTTACCATTACAGTTGCAGATGACAATACTGTATTAGAAATAAGTTTTGTTGGTTATAATTCCATCGAAGTTATTGTTGGAAACAGAACCACGCTTGATTTGACTTTATCTTCAAATGCATCGGACCTGGCACAGGTTGTTGTTGTGGGTTATGGTACACAAAATAAAAAAGATATTACCGGTGCAGTAAAATCTGTCAAAGCAGAATCGTTTAACCGCGGTATCATAAACTCACCACAAGAGCTTCTGCAGGGAAAAGTTGCGGGGGTAAATATTACTTCGGCCAGTGGAGAGCCCGGTGCGGTCCAGGGTATTACCGTAAGGGGGCCCGGTGGAGTCAGAACAGGATCCACACCGTTGTTTGTCGTAGATGGTTTACCACTTGATAACTCAAGTACAGGTGGTGGCGATCCTTTAAACTTTCTCAATCCACAGGATATCGAATCTATGGATGTTTTGAAAGATGCATCTGCAACTGCTATCTATGGTTCACGTGGAGCAAACGGTGTTATCATCATTACCACCAAGAAAGGGAAAACGGGTAGTTCTACACTCGGTTTTTCAAGTAATGTTGGTTTTTCAAAAATTGCACGTGCGATACCGGTTTTATCTTCTTCCGAATTCAGGACCGAGGTTCCAAAACTTGGCGGTGCGCTCGACGATAAAGGCGGGAACTCAGACTGGCAGGATGAGGTAACCCGAACCGCAATTACTACCAACAACAACCTTACCTTAAGTGGTGGCGCAAACAAGCTGACTTATTTTGCTTCATTCGGTGCTCAACAACAGGAAGGAATCATTAAGACCAACGACATGTCCCGGTATTCAGGCAGGTTCAATGCAACTCAGAAGTTTCTTGACGATGATCGGTTAACCATTGACGTTAACCTTGCAGTTGCTCAAACAAAAAATGAACGCCCTCCATACCAAACCATTGTCGGAGATGCCCTAGGAAATAATCCCACATATCCTGCTTATGGCCCCGATGGAAAACCCGCGGTTCACCAGCTAATCAATAATCCTTTACTCAACTTCGAACTGGATAAAGATATCACGACAATAACCCGTATACTTGGATCCATTTCGCCGTCTTTGAGAATTATCAAAGGATTGGTTTACCGTTTGAATTTTGGAGTTGATTATTCAACAGCTCACCGTGATGTCGAAGCCCTTCCTTTTGCCCAGCCTCAAAGACTTGGCCGGCTGGAAAGCTATGAAACCTGGAACCGGAACAGGTTGATTGAAAATTACCTGACCTATACTTTCAAAAAAGGTAATCACGATTTCAGCGTGCTCGGTGGTCATTCATATCAAAAAGTGTTTGTGCAGGGGCGCGTTTCAAGCATTAATACATTTCCTATCGGGGGAGTAGAGCCTATTTACAATCCGGGAGTAGGTCAGGAACTGACCCTGACTAATAACCGGCCCACAGGTAGCGCCGTAATAAACGAGTTACAGTCATTTTTCGGACGTGTTACCTACCAATACAATAACAAGTATTTGCTCACTGCAAATTTCCGGGCTGATGGCTCTTCAAAATTCGGTTCTAATAACAAGTATGGTTATTTCCCTTCCTTCTCGCTCGGATGGAAGATCTCTGAAGAAACATTCATGCAGAATACAGGTTTCACAAACCTGAAACTCCGTGCAGGCTGGGGTCTCACCGGCAACCAGGAGATTCCATCAAAGATTACTCAGGGTTTATATAAATCAGAGGTAACCGGCACTGTTAGTTACCCGCTTTATAGTTCAGGTGCTTATCCCGGTGGTATTACTTTCGCAAGATTGCCAAATCCGGATATCCAGTGGGAAGTCTCTACCCAAACAAATATTGGTCTTGATTTCGGATTGCTGAATGGCAAACTGAATGGTTCCATTGACGTTTTCAGAAAAGTATCAAGCAATATCCTGCTTGAAGTAATCCCGGCCGATCCGATTCAGCCGGCAACTACTTTCTGGACAAATGTTGAAAACATGGAAATCACTAACAACGGTCTTGAGATCGATCTTGAATACCGTAATAAAACCGGATTTGGCCTTACCTATGGCGTTGGTGGAAATATTACATTCCTTGATAATGTTGTTGAAAATTCCCCCTATTCAGTTATTCCTTCAGGCTCTGCATCAGGATCAGGTCTTACTTCAGCAACTGTGAACGGCTATATCAATGGTCAGCCAATTGGTACCTTTTACCTGCAGGAGTGGACAGGTTTCAACGCCAATGGCATCAGTACCTACAAGGATACTGACAAGGACGGCATTGTGACAGACAAAGATCGTATTGCTGCTGGTACTGCGCTTCCAAAGGTGTTATATAGTTTCTTTGGAAACCTGTCATATAAAGGGTTTGATCTGAATGCAAACTTCAACGGCGTTTCAGGTAATAAGGTCTATGATAATACAGCGAACTCAATCTTTTACAAACTTAAATTGTCGAAAAACACAAATACAACACGTGCAGCAATTGAGTATCCAAATGAATCAGTAAACAATGCGGCTCAGGTAAGTACAAGGTACTTGAAAGACGGGGCCTGGTTCCGGCTGAACAGTCTTTCACTGGGATATTCATTTAACACGGTAGGGCTTGGCATTGGCAACTGGGTTAAAGGATTACGCTTGTCTGTAACCGGTCAGAATCTTTTCGTTGTAACTAAATACGACGGTTATGATCCTGAAGTAAATACAGACAGAACAGTAAATGGTGTGTCATCATATGGTATTGATTATTTAAGTTATCCGAAAGCCAGGTCGGTGATCTTTGGATTAAACGTTACTTTTTAAAACCCGCTACATGAAAAAGAAAATATTTAGTCTGATGCTGATGGGTTCATGCATCACGATGATAAACAGTTGTACAAAATTAAACGAGACCGTACTCGATGAGTCATCAGTAGCGGGCCTTACCGATAAACAAATTGCCGAAGGCATTATCGCGCCGGTATATGCTTTACTCCCGAGCGTATTTCAGCACACAACATATTTTACCCTACAGGAGATTTCGACCGATGAAGCTATACTTCCTTATCGCGGCGGTACAGACTGGGGTGATAACGGAATCTATCTTGCGATGCATAAGCATGAAACCACAAGTACCGACCCAAATGTGAGAGGTACCTGGAATAATATAGTACAGAGCATCTCACGCGCATTGACGGCAATTGTTGAGTTACCAAAAAGTAAGGATCCAAATGCGCCGGTTTTCCTGGCGGAAGCAAGGGCAATGCGTGCATATTATTCAATGCTGACTTTGGATTTGTTTGGAATTGTTTTCGTGAAAGAGGATCCGGTAGGTATTTCAGAAGTCATACGTGGACAGGCAGCAGTTGATTATATCAAAAGTGAATTACTGGCTGCCGAGCCATTACTTGACAATGCAACAGGGCCCGGACGAATTACAAAAGCCGGTGCCTGGGGTTTGCTTGCAAGGCTTCATTTGAATGCTGCTGTTTATCGTGACCCTTATGCTTCAACTTTTGCTTTTCAGAAAGAGGATATGGATAAGGTGGTTGAATATTGCGATAAGATCATTTCATCCGGTCAGTATGCACTGGCTGCTGAATATTTTTCATTATTCAATGATAACAACCATACAAATAAAGAATTGATTTTTGCGGTTGATCAGCGTGCCGATCTGAATGGCCATAATCGTATGGCTTATTTCTCACTCTCCGGCGACCAGTTTCCGTTACCAGCTTATACGGGTGCTAACGGAACCGATGGCCCTGGTATAACACCAACATTTTACCAGACCTGGGTAACCGCTAATGCACCCCTTGATCCGGCAAAAGGAGATCCCCGCTTTTATAAAGAGAACCTTTCTATCTATTCAAGTGCGAAAGACACCTGCGTTCCGGCCGCAAATTTCAATATCAACCGGGGCATTTTAAGAGGCCAGCAATATGGATTGTTAAGAAGAAATGGTGTGTTTCTGAAATGTGTCGATGGTAGTATGAAAGTGGGTCCGCTGTTTAACGATACCCGGAGCCGCCCAACACTTCCTGTAAACTTTACTGAAAGTATCGATTTTACTGTAGCTGGAAGTGACTATAACACAGGCTACCGGGTTGAAAAATATGAATTCAGCCGTGGCTCCGTAAGTGGAAGAAACTTTGGAGAACATGATATTGTTATTCTTCGTCTTGCCGATATTTACCTGATGCGTGCCGAGGCAAAGTTAAGAAGAGGTGATGCTGCTGCCACTGCTCTTACGGATGTCAACACGATCCGAGCGGCAAGAACAGCCACAACCCCGGCTAAACCGCTTACAGCAGTCGATCTGGAGCTGTTGTATCGGGAAAGAGGCTTCGAGTTTTATTGGGAATGTCTTCGCAGAACTGATATGATCCGTTTTGGCAAATACGAAGGAACCTGGACCGAAAAGACCAACACTGATAAAAACAAAAGAGTTTTCCCTATACCACAAACGGCTATAGATGGAGCCTCAAATCTTCCCGGTTACCTGGTACAAAATCAGGGCTATTAAATCAACCCTTGATAATCATTGTTGATTATCCCGCCTGATTAGATTTTATTAACTTCCTATTGTATAAGGGGGTGACTGTTCGGAACCCGAATGGTCACCCCCTTAAAATTGCTAACCAGTTAATCTTAATGTTGAGTATTATGTTCTAATAAGTTCATTCAAGCTTCGATTTGATTAACTTGATTGCTGTAGCCAAAACTGTTATCAAAAACTTGTTATGAAAAACATTATCTATCTCCTGCTTTTTATTTCGCCTTCCTTATTTTCCCAGGTAGTATTACCCCGAAGCACACCCGAAGCGCAGGGCGTTTCTTCTGTAGCCATTACTGCTTTTTTGGATGCTGTCTCAAAATCCCGGAATGAATTGCACGGATTTGTTTTTGTTCGCCATGGAAAAATTATTGCCGATGGTTGGTCGAAACCTTATGCCGATTCGTTGAAACATACCATGTATTCCACAAGCAAGAGCTTTACATCAACTGCAATAGGTTTCGCGGTTAGTGAAAGAAAACTTACTGTAAACGATAAGGTGATTTCATTTTTTCCAGAAGACTTACCTGCTAATCCAGGTAGTTTTCTAAAAAATCTTACTGTAAAACATCTGTTGACAATGACGGTTGGTCATCCAAACGATCCGACAGGCGCCATTATACCTAAAGCAGGATGGGTAAAGTCATTTCTCGCCACGCCGATAGCAGATACTCCCGGAACAAAATTTTTGTATAATTCCATGGCGACCTTTATGCTTTCTGCCATCATCCAAAAGGTAACCGGTGAAAAAGTAATAGACTACCTGGAACCAAGATTATTTAAACCTTTAGGCATTAATAACAAAGATTGGGAAACAAATCCGGAAGGAATTAATGTTGGAGGTTGGGGTCTCCGGATACGCACAATGGATATGGCAATGCTGGGACAATTATATCTGCAGAAAGGAAAATGGAATGGGAATCAGGTTCTTCCGGCAAGTTGGGTAGATGAAGCCAGCACGGCGCATATCATCCAGGATCGCTCAGCTACCCAGGAACAAAGAAGCAATAGTGACTGGTTACAGGGATATGGTTACCAGTTCTGGCGCAGCCGTTACAATAGCTTCAGAGCTGATGGCGCTTTTGGTCAGTACATTCTAATTTTTCCGGAGTTAGATGCAGTAATAGCCATAACAAGTGAAACACCTGATATGCAGGATGAACTAAACCTCGTGTGGAAATATATTTACCCGGCAATGAAAACAAAAGCTTTGCCAGCAAATGCATCAGCAGTGGCCGGGATGAAAAAAAGTGCTTTAAATCTCAGGATAAATCCATTCAGAATAGCCGCGGATTCCTCTGGAGCACCACAAAATATCGCCGCAATTGCAAACAGGACGCTAAAGCTGAAGAAAAATGAAAATGATTTTGATGGCCTTTCATTTAATATTTCTAAGGATATCGTAAAAGTGCAGGTTCAAACTTCAAGTGGGATTTATCCGGTAGTGTTTGGACAAAACGAATGGATTGCGGGTAGCAATGCCCTCAAAGGACCCGGATTAACCGCAAGAGCAGCTAACAGCATGGAAGGCTTACCGCCATTAAAAGTTACAGGACGGTTTCGCTGGAAAAATGCCACAACGCTGGAACTTGTGCTGCAATATGTTGAGAGCCCTCATCGTGAGATCTGGACCTGTTATTTTGATGATAAGAATTTCAAAATGGAAATAAGAAACAGCATCGCCACAATGAAAGAAGACAAAATTGATGAAACACTCGTAGAAGCAGGAGCTTTATAACTGGAGCTTCATAACAAGTGCTTCATAATTTATTTTATTTTATGGCTGGTATTTTAGCACAATCGGTTAAGCTGAATACCATGCTACTGTCGAAAACCAGGGATGAAACATTTCTAAATACCATTTTCCCGTTATTTTCTTCCACATCGCCAAAACCTTCAAGCAGTTCATCGCCACGTTTGAGAAAAACAACCTGTCTCACAGAGGTGGTTCCCTCCGAATTGAATTTATAATCAGCTATGATTGTATCCCCTTTTACTGTTCCGTTAATGATTCCCGTGTTGCGATCCTTTTGAAAAAACTGGTATGTAAGTTCACCGCTTATCGCTGTATCACTGCGGGTGAAACTCAACAAAACGGTATCCCTGTTCCTGAAATTTGAATAACATATCCTGGTACCGCGTGCGAATCCGGAGGCTACGTCACTTCCATCTTTTACTGATACATCCTGGCTTGTTGTATCATTCCCTTTAACCGTGGTGGCGTCGGCTGGTTTATCATTACATGCAATAAGAAAAAGAATGCTGGTTGCAAGGAATATTTGTTTCATTGGTTCTTTTTTTTGTTTTCAAATTTTATCAATCATCACTTTGTATTGAGGATCCTCGATAATATTGACTTCGATAATGGAAGATGCGTTATTTAGTAAGGTAACACTATCAGGACTAAGATGCCGGAGATGAAGTGTTTTGTTTTGATGCTTGTATTTTTCGGTTAATTTATTAATTGCCTCTATTCCACTCATGTCAGCTATCCTGCTGTCCTTAAAGTCAATAACAACTTCAGGTGGATCACCACTTACATCAAATAGCCGTCTGAAAGCGGTTACTGATCCAAAAAATAATGGTCCATATAATTCATAATGTTTTACCTGGTTTTCGTCGGTATATTTTTTCGCACTGATTCTTTTTGCGCTCTCCCAGGCAAAGACCAATGCCGAAATGATAACTCCAATCAAAACAGCAAACGCAAGATTATTAGATACAACAACAATAATCGTGACAAGAGTTCCAACCAGGATATCATGCGTTGGCATTTTTCCAATCATTTTGAAACTTGCCCACTCGAAGGTTCCAATAGCAACCATAATCATAAGGCCGGTTAATGCTGCCAACGGAATACGACTTATAAAAGAAGAACCAAACATCACAAAAACAAGCAACATAACGGCCGCTATGATAGATGACAAACGTGCACGCGCACCTGCAGATATATTGATAAGACTTTGACCAATTAATGCGCAACCTCCCATCCCGGAAAAAAATCCGGTTATGAAATTGGCTGCGCCCTGCGCGATGGCTTCTTTATTACTTCGCCCCCTGGTGCCTGTAATTTCATCGATCAGGGTAAGGGTAAGCAAACTCTCTATAAGGCCCACACCGGCAACAATAGCTGAATACGGAAGAATAATAATCAATGTCCCGATGTTGAAAGGCACCTCCGGAATATGGAATGGTGGAAATGTTCCTTTTATCGCTGCCATGTCACCAACTGTTCTTGTATCGATATTAAACCCTATCACAAGAGCAGAGATCAGAAGTACAGCTGCTAATGAAGATGGAAAAGATTTTGTTAGTTTTGGCAATCCCCAGATCACGAGCATCGATAAGAGTACGAGCCCTGACATGATATACAAAGGCGAACCTTTCATCCAGTGTAATTCTCCGGTGGCATCTTTTACCTTGAATTGCGAAAGTTGCGCAAGGAAAATAATGAGCGCTAATCCATTTACAAAGCCAAACATAACCGGGTGTGGTACAAGCCGGATGAACTTCCCCAAACGAAAGAATCCTGCTACAATTTGAATAATACCAGCAAGTATCACCGCCGCGAATATGTATTCCGTGCCTTGTTCTTTGGCTAGTGTAACAATTACAATTGCAACAGCGCCTGTAGCTCCTGAAATCATACCTGGTCTTCCGCCGATCAACGCAGTTATCAGCCCCATGGTAAAAGCTGCATATAAACCTGTTAATGGCGAGAGTCCCGCCAATAAAGCAAACCCAACGGCTTCAGGAATAAGGGCCAGGGCTACTGTAAGGCCGGAAAGTATTTCAGTTCTGTAATTTATTTTTTGGGAAAAGTCAAACAACTTAAATATAGGCTTCATCTCTAATTAATTATCGGCCAGGCTTATCAGATCAACGAGCAAATGCCAGCCTGTTATTACCAGCTCCTGAAAGGCCGGTTTGTCATTATCAAATCCCTCAATAGTAATGTCAGAATCAAACAAAATTAATGTGCGGCGTATAGTTCTTCAAATTAAATTAAAAACATGGTTGCAAAAATCACGCACAAAACGGCCCGTAGACTGTGATCTGCAACCATCATGCAGACTCTTATTTGATTTTCGAAAACGAATCAGCTAATTTTTTGTTTTAATAGAATCAAGGAATAGTTAATGAATAAAATTCAGCAGAAACCCAATCATGAGCATGGCCTGGACAATAACCGCCAGGATGGGCATATTCATGTTAAACAAAATCATGGTGCAGATAGCCATAACGACCATATCCATGCTCACAGTGACCATGGCGATGACGACCACAGCCATGGCGACGGCGAGGTGCCAGGTTGGAAAAAGCACTGGGATCTGATACTGGCATTTACGATCCTCGCTATAATGCTTGTGATGAAGTATGCCTTTAACCTCGTATTAGCAGAGCCTTATCTTTTTATTGTAAATCTCTCTGCATATATACTGGCCGGAAGAGAAGTGTTTATGCATGCATTCAGAAAATCGATCAGGGGAGATTTTTTTAATGAATTTGTTTTGATGACTGTAGCTACGATCGGGGCTTTTATACTGGGTGAATATGAAGAAGGTGTGGCAGTCATGGTGTTCTACCAGATAGGCGAATGGTTCCAGGATTCCGCGGTCAGCCGCGCTAAACGTAGTATAAAATCTTTGTTAGAAATAAGACCCGACCATGCAACTGTTATCAGATCCGGCCAGCCTGAAACAGTGGACCCGGCACAAATAAGGCTGGACGAAATTTTAGAAATAAAGGCCGGCGAAAAAGTTGCGCTGGACGGCATTCTTGTTTCTTCCCAGGGTTCATTTGATACTGCCGCTTTAACCGGCGAAAGCAAGCCCGATACAAAATACAGTGGTGAAATAGTTTATGCGGGAATGATCAACCTGAATACAGTAGTGCAGGTTCGGGTGTCGGCGCTATTCAAAGACAGCAAACTGAGTACCATTCTTTCCATGGTCCAGGATGCAACCGCCAGGAAATCCCAGACACAACTATTTATTTCAAAATTCGCCAGGGTATATACTCCCATCGTCTTTTTCCTGGCGCTTGCAGTTTGCCTTCTACCTTATTTTTTTGTAGCTGATTATCAGTTCAGCACCTGGTTTTATCGTGCTCTTGTATTTCTTGTAATAAGTTGTCCTTGTGCTTTGGTTGTGTCTATTCCATTGGGATATTTCGGCGGCATTGGCCTGGCTTCCAGGAACGGAGTTCTGTTTAAAGGCGGAAACTTCCTGGATGTAATGGCCAGGATTGACACAGTTGTAATGGATAAAACCGGGACTTTGACCAGGGGCGTTTTTAAAGTTCAAAAAGTAGTCGCTGTTTCCATGCCTGAATCAACATTTGTTTCACTGGTGGCTGCACTTGAATCAAATTCCACACATCCTACGGCCAAAGCTATTGTGAAGTTTTCCGAAGAACCGCTAGCTTCAGGTCATTCGCCCGCAACAATCAACAGACACGCAGTCAGTGATGTTGAAGAAATTTCGGGACATGGTCTAAAAGGAAGATTAGCCGGACAATCTATCATGGCTGGCAACCTGAAACTACTCAGCAAGTTTAATATCAGTTATCCATCGTCGCTGGATGATATTGTAGAATCAATTGTGGTGGTGGCTATCAATTCAAAGTACGAGGGCTATATTACGATAGCTGATGAATTGAAAGAGGATGCGGTTGACGCGATTCGACAAATGCATGGGCTCGGTATTAAAACAGTAATGTTGTCGGGAGATAAGGAATCCGTTGTATCGCAGGCTTCCCGCTCGTTGGGCATAGACGAAGCCTATGGCAACCTGCTGCCGGAAGATAAGGTGGCGAAAGTTCAACAGTTGAAAACCCAGGGCAGACGTATTGCATTTGTGGGTGATGGGATAAATGATGCACCCGTAATCGCCCTGGCTGATGCCGGCATTGCCATGGGAGGCCTGGGCAGCGATGCTTCTATAGAAACAGCCGACATCGTGATTCAAAATGACCAGCCATCCAAAATCATATCGGCAATAAAAGCCGGAAAGATTACCAGGAACATTGTATGGCAAAACATAACGCTTGCAATGACAGTAAAAGTAATTGTACTTGGCCTTGGAGCCGGTGGTGTGGCAACTTTATGGGAAGCTGTAATTGCTGATGTAGGTGTCGCACTACTTGCCATATTGAATGCAGCCAGGATACAACGCCTGAAGATCTGATTGTTTACCGAAAGTCAGATCCCCACTGGTTATTTCCTGGCCATAATCATGTTTGGAAAAGATGTCGAAGGTTTTTATTAAAAAACCCTTGCCATTCAATCGAATTTGTTGGTGCATTGAAAATAAATTATATATTTATCGAATCTAAGGCCGAATCAAAGCTTCGTGAAAAAACTGCTCGCGCTAACACTGCTTATTGTCCATCTTTTTAATCTTACGGGATATACATTCCTATTCAGGTATCTGGGTCAGCAGGCATCCATGCAAATCACAAAACAGATCGATCAACATAGCTATAAAGATGCTGAACTCGTAGAGATAAGAATTCCTTTGAATCTTCCATATATAAGTTCCTGGGGCGATTACGAAAGACTGGATGGCGAAATCACCATCAATGGCAATCATCATAACTATGTAAAAAGAAAAATTGCCGGTGATACGCTTTATCTACTTTGTTTACCCAACAAACAGAAAGATGAATTACAGCTTGCTAAAAGCAATTTCGGCACTGATGCTAATGACCTTGACAGCAAGTCTGACAAACAACAAATAAAGAAAGCTGAGGTTTTTAATCAGTATCAAATTCAGGATATCGGGTATGCCATTACTTCTGAAATGGGTTCTCTTGTCAAATCTTATCCCGTTATCACATCTTCACTAACTTATTCATTTATTGATAAACATGGCAGGCCACCTCGATCATAAAGCTGACCCTCTCAACTTCTGATCATTAGAAACTTAAGCCATTCCATCATCCCGGTACAGGAGCATCTTCCTCGTATCGCCGGCTGTTTGGAATTTCATGAACACCTCAAAGTTCATAAACCTCAATCAAACAACTAACTCTTAACTCTTTTCAAATATGAAATACGCATCTGCGCTCATTATCGCGCTTGCATTTTGTTTTTGTGCCTATACCCAGGATCTCAAATTATCGGGCACTGTAACTGATGGTATCACCCGCGAGCCAGTGAGTAGCGCGAGTATTACCGTAAAAGGAAAAACAAACGGTACTATCTCAAACGATAAAGGTTTCTTTTCACTAAACATTTCAAAACTTAAATTTCCTTTTACAATTCTTATTTCATCCGCCAGTTATGCTGAGAAAGAATTAGTCATAACATCTAATTCTACTTCCCTGAATATTTCACTTGATCAGAAATCAGCTCTTAACGAAGTAGTGGTTTCTGCATCAAGAGTGCGGGAAAACATTTTGCAATCGCCGGTAAGTATAGAAAAAATGAACTACCAGGCGGTTAAGGAGACTCCTTCGCTCAGCTTTTATGATGGGCTTCAAAGCCTTAAAGGAATGGAAATGTATTCCGTTGGCCTGGGAATGAAAACCGTTAACACCCGTGGATTTAACGGAACTTCCAATGCCCGGTTTTTGCAACTCATTGACGGCATCGATAATCAACCTCCCGGACTCAACTTCCCAATGGGTAATCTATTTGGGGTTTCAGATATTGATGTGGAAAGCGCGGAACTTATCCCCGGCGCTGCATCTGCACTTTATGGGCCTGCAGCATTTAATGGTATGTTGAGTATTCAAACAAAGGATCCCTTCAAATACCAGGGTTTATCCGTCCATCTGAAAACCGGTTTAAATCACATTGATGAAGATTTCGCTAATCCACATGGAGTAAATGATATTGCCGTTCGCTATGCAAAGGCTTTCAATGACAAGTTTGCCTTTAAAATTAATATCGGTTATTTCAATGGTCTTGACTGGTACGCAAACAACTATACTGACATTAGTCCCGGCACCCCGGTTGCCAACCGTGGCCCCAAAAATCCTGGCTATGATGGACTAAACATTTATGGAGATGAAGTGTCAAGAACGCTACCCGGTATCGGCCTTGTTGCGAGAACCGGCTATGAAGAGAAAGACCTTATGAACTATAACACCTATAGTTTCAAAACAAACGCTTCGCTTCATTATAAAATAAACAATAATCTCCGCCTTATTTATCAATACAACCGCGCACAGGCTTTAGCAGGGTTCACCAGCAGCGCGCGTATGAATGTGAATGGCTTTGTATTACAAACGCACCGACTGGAATTAAGACATAATAATTCCTTCATAAGAATTTATAGTTCAGCTGAACGGTGTGATAATGGTTATAATACCAGGACCCTTGGACAATTTATTAACCGTTATTGGGTGAAAGGTCTTGATGGCAATACGGTTGCCCCGAATGTTGCAGACAATACCTGGTTCACAAGATATTCAACTGCCTATAATGGGGGCGTAAGTGGTGTTACTGCCGCAGATCATACAATGGCGAGGGCATTTGCTGACCAGGGAAGACTATTACCAAATACACCGGGATTCAATGATGCCAAAGATGTTATTTCAAAACAATACGGCACGCAGGGAGCAGGGATATTCAGTCATAATAAATTTTATCATGCAGATGGTCAGTATGAATTCGAAACAATAAAGGTTGTTGACCTCCTCGCAGGAGCAAGCTTCCGTTACTATGACATGAACACCAATGGAACATTGATAGACGATAAGGACCAAAAAATAACCATTAAAGAATATGGCGCTTTTGTTCAGGCAGCCAAACGCCTGTTGAATGACAAGCTCAAGTTGACATTATCTCTGCGGTATGACAAAAACGAAAACTTTGAAGGAAGCTTTACTCCACGTTTTTCCGGTGTGTATAGCGTTGCTCCAAATCATTACCTGAGGGCTTCTATTCAAACCGGGTTCAGGAACCCAACGCCGATTGATCAATACATCAAACTGAATGCCGGACCAATCACTATTCTTGGTGGTGTGCCCAACAATAGCATCGATATGAATGTTTATGAGAATTCATTTACCTCAGCTTCTGTTGCTCAGTTCGGTGGTGCCTATGCCGCTATGATGGCTGCAGGAGGCAAGACGCCTGTACAGGCAATCGAAGCAACAAAAAATCTGCTGGTACAGTCAAATTATCCTTATATAAGTCCTGAAAAACAAAATGCCTTTGAAGTTGGTTACAAGGCGCTGATAGGCCAGAGACTTTTTGTAGATGTGAACTATTATTATAGCCGTTATACAAATTTCATATTGAATGCGGTGGTGGTTCGTCCGCAGAATCCCGTGATGGCAGACGGTGCTATTAATTCTGCTGCAGCTGCTGATATACTTAACGGCGGCGTCCAAAATTTCCAGTTGTATACAAATGCTGAAGATAAAGCTTCTGCACAGGGAGTAACCACGGGCCTGACATATAACCTCGACAAGGGCTATACAATCGGAGGTAATGTTACCTGGTCATCCTTTATACTTGGCAAAGCTGATGCAACAAAAGTTGCTCCTTTCAATACCCCGGAATGGAGTACGAATCTGTCCATTGGCAATCCTGATGTCTACAAAAACTTTGGATTCAATGTTTCCTGGCATTGGCAGGATGCATTCCAGTGGTACGGACCATTCAATGGCATGAGGCCTGGCCCGGTGACAGCTTATTCATTGGTTGATGTGCAGATAAATAAAAAGATCCCCAATGCGAAGGCAATGATTAAAATCGGCGCAAGTAATGTTTTGAACAATAAGATCTACACGGCCTACGGTTCACCATCTATTGGTGGAATTTATTATGTTTCCTTTACGATTGACGAACTGCTTAAATGAGTAACTATGAACAAGACATCGAATCTATACCTGGGTGCACTGTTCACAATTTGTTTTTTGTGCAGTGTACTCGGAGGAACAGTGTCCACCCTGATGTCGGTTTACCTGCCGGTTGCAGTAAAAGATTTGCTTGGTGAAACCACCACAGATCTCAATACTATCAGTGGCTATATCAATGCACTGTTTATTTTTGGTTGGGCCTTTGGAGGGTTCACCTGGGGCGTGATCGGAGATGCGATTGGCAGAAAGAAATCGCTTCTGTTCGCTATAACCTGTTATGGGATTTTCACCATACTCACAGGCTTTATGACTAACTGGTGGGCTGTAATGCTTTGCAGATTAATGAGCGGATTTGGAGTTGGAGGAGTTGCGGTAGCATCTTATACGCTGTTAAGTGAAGTGTGGCCTCAGAAATCCAAGGCAATAGTAATCGGAATCTTATCTATTGCTTTCCCAATTGGAATATTTTCAGCCGGGTTGATCAATTATGTCGTGAGTTCTTGGCGCGAAGGATTTATGGTCGGCGTGATCCCAATGGCATTAGCAATAGTTGGCGCTATGATCATCAAAGAATCAGACAAATGGATAGCCGACAAAAACAGTCTTTTGCAAAGAGAAAATACATTCAAAACGATGTTCTCCGACAACCATCGTAAAGATGTTATCAGTAGTTCCGTGATTTATGGTACTATGTTGATTAGTCTCTGGGCAATTTTTTCGTGGTTGCCGACCTGGGTGCAAAGCCTCATAACTGACGCGGACGCACAAAAGGAAAGAGCCACTTCAATGATGCTGCTTGGAATGGGTGGGCTGGCTGGAGGTTTCTTATCCGGGTGGATAGTGAGAGCTATCGGGATCCATAAGTCAATGACAATAGGCTTTGCAACCTGCGCAGTATTGTCTTTTATATTATTCAAAAGTAACAGCGTATTCAGCCCGGTGATCTACCTGGAGATTGGGGTGTTGTCTATCTTTTTTGGACTGAATATGGGAATTATGTCATCTTATATTCCGCAGTTATTCCCCACACAGATCCGCGCAACGGCTACCGGTTTTTCGTTGAACATAGGCCGCATTTTTACGGGACTCGGAGTTTTGTTTGTTGGAGTGCTTGTTACGCTTATGGGTGGCTATGGCAACGCGTTGCTGATTTTCTCTATGATTTTTGTTTGCGGACTTATCGTTGTATTATTTGTAAAACCAAAGTAAAATTATTTTTATGGCATATATCAATGTTCCTGAAGGCGTGCCCGGTATTCGCAGCCTTGCAATGTTCAGACCTGAAACAGGCAAACATCTTTATGAACTCGCACAGGTGTTGCTTCGTGGACCATCGCCGCTAACTGAGGCGGAAAGAGAAATTATCGCAACATTTGTTTCTTCCCGTAACAACTGCAAGTTCTGTGCAAACAGTCATGGTGCAGCGGCGAAAGTTTTATTAGGTGATGGAGCGCAGTTAATGGATGATGTTATAAAAGACTATCAAACTGCGGGCATCAGTGATAAGTTGAAAGCATTATTGAACATAGCTGGTAAGGTCCAGATTTTAGGTAAAGAAGTTAAGCAGCAGGATATAGATTCGGCACGCCTCGCGGGCGCAAACGATCTGGACATTCATGATACTGTTTTAATCGCCGCAACTTTTTCGATGTTTAACAGGTATGTGGATGGGCTTGCAACCTTAACACCAAATGAACCTGGCGACTATCTTGAAATGGGCAAAAGGCTTGCAGAGAAAGGATATGCGGTGCCTCAATCTCAAACTGTTCAACAATCATAATCAATCACTAAATTTTTTGTATGGCACATATAGATTTAAAAAACGATGAACCCGGTATCCGGGGGCCCATGGCATACAGTCCTGAAACTGCAAAGCCCATGAATGAACTTGCAGAAATTTTATTAAGAAGTGAAAACAACTCGTTGACCAAAGGCGAACGAGAGTTGATCGGAACTTATGTTTCTTATCTCAATGACTGTTTTTTTTGCCAGAGTGTTCATGGCGCGATGGCCGGATATTATATGGAATGTGATATTCAGCACATAAACGATCTCAAACAAAACTTTCTGAATTCTGATCTTTCAGAAAAAATGAAGGCTTTGCTGGTGATTGCAGGTTCGGTACAAAAAGGGGGAAAATATGTAACTGATGAGCAGATTCGCTATGCCAGGGAAAAAGGAGCCCTGGATAAAGAAATCCATGATACTGTGCTTATCGCTGCTGCTTTTTGTATGTTTAACAGGTATGTGGATGGGCTGGGCACTTCGGCACCAGGGGATCCGCAAATTTATGTAAACCGTGCACCCATGCGGGCGGCACAGGGTTATATTGGTTCTGTGCCGGCGGCGGTTCATGAATAATTACCTTGCTTCATGCAGGTCTTCGAAAACCTGGTTCTGAGCCGATTAATTTAGTTAATCGGCTCATTTATTTTGGATACTTGAGCCGAATAAAAGGAACATAGGTTCAAGGCAATTACACCTGGGAACAAAAGAACTGGTACTACTTTACAAACACAAAGGCTACCGCCACCCGGTGATCTGCAGGATCTTGCAGAGAACTCTGCTTTTTATGTCTTATGTATGCCCTATGGTAAAGGATGAAGACGAAGCAATAATCAGTAGATCAAATTTCAAACAGCGTTAAAGGCACTCATATAATTCTGCAATTTATTTAAGTGAACCTCCGTATATTAGAGCAACTGTCAGCTCCATTTACCATTATCTTTTAGAGGTCACATGGTAGCAGGCTCCGATTGCTGCCATCAAAGAATTATTCCCAACGCAAAACTGACAATATGCAATTACTGAAATCACTTTCTGTTGTTTCCCTTTTATTGGTATCACTTAATTCAATTATTCCGATCAACGCTTATTCACAAAACAAGACCGTTAAAACGGATCCTAAGGTTGAGGGCTGGAAAAAAGATGTAATAAAGTCATTAGATGGCAAATTGAAAACCGCCCAGGAAATGGTAGACCAGGTTTTCAGCTTTTCTGAACTTGGTTTCCAGGAGACTGAAACCTCGGCTTATCTCACAGGAATACTGGAAAAAAACGGTTTTACCGTAGAGCGCGGTATTGGTGGCATACCCACGGCATGGATTGCAAAATGGGGAAATGGTAAACCGGTAATTGCACTTGGAAGCGATATCGATGGTATTCCTAAAGCTTCTCAAAAGCCGGGTGTTGCATACAAAGAGCCTATAGTAGAAGGCGCGCCTGGTCATGGCGAGGGACATAATTCCGGTCTCCCCTTATTGATCTTATCTGCACTGGAAGTAAAGCAAAAAATGGAGCAGCAGAAATTACCTGGCACTTTAATGATCTGGCCCGGCGTTGCAGAAGAACTGGTCGGTACCAAGGCCTGGTATATAAGAGATGGATTTTTTAAAGATGTTGATGCCTGTATATTCACCCATGTCGGCAACAATCTCGGTGTATCCTGGGGTGATGCCGGAAACAACGGTCTCGTCTCTGTTGAATTTACATTTGAAGGCAATTCTGCTCATGCTGCCGGTGCACCGTGGCGGGGGAAAAGTGCTTTGGATGCAGTTGAGCTAATGGATATTGCCTGGAACTTCAAAAGAGAACATCTGAAACCGACTCAACGTTCGCACTATGTGATTACTGATGGCGGCGATCAGCCAAATGTAGTGCCTTCCAAAGCTTCAGTATGGTACTACTTACGTGAAAGAACATACGAAGATATTAAGTCGATGTATGATGAAGCGGTGCTTTACGCAAAATCAGTAGCTACCATGACAGGGACAACAGTTAGTTATAAACTATTGGGGACTGCATGGCCTGGGCATTTCAATAAGGCGATTGCAGAATCGGTTTATAAAAATATTCAGACCGTTGGTTTGCCTGTTTGGGATTCCGCTGATCAGCAGTTTGCAAGGGCGGTACAGAAGCTCGTAAACGCTCCGAAGAAAACACAGCGTGGTGAACCAATTGACGGCCTTGCGAAAAAGATCGATACGCTTAGCGGGCCCGTGCAATTTTCAATGGGTGGCGGTAGCGATGACATTGCCGATATAGCCTGGAATGTACCGACAGTAGTGGTTCGTTATCCTTCAAATATTCCAGGCACACCTGGCCACAACTGGGCTGATGCGATGGCGATGGCTACGCCGATAGCTCATAAAGGAGTATTGGCAGGATCAAAAGTAGTGGCTGCTACATTGCTGGATATGTTAACTGATCCGAAGATCATATCAGATGCATGGACCTATCACAAAAATGTGCAGACAAAGGAAACAAAATACGTATCATTTGTTCAGCCAGATGACAAACCGGCAATTCATCTTAATAAAAAGATAATGGATGAATACAGACCTTTGTTAAAAAAATATTATTACGATCCCTCTAAATACAAAACATATCTTGAACAGCTCGGAATAACTTATCCGCAGTTGCAGAAAAAAGCTTTTTGATTATTATAGACCACTAAGTTGCAGCAAAAAGGTTTCTGACATCATATACCGTCACTGAGCCTTCATAATTTCTAAGAGCATACATATTCCTGGGGGCAGATGTTCATCGCTAAGTGACTTTCACTTAACGATGAACATCTGCTCCCATTTTTATTCAGACAATTTTGAACCGGCGCTGACCGAATCTTTTTCCGCAGATTTTGAAGCCGGTGTATTCCATTCCCTGATTTTATTAAAAGGAAGTTTTAATAGATACCCGATGGTCAATTCCGATTGATCACTATATGAAGGCACGCCAGTCACAACCAGGTTCTGATCGACATTCAGGCGAACAGTTTTATGTATCCGGTCCCACCATGAAAAAACAACTGAATAATTGCTATCCGTTTGTTGCCTGACAACAGAATGATGAATACCATGCATCCGGGGCGTCACTATAACCAGGTTCAATATTTTTTCCAAGCGAAACGGCAGTCTCCAATTGCTATGATGAAATTGAGTCGCAGCTTCAAAAACGATTTCATAAATCAAAACCAGTTCCGGAGTAGCGCCAGTCAACAGAACAACCGCGCCACGAGAAAATACTGATCCTATCAGCTCTCCGAAATGAAAACGAAAAGCAGTAGTTATGTCAAGGTCAGGGTCCGTATGATGCACCAAATGAAATCTCCAGAGAAAGCCAAGCTTATGATTTAAAAAATGCCAGATGTAATTGCCATAATCAAGTAACAGGAAAGCAATGCAGCTTTCTGGCAAATCAGGCAAATCATAGAGATAGTTTAATCCAAATCGAAATTCCTGGTTTGCAAAGGCAATCCATACCATAGCCGGAAGCAAAAGAAAACGTAGCAATGTGAAAGCCGGTATTGACACAACCGAGTTGGTGATAATCCGCCGCCATCTATTACCCACTCTTTTCCGCAATTGAAACCTGGACTCCAATACGAAAAGTACTACGAAGATAACAAGCAATACAGGGATGCCTATGGTATCAAAAATATAGTGGATCATTCAACCAAAAAATTTAAATGCGCCTTTTAATATTTTTTTTACTGTTGAATTAAGGCTTGACTCTTTTAGTTTAACAACCAGCTGTTGGTTAATTCTTGCGGCAACAGGATAAGGATAAATTTTATCAAAAATTGCATTCACAGAGATCCGGCTTGTATTCGCCAATATCAGTTCCTGGACCAGTTCACCGGCACCAGGTGCAATCATTGTTCCACCGAGAATTTTTTGATTACCAAATAGATTCTTAGGGGTCAGGTATAAAATAAGCCTGGCATATTCAAAATTTCCTACCACGGCCCGGTCATCCGTATTGAAAGTCTGTTCTGCTTTCAGGTGGCGAATCTTTTTTTCGTTTAACTGCTTTTCGCTAAAACCAAAGGTAGCCAGCTGTGGATCAGAAAAGGTGACCCAGGACATATGCCGGTTATCGAGCTTTTTTTTGAATGGGGAAAAGAAATTATTGATCAATATTCTTGCATGAAATTCCGCAGCGTGAGAAAATTTCAGATCACCGGCAACATCACCACAAACGAAAACATTTTTGTTGCTTGTTCTGAGGTACTTGTCTATAACTATCTTTTCATCGTGCACCCGTATACCCGCTTTTTCCAGGCATAGCGTTTTAAAATTCAAATCCCGGCCGACAGCGGCGAATACCGCGTCGAACTTAAATGTATAACTGTTTCCATCATGGCGTTTTATGACAGCCTCGGTACCAGACAAGAATGCTTCAAGCCTTGCATTTAATTCAACAATAATTCCCTCTTCCCTGAGTTTGGCAAGCAGGATTTCGGCAATTGCCTGATCATCGCGATCCAGGATCATATTTCCACTATGTATGAGTGTGACCGCCGTTCCCAACCTGCTTAAAGCCTGGGCCATCTCAACACCAACAGGCCCGCCACCTATTACTAATAACTTTCCTGGCAATGACTCCAACTCAAATACATTTTCATTATTTAAAAAACGCACTTTTTCGGATCCAGGCACAATGAGCCTGGAAGGAGTTGAACCCGTCGCGATAACAATTTTTTTCCCGGAGTAGGTCTGACCATCCACTTCCACTTCGTTTTTGCCAGCAAACGATGCCATTCCGAGTGCCACCGAAATCCCTTGCTTTCTGAGCCAGTCTGCATTTTCGTGCTGACGGATCGACTCTTGTTTCGAATGAACATAAGCGATCACTTTTTGAAAATTAACGCTGCCCGCAACTTCCAGGCCAAAGCCGGAAGCCAATCTTGCCTTGTTAATAATTTCAGCAACATGGATCAGCGCTTTGCTTGGAACGCAACCATCGTTCAGGCAATCACCGCCAATATCCCTGTCAGTTTTGGACATCATCAAAACCCTGAAACCGGCCTTATTCATAAACAAGCCGACACTGAGTCCAGCTGAACCTGATCCTATAATAATGATATCGTATTGCTGCACTGGCATGATGATCGTTTGCTTCTTTTTTTGTGGTGCTTTTGCTATAGCTTGTCTTGTTTTATGAGTTTGCGATATGTGGTAAGAAGTTGTTGTTGTGAGTAACCGAGTTTGTACATAAAAAAAATCAGAAAGAATACAGCCTGAGTTTTATAGATGCCGTTTGCCAGGTACTTTCTTGCGGAGGTTAACACGGGCAACCTGATAATAACAAACTTTGATTTTTTCCTGATTCTTTTGACCAGTTCATGATCCTCCATTAAGATATGGTCCTCACGAAAACCATTTTTTTGACCGAAGAGATTTTTCCTGATAAATAAACTCTGATCACCGTATCTGAAAGCATCGAGGTCAAATCTTGTAAACCAACAGAGCGTTTTCAGGAACCAGTGATCATGATCAAAAGCCAGCATGAAACATCCGGCATCGGCACCAGCGCTAAAAGACCTTGCAATATCTGTCGAATATCCATGCGGCGGCGTGGTATCAGCATGAATGAAATATAACAGTTCATTAGAAGCAAGGCCAGCGGCAAAATTCATCTGTGCCGCCCGGCCTTTACGCGGTGAACTTACAACAAAGCTATTGGTTAATTTGGCTACCCTTATCGTATCATCTGAACTGCCCCCGTCTGAAATGATTATTTCAGAAATAAGTTTGTCAACATCGCGTTGCCTGATAAGTTCGACGGTAGCGGCAATATGATTTTCTTCATTATATACAGGTATGATGACACTAATCATAGATCCATTCATTCAATGGTTTAAGGGCGAGAAGGTCTTTCTCAGTATCTATGTCTGACAATTCTTCCATTAACAAGTTTGAAAGTCTGCTTTGGGCGCATGCAAGCAACGTCTGTTGTAACACCTGGTCTGTGCTCCATGAAATGTTATCAAAAAGACCTGGATAAAGTTTTTTCATGCCCAGCAGGTAGTACCCGCCATCCCTGGCCGGGCCTATAACAATATCATGATTATTTAAACTGTCAAAGGCCGCGGTTATTATTGCGGGCGATAGTTCAGGGCAATCTGTTCCGATAATTAGCACCCTGCTATAACCCTGAGTAAAAAGATCTGAAAAAGCATTTTTCATTTTTTCTCCAAGCCCTGCACCCGACTGTAATTTTTTTGAGTAGATGTTGTTGCTCCAATTGTCATCGGGTTCTATCGAATCTGAATAGAAGATAAATTTCGGTACGGGTAACTGATCTGTAATTTCAATTGTATAATGAATCAACTGTTTGTAAACTGCCAGTGCCTTATCGTTTCCTATAGTAGTGGCGAGCCTGGTTTTTACCTGGCCATGAATGGGATTTTTTGTGAAAATGATGAGCGCCTCGTCCATAACAAATTTAGGTTGACAGATGCTTTATCGTATCGTAAATAAGTTGTGATAGCACAAGATCGGCCTTCCCGGCAACGGCAATAATTTCACCGATATTAACCGGTTTCAAATTATCGGGATCGCATTCATCCGTTACCACAGAGATGGCAGCACAAGGGAGTTGCATATGACTAGCTGCAATAACTTCCGGTACTGTTGACATTCCCACCAGGTCAGCGCCGATTACCTTGAGGTAACGATATTCTGCCTTTGTTTCAAGATTTGGACCATTTACGGCAGCGTAAACCCCTTTTGAAAGTTTAATACCGAGCCGACCCGCCTCTTCAAGAATAGCGGCTGATAAATGTGCGCTGTATGGTTCGCTCATGTCCGGAAAGCGGCCTCCCAGTTCGTCAAAATTCTTACCGGTTAACGGGTTTCCTGTCTGCAGATTAATATGATCTTCTATCAACACCAGTTCGCCTTTTTTATAATCCAGGTTTATCCCGCCTGCCGCGTTGGAGAGAAACAACTGCTTTATTCCTAACAATCGCATTACGCGTACAGGAAAAACTATTTCCTGTAAACTATATCCTTCGTATGCGTGCAACCGGCCCTGCATAATGAGCAGGTAATGATTGTCGATTTTGCCATAAACAAGGTTACCCTTATGAAATTCCACTGTTGATACCGCGAAGCCCGGAATGCTGGTGTAGGGTATTGTTTCTATCACATCAATCAGGTTGATGATATGATGCAGGCCGGTGCCTAACACCAGGCCTGTTGTTACTTGTTCTATACCAAGGCCGACTAAATAATCCTTTGCTTCAATTAATTTTTCCATCCCGTTGTCCTATTAATTTTCGATCTGAGTTTAATAGCTGTTGCAGCGATAGCCTCTTTGTTTAACAAAATCATCAGGTCACGACACCGCCGCAGCTGGAACCTGCACCGGCAGTACATCCGAAACAATGCTGACCAATAACAATATTACGCTTCTGCAGGCTTTCATCGTTGAATTGTGATATATGGTTCAGTGAATGATCAACCTTTAATTCGAGCATCTGGTTAAAATCGCAATCATATAAGAATCCATCCCAACCAACAGAAATAGTGTTCCGGCACATAACATTAGCTGCAGCGGCGGGATTGAATGCGTTGGCAAGTTTTTCCATGTATTGTTCATAGTTGCCACTTTGCAGTAGGTAGTCGAGGAACCGACTTATAGGTAGATTGGTGATTGCATAAAGATTGTTAAAGAAAATATTGAAAGTTGACTTGAGTGCCATCTTGTATTCCCTGGTGAGGGCATCCTGGGATGGGGGCAAAAAAGCACCTGCCGGATTATACACAAGATTCAGAATTAACCCGGTTCCTTCGATACCATAACCTGTTTCATTCAACATCTGCAAAGCCTTTATACTGTCTCTAAAAACACCTGACCCTCTTTGCCTGTCAGTTCTGTCCTGGGTATAAAATGGTAGCGAAGAAACTACCTCAATGTTATGTGATTTGTAAAAGGCGGGAAGATCATTATACTTTTTGTTAGCAACTATGATGGTTAGATTGCAGCGGACAATCACATGCCGTTTAAGTTTTTTAATCTCATCAACGAACCATCGGAAATCAGGATTCAATTCAGGTGCACCCCCGGTCAGGTCGACTATCTGAAGGCCAGGATTATTTTCAAGAGCCTGCAAACACTGAAGCATAGTGGTTCTTGTCATAATCTCTTTACGATCAGGACCGGCATCTACATGGCAATGCTTACAAACCTGGTTACACATCTTTCCGACATTAACCTGCATTATCTCCAGTGCTAACGGCGCCAGGGGAAATAATCTGCTTTCCAGTAATTTTTGCTGGAAGGGAACAAGGTTGAATTCGCCAGAGCGGCCACGCATAAGTATCCCCTGCTGAACCCTGGCATCAGCAAGTATATTATGTTGTGCCTGGAGTGATTTAATCATTACATCGCAATTTCCTTTACTTTATTCATCATCTGAACCCCGTGTACCAGTGAGGCTCCGCCACGTATTGATGCTGCTACATGAACCGCTTCCATCATCTGTCCTTCACTCCAGCCCTTTTCAAATGCATCGCTGCTATATGCGTCTATGCAATAAGGACATTGCACGGCATGTGACACGGCTAAAGCAATCAATGACTTTTCACGGGCGGTTAATTCGCCGTCTTTGAATACTTCGCCATACCAGGCAAAAAATTTTTCTCCCATCGCTTGCTGAAAGTCTGTGATATTACCGAATTTCTTCAGATCAGCCGGGTTATAATAACTATTGTTCATGTTTGACGAATTTCGTTTAATCTATTTAACTACATCTGTTTAGCTAAATCTGCTTAGCTACGTTTGCTTAACTACATCTGCTTATACAAACCGCAACATCATAAGTTGTAAACTCGCCTGAAGGATATTTGTCTGATTCATCTTCTGATCTACTGCCTGTAGCCATAAATCTTTTTTGCTTTATTTGGATCCGGGGTTGATGGCAGCTATTACTGACTTCAATAGTTCGGTTTCGCCCCAATGACTTGCGCGGGTCAGTCCCAGCCTAACTACAACCAATTTTTGTGAGGGTATTACAAAAATATTCTGTCCTTCATAACCATCGGCATAAAACATATCGGCCGGCAGTTCCGGGTAAAGCCTGTTAACCGGATTGTTTTTTGCACCGGCGTTTAACCACCATTGCAATCCGTATTCACCCTGTTCGGCGGCATTGGAAGGAGTGGTCGTTTGCTTAACCCAATCTTCAGGCAAGATCTGTTCTCCATTACTTTTACCATTATTCAAATATAATAATCCAAACCGCGCCCAGTCCCGGGCAGTGGCATAGCAAAATGAAGATCCGATAAAAGTGCCTGAGGCATCGGGTTCCATCACAGTGTTGTACATACCCAGCTTATAAAAAAGTTTGCTATATGGAAATGAATGATATTCCTTGTCGCCAACTGTTTGCCTTATGATCCTGGAAAGAATATTCGTGTTGCCACTGCTATAACGAAAATCTTCACCGGGACGTTTATTATAAGCCTGGGAAGCGGCATATACTGCCGCATCCCCTTCTATAAAAAGCATTTTATTGGCATGTGAACTCATATCATATCTTTCCTCGAAATCAAGTCCTGTTGGGTTCGCTAAATTAACTGGAATAAATTAACTGGGAAAGCAATTAATTATTTGATCGAAGTTGAAATTTAGAGGAAGTATAACTTGATCGGGAATTATGACTTGTTTGGGAAGTATAACTTGATAGAGAAGTATTACTTAATTGGGAAGTATTACTTTGATTGCTAAATATGACTTAATAGAGAGGTCATTATTTTTGATTAAGCACATTTATGAACCGGATATTTCAATAAGTTTTTCTTTCCGATTGGTTCGCTTTTTGAAAACCGTTTTATTCGGGCATCAAATGAGTGAAGGTATAAGCTGATGTTTGATATTAAGGAGGGCGAAAATGCACATTTTTTGCCCTCCTTAACCCTTCAAGGGCGATTTCTGTCCTTGAAAATTATTCAAAAAAATAATGCGAACGCGGTCACCATCTGCGCCGTCAAACATTCCAATACATTTTTGGTGTTGGTGTTCAATACAAGTTTGCGTTTCGCCAATTGTGGCGGAAACAAAAATGAAAGTAGTATTATCTCAATAATATTTTTCCCTGGCTAATATAGCCCTGGGGTGTTACTAACTGGTAAGCATAAACGCCGGGTGGATAATTGCTCAGATCAATGTTCAGGGCCGATCCTGCATCGGCCGTGTTTACCTTATGTGTTTGTATCTTTCTGCCGCTTCCATCGTGAATAGTCAGGTTGCCATTATTTATTTTTCCATTTATGTTGATACGAACCTGCCTGGCAGATTGATAAGCCAGTGCTACTGTTATGTTGTTGCCCGGGCCCTGGTTTACCAGTAACACTTTAGATGCTGTTTTATGGCCTTCACGATCCACCTGTTGTAAACGGTAAAAGTTCTTTCCGTTCAGGGGATTTTTATCAGGGAATACATAAGACTTAGACGAGATAGAATATCCTGCGCTGTTAACGTTGCCAATAGGAGTAATTAATTCCATCTGCGCTTCTTTCAACTATAAAACGATCAGCGTTTTCTTCCCCTGATGTGGTCCATTTTAATATTACTTCGTTTCCACTTTTGTCCGCTTTGAAGCTTGATAAATTCACATCCAGGATCACGAAACCGCCATGTATCCAGAATTCGCCGAGGGTGTTGGTCGTAAATTCAAGGTATTGCACTCCATGATCTGTACCTGTAGTGATAGCTGCTGAGGGAATGAATTCAACCGTTCCGGCGGATGTATTATAGGTTCCATCTTCACCCGGTCCGGTATAATTTGTTACGTTGAGATCGGCTACAGAGAGTATAGTCGGATCTACGAGTCTTAAAGCCAGCAATTCCAAATTCGTAATGTAAAGACGCACCTGAACCGGAGCAGATGGCGTAACTGCGGAGCCCACTACAAAATGTCGCGCCAGGTAACGCTGCCCGGTAAAAACAGTGCCTGGCACAAGATCCACATAAACCGAACTTGTGACTGCTCCTAAGTTATTTCCGTTTGATTTTACAGATGCGATTACGTTGTTCGTTGTCGAGTTGTAGACGGTTTTCCAGGTACCATTATCACATACGTTGTTGGCGAATAATGTAATTGGCACAATACCGGAAAGTACCAGGACGGGCGTTAAATTTCTATATACACCAACTGTACCGGTGGAATTGCTTGTTACAGCTGCATCCACCTTCCCGTCATTGTCCACATCATGCAATGCTACGCCAAGAGCGTTATTACCCGCTGGAAAACTAACCATCGGGGCAAACGAAATTGTTCCAGGTACAGAGGTGTTGCGAAAGCCGGTTAATCTTGCGCTGGATGCTGTATTGCTTGACGCTGCCATCTCAGGCCTTCCGTCGCCATCTAAATCGGCTAAAGCAATTTCACGCGGACTGGTGCCTGCAGTATAATCCGTTTTAGGTGATATCGATATAGTGCCTGATGCTGAAGTATTGCGAAAAACCGAAACAGAGTTTGAGCTGGTATTTACTACGGCGATATCCTGCTTTCCATCGCCATCAAGGTCTCCAAGTGCCACAACCCTTGGAGCATTGCCAGTGGTCGCAGTGACGGGAACATCAAATGTGAAAGCGCCGCCTGCAGGAGAATTGTTGCGGTAAACCAATATCCTGTTTCCTATTTCGTCAGACACAACCATGTCCGCTTTTCCGTCTGCATTCATATCGCCTACCGCTAATTCCCTTGGTCCGGTCAAGCCGGTATTATGTATCTGCCTTACAAAGGTTGGGGTTGCACCGACCGTTGTATTGCGAAACAATGCTACAGAAGAAGTACTGTAATTGGCAATAGCAATATCTGGCTTACCATCCCCATTCATATCATGAATTACCACCCCCAATGGATTAATGAATCCCGATGGCGGCATCACATCCCAGGTAGCAATATCTACCCTGGTTGCAAATGTTATGGTTGAGCCAACTGTAGTATTAATAAATATTGAGATGTCCATCGAGTTATAATTACTAACAACGATATCCAATTTACCATCTCCGTTTAAATCGCCGGTTGATATACCAGAGGTACCGACACCGGCGGCAAATTCGAGCTTGGTGGCAAACAATGGCAATCCCGGCAGCGAGAGATTTCGGAATACCGAAATATCACCGCTACCAACGTTTGTTGCAATCATATCGGCTTTTCCATCATCATCCAGGTCAGAAAAAATAACAGTCCTGGTAGTTGTACCTGTAGCATAGTCAGTTCTCGTTGACAGTGAACTTGCATCAAAGGGTGCGCAGCCGGAAAAAGTTGTTGTAAAAGGCAAAGCAGAGTAGCCAGTTAGTTTGCTGGTATTGTTCAAGACATTTATATACTCAAAGCCGGTACCCGAAGGCGATGAGACAGTAAGAGTAGTTGCGGTAGCCGAAATAACATTCGCTCTGACAACACCGAAATGTACAATATTGTCAGAAACTGTGGCATTGAACCCAGTACCGGTAATGGTAACAGTTGTGCCGATAGGTCCATTAAGAGGAGTAAAACTTGTGATTGAGGGGGTTTGCGCACCAGCTATCTTGATGAGAAGCAACAAACAGGTTGTAATTACTGCGAAAAAATTCTTCATAGGGTTTGGAGGTTACTGGATTTGTCGATCATTAAGACTTGCCAGCCTGGCTTTTGTAAAGCCGTAAGGACGGATAAGTCTTAATTATTAGTTGCCATTTCTTAATTACTGGTTTCACTTTGAAAGATAAAAAATGCCTTAGGCTAAAAGTATTTTTTTCGCTGAACCACACTTAAATCATGGCTGAAGAAACATATCATAAACTTTCTTACTCCTTCAGTTTCATTTATCTGTGTAAGGTTTTTCATCAATTTTTGATAAGTGTAAACCACATAGGTACATAAGTGAAATCTGGCGAAATTATTGTGCGGGCAATCTAAAACAAATCGATATTGATTTTAATCAAGTTGCGTCTAAAGGGTTGTTGGTATCCCCTTTAGAGACTTTTTCACCTTGCCAAAGCACCTGCAAAAACAAGCGTTCAAACGATTAGTGCTTTGTTGCCAGAATTGTAATCTTCTTGCTTTAGCACATTCATGAACCTATAAAAAGATTGGGATTCGGTAAATTGGTTATGGTCCCTTTCAGTTCCGATAATGGGCAGCTCGGTTTGATCTCTTTTTAAGCATCGCAGGTGTTCGACAACCGATTTCGGTGCCAGTCTAATTCCTGCCCTTGAAACATCGGAAAACATATAGTTAGAAGTTAAGGTTTGTACACTGGTTCAGTGGACAAGGTCAATTCAGCAAAGTAGCCCTGACTGACTTCAAATATTTATTTCCAGAATGTTACCCAATTTTTTACTCTTTGCCATTTTGATGGTTGGACGCAAATGCCTCCAGTAAAAACTATATCCCCCAGCAACGTGTTCTCAACCGGAACGAGGGAAACGTTCAGTGCCCTCGCAAATGGAACCTTAACTGAAAGGAGCTGCACGTTATAACCGACATGCTGAATAGATAGTTTTATTGAATCAGCAATTTGCTCATCAGGCACTTTTAATGAAAAGCGTCCATCATTGTTGGTAGTTACTCCGATTGGACTACCATGGATAATTACACTCACCCCTGCTATTGGCAAACCCGTAGTATCTTTCACGATTCCTGTTATAACAGTATCAACAATATTGAAGTGATTAGTTAAATAATCGGAACCTCCGGTCTGTAGCAGATCCTGGTTCTGTTTTCCGATGTTTGGGCTGATCAGTACATTGTCTTCTGGTTTGCTATCTTGTGTTTTACTGCGGTCTGCTTTACTTCGGAATTCTCTTCTTGCTTCTGCGTCACCATTTTCTAGTTTACCATCGTTTGATCTAAGATCATTTAGTTTTCTCTCTTCTGATTTACTAAAATTTTCGGATGATAAAGAAGAATCAGCAATGTGGGTTTCTGTTATTTCAACCTCTCCCAATGATACTTGGCCCATGGCCGGAATGCAGGAAGTTATATTCAGCAGCGAAAAACCCAGGCCAACGAGCAATGGTGATTGCCGTATTGAATAAGGTTTTGAGGCGGCGGCAGATTTTGAAACCCAAGAAGCTCTTAAATTTGCCAGGCTTCGGTCTATCTGTCCGGAGGAAAGTTTCCCACAAATATTTTTGGGATATGATTTAAAATAAGCCGCAAGTTGAGCATCTGTAAAGCCGGTAAAATCGATCACATTTTTTGCGCACGCGTTGCAAAACCTGCCATCCAAAGCGGGTTGCATTTCGTTCCATTTCTGGTTGCAGGGTTCAGGAATAACAAGTTTCATCATTTAGCGAAGTTTAGGTTCCCTATATGATGTGATTTGCGGGTGAATTACATAATCACCTTCTGATTCGTGAATTACCGGCGCCGGGAGGTGGCCGTAATAAAAAAAGCGACTACAACATTCGTTATAATCGCTTCTTCATGTTTGTGGTGTGAGGCGGGATCGAACCGCCGACACAAGGATTTTCAGTCCTTTGCTCTACCAACTGAGCTACCGCACCATCACGCCTGCTTTTGAAGTAGCTGGCTTGCCACCCGAAACAAACTTCGCTCTCATGACCAGCATGAAAACTATAATGAATCTAGCGGGCTTCGCCCGCCGAAGCCACACAGAGTAGTTGAGTATCAACCTCCCCTCGGCGTAGGCGGGCAGCAAAAATAGGATTTGATGATCAAAATGCCAAAAATCTTGCCTGTGATTTAAGAAGTAAAATAAATTCAGATCACGAATAAATTCCAATCGCTAGTTACCATATTCACTCAAAAACTTAATTCGCATAATCTTCAGCTGCTCCCAGGTGAAATTGCTTTCCTTTAATTCATCAAGCGCAATCTGTAAACTGGAAGTTTCGCAGCTTTTGAAATATTCAATGATCTCTTCCTGTTCGTATTCGTCAAGAATCTCGTCAATTGCATAATCCAGGTTAAGCCTGGTTCCGCTTGCAGCAATCGTTTCCATGTTTTCCATCAGGGCATCTATTCGAAGATCCTTGTTTTTGGCAATGGTTTCCAGGGGTATCTTCTTATCAACCTGTTGAATGATATAAACCTTATTCAGACTCTTGTTGGCCACATTTTTCATGATGAAATCATCGGGCTTAACAATGTCGTTTTCTTTCACATATTTATCGATCAGTTCTACAAACGGTTTCCCGTAACGGATCGATTTGCCTTTGCTCACACCCTGGCATTTTTCCAGGTCGGCCAGCGAAGTTGGATATAAGGTCGCCATATCCTGCAATGAAGTCTCCAGGAAAATCACAAAAGGTGGCAGTGTTTTTCGTTTTGCTTCCTTTTGACGTAGTTCCTTTAGCATATCAAACAGCTTCTCATCAACTGCAGCCCCGGTATTGGATTCGACTGCCGCTTCTTCGTCATCGGCATTTGCCTCTTCAAACAGGTTATTTAAGACAATCTTGAATGATTTTGGCTTTTTAGCAAACTCAATGCCCTTTTTGGTTAGCTTAAGAACACCATAATCTTCTATATCCTTGCTTAACAGACCTTCCAGTAACATCTGGCGGATCAGCGAGTTCCAATAGTGGTCTTCCTGTTCCTTACCTATTCCGAATTCAGCCAGTTTTTCATGACGATACATGGCAATGTTTGGTGTCAGGTGTCCACGCAAAACATGAACGGTATAAATTGTGGCAAAACACTCATCAAGCGCCTTGACGGTCTTCAATACTTTAACTACATCGTCTTTCGCCTCAATTCTTTCTTTCGGATGAAGACAGTTATCGCAGGATCCGCAGTTTGGAATATCATATTCTTCGCCGAAATAACTCATCAGCACCTTACGGCGGCAGACTCCTGTTTCCGCAAAAGCTACCGTTTCGTTGATCAGCTGTGCACCCACTTCGCGTTCGCTCAATGGTTTATCCCGCATCAGGTGTTCCAGTTTGGAAACGTCCTTATGTGAGTAATAGAGGATACATTTTCCTTCCAGTCCGTCACGACCCGCACGGCCGGTTTCCTGGTAGTAATTTTCTATACTTTTCGGTATATTATAATGTATAACGAAGCGAATATCAGGTTTGTCGATGCCCATTCCGAAGGCGATGGTCGCAACAATGACCTGAACATCTTCGTTCAGGAATAAATCCTGGCGGGAAGCGCGCAGTTTACCATCGAAACCGGCGTGATAAGCAACTGCCTTAATGCCATTGGCCTCCAGGGTGCCCGCAAGCTCTTCCGTTGTTTTCCGGTTAAGAGTATAAATGATGCCGCTGTTGCCTTTCATGCCCTTTATAAAGCGTACAATGCTTTCATCGGTCTGGCTTTTTTTGATCTTCGGCTGGATCTCGTAATAAAGGTTAGTCCGGTTAAAGGAAGAAATGAAAATATTAGCGTCCCTCAGACAAAGATTTTTTACGATATCACTCTGCACCTTTGGTGTTGCGGTGGCTGTGAGTGCAATCATCGGGATATCCGGGTTGATTTGTTCCATCATTTCCCGCAAGCGGCGGTATTCAGGGCGAAAGTCATGGCCCCATTCCGAAATACAATGTGCTTCGTCAACAGCGAAAAAGGAGATCTTTAAATCTGAGAAGAATTCCATGTTCTCCTGCTTTGTAAGTGTTTCAGGAGCAACGTATAACATCTTGGTATGTCCATCAGTAAGATCTGATTTCACTACCGCTATTTGTTTTTTTGTAAGCGTCGAGTTTAGAAAATGCGCTACATGATCTTTTTCACTGAAACCGCGTATCAGGTCAACCTGGTTTTTCATCAGGGCGATCAGGGGACTCACAATAATTGCCACACCTTCACTCATAAGCGCGGGTAACTGGTAACATAAACTTTTACCTCCGCCAGTTGGCATGATCACAAATGTGTCTTTCCCCGATAATAAACTTGTAACTGATTCTTCCTGGGTTCCTTTAAATGTATCGAAGCCAAAAAATTGATGCAAAGCTTTGTATAAATCAGCCTTTGCTATTGGTGATTTGCCGTTGGTTGATCCGCCGGCGTCTTTTGTTATTGTCTTTTTAGTTCTGGTAGTAGCTTTTTTTGCAGTTGTTGCCATAATCATAATGTTGTCTTCAACGGAGCCCCGGATGCGGGGGAATTGCTTTTTACAAGAGAAGATTGTATCAGTACCTTATCTGTAATCCTTCGTATAGGGGTGGCGAATTTACTCTATTTTACGGGTTATTTCATTGTGAAATGCCGTTCTTTAACATTTAACATTTATTCGCGGCTATGAGTTTTCAACAATAATGATTTACCTGTATGATGTCAGAGCCTTAATTTTCGTCTAATTGTTTTTTCAGTAGGTTTGCGGCAATCATGCACAATTCGATTGATATAAAATCAGTTGCTACCCGCACAATCCGGCTGGAAGCAGACGCAATCAGGAGCCTGGCTGATCTTGTCGACGATCAGTTTGTAGCCGCTATCGATGCTATTGCATCAAACAAGGGCCGTCTTGTGGTAAGTGGTATCGGCAAATCTGCGATCATTGCCCAAAAACTGGTTGCGACTTTGAATTCGACCGGTACCCCTGCCATTTTTCTGCACGCCGCTGATGCTATCCATGGCGACCTCGGTATTGTTCAGCAGCAGGATGTGGTTATGATTATCAGTAAAAGTGGCGAGTCCCCCGAAATAAAAGTGTTGATGCCTTTATTGCGGAATTTTGGAAACAAGCTGATTGGCATGGTTGGCAATATAAATTCATACCTTGCCCGCCAGGTAGATATTATCCTGAATACGACGGTTTCCCAGGAAGCCTGCCCGAATAATCTGGCCCCAACGAGTAGTACAACGGCTCAGCTTGTTATGGGCGATGCGATCGCCATAGTATTGATGGAACTGAAAGGATTTGGATCTGATGATTTTGCAAAATTTCATCCCGGCGGAACATTAGGCAAAAAACTATACCTGAGGGTATCGGATTTGTATATACAAAATGAAAAACCGAGAGTATCACTAAACGCTTCATTAAAAGAAGTGATCGGGGAGATCTCAAAAAAACGATTGGGTGCCACTGTAGTTACCGACGATGATGAACAGGTACTAGGTGTGGTGACCGATGGCGATCTCCGTAGAATGCTTGAGAAAAGTATCTCGCTTGATACTGCCACTGCCAGGGATATAATGACAGCAAATCCAAGAACGATTGAAGCAGGGAAACTTGCTGTTGATGCGCTTGACCTTCTGAGAAAACATGACATAACACAATTGATCGTAGCAGAAGGACAAAAATATATCGGAATTATTCACCTGCACGACCTGATAAGAGAAGGAATTATCTGATCACGCGAGGCTTTTAATCAAAAATCATTCACCCGAACGAACCAACATGAACAAACACCACTATGTAGCAATTATGGCTGGCGGCATTGGAAGCCGTTTCTGGCCCATGAGCCGTACCAACTTTCCCAAGCAATTCCTGGACATACTTAACACTGGCAAAACGCTCATCCAGTCAACTTTCGAGCGATTTGCCACATTTATTCCAGCCGAAAATATTTTCATTATCACCTCGAATGAATATGTCAACATTGTAAAAAAACAACTGCCGGAAATTCCAATCCAAAACATCCTGGGCGAGCCATCAAGAAAAAACACTGCACCCTGTATCGCATACATTTCTTTTAAACTTAACCAGCTTGATCCCAAAGCATCATTGATTGTTGCTCCAGCTGATCATATCATATTGGATCCTACAGCTTTTACAAAAGTGAGCCTGGAAGCGCTGGCTTTCGTAAACAAACACAATGCTTTTATCACTCTTGGTATCAAACCGACTTATGCAAATACTGGTTATGGTTATATTCAGTATGAGCAACATGGTGTAACAGATAATGTTTACAAGGTTAAGACCTTCACAGAAAAACCAAATCTCGACCTGGCTAAAACATTTATAGCTAGCGGTGAATTCCTCTGGAACGCGGGTATATTCGTTTGGCAGGTTAAAAATATTCTTACGGCTTTTGAAAAATATCTTCCTGAAATGTATGAAGTATTTGAAGCTGAACAAAGTCGCTTCAATACGCCGGAAGAGGCAAATGCATTAAACGAAATCTATCCACAGTGCCCCAGCTTATCCATTGATTTTGGTATCATGGAAAAAGCAGACAATGTCTACCTTATTCCATCTTCTTTTGGCTGGAGTGATCTTGGTACCTGGAACAGTGCCTACGAGAACCTTGAAAAAGATTATCTGGCGAATGCAGTTGCAGGTGAAAATGTAATTGTGATAGATGCTACCAAATGCGTTGTTCATGCACCGGATAACAAGCTGGTAATGTTACAAGGCCTTGATGATTATATTATTGTTGACACAGAAGACGTGTTGCTCATTTGCAAAAAAGAAAAAGAACAGGAGATTAAAGAATATGTTGCCGAAGTAAAAAGGAATAAAGGAGACAAATATCTCTAAACTGTTTATGTTTTTTAACGCTGGATTTTAATCAAACGATTCATAAATTGCAACAGGCTTCTATGTCAGGAGCCTGTTTTTTATTTCGTTAATGTCCGCAAATGTCCCGCTTTTAACATTGGAAACGCGGCCAAATTATCAGTATGAACGTCCCGCTAAGTAATATTCTGTTTATCGATATCGAAACGGTATCCCAGCATCCTTCTCACGACTTGCTTACTGAAGACTGGAAGGCACTTTGGCAAAAAAAAGCCGAAATCATACTTCGCAATAATACGGTCGATTCCCCGGAATCAATTTACGACAGAGCTGGCATCTATGCTGAGTTTGGAAAGATCGTTTGTATAAGCTGTGGCCTGTTGCAGGCTAACGGTTCAGGAAAAAAACTGGTTTTAAAATCTTTCTCGGGTGACGATGAAAAAAAGTTACTGCTTGCTTTTTCTGATTTGCTTGCACGCTGGGGTCCCGGACAGCAAAAATATTTTTGTGCGCATAATGGAAAAGAATTCGACTTTCCATATCTCTGCAGACGATTGGTAATAAACTGTCTTCCTCTTCCACCTATGTTAAACATTGCCGGAAAAAAACCCTGGGAGGTACCGCATATTGATACCCTCGAAATGTGGAAGTTCGGTGATTATAAGAGTTTCACATCTCTCAACTTACTGGCAGGAGTACTTGGCATCAAAACACCAAAAGACGATATCGATGGCTCTATGGTTGGAGATGTTTACTGGAAAGAGAGAAACCTCGCACGGATTGTACACTATTGCCAGAAAGATGTAATAACTGTTGCCCAGGTGTACCTGCGTTTACTCGGCGAAACCTGTGTTGAAGCAGAAAACATCGAGATAAAAGATTAATAAAAATTGATTATGGAACGTCAGAATTTTTTATCAGGTGCGAAATGGGAAGCAATCGTGGGCTATAGCCGTGCTGTGCGTGCAGGCAACATTATCGAGGTAGGGGGCACTGTAGCCGTGAATGAAAACAATGAAACAGTTGGCATAGGTAACGCCTATGAACAAACGAAATTCATAATTGAAAAAATTGAGAAGGCGCTTAAACAAGCCGGCGCCTCCCTTAACAATGTTACCAGGACACGCATGTTTGTTACTGACATCTCCCAATGGGAAGAATACGGACGCGCGCATGGAGAGTTTTTTAAAGACATCAGGCCCTGCACTTCAATGGTCGAAATCAAGAGCCTGATTGGCGTCGATTATCTTATCGAAATCGAAGCAACAGCGTATTTGAGTGATGAGTTATGAGTGAGTTATGAATGAGCTAAAATGGTATAAGTTATCAATATCTTTTTACATCTTGACTCAACCTTCATAACTCATCACTAAACAACTCACTCATCACTCATAACTCATAATTCATAATTCTCTTAAAAGGTTTTTTTCCCTTTAACCTCGTAACTGTCTTCTTTGATCTCCTTTTCGATCACGATACCATATTTTTTGGCTCCCTCTCTTATCTCATCGGCTTTACCTATTAACAAAAACTGCAACTTGTCTTTGGCAAAGTATTTAGCTATGATCTCTTTTGCTTTTGCCGGAGTTACCTGGCTTACGTTTTTTTCAAAATCATTTATGTAGGCTGCATCATATCCATAGATAAACATATCATTGAGTAAAGCGGCGAGTTGACCTGAAGTTTCAAAATCGGTAGGGAACAGCCCTACTACATAATTCCTGGCTGATTGCAAAGTAGTATCATCGATGCCTTTCTGCAACCTGTTCATCACCTCCAATGCTTTATCAATAGTCTGAAATGTTGTTTTTGTTGCCGTAAATGAAAGGATTTTAAAGGTGCCGGTATATTTATTAGCATCAAACCGGCTCATGGCGCCATAAGTAAGTCCGGAATTAACCCGCAGTTCATCGTTCAACCATGAGGTAAAACGATCTCCGAACACGGTGTTTACAACTTCAATCGCAACCCTGTCTGCATTGTTTTTTGCTATTCCTTTTGCGCCGATATAAAACGTTGTCTCACGGGCATCTCCTTTATTTACCAATAACACGTTGGCCCCTTCCGGCATCTTTACAGGTTCTGCAGCCGGATTCGGGATGGTGCCGCTGGCTTTTTTCCACTCACCAAACAGACCGGTGATTTTAGCTTTCATTTCAGCAGTATTAAAATCGCCTACTATTGCAATCACGGATCCATTTGGCCGGTAATATTTTTCATGGAATTTTTTTGCATCGTCAGCAGTAATAGCATTCACCGTAGATATCAACCCTGATGAAGGATTGGAATAAACATGGTTTGCATACATCATGGCATTCCAATAATAATTGATTACTGAAAACGGGCTTTGTTTTGCCACTTCCAGTGATGCCTTTTTTCTTGTTTTAAGCTTTTCAAATTCCTTTTCTTCAAAGGTTGGGTTGATAACAATGTCCTTTAACAAACCAAAAATAATGTCCTGTGTTTTCGCAGAAAATCTCGCATAAACACGCGTGAATTCCTGGCTTGAATAGGCATTCAGCGTTGCCCCAGCAAAGTCGATCTTATCCTGTATCTGATCTTTGGTAAAGTTTTTCGATCCGGAAACCAGTGATGCTGCGGTTAACTCGGACAGTCCTGCCTGCAAACCATCATGAATAGTAGCTGCCGGAAGAGAGAGTGCCACACTGATCAGAGGAACTTCTTTCTGTTCCATCAGGTTAACTGTAAGACCATTCGCCAGGCGGAAGGTTGTATATTTTGGAAGTTGAAATTTTTGCTGCGCGGAAGCTGTAATACACACGCAGGTAATAATTATTGACAGTGTTATCTTTTTCATTTTAATACGCTTAAGTTATTTGGCTTAAGAAATTTGAATCTAGTCTTCTACTTGTGGACTCATAATTGCAACCGTTCTGTTCGACTTTTTCAGATAGGTCTTTGCAACGCGTTTGATATCGTCAATGGTTACTTTTTCATATTCCTGCGGAGCATCAAACATTTTTTTGTAGCCCCCAAAAAACACCTCATAAATGCCCAGGTTATTTGATTTCCCATTGATAGTTTCTATCTGTCCATAAAAGGTAATTAATTTCTGATTTTTAACTTTCTGAAGTTCTTCAGCTGTTACTCCTTCGGTTTTGATTTTTTCTATCTGATCGGAAATGGTTTTTTCAAGGAGCAAAGGGTCTTTGTCTTTTGCACCTGTAGCATCAACCACCATCAGGGCGGCATCAAAACTGTTTTCAGTGAATGAAGATATTTCTGTTGCAAGCTGAAGACTGTCAACCACTGCTTTGTACAATCGCGAAGTACGACCATTGGTCAAAATAGCATCCAGCAGATCAAGCGCATAATAATCTGCCTTTCCTGTTGGGGGAACATGATAGCCAATCATAAGGTTGAAAGTCGGGACATCTTTTTTTACGAACACACGACGTTCCCCTTTTTGTTCTGGTTCAATGAGGTTCATGGGTTTCGGGGGTTTATTTTTTGGAATACTTCCCATGTATTTTTCAGCGATAGCTTTTACCTGGTCAAACTTTACAGCTCCCGAAACAACTACCACACAATTGTCGGGCGAATAATAAGTGTTAAAGTAAGACTGAAGATCGTCTTTGGACCAGTTCTTTATATCTTCAAAATAGCCGATTACAGGCCAGCGATATGAATGGGTTGTATATGCCGTTGCGAATAATAGTTCCCATAGTTCGGTTTTGGGCTCATTTTCAAGGCCAGTGGATTTTTCTGAAGCAACTACCCCCCTTTCACTTTCCACCATTTGGGTATCGATTGCCAGGTCACGTATCCGGTCAGCCTCTAAATCAAAAATTGTTTCCATGGCCTTAGCGGGGAACCAATCCGTATAAACAGTAACATTCTGGTTGGTATATGCATTGTTGGCTCCACCGTTAAACTCCATGGTTTTGTCAAACTGCTTCGGTCCGTATTTTTTTGAACCATTAAACATCATATGTTCAAAAAAATGCGACAGCCCCGTGATCCCGGGGTACTCGTTCCTGGAACCCACTTTCCAAAACAGATACATGTTTGCATTTGGTATTGAAAAGTCTTCCACTACCAGGAACTTCATCTGATTGGGGAGCGTAAATGTTTTTACGTCTTCGGGTTTAAGCTGGGAATAGCCTTTGCTGAGGACTATAGTCATCAACATAGCAATGCCCCATTTTTTAATCTGCATTTTGTATGATTTTATTCTATTACAATATAACTTAATAACTATAGCAAAGTCCGCCACTTAAATAATTGTCTCATTTGTTTTTCAATCAACGCGATAAGATGAAATAAACATAAACAACTATTTTTACCCGAAACAGACAGTCTTGCAGATTCACTCCAAATTACCTAATGTCGGCACTACCATCTTTACCGTGATGAGTGGCCTTGCGGCAGAATTGAACGCCGTAAACCTCGGACAGGGATTTCCCGACTTTCCGATGGACCACCGGTTAACCGACCTGGTTAACCAGGCTATGGCCAATGATTACAACCAATATGCGCCAATGCCAGGTTGGCTGCCACTCAGGGAGGCAATAGCCGAAAAAAATTTGTATTTATATGGAGCTGAGGTTGACCCTGTTACTGAAATAACAGTAACTCCCGGTGGTACTTACGCGATATACACAGCCCTGACCAGTATATTGGAACCAGGAGACGAGGTAATTGTATTGGAGCCTTCCTATGATAGCTATGTTCCAAATATCCTGGTGAATGGTGCAAAACCTGTATTGGTCAGTTTAAAGTTGCCGGATTACCGGATCGATTGGCCTGCTGTGCAAAAGGCGGTGACTCCAAAAACCAGGGCAATTATAATTAACTCACCTCATAATCCCACTGGCAGTATCTTATATGAAGATGACATTGAGGAGTTGAGAAAAGTTGTAAATGAAACGGGTATTTTCATCATCAGCGACGAGGTTTATGAACACCTTATTTTTGATGGCGAATCACATTTAAGCATGTTAAGATACCCCGATTTAAGAGCAAGAAGTTTTGTTTGCTTTTCATTTGGGAAAGTTTTTCACTGCACAGGCTGGAAGCTTGGATACTGCATTGCTCCTCCGCAGTTTACCAGTGAATTTAGAAAGGTCCACCAATTTAATTGTTTCAGTTGCCATACTCCGTCACAGGTTGGAATTGCAAATTACCTGGCTGACAGGAACTCATACCTTAACCTTGGAAAACAAATACAGGCAAAAAGGGATTATTTCCGGGAACTAATGAAGTCAACCCGATTTACAATGAAAGAATCCGCAGGAAGTTATTTTGTTTGTGCGTCTTATGAAATGATCAGCGAAGAGGATGACAAGTCCTTCGCAATCAGGATAACAAAAGAATTTGGAGTTGCGATGATCCCTGTTTCGGCTTTTTACCAGGATGGTAAGGATAACCGGATCGTGAGATTTTGTTTTGCCAAAAAAGAACAAACACTGGAAAGAGCTGTGGAGAAGCTCGCGAAACTCTGATGGCTTCACAGGGTTAATCCGATATTAACTTTCAGCCTGTGGTTGATGCGAATGGATTAACTAAATTTGAAAATTGCTAACGAATCAATAATTTATTAATGGGCTACGGCAGGATTTCAGGATGGATAGGGCTTTTTTTCTTTCTTATCGCCTGTACAAACGAACCAGCGCCAGCTGGCAACAAAACAAGCAAAACAGACACAGCCGCTATCAGGGAACAATATAAAGAATCCCCCGTATTAGATGCGGAAGCAGCGATTAGCAAAATGGAGATCGATCCAGGCCTGAAGATTGAGCTGGTGGCCTCTGAGCCGCTGGTAGTGGCGCCGGTAGCTATGACCTTCGATAAAAAAGGCAGGATGTGGGTGGTTGAAATGACCGGTTATATGCCGGATACTCTCGGCACCGGGGAATCTGCAATGGATGGCAAGATTGTAATTCTTGAAGACACCAATAAAGATGGAAGATTAGATTCCAGGAAGGTGTTCATGGATTCTCTTGTATTACCAAGAAGCATATGCCTGGTCGAAAACGGCATCCTGATCGCTGAGCCACCAAAATTATGGTACGTGGAGATCGAGGATGACAAACCAGTCCGAAAGACATTGGTTGACGATAAATATGCCGAGGGAGGAAATGTGGAGCATCAGCCAAATGGTTTGTTGAGGGCAATGGACAACTGGATTTACAATGCCAAATCTGATAAGCGTTATCGCAAAAAAGGCAACAACTGGCTTATTGAACGAACACATTTTCGGGGTCAGTGGGGGATAACACAGGACAACCAGGGCCGTCTTTTTTACAATAATAATTCGGAAAACTTTTTGGGTGATTATTTCAGTCCCGGCCTGGGGGCAGGTAATCTGCATCAGCAAAGAGTTTCAGGCTTTAATGAGAAAATTATCCGCGACAACCGGGTTTATCCTGCCAGGGCAACTACTGGTGTAAACCGCGGATATATGAAAGGCACTTTGAACGACAGCCTGCGACTCGTAACCTTTACTGCAGCCTGCGGACCACTGATTTATCGTGGCGATTTGTTTGAAAGCAGTTATCTGGGTAACGGCTTTGTAGCAGAGCCTTCTGCTAATCTCATCAAAAGAAATATTATTAATGACAGTGGTCTGTCAGTAAAGGGCAATCAGGCTTATAAGGATCATGAATTTCTTGCCAGCACAGATGAAAGATTCAGACCGGTCAATTTGTATACGGGTCTCGATGGTGCAATGTATGTGCTGGATATGTATCGTGGTATTATTCAACATAAGACATACCTGACACCTTATCTTAAAAATGAAATTAAAAGTCGCAGGTTAACTTTGCCATTAAACTGTGGGCGAATCTATCGGATAGTACCTGCAAATTCAAAGCCGGTACCAGTTATCACTGGTGATGATCCTGTTCAGTTGGTTGCATATTTAAATCATCCGAACGGGACTGTAAGGGACCTTGCACAACAGCTACTGGTCGATAATAAATCATCACAGATAATTCCATTATTGCGACAGGGAATCCGTCGAACCGATCAGCCCCTTGGTGTTATGCATTCGCTTTGGACCCTCGAAGGTCTTGGTGCATTGCAGTCATCAGATATAGAACCCTTGTTGAACCAAAACAATCCTGTTCTACGTACCCAGGCGATGGCAACGATCCCTTCCATCATTTCAGGCTCAAATCAAAAAAGTATTTTCAAGGCGCTTCAACAGTTTACAGCGGACTCTACAAATGCAACCTGGCTTGCTTTGCTACTGGGTAAGATCCAGCGATTTGATCCCGCAGGAGTTCAGCAGATGCAGGAACGTTTAGTGAAACAATATCCTTCCAGCATATATATCGCTGATGCGATTATCAGTACTATGGAAAATCGGGAGGATGCATTAAATAACATACTTGTTAAAAATAATGATACAGGTTTGATCGTTTATAAGCGCCTTGCGAAAGTTCGAAAGGATATGGTAAACAAACAAAATGCCGGAAAAACTGATGCGCTGATGAAACTGTATCCAAAAGGAGGTAAAGTATTTACAACTATATGCAAGACCTGCCATGGAAATGATGGTGAAGGAATTCAGTCACTTGCACCACCATTAAACCGTTCCAACTGGGTTACGGGCAACCCGGATCACCTGAGCCGGATTGTATTATATGGACTTACCGGACCGGTAGATGTTAACGGCAAATTATATAAAGCACCTGAGATAAACGGTGATATGCCGGGCATCGGAGGTAGCGATGAATTTAATGACGAAGACATCGCCCAGTTGCTCAGCTTTATCAGAAATGCATGGGGCAATAAAGCGCCAAATGTAAACCCAACTGATGTTCAGAAAATCAGGAAACAATATAAGGATCGTCAGAAACCTTTTACCATGGAAGAACTAAAAGGTATTAAATAACCATATCGTTGAATCAAGCTGATTAGGACAACATTGAATCGCATCTGGATAGCAAACTCAACTAAATAACAAGCTCAACCAAATTGCCCGATGAACCTTATCAAAAAATATCTTAAGCGAGCGTGAGACGGAAAATAAAAAGAACCTACAGGATTGCTCGTTACGTTATTTACCGACAAACAATAGTGGAACCAATCGATCACCTCTGGACCTTCATCGGGGCATTCCTGGGCATCGGCATAATCGGCTATTTTCAACAAAACCGGGTGGCAGAAACAGATAGTGTTTTCCTGATTGGCTCTTTTGGAGCCTCCGCCGTTTTAGTGTTTGGCGCTACCAATAGTCCACTTGCCCAACCCCGGAACCTGATTTTTGGACACCTGATATCCGCTCTTGTCGGCGTAACTGTTAGTAAATTAATTCCCGGACAGTTGTGGTTGGCCAGTTCACTTGCAGTTTCATTATCAATAGTATTAATGCAAATAACAAAAACAATGCATCCGCCTGGCGGTGCAACAGCACTTATTGCCAATATCGGTAGTGAGAAAATTAAGGCGCTTGGTTATATGTATGCGCTATCCCCGGTATTTTCAGGTTCGTTCATTCTGCTTTTGATCGCACTTATGGTGAACAATATTCCTTCGCATAGAAATTATCCTTACCGGAAATAGTTTCTTCAATCTTTAACCCCCGGCGTATTTTATTGTCACTTCATTAGAGAAAGAAAACATGCGACTTAGTGAAATTTTAAAGGCGGAATAAATCCGCCTTTAAAATGTATAAACCGTCCCGTGTGTTCCTATGCTGCTGCTGCTAATCTTGTTCCAATCACTTCTTCAATGTTAGGTGATATCGCTGCTACGGCTGAACTTTGATCGATGGCTACAGCCTTGTTTAATTCTTCGTCGTAAGCGAAGATATAAACCGGGCTATCGTTTATGCTCACCCGAAATCTTATTTCATTGTTATGTGTTTGATATCTTGATGCTTTTATTGCAACCGCTTTTCCTTCAAGCACTATATCAAACTTTTCCGTTCTTACTTTTTCTGTTCTGCTAATCATAATATCCACATTTAGATGAAAAATAATAACTATCTATTTTCAACAAACGTGCCAACCGGGTATCTGAAAGAATTTGCAAAATATAAGATAGTAGCTCAGATATCAGGATAGTAATTCAGATATCATGACAGTATCATGATAAGAGTAGCTGAGTGGTATCCACAAATTCGTCCAGGCATTATGTAACGTTTCTTTGAAAAATGGCTAATAGCTTCACATAACACCTTGAGATAGAAGAACTCCACGCAAGTAATGACAATGCAGATTTCATCCTGTACAGAAATTTACCCAATCGCTAACCCATTTGGCTGCGTTAAACTATTTACCCATGTCTCCTATCTACACATAAATCCCCGAAACAATGATACCCAAAGCCATAACAAAGGCCTTCAGATTTTAGATTTAAAACAATCTTTTTTGACTTAAATTGCCGCCTCATTTTTAAAGCAGGAAAGGCGGCGAATATGGCAGAAGTTAAAAAGAATTCGAAGGCGGTTTTACTTTTGTCTCCTTACAGGATGTTCCAGGATCACCAGGTTCTTGAAATCCTGGTGATTGACCGTTCAGCTCCAAAATCACCTTTTACAAATAAAGAACTGACCAGTACGGAAATCAAGCAACATTTCCCGGAGATTGAAAAAGGATTCAAAGAACTATTGATTTGGTTCAGCAAAGAGGGAATAAATTTTACCAGGGATTCGATAAAAAAGAAGTTCAGCAAACAAAAAGCCGGCATACCTTTTTCTGATTATTATTCCTCGAGTATTACGCGTCATTTACTCGATCTTTTCCAAAGGATAAAACCATTCGCTCATACTTTACAATGGTATCATAAAACACCAGTAGATAACGTGCGTTTCATTACCGCCCCCTGCACCATCAGCAAGTTCAGACCTACCCTGCAATTCGACCTTTATGGGAGTAAAGACAAATTATCGCTTCGCACAAGGCTTAGTATAAATGGCGATCATTATGAAGTCGCAATGTTCAAACGATATGAGTTCATTCTTGAAAGTAACAATGAATATTTTTTACTGAGCAATAAAGACACACAAACACTTAACTGGTTAAATACAATTGGTACCAGAAAGCTTGAACAAAACCAGGACATTTTTATCGAAGAATTATTAACCCCTCTCGAACTGGATTACCTGGTTGAAAGAAACGGATTACTCGAAGCAAAAGCAGTGGAGGTGTTGCCTGTAAACAGGGTGATGTTAAGCGAAATCAGCAATTCTTTTTTGATGCTTACTCCACAATGGATCTATGATGGATTTGTGATGGAGGATAAGTGGCAGGAAACTGTTAAGCTTAATCGTAATTCGGTGGAATATGTTATTCACCGTAACAAGCAGAAAGAGGATGAATTTCGCGTATTTCTTGAATCGCTTCATCCTGGCTTTTCCAGGCAAATGAATGGATATTACTACCTGGGATTTGCTGAAGCTCAAAAAAATCAATGGTTCCCGAAAGCATATCATAAATTACTCGGCGCAAATATCGAAGTAACGGGCATGGACATGCTAAAACATTTCCGTTATTCTCCCCACCAGATAGAAACAACCACAAAATTTATTAAGGAAGAGGGTCATACAGCAATTCTCCAATTAAAAATTTCATTTGGCAAGGAAGAAGTTCAGTTGATTGAAATGCAGAAAATGTTATTGTCCGGTCAAAGGGCGGTATTGCTGAAAGACGGTTCCCTTGGTGTTTTATCAGAACCATGGCTGGCTAAGTTTGCAGCGCTGATAAAACTTGGCAAAATCTCAGACAAGGAAATCAGTGTGCCGAGATGGCTTGCTTTTAGCAACGATGAAAGCGCCGAACTGCAAACTGTTATCAAAACAGATTGGCTGGTTAAATGGAAATTATGGCAACAACAGGACATAACTGTTTATCCTGTAGATCCACAGATCAAAGCAACACTAAGGCCTTATCAAAAGAAAGGCTTTGAGTGGATGATGCTGCTGGCAGAAGCAGGTGCAGGAGCTTGCCTTGCAGATGACATGGGACTTGGAAAAACACTGCAGACCATCTGTTTTATCAGCTCAAAAATATTAGCGAATCCTTCCTCAAGGCATCTTATTGTTTGTCCAAGCTCACTTCTTTTCAACTGGAAACAGGAAGTCGAAAAATTTGCGCCGCATCTTAACTGTCATATTTATCATGGAGCTTCCAGGCTCGAATCCAGTTTATCTGATCCATGTCATCATATCATAATTACAAGCTATGGAACGGTCAGATCAGACTTCGAAATTTTTTCTTCGATGCATTTCCAGACACTTATTCTGGATGAAAGTCACAATATTAAAAATCCGGCTGCCCAGATAACAAAAATTGTAAATCATTTATCATCAGAAACCAGGATCGCATTAAGCGGAACCCCGGTAATGAATAATACATTTGATTTATATGCGCAACTAGACTTTCTTTTACCCGGGATCTTTGGTAGTAAGGAATATTTTAAAAGGGAGTTCGCAGACCCGATCGACCGCGACAAGCAAGCAGAAAAAATCACAGGGTTACAGAAACTTACTGCTCCTTTTATCCTGAGGAGAACCAAAGAGCAGGTGGCGCCTGATCTTCCGGTGAAAACAGAAATCATTATGTGGTGTGAGATGAGCTCAGCACAAAAAGAAAATTATGAAAGTATTCGGGATAGGATCAGCAGCAGTCTTTTCCTGAATATTAAAAAAGAAGGATTGCAAAAAAATAAACTTGCCCTTCTCCAGGGAATATTGAAGCTAAGGCAAATTTGTAACTCCCCGTTATTGTTACCAGCAGATGAGCAAACCTGTGCTGATTCAATTAAGACTTCCATGCTGATGGATGAGCTTACTTACAACCTTGGCAAACACAAAGCCCTCGTGTTTTCCCAATTTACTACTATGCTTGATTTGCTTGCTGAAGAATGCTCAAAAAAAGGTATTACATATTTTCATTTTGATGGTCAGACTCCACCACAAAAAAGAGCGGAGATGGTAAGCGCTTTCCAGGATCCGGAAGACAAAACGAATGTTTTTCTCATCAGCCTTAAAGCCGGTAACGCTGGTTTGAATCTTACCGCCGCTGATTATGTATTTCTTTTCGACCCCTGGTGGAATACTGCAGTACAACAACAGGCAATAGACAGAACGCATCGAATCGGGCAAACGAAAAATGTATTTGCTTACAAGATGATTTGCAGGAACACAATCGAAGAAAAAATCATTCAGCTACAACAAAGAAAAAAGCAGCTTGCTGATGACCTGGTTGGTGAAGAAGAAGGTTTTGTGAAGTCTTTATCAGAAGATGATATTATGTTTTTGTTTAGCTAAAGAGATGGTTTTGATTGGTCGTCAAATCGGGGCAAACCATGTTTACTACACAGGACAGCCCTGCCCGGCAAAACTGGGACTGGAAAAAAATGTTACTGTAAACCAGCTCGCAGAATTTGCCGGTTTCAATTTTGTTGAGACCGATGGAAAAGTACAGGGCTGAATGTCGAAATGATGCCCAGGAGCATTATGCTCAGCCATTATTATGATCGGTTGTCATATGTGCGTTCATCTAAGCGATTCCCATTAGACGGGTCCGGCAATTCCTCCGAAATCGGCGTTAAATCGGCCTGGATTCCTAATTTCCACCCCGATTTTTAGTTTTTCGGGTATTTTATTCGCATCTTTGTACTCCTTGCCTGTATACAGGGCTCCGAAACTGCTAGAATGTTTTTTCACTCCTGTACAATTTCAAGATTAAAACAAGACTTATGTACACTCATATTTGGCTCAAATACCTGCCTATTATTAAGATACTGATGAAGAAGGCAGCGGCAACCGATCAAACACTTGCGCTTAACCGAATCGATTTTGAAAGAGCAGGCAGTGGAAGAAAAGCAGGTTACAAATTTACAATTGAATTTAACAATGGACGTGTGGCTAATGTGATCAGCACATCACCTCTTGCAGTTGACCTGGCTGCAGTTATGATTCAGGACAATGCTGTAAAAACGCTGTTCGCCACAGCGAATTACGAAGTCAGCCTGAATACAAAGTTTCAACTTAGTATAAAGAACACAAATCCAAAAGTTGAGCAAACACCATCAGAAGAGCCTGTAGAAGAGCCTAAGGAGGCAATCGACCACGACGCATAATACAAATACTGATAACAATCCGGAACCAACTTATTACCCGGCATCAGCTCTTTACAATATTCGTTTTAATTGATTTTTGCGGCTACCTATCGGTGGGCTGCAAAAATCAATTCCTTTCCATGGAGGTCTTTCCCAAAAATTCTTACAAACTCCACAGTTAACATTTTCACAATCCTGCTTTGCATTATCTTTACCAAGACCTGTTTAAATAGTCAATTAATTATTTCCCACTTTGAATTTTAAAGAATTTGGCTTGCACGAATCCCTCGTTGAAGGGATTGAAGCAACCGGTTATGAAAACGCGACACCTGTTCAGGAGAGAGTAATCCCCCTGATTCTTGCAGGAAAAGATCTCATAGCATCTGCCCAGACCGGCACCGGTAAAACCGCTGCCTATCTGCTTCCCATCATAAATATGCTGTTAAATGCTCATCATTCTGCTGATCATATTAATGCGTTAGTAATTGTTCCAACCCGGGAGCTGGCGGTTCAGATTGCCCAGAACCTGGAAGGACTTTCCTATTTTACCAACATCAGCTCAATTGCTGTTTACGGAGGCGGAGACGGTTCCAGTTTTACAACAGAAAAGCAGGCATTGTCACGCGGTGCAGATATCGTGATCTGTACCCCCGGACGAATGATCAGCCATCTCAACATGGGTTATGTAAAACTGAAGGACCTGAGATACCTGATTCTTGATGAAGCAGACAGAATGCTGGACATGGGTTTTTATGATGATATCATGAAGATTATTTCGTTCATGCCCGCGAAGCGTCAGAATCTCCTTTTCTCGGCAACTATGCCTGAAAAGATCAGGGATCTTGCACGAAAAATTTTACATCAGCCCGAAGAGATCAATATTGCTATTTCCAAGCCACCGGCAAAAATTGTCCAGGAAGCGTTTGTTGTTTATGAGGCGCAAAAAATCCCTTTAATTACCTATCTTCTGCGTGACCGGGTAAATCAATCGGTGCTTATATTCTGTTCCAAGAAACAGGCAGTTAAGCAATTGAGCCGCGAACTTAAGAGGGCGAAATTCAACATCGAAGAAATACATTCCGATCTTACGCAGGCTGCGCGCGAGCAGGTGATGTTAGATTTCAGAAGTCGTAATCTGAAGATTTTAGTTGCCACAGATATTATCTCACGTGGAATTGATATCGACAATATTGATCTTGTAATCAATTACGATGTACCAAACGATGGCGAAGATTATATACATCGTATAGGCAGAACTGCGAGGGCTGAGACCGATGGTACAGCTTACACATTTATCAGTGAGAAAGAGCAGAATAAATTTGCTGTCATTGAAAACCTTCTTGGTACTGCCGTAACTAAAGGTAAAATACCTGAAAGTTTCGGTCCTGTACCTGGTTATGCTCCAGGCAAGGGATCACGTCACAAAGGAAGGTACAAGCCACATTTTCACAAGAAACAATGATGATTAAACGCTCTTCCAAAGGACATTTTCTTCTTTAATAGCCATTTAATGCCAGGTTAGTCATAATGGATGCAGATAACTTTATCCAATCATTATGAAATCACCATCCGATCATACTATAAAGCCTGATAGTAATTCTGTTGCCGGGTACCCAAATGCAGAAAACAGTATAGTGGCACCTGCGCCTCCCACGATGGATGCTCTAACCCAAATGCTTGAGCGCTATTTTGGTTACCGTGAATTTCGTCAGCACCAGGAATCAATTATCCGTCATATTATTTCCAAAAAGGATGCGGTCGTACTGATGCCTACCGGTGGGGGTAAATCAATTTGTTACCAGCTTCCAGCCCTGGCATTACCCGGAACAGCTATCGTTATTTCCCCGTTGATTGCATTGATGAAGGACCAGGTAGATGGTTTGAAGCAAAATGGAATCCAGGCTGCTTATCTCAATTCCAGCCAAAGTACATCGGAACAATCAGAGATACTCACCCAGTTGTGGAGCGGCTCAATAAAGCTTTTATACATTGCTCCTGAACGGCTATTTGGAGATTCAAATTTTATTGTCTCCCTCAGCCGGCTCCAGATCAGTTTGTTTGCAATTGATGAGGCGCATTGTATCAGCCAATGGGGGCACGACTTCAGACCTGAATATCTTTTTTTGGGCCAACTAAAACAAAAATATCCTTCTGTTCCCCTCATTGCACTTACAGCAACCGCAGACAATCTCACCCGTCGGGATATTATCGAAAAACTTGCGCTTAAAAACTTCAGGCTTTTCGAAACTTCTTTTAACAGGCCTAATATCTATTATTATATCTGGCCTAAACGTGATTACTACGATCAGTTGATTGAATATCTTGTAAAAAGGAAAGACATAAGCGGCATTATTTATTGCCTTTCAAGGGCTTCAACGGAAACGCTGGCTGCAGATCTTCAAAAGGCAGGTTTCGCTGCGGCGGCTTATCATGCCGGTCTGGACAGAAGAACAAGGGAAGAAAGGCAGGAGCAGTTTCTGAAAGACGAACTGAGGATAATGGTTGCTACCATTGCTTTTGGGATGGGGATTAACAAAAGCAATGTAAGGTTTGTAATCCATGCCGACTTACCTAAAAACATCGAAGGTTATTACCAGGAGACAGGACGTGCGGGTAGGGATGGTTTGCAAAGTGATGCGATTCTCTTTTACAGCGCGGGCGATGTTTTCAAACTGAAACGATTCGCAACAGTCGAAGGAAATGAGGAGCAGTCACGTATCATGTTGAAGAAGCTTGATCAGATGGCTTCTTTTTGCGAAAGCCGTGAATGCAGGCGTAAATATCTTCTCAATTATTTTGGAGAAAAAACAGTTAATCATTGCGGCTCCTGCGACAGTTGTTTAAGTGAATACAAAAAGTTCAATGCCACCGTAACTGTACAGAAATTATTGAGTGCAGTAAGTCGCCTGGGTGAGCGGTTTGGGGCGAATTATATTATTGATTTTTTGCGGGGTAGTAAATCGGTGAAAGATGAACATCATTTAATAAAGACTTTTGCTATCGGCCAGGAACACAGCAAAGAAGAATGGAAAACTTTTATCCGGCAGGTTGTTGATATGGGTTTGCTGACGCAGACTACCGGCGAGTATCCCGTATTGAAACTAAACAACAATAGCTGGCCCGTTCTGCGTGGACATTCTCAGGTTGAATTGTTTGAGCCTACTGGTAAACAAGCAGAAGCTTCCTCGGGTAGCGATGAGGATGGCGGCGAACTTTTCCGATTGTTTAAGTCTGCCAGGCAATACCTTGCTTCGACAGAGAACATACCGCCACATAATATTTTTGCGGATTCAACGCTGCTGGAACTAGCCACCCTAATGCCTGGAACCCTGGCAGGAATGGCGGCTATCCAGGGCTTCAGTGAAGTAAAGCTCAGGAAATATGGTCCTCACTTTCTTGATCTTATTAAGAAAAATAAAGAGAAAAGGGATAGCACCGGCAGCAATAAAACACTGCGGCGAAAACACGAGCGGACTGGCGATACCAAAATGATTACACTTGGGTTATTCAACGAAGGCAAAACCGTGGAAGAGATCTCTGTCCAACGTCAATTAGTGCAAAGCACGATTGAGGGACACCTGGCGCATTTTGTCCGGGTGGGAATGCTGGATGCACATAGTTTGTTGCCAAAACAAAAGATCAGCACTATACTGGAAGCGGTAAAAGAAATCGGGGGAACCACTGCTATGCCCATTAAAGAAAAGCTTGGAGATGATTATTCGTTTGCCGAGATCCGTGTAGTGTTAAATTACTGGCAATGGATGAAGGAAAATAATATAGAAGTCTGATCCAGCAAGCTTTTATTTATTTTTGGGTTGATGAATCAGTTTAAGAGCGACCCTGACAACATACTATTTCAGCTGGCTGCAAACTTTGTCAATCATACCAACAGACCAGTCTTCCTGACTGGAAAGGCAGGAACAGGAAAAACTACCTTCCTGAAATATATCCGCGAAACTACACTGAAACAAACAGTAGTTGCCGCGCCAACCGGTGTGGCTGCGATCAACGCAGGTGGGGTAACTCTTCATTCATTTTTTCAACTTCCATTCGGACCTTTTATACCAACCACACAAAACTCTGTAAGCAATCACGAATCCGGAATTACCGATCAGCATTCCCTGTTCAGAAATATAAGATTCTTTGCTTCAAAAAGAAAGATCCTGGAAGAAATGGAGTTGCTGATTATCGATGAGATTTCCATGGTTCGGGCAGACATGCTGGATGCGATTGATATCATTTTACGGCAGTTCAGAAAAAACCTTCACCAGCCTTTCGGCGGCGTGCAGGTCTTATTGATAGGAGATCTGTTTCAATTACCACCAGTGGTTCCCGATGATCAATGGCAGATATTGAAGAATCACTATGAAAGTCCATTCTTTTTCCATTCCAATATCATGAGACAGGATCCGCCAGTGTATATCGAACTAAAGAAGATTTATCGCCAAAGTGACCAACACTTCATAGATGTTCTAAACCGCATCAGGAACAACCAGATGATTGCTAACGATTTTGCATTGTTAAATGGTTTATACGATCCAAAAATCCAGTCGAGCGATTCAAAAAGATATATCACATTAACAACCCATAATCATAAAGCAGATTCAATAAATCAATCCGCACTTCAACAACTTACCGATCCATCCTATACATTCGAAGCAACTATTGCTGGTGAATTCCCTGATAAAAGTTTTCCAACGGACCATAATCTTTCATTGAGGAAGGGAGCGCAGGTAATGTTTGTAAAAAATGAAACGGGTGAACTGAAACGCTATTTTAACGGCAAGCTCGCTGTCGTTACACATATCACGCAGGAAAAAATAGTTGTTGAATTAGCAGACAGCGCTATAAAAATGGAATTGGAAAAAGAGACCTGGAAAAATATCCGTTATAACTATAATAACGAAAAGGGGGACATCGAAGAAGAAGAGTTGGGTACGTTTACACAATACCCGGTAAGGCTTGCCTGGGCAATCACTATCCATAAAAGCCAGGGCTTAACATTTGAAAAAGCGATCATTGATGTTGGTAACGCTTTTGCCCCCGGCCAGGTATATGTCGCTTTAAGCAGATGCACAACACTTGAAGGAGTAGTATTGCACTCGCTGGTTCATCCCTCAGCTATAAAAACCGATCACCAGGTTATAGCTTTTTCAGCAATGGAAGCCGATGAAGAAAAGCTTGCCACTAATTTTCAGTCTGAACAATCCATACAGGGTATCAATATGCTCCATAGGTATTTCGATTGTCATAAATTGATAGAGGCAAGTCTTTTTCACCTGAAGGCGACAAAACCCCGCAAACATCCGGAGAAATTAAACAGTCTTGAGCTGGCTAACAAGATGGTTGGAGAGGCGCATCATTTGCAGGATGTTGCCCGCAAGTTTGCAAAACAATTGAGCACACTTATAACAGCCTTTCGCCAGTCAGGCGAAATTACTCCATTAAGTGACAGGGTAAATTCCGCATCGCAGTATTTTGCTCAGACAATCGAAGAAAATATTTTGAAACCGTTGATTGTGCACCGGGCCAGGTTGCAAAAAAATAAAAAAACAGCGAGGTATTGTAAAGAACTTGAAGTGTTGGAAACTGTGTTCCGAAAAAAAATAAGTTTGCTTGAACACAGCAGGGAAATGGTGAGATCAATCGACAATAAACAGGTTTCGCAAAATTAAAAAAGGTGCCGGTTATTCCCGCCCGGCACCATACGCACTGTTTCTGCATCTACATTTCGTCAATCCACGCCTTACCTTTTTGACTAAGCTTTTCTGAGATAAATCCTGCCTGTTGTTTTAAGAAGGTTTAATGATCAAGGTGTTTGATTAGCGCATTTTTTAAAGGCACATGATTACTGCTTCAACGCTTGGGTTTGTTTTTATTAAACTCTACGGAATGTTTCCAGGGGTATTCTTTTTAGGGTACACTTTCATTGTAAGGTTAAAGAGCAATGTTCAAGGGTAGGGATACTAAATCAAATTATGCTTTTTCAATACGGATTATTGAGCGCTCTGCTTTTTCGTAGTAGAACTGGTGCAGATCATCGCTGTCAATAACTATTTCTCCGATGTTCTTAACATTTACTTTGGACACACCTTCGATGCGTATAAAAAGTTGTTTACTTTTCAGTCTTCCTTTCGAACTCAGGTCTGCGCCGCCTCTTAATGTTACCTTGTTGATATCACGTACAGGTACATATACAATTGCCCTGTTTTTTGCGGATCCTTTTAAACCTGTAATTTTCAGTACGCCATTGTCGACTTCAAGATTCATGGCATTAACATATTTGTCAGTGCCTTCAATGCTGATTGTTTTGGAATCATCTGGAACAAGTACTACTTCGATATTTCCTTTTGCTGAAATAGAACCGAATGGCTGATCAACTGACCAGTTGCGTGATGATTTACCTACAGATGGTTTGCCAGTGGCAAATGATGAGATCGCGATTACTAAAAAGGAAGCGATCAGTAAGAATTGCTTTTTCATGATTGATAAGGTTTGTGTGTTACTGTTTGTTTGTGTTTGTTTGTGTTACTGTTTGTTTGACGCCTCAAATGTCAGATTTGTTACAGGGGTATACAATAGCATATGAATGTGAAAAAAGCATTGACTAATTAAAGCCTTCCAGATAAGTTGATATGTCATGAAAAGCCATTCTTCACTTTTTGTTGCTTTCATCCATGGAAATTGACAATCCATACAGACACTGTGAAAGCGAAGGCAGGGAAAAAGCTTTTTTTGTATCACATATATGGGTGATTCTGATGCTGACCTGATTAATTAATCATCGGGAAGATTAATTTTGGAAACTACTACTTTACTGTTTTGAGATACGTTCTGCATATCATCTTACTCCTTTTGCTGGCACTCCGATTACCGGCCCAGCCCAGGCAATACGTGTTTAACCGGCTGTCTTCGAGGGAAGGCCTGGCTTCAAACTTTGTCTATACCATATTCCAGGATAAAAAAGGCTTTATGTGGTTTGGAACTGCGAACGGCCTTCAACGCTATGATGGAAGAAAGATTATCCGGTTTACACCTCCTCCCGGTTCAGATGAATACCTGCCACCGGTAAGTATATCGCAGATGTTTGAAGATAAAAAAGGTAACATCTGGGTCAGAAGCGGCAAGGAAGTTGGCATATTTGATCCCGCGACTTTCCGTTTTAAACGTGCTGGCATAACGCCCGGGAAACAGGTGAATCCCAGGGCAACCTATAAACTGTGGCAAAACTCCGAAGGGCAGGTGTTCCTGTTGATCTCAAAATTTGGTCTGCTTGCGTACGACTCTGTTTCAAATACATTCGCAAAGCAAAACGGTCCACATGTGAGCGCTCCTGACAAATGGTCGATAATGACAATAATCGAAGATCCGGCTACCAATGATTATTGGCTGGGATGCGATTCAGGACTCGCGTTATACGACACCAGGAAACATACCGTTTACAACCGGCATAAGAATCCCCATAACATTCCGATTCTGAATGCTTTTTCAGAAAACGATGCCATTAACCTGTTGTTTATTGATCAGAGTAACCGTCTTTGGATCACGACATGGAATACAGCAAAAAAACAAGAGAATAACAACTGTTATGATCTGACCAGTAAAACTTTTACCAGTGATACGACAGGCCTTAAGTTCGGTCCCGAAGTTTACCGGGAGATGCGTGGATTTGCCCAACATAGTTCCGGTGGCTTATGGGCATTTGGACGGATGTATTTGTTTTCTTATGATTCTAAACTTCACCGTTTCAATTTTATCAGGAACGAACATCTTGAGGATTATGGAATAAAATACGATTATGTTTTTTCAATGTACGAGGATAAAGAACATAATCTTTGGCTGGGAACTGACCAGGGTGTTTATGCTGTTAACCCTAATGAACAATCATTTAATACTGTTAAAGCACAGGTCAAAGGCAAGGCAGCGGACATATCCATAACAAATTTCCTGGAAACTGCCGACAAACAATTGTTCGTAAGTACCTGGGGTACGGGGCTCATCAGTTATGATCAAAATTTTTGGCAAACGAAAAATAATATTAACGCTGCTGTCCCAAACGGTGATGGCAATTTCCTCCTGCAATGGGATCTGTTAGAACAACAGCCGGCAAACAAAGTCTGGATTGGCTGCCAGTCGGGGCGTATCATGGTTCATGATCTTACAACCAAAAAGAATTTATTTTTTAACCCGCCCATATTCGAGGACAAAACAATCCGCCAGATTATAGGTGATAAAAATGGCAACATCTGGTTTGGCTCACAGTACGGTCACCTTGCAAAGTGGAACAGTCGTACAGGAAATATTAATAATCTTGAGAAAGAACTGGTGCCTGTTGCAAACCTGGAAACGCTGATTTATAAATTGTATGAAGACAAACAGGGTTTCATCTGGGCGGCTACCCATGAATACGGGCTTTATAAAATTGATCCCGCGACCGGAAAAACGGTTGCTATATATTCAACCCAATCGGGCAAAGGGAAATCGCTTTATTCCAATGTAGTCACAGACATAGTGCCGTACAACGACAGCACGCTTATCATTGCTTCAGGCGCAATAAATTTCTTAAATGTAAATACCGGTGCTATAAGGCAGGTTTCATCAGACGATGGGCTTCCTTCAAATACAGTCAATAGCGTTGAGTATGATCAAAAAGGCTCTTTATGGATCAGCCTGCTTACTGGTCTTTGCCGTTACAATATTCCAAACAATATTTTTACAGCATATTCTCAGCGGGATGGTATTTTTTATGACAACTTCCAGATAGGAGCCAGCCTCAGGCTGCCATCGGGTTCGATGCTTTTTGGAAATATCACGATTTTGTTGCATTTGACCCTGATAGGATTGTCAGTAGCCAGACCCCACCCGATGTAAGCATCACTGATTTTAAGTTGTTTAATAATTACCTGTCCCCGGATTCAATTCTCGGTCTCAGCCAGGTGGAACTGGATTATAAGCAGAATTCAATTACCATAGAATTTGCCGCCCTCAGTTTTTTACAGAAAGATAAGATCGTTTATTATTATAAACTTGAAGGTATTGATAAGGAAACTTACCGTACTGACAGACTGTTACTGGCAAACTATACCCAGCTGCCTCCGGGAAGTTACACATTCAAGGTTTGGTGTGAAAATGGGGACGGGATACGATCCAAAGGGGTAACTCATTTAAAAATTCATATCCGCCCTCCATTCTGGAACACCTGGTGGTTCATGTTGCTTATGGCATTGTGTGTTGCTGGTCTTGTTTACCTTGTACACCGGATTAAGGTTAACCGTTTACTCGATATGGAAAAAGTGAGAAGAAGGATAGCCCGCGATTTGCATGACGATATGGGATCCACACTCAGTACCATCAACATCCTGAGTGAGATGGCAAAAATGAAAGTGAACTGCGACACTGGTAAGACCAAAGAATATATTGATAAGATCAGCGATAACAGCAGCCGGATGATGGAAGCGATGGACGATATTGTATGGAGTATAAATCCCATGAACGATAGCATGCAGAAGGTGGTGGCAAGGATGCGTGAATTTGCCACTGGAGTCTTCGAGGCAAAGAATATAGAGTATAGTTTTAAAGTTGATGAAGCTGTTCATGATCTTAAACTGGATATGGAAGCAAGGCGCGATTTATTTCTCCTATTTAAAGAAGCAGTAAACAACCTGGCTAAATATTCAAAATCCAAATGGGCAGACGTTGATATCCGGGTTTTGAAGACTTCGTTAATAATGACAATCAAAGACGAAGGAATAGGATTCGACAATGCGGTGGCCGATGGTGGTAACGGTCTTATAAATATGAAAAAAAGGGCTCAAAGTCTGCGCGGAAAGCTGGATATCAGATCGGGGTTGAATAAGGGCACAGTGATTACCCTGGATGCGCCGGTGAACTAAAAGATGATTTTTCAAATGCTATCTTTAATAATTAAACCCCGGTTATGATAAAAATTGTTTTGTATGAAGATAACCCCCAATTACGTGAAGGTTTATCAATGCTCCTGAACGGATCCGATGGCTTTGAAGTGGTCGCGGCTTTTAAGAACTGTAATAATGTGATGGCTGAAGTTGAAGCTTTGCAACCGGATGTTGTATTGATGGATATCGACATGCCGGGAACCAATGGGATTGACGGGTTGAAATTAATCAGGCAAAAAAATGCAGATGTAAAAGTATTGATGCTGACAGTTTTTGACGATAACAAAAATGTTTTTGATGCAATACGCAATGGTGCCAATGGATACCTTTTAAAAAAGACGCCCCCCGCAAAGTTACTTGAATATATACAGGAGGCGCATTTGGGCGGGGCTCCGATGAGCTCATCAATTGCAACCCAGGTTTTGAAAATGTTCTCCGAAGCAAACACTCCATCCGGAGATGACTATCATTTATCGGAACGCGAGAAAGAAGTACTGCAATTGCTTGTTAATGGCTATAGCTATAAAATGATTGCTTCCGAGATGTATATTTCCATCGACACCGTAAGGTCACATATTAAGAAGATCTACGAAAAACTGCATGTGAATTCCAAAAGCGAAGCAGTAGCAAAAGCCTTTAAAGACAGGCTGGTTTGAAGCTGGCTTGAACCTGGTTTGAACCTGGTTTAAACAAAATCAGTTTGGATTGAAATCTTCGTTCTATTTATTGAATTCATCATTTGCGGCTATGATTTATTTGTATCACACAATGGTTCACAGATCTCATTCACAGTGATCCAATCATAACATTTCTTTAGTTCAGGCATCGTGTTGCAATCGCTTATTGGAACAGTTGTGCCGGAATTAATATTACCAGCCGGTTAACATCACCTGTCATCTCTTATCAATCAATATTAAACCGGGCCATCCCGGTTTTTTAAGTTTGCACTATGGCATAAACTCCAGACACGGTGGATTTATGTGATAAGAATGTAATGGTCACTAAGGCCTTTCACATCTTTATGCGATTGCGGTCCGCAGATATCCATCATACTTTTGCTGCGTACCATTAATCATTAAACAAATCCTAAATCGTTTATTATGCCACCAAGGCTTTTCTCCGGAAAATTATTTTTTACCCTATTCGTTGGAATCGTTGCGCTTTCTTCCTGCAAAAAAGACAAGGACAATGATGGACCCGGTAAAGGTACCATTCCCGAAAAAAAAATCGTAAAGCTTTACCAGGATCCTCAAAATTTTATTGAGTTTTTTTACAACACAGAAGGAAAGCTCAGTAAAATCAACCTTGCCGAAGAAGACGCCGGCAGCGATGTTCAGACCCTCGAAATATTCTATGGCGACAACAAAAGGATCGCGAATATATATACACAGGATGGTCTTCGTATAAATTACAGGTATGAAAACGATAAACTTGAAAGAACAGAAACGCAAGACTCAAAAGGACAAATAATCACAATGGGTAGCTACTTTTATGAAAACGGCAACCTGACTGATTATGGATTATTTGGGCCGTTTCCATTGGAGGATGGCCAGGAAGGCATCTCATACAAACGAGTCCAGGAGTCAAAATACAGTTATAACAATGACAAAAGTATCAGAACCATCACAACAAATTTGCTAAATCCGTTCACAAACCGGATGGAATATGCTGGTCGCCGCGTTTATGAAAGATATGATGCAAAAATCAATCCCCTTAAACACCTTGCCGATTTCAGTTATGGATTTTTCCAGGAATTGAATCCTTCTAACATCCTTAAGGAAGTTGCTTACGATGACAAAGGAGCTGTCCAGGAAACCGTTGAAAGAACTTTTACCTATGATGAATATGGCTATCCTTTGACCTGTGTTGAAAAAACAACAGAGGCAGGAAAAGGACCAGTAACAAAGACACTGACATTTACCTACAAATAGCATTTAGTTAATTAACCCTAATCAACCAGAAAGGGATACCCCGTAAGGTGTTCCTTTTAATCAAATTCCTCAGCATGAAATTCTTCTCAACTTTTTTATTCCTCTCAATTTTCATATCCGGAATTTCGTCCTGTAAAAAAAGAATTTCGGGTTCAGGCAACTCTATTACGGAACAAAGAAATATCGGAAATTTTTCAGGCCTCGAGTCCAATGGCAGCTTTGATGTTTTGATTGTAGAATCTTCAACAACTTCATTAAATATCACCGGGGAAGATAATATCATCAGCGAACTGGAAACTGTTGTTGAAAATGGAACTTTAAAAATCAGGTTCAGGAAGAATCTGAATGTGAAACATGGGGATATTACCATGGCAATCCTGGTTGCCTTAAGTTATTCGGGTAATGTTTCTGATTCCTGTCGGTCTGAATGGAATTTTATTAAAAACAATGATCCCGTTATTGAGGAAAAAATGGTAACGGAAGAGATGAATGCAAAAGGTTATGATTCAGAGAAATCAGTTGGCAAACGTTTGTCTGATTCCGATTTGATATTTCCGAATTTTTTATTTGGGTTATAACCTGATCGTATACCAAAGTTGAAAATCTGACATTGTTTTCAAAGCAAGATGTATGAGATATTATCAGTGCCGAAACAACCATCCCAGTAGAAGACAAAGTAAAACGATAAATGGAGAAGGGATTTTTTTAACACTTAACAGCATCCAGGTCCCAAGTATAACCCCGATGTTCAGAACACTCACTGTTTTGAATTCTGTCAGTGAAATATCTTTCATCATATAGAGCGTTGAGGCAATCATGATCCCAACCACTACCGCATTAATACCTTCAAGCGCCCGGAATACAACAGCATATTTTTTGAGGTTGTTCCAGATCGGGAAAAAAAATATTACAAGCAAAGCACTGGGCATAAAGATCGCAATAGATGCGATGATGCACCCGGCAATCTGCCAGGCCGTGCCCTGGTCTCTCAGGGCCATCCCACCTGTAAATGATGCAATTGAAAATACAGGGCCGGGTATTGCGCGGACTACACCTGCCCCCGTATAAAACTCATCTCTTGGAATATTGATTGCTTGTTGAGAATTACCTTCATTTTTTTCCTGGACTCTTTTGGATTGTGGCCTGGCTACATACTGTTCATACATCATGGGAATCAGCACTTGTCCGCCGCCGAATACAAGACTGCCAAAACGATAAGTGTTTTCAAATAAGTTAAACTGGTTTCGAGACTGCCAATCATTTTTCCTGGCGACTTCCGAGAAGATCCCTGCCAGTAAAAAAACAATTCCAAACATCCAGATATTACCCCACTTGATTTTCTTTGGACTATCAGGTGCCTGGGGAATTCTCTTATCACTTAGATTGGTAACGAATCCTCCCAGCACGATCAGTCCAGGGAAGATCCAGGGCGTTTTGAAAAGCAGGAAGGTTGTAATTATACTTACAAAAAGAATAACTTTTGTAATAGTATTATGTACCGCAAACTTCAGTGATATAGATGCTGCATAAGCCAGGAATCCAACGGCCATAGGCTGTATGAATTTGAAAATTCCGTCCCGGATATTTTCCTGGTCCATGTATTTCAGCAGAAATGAAAATGCACCCATCAACAGACAAGCCGGAAATATCCAGATTAGCAAAGTAAGTGTTCCAAGAATAAATCCACCTCTTTTGTATCCAACCAGCGTAAGCACCTGGGTAGATGACGCACCTGGCAGCAATTGGCAGAATGCATTGTATTCCATCAATTCTTTTTCGGTTATATCTCTTCGTTGTTGCACAAATGTTTTCATCATCATTCCGAAATGGCCTTGCGGACCACCGAATGCTGTGATGCTGTGCAGGAACACTGCCTTTAAAAAAGGAATATGACGAAGTAAAGTCAATTAAGTTTAATTATTTATTATTTTCCCCTGTTCAAATTTGGCTCAAAATAATTCCATAATAATGCGGAAAGCTTTGAAGCCAATACCCATCCGGCATTTTTCGGATCCCAGCTCCGATCTACCTGATTTTTTGTAATGATCGAAAAGATATATGGGCCATGTGGTGCCATCACCAATAAGGTTTCACTACGGGACTGATCCACTTCGCCATTTTTCGAAGCCACAAATATAGAAGGTGGAATAGCGTTGATTGCATGATCATCATTAAAATTTCTACCAAGCAATCTCAACATCTTGTCAGAAATATTCTTGTTTATCACTTCACCGTTATAAATCTTTTCCATCAGTATTACCATTTCCCGGGGCGATGTCTGCCCCCATCCATAAATTGTCCGGTTACTTTCTCTTCCGGGAGTTCTCGAATTTACCCTTGTATATTTTAAACCGAGGCTGTCCATCATTTCATTTATACGCTTCCCTGTACCTGCCAGGCTTTGCAACCAAAGACTCGCAGTATTATCACTCAGGGTTAACATCAACATTATAACTCGTCCTAATTCAATCTTTTCATCCTGCTTAAATGAACCAAGCACATCTTCGCCGGCATATAACAGTGAGTCCCGGTAAATCAAAGGTTGATGATAAGTTAGTTCTCCTTTTTGAATCTTGTCCATAATCCCCACCAGGATTGGGATCTTGATCATACTTGCAGTCGGAAATATAGTATCTGCATTCAAAGCAGCTGTTTTGCCGGTTCTGAGGCATTTTATAAAAATTCCGATATCACCTTCAAAACCTGCTGTAAGGCTTTTGATTTTTGCTTCAAGTTTTTTATCGACCCTTTCCTGGGCAAGTACAGGGGTCGCAAACATAACAGTAATAATCAGGAAACTAATTGCCGAAATACGGGTCATGTTGCGAAATCGGGTATTTAAAGAACTCAAATATAACACATTCTATTGATTATCAATACATTACGAAATAGCAGGCTTATTGGTAGTACCTGTTCCGATCTATTTCTTCTAATACTTTATCCGGAACAAGGTACCTGATTGACTTATGATTCATCAGGTTGTGTCGGATATGCGTAGCTGAAATCTCGAGTAAAGGAGCTTTGACTACCTGTATTCCGGGAGGCAGAGGATTCGGCATTTCGTATTTTGGCCGCAGGTAGACATAGAGCTCATAATTTGAAAGTATCTGCTCATGGTTTTTCCATTTAGGTAGATTTTGATAGCTGTCGCTTCCCATGAGAACTGAAAATAGATGTTGGGGATATTTTTCGCTTAAATAAGTGAGTGTGTCGATTGTGAACGAAGGCCTTGGAAGATGAAATTCAATATCAGAGATTCTTAAACCATCCATTCCCTCAATTGCCAGGTGAACCAGGTGGAGACGGTGGTATTCATTTAACAATCCTACAGAAGTTTTCAGTGGATTTTGGGGGGACACTACAAACCAAACCTGGTCCAGGTTAGTATTTTGAACAACATGCGTGGCTATTATAAGATGTCCATGATGTATCGGATTGAAGGATCCGAAGTATAACCCTATTTTCATTTTGGAAGTATAACCCTATTTTCATTTTGATTGTAGCCTTAGTAATCAAAGCACCTCCACAAAAATATTATCGGCTTCATTCAAGCGAAGGCTCAAATTATATCCTGCCACTGTGATCGAGATTGGATCCCCAAGCGGAGCCACCTGTTCAACTTTCACTATTTCACCGGGAACACAGCCCATTTCCATCAATTTCAGAAATAAGTCGTTGTCTTCAAAGGATATTATCCGCGCCGAAATCCCTGATCTGATGTCTGATAGTCTCTTTTTCATGCTAGATGGACAAATGTAGCTTTGTCTGTTGAAACAACTTTACGAATTTTGGAAATGCCCAAAGATATAACTGTGCCTGTCGTCTCCTTTCATTTCCAGGTACCCTTCCGTTTGTCACAGCGTACCCAAATCCGGGAACTATTAAAACGGCTTGCTATTAAGGAAAAAACTCAATTTGAGTCACTTACCTACGTGTTTTGTAGTGATGACTATCTCCTTGATATAAACCAGCAGTATCTTAAGCATGATTTCTATACAGATATCATAACATTTGATCTTGGTTCTGGTAAGGGTTCGGCTGTGGTCGGGGAGATATATATCAGCATTGACCGTGTTCGGGAGAATGCAAAAACTATTGGGGTCACTATTCAGCACGAATTGCTTAGAGTTATTTTTCACGGAGCGCTGCATCTATGCGGGTATAAGGACAAGTCCGCCAATTCAGCGGCTCTAATGCGGAAAGCGGAAGACCGATATCTTGCACTTTTTGAAAAATGTTCCACGTGAAACATCGCTTCTTCGCTCCGTTGGGAGCGGGATTGTGCCTTTTTGCGGCTGTGTCCCGTTCCGCATTTGGCGGGATTGCTCATGCCGTTCTTTGTTCTTGTCTCCAATCGGCTTTTTTGCTCTGATCAGCTTCAGTAAATCCGACCATTGCACGAAGTGCTGGTTTGCTTTCTTTGTTTACCAGCATTATTATGCAACAGTTTTTGGTCGCTTCTTCGCACCGTTGGGAGCGGGATTGTGCCTTTTTGCGGCTGTGTCCCGTGGTTAATACCTTTGCTCATGCTGGGAGTGGTTCTTGTCTCCGATCGGCTTTT
>Ga0193752_1000209_pt1 | contig 68946 bp, 56 predicted proteins | sample H1c1metaG_FD_144924 | JGI IMG/M metagenome (GOLD analysis project Ga0193752, IMG submission 144924) | Soil microbial communities from a riparian zone of the East river system, Colorado, United States - H1c1 | ecosystem: Environmental > Terrestrial > Soil > Riparian zone | place: USA: East River... | reverse complement strand
GGAAAATTGAATCCAGTTCAATGTGGCATTCTCCATTCACGAGTTGTCCACCACCGATATCTTCAAACCAAACTTCCGGTGATTCCTGGCAATACAGCAACTGGTTCCCCCATTCGGTCCCCACTGAAGCAGTCTTCGTTCCATTGGCAACGGCCCAGTTACCATTGAAGTAACCTGAGTAGTTCGAATTATTCGCTCTCCAGCCTACAACGGCAATATCGTTGTTACCGATAATGAGTCCACCGCCAAATCCGATTCCATAAACACCAATACCGAATGCAGCTCCATTGTAATTTCCTAAAACACCCATGTGCTGGTTACCCGACGCCATGGCGTTATATCCGTAAACACCTGCACCGCCTGCGTTCGCCACAGGACTACTGCACACACCGTAAAGTCCTGCCCGCGTATTGGCAGTTCCGATTCCGGCATAATTACCCAATCCACCCGCACCTGCACCGCTTCCCGTATAAACTCCTTGAACTGCTGAGAAATTTGTGGTGGAAGTCGGGAGTACTTCACCCCATGTGCCGGAACCGTTCTGTGCGCTGTATCCGTTTATTCCGAACGGCAGCGTTGCGGTTGAAACAGCCGACATCATGTCACCGACGTAAGGTGAAGCCGTTGCACCGAATACAAACTCTCCATCCGTAGGATTGAAGCGTCCACGTTCTACGTTATTGCAGTAAAAACGAAATGGCTGAGCATTTAATGTTCCGATGAAATTCGCAGCAGCAATCGTATTGCCCGAGAGTGTCCATCCGTTATTGGAACCGAGTTGCTCTACCCATACCGCGCCGTTGTACCACCAGAATGTTCCGGTTGTGGTATCGTATACTTTGAGTCCTGTTGCCGGAGCAACAATGGCCCCACGCTGCGCACTGGTCATGCGTGGGATCAATATCCCTGTGGTGGTAGAGGCAACGTCGAGCATTGCGCTTGCTGCAGGCGCTGCGCCCGTTCCGTTGATGCCAACGTTTTGCGCTTCAGCGCTAATTGAAAAAACAGCACAGGCTGTAAATAGCAAAAAGTAAAATTTGTTCATGTGTAGGGAAGTAAGATATACCCGCTAACATACGAAATACAGGCGTCGGAGGTTCAATTTTTATCGACAAAAATCTCAACATTTTCTCAGCACCGTCACAATTTGCCCAAATTGAGGGGTGTAAAAAAAGACGACCAGATTCCAGCCTTGTTTTCCGAGCTATTTATTACCCAAAATCAAAAACCGGCTACGTCCCCGACTTCCCTTTTTTTTGCAGTTTTACCTCGTGTTTCGTCAATGGAAAACTTTCGAAAATAAAAACAGGGATTTTGAGCAGGTCGCTCTGTTCCTCTGTGAAAAATTTTCGGTCTCCGCATTTTTCACCCCGGGAACCGGAAACGGATGGGGACGGAAACAGGTACTTGGCCTTGGCGTGCTGAAATCTGTAAACGATTATGAAGGAAATCACCTTCAAAAACTCGGTCAGCTGGTTGACAAAAATAACGACTGGATCATGGGCCATCTCGGTTATGACCTGAAGGAGGAAACCGAGCAGGTGTACAGCGTAAAACCCAATGAAGACGGATTTAACGACCTCTTCTTTTTTATTCCTGAAATAGTTGTCCTGCACAATGAAAACGGTTTGCTCATTGGGGGAATGAGTGAAGAAAAAATTGACGGGATTGCAACGCTGATAGACAATTACACAGCGGCCACGGCACTTTCTTCTCCTGTTTCACTGCAAGAGCGAACATCACAGAGCGAATATTTTTCAAACAGCGAAGCCCTGCTCCGGCACATCCAGCGCGGCGACATTTACGAAATCAACTACTGTGTTGACTTCCGCGGAAACTCTTCTTCACTTGAGCCTGCCAGCGTGTTTCGTGCACTGCAGAAAATTTCCGATGCACCTTTTGCCACACTATACAGGAATGAAAACAGCTGGCTCATGTGTGCGAGTCCCGAACGCTACATGGCGAAAAACGGTAACCGCCTTTTTTCTCAACCCATGAAAGGAACACGCCGCCGGGGAAACACTGCTGCTGAAGATGAAGTTCTCATTCACGAACTTCAAAACGATGCCAAGGAACGCATGGAAAATGTAATGATCGTAGACCTGGTGAGGAACGATCTTTCACGTGTGGCGCAGAAAGGAACAGTACACGTGAGCGAATTGTTTGGTGTGCATTCGTTCCGCACCGTTCACCAGATGATCTCCACTGTAGAATGCGAAGTGCGCGAAGGCGTTTCCTTTGCAGAAATTGTTGGCGCAACCTTTCCGATGGGATCAATGACCGGCGCCCCGAAAATCCGCGCGATGCAGCTGGCTGAAAAATACGAAGACCAATCGCGGGGAATTTATTCGGGCTCCGTGGGATACATCACGCCTGAAAAAGATTTTGATTTCAACGTGGTGATCCGCAGCATTACCTGGAACAGCCAAACCGGGAATGTATCGGCAAAAGCCGGAAGCGCACTTACTTCCACTGCAATTCCTGCATTGGAACATGAAGAATGCATGATTAAAATCCAGGCGATGATGAATGCACTCAAAAGGGTGTAATTTTGCATTGTGCTCAATGCTGCAAAAATTACCCAGGTGCTCCATGACGATTTCGGTTACCGCGAAGGAGAAACGATTCTCGTTGGAGTTTCCGGTGGTGCCGACTCAACAGCTTTGCTGCACGTATTGCATGCCGCCGGAATTTCAATAGCTGCCGCACACGTGAATTATGGTTTGCGCGGAATTGAATCGGATGCGGAAGAGCAGTTTGTATCCGGGTTGTGCGCTAGCCTGGGAATTCCGCTTTACCTGCGCAAAACGAATGAAGAGGAACTCGCTGCGTTAAGCAACAACCTCCAGGAATCAGCACGCATTTTTCGTTACGCGTTATTCTCCGAAATACTGGAGAAAGAATCGCTTTCATGGATTGCGACTGCGCATACTTCCGACGATCAGCTTGAAACTGTGCTCATGAATCTCATGCGTGGTTCGGGCCTGCGCGGAATGCAGGGCATAGCGATGAAACAGGAAAAAGTGATCCGTCCGCTCCTGCTTTTTTCGCGTGGAGAAATTGAAAATTATCTCGTCGCCAACGATCAGCAATGGTGCACCGACAGTTCCAATGAAACAGATGCGTACCTGCGCAACCGCGTGCGTCACCATCTCGTTCCGGCGGTTAAGGAACTGGATGAACGCAATGGCGCGGGATGGCAATCGACCATCCGGCAACTGAAAGCCACAGGCGAACTTCTCGACGAATTGATGGAGGCGTGGATCAGCCGTGTTTCGAACGCGGACACTGACGCTGTTTATTACAACTTCGAAAAGCTGAATGAGTTTCCGCAGCCTCACCTGTTGCTGAATTATGTGCTGCACAAACGCGGAGTGAACATTCAATTCTCGCCGGAAGAGTATGAAACGTTGCTCACGCAACAACCGGGGAAAAAATATTACGACGGAAAAACCGAATTGCTCGTTGACCGCGGACAACTCATCCTGGCATACATGCAAAAACCGGCCGGTGAATTTGTCCTGATGAGTGATACGCAACCTGCAGATTGGTCGTGTAGTTTTATCGATGATGTTGATCCGAAAAAATACACCGGATATGAAGCGGTGATCGGTCACATCTCAAGGACATCCGTTTTATCCGTTCGTCCCTGGAAAGAAGGTGACCGCATTTATCCGCTGGGATTTAACGGATCGCGGAAAGTGAGCGATGTGCTGACGGAAATGAAAATTCCTTTGCACGAGAAACGCAATTTCCCGGTAGTGGTATGCAGCGATGAGATCGTTTGGATTCCGGGATACCGCATTGCAGAAAAATTCCGGGTGACGGAAAAAACAAAAACAGCTGTGCACATCAAATGGAACCGGTAAAATTCGAAGAGCGGCAATATCATGGACTTAACCGGCATTCGCTGGTGCGACGCATGTTGCTCAGCGTGTTTTGTTTTGTTGCGTATTACTGGTCGGAGAACCCAAAGCCGGTGGATGTTTCCATCATTCACATTGGCGAGTATCCCGGAGACCTGCGTTACGGCGAATTGTTTTTTGTACTTGGCCTTGTGCTCATCGCACTCTCGGTTGCTTTGCTGTTTGTGCCACACATGAAAACTGTTGTCACCGAAAACGGAATTGTCTTAACCGGGAAGTTTCCGGGGAGGCGGGTTGAGATCCCGTTTTCGTCAGTAGTTTCTGCCCGGAAGATTACCATCCGCCCCTCAATTTTCAACAGGCCGGTTTTTAATCTCCACACCAAAGGGAGGATAAGATTCTACACCTGGGGCAATGAAATGATCGAAATCGCGGGAAAAGACGGGAAAGTTTTCCGGGTGGGGAGTCAGCGGTCGACCGAATTGATGAACGTGTTGAAAACCCGTTTGTCGACGAATCACGGAGCCTAACCTATAAAGGGTTATATTCGTACAACAAGGACACACACACCCAAACAAACCCATCTTCCATGAACACAGCTACAGCCACCGCAACGGTTATAGACAAAGAATTTGTCCGTGACCTGAGTTTTCCCAAAGATGATGTTCTTCTCAGTATGGATGAGCGCCGCAAGCGCCGATTAGAACTGGACCGCGCCCTGATCCTGGGCAATGTGGACCACTCGAAAGTGAAAATTTATTTCACTGATAATGAAGGATTCAAGCAGGTAGAAACCACGATCTGGGCCGTTACGGAAGAACGGATCATTCTCAAGAGCGGAATGGTCATCCCGATCAGGCGAATTCACGAAGTGATCACTTAAGGCGCATTATTCGTCGAAAAGGCTCACATTCAAACCAACATTTCTTTGTTAATAACTTTTTCTGCCTATATTTGTTATTCAGGCAGGAGGCACAATACCTGCATATAATTTTCACGTAATCCGCTGACTATGAGAACTTCAGGTAAAGTTCCCCCGGTTATTATTGCGATTGTACTTCTTTGCTCAGTGATGTTTCTTGGAAGCTTCACACAGAACAACGCTGTACGTATGAAATGGACGAGCTATGTAGTACACCAGCTCAACAACGAAGCTGATGTTCACTTCGTAGGAACCATCCCGAATGGCTGGAAGATCTATTCCAAAACCATGACCGGTGTGGACGGCCCTTTGGCAACGACTTTTGAATTCGATCCGTCAGAATCGTATGAACTGTCAGGCGATGTAAACGAGTCGGGCAAGTCGAGCAAATTCTATGATTCACAGTATGGATTTGAAGTATCCTGCCTCGAAGGCCAGGTGCATTATATCCAGCACATTAAAATCAAGGATGGCTCAGAAAACTTCATCATCAAAGCGGTTGTTAATTATATGCTGAACCGCCCGGGTGAATCGCTTTCGCCTGACGACGAAGATTTCGAGATTACGATCCAGTAAACAAGCGGTCCCCTCCGCTTACAAATAACTTTCAAACGTGTTGAGATAACGTCTAAATTTGGACGCTCAACACGTTTTAATTTTTTTATATGATTCGATCGCTTTTCAGTTTGCGTAAGTGGGTGCCGGCCATACTGCTCCTGCTGCTTGTGTCGCCACTCGTTCTGCAGGCGCAGAATAAACCGGACATGCATTGCAAGTGGACCTATTCCACGCAAAAGATCAGTGACTGCGAATTTGATCTCGTATTTACCGCGACGATCGAAAAGACGTGGCACCTGTATTCACAGATCCCGGTTCCGGACGGCCCGTTGCCAACAGAATTTATTTTTGATAAATCTTCAGACTACGATCTCGTTGGGAAGCCATCAGAACCCAAGCCTATCGAGGCGGCCGAACCGATTTTTGGTGATGGCGTGATCATCAAATACTTTGCAGACAAAGCTGTATTCAAACAGCGCATCAAAGTAAAAACCGATAAGCCATTCAAAGTCACCGGTATCATCGACGGAATGGTTTGCAACGAAGGACAATGCGTAAACTTTTTTCCAAACCCAACTTTTTCGTTTGACATTTCCGGCAAACCCTGCGATGGTGTAATCGGGCCAACAGGACCTGCGGGAAGCACAGGCTCAACGGGTTCAACGGGTGACGTAAAAGAGCCCGACACAACCGGTGGCGGCACGGGCAACGGTGGCGGAACCGCAGGATGCGATTGCGTTGAAGAAATAAAAGTGGCTGTTACCAGTGCAATGGCCGATGCAAACAAGTCGGGACATCCCTTCGTGGATACTGCTGGTTGCAATACATCCCTGGTGAAACCGGCTGCCGGCGAATTGACATTCAACGAAGAAAGCAAATCGTTCTGGCTTGTATTTATACTTGGTTTCCTGGGCGGATTAACTGCGCTGCTCACGCCATGCGTATTCCCTATGATTCCGCTTACCGTGAGTTTCTTCACCAAGCGAAGCAAAGACCGCAAAACCGGTTTGAGAAATGCATTCTCGTATGCATTGTCCATCATTGTTATTTACGTTGCACTCGGCATGCTCATCACCGTTCCCCTAGGGCCGGATGCGCTCAATGCCATGTCGAGCAGCGCCGTATTCAACCTGATCTTTTTCTTCGTCTTCATCATTTTCGCGATCTCATTCCTCGGTGCATTTGAGATCACGCTGCCATCGCGTTTCGTGAATAAAGTCGACAGCGCTTCCGACAAAGGCGGCCTGCTCGGAATTTTCTTCATGGCATTTACGCTTTCACTCGTTTCGTTTTCATGCACGGGCCCGATCATCGGCACGTTGCTTCGGCGTCGCCGTCGCGGCGGAAGCTATATGGGCCCTGCCATCGGAATGTTTGGTTTTGCACTCGCCCTCGCATTGCCGTTTGCTTTGTTCGCCATGTTCCCGGGATGGCTCAACTCACTGCCGAAATCAGGTGGTTGGCTGAACTCTGTAAAAGTGACGCTCGGTTTCATCGAGATTGCACTGGCGTTGAAATTCCTTTCGACCGTTGATCTTGCGTACCACTGGGATATCCTCAAGCGCGAACTTTTCCTCGCGATCTGGATTGTGACCGCCATTATGCTCGGCATGTATTTGCTTGGCAAGTTGAAGCTCTCCCACGACAGCGACACCAAACACATTTCCACCACGCGCGTACTTCTCGCACTGGTCACGTTCACGTTCGCTGCATACCTCATTCCGGGCATGTGGGGCGCACCTGTGAACTTTGTGAGCGGGTATCTTCCACCTTCGCATTACCGCGAATGGAAAGATCCTTCCACGAGCGATTGTCCGCACGACTTGTCGTGCTTCCACAATCTCGATGAAGGGCTGTGCTACGCGAAGAAAGTGGGCAAACCTGTATTCATTGACTTCACCGGTTACGCCTGCGTGAATTGCCGGAAAATGGAAGACTTCGTTTGGCCAAAACCGGAAGTCTACAAATTCCTCAGCGAAAAATATGTGGTGATCTCGTTGTACGTCGACGATAAAGAAGAGCTTCCGGAGAGCCAGCAGTTCACGAGTCCAACTTTCGGCCGCATCAACACGGTTGGAAAAAAATGGAGCATGATCGAAGCGGAGTATTACAACCAGAACTCACAACCGCTTTACGTTCTCGTTGACAACGAAGGAAAAGTTCTTGCTGCACCGAAGGGATATACGCCGGATGCTGCAGAGTATTCTGCGTTTTTGGAGAATGGGGTGAAGGAATACGAGAAGCGGAAAACGCAGGCGATTAAGTAATCGAGCTTCTTTAGAATAGCCGCAAAGGCGCAAAGCACGCAAAGAAAATCGCAGAGGTTAGAAAGCAAAGTGCGCAAAAGAATCGCTGCGCGATTTGTTTCGGATTCGATTGAAATTAATTTCACAAACATGTTTCTGATTCCACATTAAATCGCGAAGCGATTTACTCCGTTCGCCGTGCCGCGCAAGTAACATTTAAGTTTTGCGCTGCGTCGCCGTGGCGCCGTGGTGAATTTAAAAAAATGGTTAGTGCGTGTGCCTGCGCAACTCGAAATTCTTCCCGAGATATACTCTCCGCACCTGCTCATCAGCAGCAAGTTCTTCCGCAGTTCCGGCTTTCAGGATTTTTCCTTCAAACAAAAGATACGCGCGGTCAGTGATCGTAAGTGTTTCGTGCACGTTGTGATCCGTGATGAGAATCCCGATATTTTTTTTCTTCAGGCTGAACACAACCGATTGAATATCCTCCACAGCAATCGGATCGACACCGGCAAAAGGTTCATCCAGCAAAATAAATTTTGGGTCGTTAGCGAGACAGCGTGCGATCTCTGTACGCCTGCGTTCTCCACCGGAAAGCGAGTCGCCGTTGTTCTTGCGGATATGCTGGAGCCCAAATTCATCGAGCAGTGTTTCCAGTTTGTGAGCTTGTTCTGCTTTCGTGAGTTTCGTCATTTCCAGCACAGCCATGATGTTGGACTCCACCGTTAATTTCCGGAACACTGATGCTTCCTGCGCGAGATAACCAATACCGCGTTGTGCGCGTTTGTACATGGGTTCATTCGTGATATCTGCTTCGTCGAGATACACACGTCCTTCGTTGGGTTTGATCATTCCCACGATCATGTAGAATGAAGTTGTTTTCCCAGCGCCATTTGGCCCGAGCAAACCTACAATCTCACCTTGCTGCACCTGGATGGAAACTCCCTGTACCACCACGCGGTTTTTATATTTCTTGACGATGTTATCTGCGCCGAGGATCATGGGTTAAAGATCGGAATTAATGTCACATGGACGCAAAGCCGCAGAGATCGCAGAGTAAAGCGCAAAGTTGATATAACAATTATTAAGAGTAAGTCTTTGCAGAACCTTAGCGCACTTTGCGGCTTTGCGTCTATCTCAGAACAGTATCTGCAACGAAACCCGCACACCCACCGGTTTTACCCTCGGGTTATCGAGATACGTCAGCCGCCAGAAACAATCCACGCGGAAGAAACGGAAAATGTTCTCGATGCCTGCACTCGCTTCCATGTACGGACCTTTGTTCAGCGTAAACAAGGTCGTCGGGAATTTCAGTGCGTCCTGGTTTGATTTGCTCACGCTGCCCCATACGCAACGGTACGACACGACTTCACGCCATTTCAGTTTGCGCATGAGTGGAATTTTATTGAGGAAAAATCCATCGAAGTGGTGAATGATCGTGGCCATGGCATACTGGTCGCTGGCGAACTCATAGTAGTTCATCATGTTGAATGATGCCCAGTCGTACACGTACGTTTCATTACCCGGGTGCAGGATCATGAGCGGGTACGGAAGCAGTCCCCAGATTTTTCCGGCTTCAAGAATGTAATTCGTGTAGCCAATCGGGTTGAGGCGTATGCGGTCGTCGAGGTTAATACTCACGCGCTGGTAACTGTAATCGGAATTCAGCACGCCTTTGAGACCCGCCACATACTGCACCTGTATCACCGGGTAACGGGTGCCCATGCTCACGCGGGAGAAAACGCCTTCAATGTATTTTTCATCCCAGGCAAAACGGAAGTTCGCACGTATTTCAGCCGTTTGAATTCCCGGTTTGTATTCCGTCTCCCCGGTTCCAGGAAGTATCCGGTAATATGTAGTATCGTTTAGCGGATACATGTTCCGGTTCACGACCGAGAGACGCATATTAAAACCGGTAAACCAGTCGCGTTCGTACCACACTTCGTACTGTTCCACACGCGTCATATTGTTGAGCGGGTTACGCCGGAAAATCGAAGCGAGCAGGTTGTCGCTGGTAAATGCGTTGTTGCTTTGACCAAGGATCTCATAATCGTTTTTGTAATTCACACCAACGAGTTGTCTTGGTTTTTTCGTGATGAACGATTTAAAACCAAAATTGTATTTGAATTCCCTGTCCTTCACACCGTATGCTGCGTAACCACTCAGCTCCACCCACCTGCTGAAACTGTTACTCGTACGTCCACCCAAACGGAAGCGCACGCCTTCAATCTGGTTACCGGAAATCGTTTTGTACCATGGACCATACTCAAACGGACCAATGATCTTGTAACCTCCGTACGCGACAATAACAAGGTCTTCCCACGTTTTGTAAATCGGAAGGTTCTGTACAGAATCAACCATGTCGTATATTCCTTCTTCGGCCTTCGAGAGCGTATCGTGTCGCGCATTCGCCCAGAACGTACTGTCGCGTTTCTCGGCTCCGGGTTCGACAATGATATTTTCCGTTCGTGTGTAGAAGTCATCGTCCTTCGGTTGGTTGATGAGAATGTTCCGGTACGAAGTTGTTTTTCTTCCGTACAATCCCATCTGCCGTTTCGTCAATGCAAAATCGGCAACCACTTTTTCTTTGACGAGCATCCATGCGCCGGAAGTATTGTCATAATCCTGGATGACGTAAAATGCATTCACGTAATTCAGGTTCGCATCTTCCGTGATAGTCATTTCGAGACGCTTCACGGCGAATGACGTATCCGCAATCCACATATTTCCGACAAACAAAAGTTCCTGCTTGCGCCGCGGTTTGAACTGGATCTGGTAGCACCAGTGTCCGTCAATCGTTACGCTGTCGACGAGGTAATATTTGTAAAAGATCACACCTTGATTGGAGATCGGGCTCACGAAATGTTTTCCGAACAGGATGATGTTGTTCTCGTAGATGTTTACATCCTGGTACATTTCACCGGTGAACTGGGAAATGGATGCGTCTTCAATACCGGAAACTTTGGATCCTTTGATAACCTCCTTTTTGGTTTTCGGATCTTTCCGGTAGTAGAAATCCGAAACTGTTTCCGAAAAGAACATCGGCAGGTGTGGTTTCTCCGTAGGATTCGTACTGTCGATTCCGTCGAAGATGAACTGCACCGGTTTCATGATCTTGCGTTTCTGAAAATCTTCGGAAATATTATTGAGATCGAATTCCAGTTTGTTGTACGATTCGTACTGGTAAGCGTCGAGTTTTTCCTTGTTGTTCTGCGGCTTGTGGGCCCATACTTTTTTCAGAAGCGTGACCGCAGGATTTTCGCCGGGATAAATAATTACCTCGTTCATCATGCCCACAGTCTTCACCATCGGAATGTTGATCGTTTGCTTTACACCATTGCGGATCGGCAATACTGTGGTGTTGTACCCGATGTACTGGGCGCGCATGGAATCGGCCGGCGTGGTTGTGATGATCGTGTAATTGCCTTCAATATCACTTACCGCACCCGCTTTTGTTCCGAGCAGGATGATATTCACGAAAGGCATCGGCTCGTTAGTAGCGGTATCGTAAACCTGGCCGGTGATAATCGTGTTTTGTCCCCACGCAATCTGCGCGAAAAAAACCAGGCCCAACAGTAAAACAGCGTAACGCAATGCGGAAAAATTCATCTCAACGAATATACGAAATCGTTAAGTCCAAGGATGGCGTGCGGACAGTAAATTACACTTCATTTTCAAGCGCTTCCCAGTATTCGACAGCCCTGCGCGTGTGCGGGATCACGATAGTTCCGCCCACAATATTGGCTACGGCGAACGTTTCGAATATTTCATCTTTGGTTACGCCCAGTTCATGGCATTTTCCGAGGTGATACTTGATGCAATCATCGCAGCGCAAAACCATCGAGGCAACGAGGCCAAGCAGTTCTTTGGTCTTCACCGGCAAAGCGCCTTCCTGGTAAGTGTTCGTATCGAGATTGAAGAGACGCTTGAGCACGAGATTGTCGGCGGAGAGGATTTTCTCGTTCATCCGTGTGCGGTACTCATTGAATTCGTTGACGAGGCTCATGGATCGGGGTTGATTAAACTGCTATTTTTTTCTCAACGCGGGCAACCACAATGATACTCGCCTCGAAGAGAATCCACAACGGAAATGCGACCAGCGCTTGCGTGAACACGTCTGTTGTTGGCGTGATCACAGCGGAAACAATGAGGATCACGATCAAAGCATGTTTGCGGTATTTTCTCAGGAACGCAGCGGTAATAATTCCAAACCGCCCGAGGAAATACATCACGATCGGCAATTCGAATACCAGGCCCATGAGCAGAACGAGCGTGGTGATTACCGAGATATATGAATCCGTACTGACGTTCACATGAATCGGAACGTTCGGATCAATCTGGTAATTACCGAGAAAATAAACGGCCATTGGGGTGACTATCCAATACGCAAACGCAACACCGAGCAGAAACAAAACAGACGCGTAAAAAATAAAACCACGCGCTGCATTAATTTCCTTTTGTTGCAAAGCGGGCTTTACGAATCTCCACAATTCCCAGAGGAGAAACGGAAACCCGGCCACCAGTCCGGCAACAATAGAAACCCACATGTGCGTGGTGAAGGCGTCCATCAAACCAACGAACTGGAAATCGAAATCGAAAATTTTAAAGCACAGCGCGTCACCTAATCCCCATGCCTGTGAACATTCACACAGAAACCGGTAGGTGAAAAAATCCGGTCGACTGGGTCCGCGCAAAATTTCGGTGAACACGATTTCCGGGTAAGCAAAAGCAAAGCCAGCCAGCGTAATGATCACGAGCACCGAACGAACCAGGTGCCAGCGCAACGCTTCAATGTGACCGAGAAACGATAATTCGCCTTCTTTTTTATCAGCGCGTTTGGTGAAAAGACCCATGGGGCGCAAAGATACGAGGAAGTTGGGAGTAAGAAGTATGAAGGAGCAGGCAAGTATGAAGGAGTAGGCAAGTCAACAGGCAGGCGAGTCAAACTGACTTACTCCCGGACTTGCTCACTTCCTGACTTGCCTACTCGCCTACTCCCTACTATTTCTTACCTTCGCCCCATGTCCTCCGGACCCCAAAAAATTATTTTCCCTTCAGATTTTCCTCCCGGAAAAGAGACCCATGGGCTCCGCTCCTGGAAGTTCTGGTGTGTTGCGCTGGCGTTTCTTGGTTTACTGAGCTGGGCCTACAAAGACCATTTCGACAATGCGTTTGCCTTCGACGATGCGCATACCATTGAGCGAAACGGTGCACTGGATACGCTGGACATCTGGCGCTTCATGAGCGATCCGAAAACATTCAGTACGCTTCCGCATAACCAGTCGTGGCGACCCGGTGTAACCATTGTGAATTCCGTAGATACCGTGCTCAGCGACATGAGCGACGGCGTTCCCGATCAGAAAGTGTTTCACATTCACATTTTCATTTCTTACATCGTACTCGGAATATTCTTATTCCTCTTTATCCTTTATCTCTTGCGGCTTTCATTCCCGGAAAATAAATGGGTGAGCTGGGTCGCACTGTTTGCTACCGGTTTTTACTGGCTGCACGCGGCGAATGCTGAGACGATCAACTACATCATTTCACGTTCCGATGGTTCATCCACATTATGGATCGTGATCACGTTCGTGATGTATTTCTATTGGAAAGCCGCACGTACGTACCTGCTGTTTCTGGTTCCAATGATCCTCGGATTCCTGTTCAAGGAAACAGCGCTGATGGTTGCTCCGTTGTTGCTTATTTTTCACCTGCTGTTTACTAATCAGTCTAAGGAGAAAAAGACAGGATGGATCGCCGTGGGCGCTGCATTTATCGTAGCCGTGATTGTGTATGGGATATCCACCAAAATGACTCCCGAAACATGGAGACCCGGTGGCAATGATCCGGTGATGTATCTCTTTACACAGGCGTTTGTGATTGTGCATTACTTCTTCACATTCCTCCTGCCTGTAAATCTCAGTGCAGATACAGACTGGCAATACGTAACCAGCGCATTCGACACCCGTGTAATGGCCGGTGCACTTTTCGTCGGTGTCATGATTTATTTCGCGTTCCGTTTCGCAAGGAAGCCGGAAACGAAAGTGGCTTCATTCGGAATCGCCTGGTTCTTTATTGCGCTTGCGCCAACGAGCAGCGTAATTCCGTTCTCTGAAGTAATGAACGATCACCGGATATTTTTTCCGTTCATCGGTCTTGTTCTCGTGGTGGCAAACGGCGCCGTTTTACTTCTGCGTAAATATGAAAATCATAAGCTGGGCCAGCCGGTGCGTTTTGCGCTTGTGGCAGCGGCTGTTCTTATGATCGGTGCACATGCCTACGGCACACACAAACGCTGCGAAGTCTGGAACGACGGCGAATCGCTCTGGAAAGATGCCACCACAAAAAGCCCGAACAACGGACGCGCGTGGATGAATTACGGTCTCGCATTCATGGCACGCAATGATGTGGACAGCGCAATTATCCTGTACAACCGTTGCCTTGCACTGAATCCGAATTACGTGTATGCCAACATCAACATGGGCGTTGCACAGGCGCGCCTCGGAAATGATGCCGAGGCAGAAAAATATTACAAGTATGCTTTGCTCCTCGATACAGTGAACCCGGAATGTTATTACTACTACGGCGACTGGCTTATCCGCGAGCAGCGCGTCGACGAAGGCATCGCATTGCTCGAACGCGGATACCAGAAAAGTCCGGGGCATTCGGGAATCAACGAGTTGCTACGCATTTTCCGGGAACAGGATTACGTAACACCACTTCAGCTGGCGATCGAAACCGCGGACAAAAATCCTTCACCGGAAAATCTCGTTGGATTAAGTCTTGCGTGGTACAACGCCGGAGAATACCTCCAGTGCGCACTCGCTGCGGAAAAAGCGGTTGAGATACGGCCTGATTATGGAATCGCATGGAATAACATTTGCGCAGCTTACAACAAGATCGGTGAATACGACAAAGCCGTGGCCGCCGGGAAAAAAGCCGTTGAGTTTCAAGCGGAAGATCAACGCGGTCCGAAAAGTCTCGCACAATCTAATCTTGCAGAAGCCGAAAAACAACAGAAGCACTTTAGCGATCTCGCGCAAGCCACGAAAACAAATCCTACTTACGACAACTGGATCCAATTGAGCCTCGAATGGTACAACGTTTCCAATTTCCGGAAGAGCAAAGAAGCCGCGGAAGAAGCAGTGAAAGTAAATCCGAACGATGCCACCGGGTGGAACAACATCTGCGCGGCAAGCAATCACCTCGGCGAATTTGACCGCGGAATTGAAGCCGGAAAGAAAGCGTTGGCTTTACGTCCGGACTGGGAGCTTGCGCAGAATAATCTGAAAGAAGCAGAGCGATTGAAAGCGGCTTCGGCGCCGAAGTAGACAACCAGATCGGTCATTGACACCGTAATATCACGTAGTGATATTTTCCATGCGCCGTACCGCCGTGGTAAAAAACAATCACAACTTTTACACCGGGATATCACGAAGTGATATTTTCCGTGCGCCGTGCCGCGCGGGAAACGGGCATTAGCAAACATGCGCCGTGCCGCCGTGGTAAAAAACAATCACAACTTTTACACCGGGATATCACGAAGTGGTATTTTCCATGCGCAGTACCACGCGGGAAACAGGCATCAGCAAACACGCGCCGTGTCGCCGTGGTAAAAAACAATCACAACTTTTACACCGGGATATCACGAAGTGATATTTGCCGTGCGCCGTGCCGCGCGGGAAACGGCATCAATAAACACGCGCCGTGTCGCCATGGTAAAAAACAATCACAACTTTTAGACCGGGATATCACGTAGTGATATTTTCCATGCGCAGTGCCGCGCGGGAAACGGGCATCAATAAGCCCACGCCGTGTCGCCGTGGTGAAAAATCAGATACAGTTTGTTTTATTTTCCGGTACCGCCACCAGTTCCGCCGCCACCACCACCCGTTCCTGCCGGTTGTGTTTTCCCTTCCGGTTGTGCTCCCAGCGGCCTGAATTTTTTGATGTTCCAGGTGAACGTCATCATGAAATACTGCTGCAGTACATCCGTACGCACGTCTTCAAGATACGTTTCGCTGATGTTCCGCTGCAGGCTATTGTTCTGCTGAAGCAAATCAAATGCGCTGATACGCACTTCACACTGCTGGTCCTTCGCGAACTTATACGCAAACGCGGCGTTCCACAAAATGAAGTCCTGGTTGAAACCGGTTCCCAGACCGCGGTAGCTCGTGTAGTTTACGTCGGTGGTGAACACAAGTCCTTTTCCAAACATCCAGTTGAAACGGAACGTTGGTACGTGGTAATAATAATTGTTGCTGGTCTCCGAAGATGTCGAGTTGTTGACCATCACAAATGTTCCGTTCCACCCAAGCGAGAAATCTATTTTAGGACTGATGTTGCTCGTGAGCATAGCACCCGCACCAAATGTGTTCGAGCGTGCAATGTTCTTCACCGAATTTATCAATCCCGGTGCTGCGCTCATGCTGTACGACCAGTTCAAACTCATGTTGCTTTTGAGTTTCATCAGCGGACGACTGTACACACCGTATGTGCTGATCACATAATACCCGTTCATATTCACCGGCCGTGTGTACTGTCCGCCGCGGCCGAGCACAACACCATTGCCCACAACCGTATCGTTCTCTGTAATGAGCAACGATGATCCGATGTAATTTGTAGTCACGGTACCGGAAACAAACAGGAAAAGGTTTGTGGCCTTATCCGCATTCGTCAATGAATACCTTCCGAACAACGAGTGCGAATAACTTTGTTTCAGGTACGGATTTCCTGAAGAGAGCACCAGTGGATTTGAATTGTCGACTACCTGCTGCAACTGTGAAACCGATGGAACGTTCGTGCTGGTCCTGTAATTGACGCGCGCAGAAACCTTTTTTCCTTTTTTCCATTGCACCGAAGCGCTCGGTAAAAGATTGTTGAACGAAGCCGTTGTATTCAAGCTGTCCGGAAAATACGTCTCGCCGGAAATTTCAGTATGCATTCCATCGAGGCCGAACTGCCAGTTGGCATCCTTTTTACTCATGCGGTAATTGATCCCTGCTTTGTGCGACAGCACGTAGTTGTTGTAACTGTTGCTCACCGTGGTATCCACAATGGTGTAATCGGATGCGAGTGAATCAAAGTTGAGCGTTTGTTTCTGCGAGGTATTCAATGAATACGATGGATTATAACTGAATGAAACAATTCCTGTCTTTCCGGCCTTTTCGGTCCAGGTCAACGTTGGAGAAACATTCCAGCTCAACCCGCTCAGCGAAGAACTTTGATTCAGGACAACAATGGAATCCGGAGTTCCATACCAGGTGTTGCGCGACAATAAATCACCGCTGCCTGTTCGGTCTGTATAGCTTCCATTGAATTCGACGGCCATCGTTCTTCCGGCTTTTGCAAAACGGTGACGGTAATTTAATGAGCCACCAATATTCCACGACGTATTCAGTGAAGCGTTGCGGCTCGATGTTTTGTTGATCGAATCGGTAGCCGTATAGTTTGCGGCCAGGAGCGAGTTGCTGTAATCTGTATACTGGTAATTGAACCGTGGTGAAAACACAAAACTGTTTACCGAATCGGGGGTATACTCCAGTCGCAGGCTTGCGCGGTGCCCGAGATTGTCTGTGCCGGTCACGTTGTCCTGCCGGTAAAAATTACCCGACGCCGGTGAATAGTATGTCCGTTGCGTAAACGCGTTGTTCGTGTTGCTGGTGTTTGTGAAAAAATAACTTCCCGATACTTGCGTTTTCGTTCCCCACCTGTTCGAGTAATTCAACCCGAAAGAATTCACGGAACTGATTCCGCTTTGCTTGCCCACCATAAATGTATTGTCGCCACCGCGGCCGCCACCCCGACCTGATGAACCCCGCGATCCGCCGCCGGTAATACTGCTCAGGTCCTGCGTGGCAAAATTCACCTGGTTGATATTATTAAAATTTCCCAGTATCGTAAACTTCTGTTGCTGTCGGAAATCATTGATCACGAACCCGGCCTGGTAACGGTTATCCGTTCCATAACCCGCATAAATTTTTCCGAACGTCGCATTCGAATATTGGTTCTTGGTGACGATGTTCATCGTCTTCTTCGTATTGCCGTCATCAACACCGGTGAATAAAGACTGGTCGCTTTTCTGATCGAAGATCTGGACCTTGTCAACCATGTCGGCCGGCATGTTCTTCAATACCGAAGAAGCGTCATCACCAAAATATTCTTTTCCGTCGACAAGTACTTTCTGAACCGTTTCGCCCTGCGCTTTTACTTCTCCGTTCACCACAGTTATTCCCGGCATTTTTGCAACGAGATCTTCCGCAGTTGCATCGGGATTGGTTTTAAACGCAGCGGCATTCATTTCGATGGTATCGTTCTTCTGAACAATGCGGATCATGTTTGATTTGATCACGACGGTGCTCAACATGGTCGAATCCGGGAACATCGGAATTACACCCAGCTCCAGTGACGTGCCCTGTACGTTGAGCATCCGCACTTCAGGAACAAAACTCGAATAGCGGATCGTCATTTTGTAACTGCCGTCCTGTACATCGGCAAATTCGAAATGACCAGCAGTGTCTGCAACCGCGCCCGTGAGTGTGGAATCCGGAAAGTGACGCAACACGACAACCGCACCGTAAAGCGCGGAAGTATCGCGGACATTCACCAGCTGCCCGGTAATTTTATTCTGTGCGTACAGGCGAAGAGGACCAACGCTTCCGGCAAAAATCAGGATCAAAAGAAGGAAGCATCGTAAAAATCTCACAGGCGGCAGGTTAGTTTGGATGTACCTACAAAGATAAGGCCACGCTATTGAATCAAATGACAAAATATGTCAAACGGTAAAACAGGTTGACCGATGTTCAGTGGAATTTAACATTTCGCGATTTCACCTCTTAATTTTGCGATTTCACCTCGAAAATTTACCTTGCGCAGACAAACTCTAAACCAAAAAAAATCAGATGACACTTCAGGAAATCACACCTTTGATAGAGACAAGCCTGGCTGGATTGAAAGTTGATCCGGCATTGTGCAGAGGCGAAAAGCCCGGCCAATGGTCGTACAAATTGAAAGACGCTACGGTATGGATCGATGTATTCACTTCCGATGTAAACCAGGGCAAATGGTACTTCCAGGTAATGAGCCCGCTTTGTGCTGTTCCCAATAGAAAATCGGCCGAATTCTTCCAGGACCTGCTGGAGATCAATCACAAAATGTACGGCTCGTGGATGTGCAAAAAAGATGGCTGGATGTACGTGATCACACTTCGTGAAACCGTGAACATCGATCAAAGTGAAATTGATGCATCATTGGACCGCGTGGCCTTTTACAGCACCGATTATCACGCCAAACTTTCTTTCAAATACGAAGGTTCCTGGGATCCGAAAACACCTGAAAACACCAGCGGAGGACGCGCCTAAAACGCTTCGATCAATTTGAAACGCGGAATGGTTTTTCCTTCTGCGATAACGTCTTCGGTGAACATACTGAGTGGCCTTACCCACAACGTGTGTTCACCTTTTTCATTGGTGGAATACAAAGCACGGTAAACCACCAATACTTCGCGGGTTTCGCTGTGCGTGGCCGTACCCACTACTTCGTAGAATTTGCCTTTGTAATGTTCGTAACGGCCGGGTACAACTTCTTTCATCATCAAAATATTCAGTGGATCGCGTCAAAGATACATTCGGTGCGAATTGTTTTTCCAATTTCAACGGACGTGAAAAGTGACGCCCATACTGTCGAGTTCCGCGCGGCTCACGGTTGGAAAACCGGCGTTGCCGTCCATTTTTCTGACTACGAGTTGTCCAACACGTTCGGCTTCTTCGCGTGATACAAAACCTTCGTGCCCGGTTTCACCCGGAATGTTCACCTGGTGAATCATGCGTTTCTCGCCCACGTAAACGTCGTACCCGAATCCGTGCATAGTTCCGGCGCTGTCGATGTTCTCAAAAACCTGGTAACTGCAAATACCCGGAACTGTGGTAAGGTTAACGCTTACCGGTTCTTCCTCGGGCGCCACAGAAGACGAACACCCAGCGAGGACAACGGAAACGATGAAGCAAAAACAGAAGTGGTACATAGCCGGGCGTTGCCTTACAACTTTACGAAAAATTAAACCGCAAACAAAGAAGTGAACGGCCACGAAACCCCGGGGGAAATCGAAAATTTCTTCTTGAATCGCCTGTAACTTTTCAGTGTTTTGAGCGTCTTCAGAACGGTTACCAAAATTATGAACTTTTGAATGAATTATGATTTGGCTCAAAAAAAGGGTAGTGGCTCAGTTTGAAACAATTTAATTCAATGTCGCTGGAATGAAAACGGTTGAAACCGTTTGGCAAACTCACTGTGTTCATTGCCGGGGGCTTAAACCCCCGGCAATGAACAACCCCAGATCGCTCAACCGCTTAAGCGGTTTTTAAATAACTCCTGGTAACCAAAATGAGCCACTACCAAAAAAAGCGGGTATTCCCATCAAAATTGATCGGACCAATTGGCACAGGGGCACAAGGAATACCTAATTTTGCATGCGCTTTCCGGATTCGAACGGGTTGATTCAAAAGCATCCATCGGACCGATCGCAAAAATACGTTCTGCATGATGAAGCATTTTCGATTACCACTCTTCCTTTTACTCTTCTGCTTCTTACCGGATTTTTTATCTGCACAAGGCCAAAAATATACCATCAGCGGGTACGTCCGCGAAGATGCGAACGGCGAAGCATGCATCGGCGCTACGGTAATGATCAAAAGCCCGGTGAAAGGAACAGCAACAAATACGTACGGCTTTTTCTCTATTACCGCCGACCAGGGCCCCTATGAATTTTCCGTGAATTACATCGGTCTCGAAACATTTACCGCGAACATCGTTCTCACCAAAGATACATTCATCGAAGTGCGCATGAAGGCACGCGAGATGAAAGAAGTGGTGATCACCGACGACAAAGCCGATCAGAATATTGATGACGCGCAAATGGGGACTGTGCGCCTCGAAATGAAAACAGTGAAACAGATTCCTGCATTCATGGGCGAAGTCGATATCCTGAAAACGATTCAGCTTCTGCCCGGTGTAAAAGGTGGCGCAGAAGGAAATTCAGGATTCTACGTTCGCGGTGGCGGACCGGATCAGAACCTCATCCTGCTTGACGAAGCCACGGTATACAACGCCGGACATTTGTTCGGTTTCTTCTCCGTCTTCAATGGTGATGCCGTGAAAGACATCAACCTCATCAAAGGAGGAATGCCTGCGCAATACGGCGGACGACTTTCTTCCGTGCTCGACATTTCCATGAAAGAAGGAAATGATCAGAAGTTCCAGGTGAACGGCGGCATTGGTGTCATTGCATCGCGGTTAACGATACAAGGGCCGATCAAGAAAGACACAGCATCTTTCATTATCGCGGCACGCAGAACGTACATTGATGTTTTACTCAACCCGTTCATCAAAGAATCGTCTCCGTTCAAAGGCTCAGGATATTACTTCTACGATTTGAACACCAAAGTGAACTGGCGCATCAACGATAAGAACAGGCTTTTTGTAAGCGGTTATTTCGGGCGCGATGTGTTCTCATACAACAACGCCAAATCCGGTTTCTTCGTGAGTATACCGTGGGGCAATGCAACAACTTCGTTGCGCTGGAATCATTTGTTCGGACCTAAACTTTTCCTGAACAGCACGCTTGTATTCAGCGATTACAAATTTGAATTCATTGCAGCGCAGGATGGTTTTGAATTCAAATTGTTTTCAGGAATCCGCGATTACAACGGCAAGTTTGATTTCTATTACCAGCCGAACACGAAACACAACGTGCGTTTTGGTGCAGCATACACCTGGCATACATTCACACCGAACAATGTTTCTGCAAAAGCGGGCGAAACCGTATTTGATCTTGGCGGACTGGTCAAACAGTATGCGCATGAAGCCGGGGTTTACATCAACGACGACTGGGACATCACTGCCCGCTGGAAAGTTTCTGCGGGATTGCGTTATTCGTATTTCATGCAGGTCGGACCATTTGACCGCTACGTCAAAGACGTAACCGGCCGCACTACAGATACGATACACTACAACAAATTTAAAAAGGTTGCAGATTACGGCGGAATTGAACCGCGTCTCAGTGTACGTTTCATGATTGATGAAACATCATCATTCAAAGCGGCATTCACCCAGAACTACCAGTACGTGCATCTCGCAACATTGTCACCCATTTCATTGCCAACAGACATCTGGGTTCCGTGTTCTGATGTAGTGAAACCACAAATCGGCTGGCAATACGCGGTGGGCTATTTCAAAAATTTTCGCGATAACGATTACGAGTCTTCCGTTGAAGTGTATTACAAGAAAATGCTGAACCAGGTTGAATTTGCTCCGGGCGCTTTACCGGAAGACAATGTCAACAACAATACAGACAACAATTTCGTGTTCGGTTCCGGCGAATCATACGGCGCTGAATTCTTTTTCAAGAAACGCACAGGCAAACTAACCGGCTGGGTCGGGTACACGCTTTCGTGGACTACGCGCACGTTCCCGGGAATTGAAGATGGCCGAACGTACTACGCGCGTTACGATCGCAGGCACGATGCTTCCGTGGTGGCCGTTTACGAACTGAACGAGCACTGGACATTCGGCGCCGTGTTTGTATACGGAACGGGAAATGCGATCACGCTTCCTGAATCGCGGTACATCATCGAAGGACAAATTGTTCCGGAGTATGGTCCGAGAAACAGTTACCGCATGGTGCCGTATCACCGCGCAGATATTTCTGCAACGTTTACCTGCAAGCCGAAGAAATTATTCAAACGCGGAATTCCGTTTCAAAGCACATGGAATTTTGCAGTGTACAACCTGTACAACCGGAAGAATCCATATTTCATTTATTTCGATACCGAAGGAAGCATTGAGCAGGGAAATATTTCTGTGAAAGCCAAACAGGTTTCCCTCTTCCCGATCCTTCCTTCTGTAACCTGGAACTTTAGTTTTTAATCATCATGAAAAAGATATTTTCCATTCTCATTACAGCCTTCTTTTTTTTCGGGTGCGAAAAAGAAATTGACATTGAGCTTCCCGAAGTGGAACAGAAAATTGTGGTCGACGGTGGCATTTTCACTGGTCAGCCCGCAGATGTTACGCTCACCTGGAGCGCAGGTTATTTCGACCCGATCGATTCTGCATCGCTTGCAAACTACGTGATCACCAATGCAACGGTAACCCTGTTCGATGGTTTCACTACCGATACACTTCATCTCACGTTCGATTTCAACCGCCCGATTCCATTGGTATTTCGCGGCAGCACCATACTCGGACAACCGGGAAGAACGTACGTGCTTACCGTGGTAGCCGACGGAAAAACAGTAACGGCAACTACTACGATGCCAACGCCGATTTCCCTCGACAGCGTATGGTTCCAGCCGGAAATTCCCGGTGACAGTCTCGGCTTTGCCTGGGCACATCTTTCTGAACCTGCAGGTTACGGAAACGGGTATCGCTGGTATACGAAACGTCTGAATGAAGATCCCATATTCATGGCGCCGTTTGGTTCTACGTTCGATGATAATTTTGTCGATGGAAGATCGTTCGACTTTGCATACAATCGTCCTGCACCGATCAGCTCAACAGCTCCGGAGGACAACGGCCACGAACGTGGATATTTCAAAACCGGTGATTCCATTGTTGTTCAATTCTGCTCCATCGGTGTTGCCGAAGTGGATTTCTTCCGGACGTTTGAAATTGAAGTCAGCAACAACGGGAATCCATTTGCTTCACCCGGTGTCATTGAATCGAACGTAGAAGGTGGATTGGGCGTTTTCTGTGGTTACAGCACCACCTACGACACGATCATCTGCCAGTAAGCCGATGACCGATTGGTTAATTCCCAATTAGTTGATGACCGTCCCATCAACTAATTGACTAATTGGCAATCAACTGATCGGCCTTGTTAATATCCGCATAGAAATTGTCAATAAGCCCATAGCCAAATCCACTCGCAGCAATGCGCCTGATGTGTTACATTTGTGCTCGCTTAATCCAATTTGATCCGAAGATTTTATGAGTACCACACCCGAAAAAGTTAGTTGCCTGATAGTAGGATCCGGTCCTGCAGGATATACTGCGGCTATTTACGCTGCCCGCGCCGATCTGAAACCGATGATGTACATGGGCCCGGAACCCGGCGGACAATTAACCACCACCACCGAAGTTGAAAATTATCCCGGGTTTCCCACAGGAGTACAGGGTCCGGAAATGATGGAATTGTTTAAAGCGCAGGCCGTACGTTTTCAAACCGATGTGCGCTATGGTTGGGCAACCAAAGTTGATTTCACCGGCCCTGTTCACAAAGTGTGGATGGATGAAGGCAAAGTTGAAATCCATGCCGACACCGTAATTATTGCAACGGGAGCATCTGCAAAATGGCTCGGACTTCCTTCCGAACAAAAGTATCGTTCCATTGGTGGAGTATCTGCATGCGCCGTGTGCGATGGATTTTTCTACCGCGGAAAAGACGTGGCCATTGTTGGAGCAGGAGATACAGCAGCAGAAGAAGCTACGTATCTCGCGAAGCTGTGCAAACAGGTTTACATGATTGTGCGTAAAGGCGAAATGCGTGCATCGAAAGCGATGCAGCACCGCGTACAGAACACGGCAAACATTGAAGTGCTTTATCACACCGAAACCAAAGAAGTTTTAGGTAATGATGCAGGTGTGATCGGCGCAATCGTTCACAATTCAGAAACCGGTGAAGACCGCCACCTCGATGTATACGGATTCTTTGTGGCCATTGGTCACAAACCCAATACAGATGTATTCAAAGGCTGGCTCGATATGGATGAGTCGGGGTACATCAAAACAATTCCGGGTACGAGCAAAACCAATATCGAAGGTGTATTTGCCGTAGGCGATGCGCAGGACAAAGTATACCGCCAGGCTGTAACAGCAGCAGGAAGCGGGTGTATGGGTGCGCTGGACGCAGAAAGATACCTGGCCTCGAAGGGGCATTAGGAGAGTAGGCAAGGGGAAAAGTAATTGAGTAGGCAAGTCAGCACTTACTCACCTACTTCTTCACTTGCCTACTTTTTAGTAATTTCGCGGAGCAGTCCACCACCCATGCGTTTCATTTTCCTCATCGTCGCTTCTTTTTTGCTCGTTCCGTTGCATGCGCAATTCGGGAAACAAAAAGACACGCGGAAATATTACGTCCAGGCTGAAGTATACGATTCGGCCACCGGCATAGATATCTACGAAAAGCTGAACCAGCTCATGGGCGGAGATTCTGTCCGCTACAACCCGAAAGGATACGCCGCACAAGGCTGGTGGGAAGATTTCTACAAGAGCGGAACCGTGATGCACTCGGGTTATTACGTGGACGGTTTGCTCACAACGTACAAGAACTTTTACGAGAATGGAAAACTGGAGCGTGAATTCAAATCGCTGGATTATTTCCATTACCAGATGATCTTGTATTACGACAACGGACAGGTCCGGTCAGACATCACGTATTACCAGGGCGCCGAAGAAATCACCAAAGAATATTACCCGGACGGGAAACCTGAATTTGTTGAAGAGTACGCCAAGAAATGCGAGTACCTGGTGTTTCGCCAGTTCTATTACGAGAATGGAAATCTCCAGAGCGACATGCAGCTTTCCGACAAGAAGAAAAAGAAATACACGATCAAAGAGTATTTTGAAAACGGCAAAGTGCAGACCGAAGGCATGATGCAGTACTACGAGGAGATTGACAATTACATGAAAGAAGGTGATTGGAAAGTGTACGATGAAACGGGTAAACTGATTACGATCGAAGAGTATGTGCGGGGGCAATTGATCCAGGAAAGAAAACAGTAGTCAGAATCAGGATCGGTGTCAATGGCAGTACCGCACATGTTCCCGATACGTCAGCCAACATTTTTGTCACATCGGGTATTTTTGAGGGACGAAAAATGTATCGGACGCTGATACTGACGCTGACACTATTTCCCTTCTCCCGCAGGAACTGCAATCACCGGAAATATAAGTTTGACTTTTGTTTCTACCGCACCTCTTTCTTCCAGGAGTTTTTTCACAGCTGCTGCATCTTCACCACCATTGTTCGCATGATGCAATGGAGTAAATCCATGCGGTCCTTTCATGTGGATGAGGTGCGGATAAAGGTCAAGCATCGATTTTACAATTTCCGTTTTCCCGAGCAGGCACAGGGTCAGAAAATTCATCTGGGCGCCATTCTCGACCAGCCACGTCACCAATTCCGTATATCCTACATGCGAAGCGGCGCCTAACGCCGTCTCAAAATCGCCGCCGCCGTGATCGTACGCTGCATTCAACAACGTTGGATGCTCTGCGAACATTTTCACAACAGCGTCTTTGTCCCTGTGCGCTTTGCCAACAAAATCTCTCACCAATGAATTTTCCAGTTGTGCCGGTTTCTCATCCGGTGCAGACCGGAAAGAAGAGAAAAGAAAAAGTCCACCCAGCCCGAATGCGCCTTGTGTCAGAAATTGTCTGCGATTTACCATGATCTGTCGTTTGATCAAATATAAACCGGGTACGAAGCCGTCCCTGCAAATGAATTACAGGCGGCTTTATTCAAGCACCGGAAGGTTCAAAGGATACGCGGACGCAAACCAAACTGTACACTTAACGATTTGCTTTACGCCCAAACGCTTCGTTATAAAACCGCGGCAATTCCGATCCATTCGCAAACAGTTTACGATACTTTTCGGAGAGGTGCGGATAATGCTTGTCAATCGCACGAAACACAAGTGTCTTACTGTCTGATGTTCCGTTTCCGAACAACGTAATCGTTGCGGGCATCACGTAATGCGATCCTGCATTTTTGAATGCGGTGAACATCGCATCCAGGCTTGCAGTTGTATCTGTGATGTGCGGCAAGAGCGGCATCATGCTGATTCCGCTGAGGAAATTATTCTTCACCGCCGCTTCGTGCGCATGCAATCGTTCCGCAGGTGATGTGGCACCCAGTTCAAATATTTTTGAGATCGCATCATCAACCGTGGTAAATGAAAACGTGATGATGGTTCCGTGCTTCAATGTCTCGCGAAGATCAGCAGGAAGAATGGCAGTCCGGTCAATCTGTTCGAGCAAATCAAAATCGCGCGTAACGAGATCCGATTTCGTAATGATGTGCACCGGGAATTTATGTTTCAAAATTACTTCGAGCAATTGCCGTGTAAGTCCCGTTTCTTTTTCTGCCTGCAGGTACGGATCAGTCGCGGAAGACATCACAATAATTCCGTGCTGACCTTTTTTTGCTCGGAGATGCAATTGTTTCTCCAGCAACTCAACCGCATTTGTCTTCACAGAAAGTTTTTCTTCCATGTGTTCACCGTACTTGCTTCCACGGATGTAGCAGTACAGGCAGTTGAACGAGCAGCCGCTGTATGGATTGATGGTATAATCATCCAGGAACCACGCATCGCGCTTGCCCGGCGGATGTTTCGTTTTGTTGAGAATGGTTTTGGAAATGATCTTCTGCATATTCCGGTTCCGCAATGTGTTTCAAATATAAGCAGGTGCCGTCTGTATTCGGCAATAGCAAATAGTATTACAATTGATCAGAATTCACAGCAACCGCAAATTACATCGCTGCACCAAATGAGCGACAATTCAATCCAGATATGAAACCGCAGCAGCCGGTTGAACTTATGTATATCGCTGGCTCAGCCAGGTCGATTAAATTGCATTAAACGCTGCGAGTTATGAAATTGACCTTTCCATACTTTCTCCGGGAGTATATTCCGTTCAAATGATAACCGAAGAAACCTGTTGCACGCGTTCACTGATCATTTGCGCTGCACCTTGATCATCCGTTTCGCATCTCTCAGCTAACATCCTTCGCAGGAAGGCAAATCATGAAATGAAAAACACGCATCGGATTCCTGTATTGATCCATCCCCCTGAAAAAAGCTAACATGAAAAAAATCTTACTTGCTCTCTTCATTGCTTTACTCTGTAAAGTACCAGGTACAGCACAAACTTTTTGCTCCGGTTACGGGACTCCGCAATCCGAATTCTGCTCAGATGTATGTGCGACGCCAGACCATGGCTTTGTGACGGCCGGATCAACACAAACTACAGGAACCTATAATATCCTTGTCGTCAAATACGACAGCGCAGGAACCGTAATGTGGAACAGGACTCTTGGAGGGCCCGCAGACGATCACGGAATGGGTATTACTATTGCAGCCAATGGAGATATTCTTGTAACCTGCTGGTCGATGTCCTATGGCACTTATGCCTCGGGGGAATGTGTATATACGGTACGCCTGTCGCAATCCGGAACAGTGTTGTGGACAAAGGGCGTGGGCGGTATGCAGGGTGATGTGGGCTTTCAGATTGCGGCAACTCCCGATAATGGATGTGTAATTACAGGGTTTACAGCCTCTTTTCCGTTCCAGTCGTTCAATATCAATATTTACATCGTGAAGCTTGATTCAACCGGAAAACTCTTATGGGGGAAATCTGTTGTTACTCCCGGATGGGATGTCGGATATGACCTGGCAGTAGATGCAGAGAATAATATCATCCTATCAGGAGTAACGGTTAACAGCATAGCACATCCATTTCTTATCAAACTGAATAGTGAAGGCTCGATACTCTGGAAAAAAGAATACACGAACGTTGGTGCGGATCACTGGTGGTATGGAAAATCAGTATGTGTACAGAACGACGCATATTATGTTACAGGATTTGTTTTGGCAAATGCCACAAGTCCGTACGACCACCCTTTTCTGATGAAACTGGATACAGGCGGCAATGCTTTGTGGGTTAAAATACTGGGAGCCTCCAACGATGGACAATGTTTTTCAATTTGTCCGTCAGATGATGGAAACCTTCTTCTGTCAGGTTACAGCGGATCCTCCATTGGGTTGCACGAGGGGGTTATTATTCAAACAGACACTTCCGGTACCGTTCAATGGGCATGCTATACGGGCATGAATCAGGTTGTCGCGTTCAACGGAATATGTCAGCAGGGCACTGGCAACTATGTCGCCGCCGGTACAGCGTCAATCTTATACGGTCCGGAACATCAATTGATCATGCAGATTGATCAAAACGGAAATTCCTGTTGTGGCTTTACTTATTCTTCGTTGGCAGGCTTTTTCTCTGCAGCTACGGCCTCCGGTTTCGGATACCTGGATGAAGGTGGTGAGGAATATACAGGAGGAACCACAGGTTCAGCCGGAAACGCCACTTTAATCTGCGGCTTAACGCTTTCTACGGAGAACGATCCTGTCAATGAAAATATTTTTCAGGTGAGTCCGAACCCCGCTACTGATATGATCCATTTGACCACAAGTAAGCCGGTTGACAAATATGAAATTTACAATGCTTTAGGACAAATCATGTCCTCTGAAGAGAATTGTGAACCCGGATCAGCGATAGACATTTCAGCATTTCCCAGGGGGCAATATATATTACGCATACAGATCGAAGGTGAAGTGTACACAACGGAATTCATTGCACACTAAGCTGCACATCGCATAAACAGTATCATCAGGGATCAGGAAAATTTCTGATGATAAATTCAATTGCCTTTCAGCTTTTTAAAAAATTCGCTACGATATCTGCTCCATGCGGGGTCATGATCGACTCCGGGTGAAACTGCACTCCGAAAATTCGCTCTGCTTTATTTTCAATCGCCATAATTTGTCCCGAGTGATCTCTCGCTGTTACAGCAAATGCATCGGGCAACGTCGATTCATCAATGACCCATGAATGATAACGCCCTGCAACAAATGGCGAACTGATTCCACGGAACAAAACACTTTCTCCGGACAGCACTTCCATTTCTGTTGCTACACCGTGATAGACCCGGTCCAGATTGCGCAACTTTGCGCCGTATGCAATGGCAATGGCCTGTTGCCCGAGACATACACCGAGAATAGGTTTTCTTCCTCCGTACTTTCTGATCAGCGGAATCAGTTCACCCGCTTCCTCGGGAATTCCCGGCCCCGGCGACAAAACAATGCGATCAAACCGTTCAATCTCTTCGAGGGAAATTTTATCGTTCCGATGCACTTCCACTTCTACCCGGTCCGATACCTTTTCAATCAGGTGAACCAGGTTGTAAGTGAAAGAATCGTAATTATCGAAGACTAAAATTTTCTCCATGAACTCCATTGTTCCGCAATTGTGAATTTAAGCATAAACAGGCACGGTCGTTATTTTGCCACAAAGACATCAAGACTAAAAGGGTGCACCAAGAATCGGGGCTTAAAGCACTTTATTTTTACTTCGTGATCCTTGGTGCCTTGGTGTCTTAGTGGCCAAAAATTCACGAAACGCGTTAACTTCACGTCATGAAGAGGCCCCTCCTGCTGATCCTGTTTTTCACGCTTTGCACTGCTCCATTTGCGTTTTCCCGCCAGATCAAGCCGGGCTTTGACGGAAACGAATTCCGAAAAATGTTTCAGATCAGTGCGCACCAGATTGATACACCCTGGACACGCGTAAAATTTCCGTTTCCCGTAGGATACAGCATGGTGTGCCGCTCTGCGATCTGTGGACTCGATAACCGCTGGGACATGTGGTTAAGCAGCGATTCCGTAGCAGTGATCAGCATTCGCGGAACGACAGGAACAACAGAATCCTGGATGGAAAATTTTTACGCGGGAATGATTCCGGCTACGGGTACGTTGAACATGGGCAACGACAGTCTTTTCCATTATAAGCTCGCGGCAGATTCAACAGCCTATGTGCATATTGGCTGGACAATCGGTCTTGCCTCCATGGCTCCGGATATTGTGAAGCAGGTGAATGTACAATACAACAACGGCATCCGCGATTTCATCATCATGGGCCACAGCCAGGGCGGGGCCATTGCATTTTTGCTCTACTCCTATTTGCATTACCAGCGAGGAGTAACTATACCGGCCGACATACGCATCAAAGTCTACGGCAGCGCCGCACCCAAAGTCGGAAACCTGAAGTTTGCATATGACTTCGATTTCATTGCGCGCGATGGCTGGGCTTTTCGTATTGTCAACGCCGCCGACTGGGTGCCCGAAGTTCCTTTTACGATTCAGACACTCAGTGATCTTAATCGCGGTAATCCATTCACTGATTTTGATCGCGTGCGCGGATTAAGCTGGCCCGCGAAATTCATTGCCAAAAGAGTGATGCGGAGCATGAACCGCAAAGCGAAAAAGGCCGAAAAACGTTTCCGGAAATATCTCGCGGTGAAAACAGGAAGGTTTGTGCGCAGGAAAATTCCGGGAATGCCGAAGCAGAAATATGTTCACAGCATGGCCTACTTCACCTGCGGAACACCCATCATTCTCCAGCCGGATCAGCATTACCACACGTTGTACCCTGACAAGGGAGGAATTTTCACGCATCATTATTTCGGGCCGTATTACTACCTCTTCAATATTTACTATCCTGTGAAGTAGGTAGCTGAATCGTGCAACTCCTCCAATGGGTTTGAAAGAAGTTTGAAAAAGTTTCTTGTTCGGAAACACGAACCATAAACTTTTTCAGACCATTCGGAGAATTCCTTTCGTTGAAGACAAGATCAGAATCTGCGTTTCCTGTTTTTTACTGAACTCTGCCTTTTCAGTCTGAGAAATTGCTTCTTTTTTTCCTCTAAGGTAACGGGCGATTGGCTGGATAGTTTCGCCATTCCTAACCGACCCATTTCCTGAAATGATATTTTGTAGTTCATGCTTCACAGACATTTACGTAAAGTACAAAATTCAGTTGTACGTTTTGAATCTTCGGTAGTGGGTCAGTTTGGATATTAAGCGTTTATGAAAACCGCTTAAGCGGTTAAACGTACATGGGCTATCCATTGCCGGGGGCTTAAGTCCCCGGCAATGGAATCAGCAATCTGGTTCAACGGTTTTAACCGTTTCCATTCCACAAATATTAACTGGCACTTCAAACTGACCCACTACCGAATCTTCATGTTTTGTGAAAATTCGCAAAAAAATGCAACGTCATTTTCATCTTCATCGCTTCAGATCGTTTCGCTCGTTACATTGATTTTTTGAATTTCGAAAGCGCTTGAAGCAACTGCACGTTTTCATCCGGCGTTCCAACCGTAACCCGCAAACAATTCTCACATCCGGCGATCTGCGATTGATCCCGCACCACTATGCCATTCTCCAGCAGGAAGCGGTATACGCTCTCCGCATGTGTAAACCGCACCAGCACAAAATTCGCATCCGACGGAAATATCTTCTTCACGAAATCAAACATCATCAATCCGCGGATTAAACTTTGTCTTTCCTGCACCGTTATTTTGATCCAGCGATTCACTTCTTCCACACGATCAAACGCGGCCAGCGCCAGTTCCTGGGCAGGAGTTCCGATATTGTACGGAGGTTTTACACGATTCAGAATCCCGATGATCGCTTCTGATGCGAATGCCATTCCAATGCGAATTCCTGCCAGGCCCCAGGCTTTCGACAACGTCTGGATCACCACGAGATTCGCGTACTCGGTCAGTTCTCCAATGAAGGAACGCTGCCGCGAATAATTGATGAAAGCCTCGTCAACCACCACCAGCCCGTGAAAATTATTCAGGATAATTTCCACATCCTCACGGTTCATGCTGTTGCCGGTTGGATTGTTCGGTGAACAGATGAAAATCATTTTGGTGCGCTCATCCGTTGCTTCAGCAATAGCCTCTACATCCAGCTGGAATGCATCCGTGAGTGGAATTTTTTTCACCGGAACGTCATTGATCGCCGCACTCACTTCGTACATGCCGTAAGTAGGCGGAGCAATGATCACGTTATCTGTCTGCGGATTGCAAAACGAACGCAACAGCAGATCGATCACTTCAACACTGCCGTTCCCGAGAAAAATATTTTGCAATGGAACACCTTTGATCTGCGTGATCTTTTCCTTCAACTGCACCTGCAGCGGGTCGGGATGCCGGTTATACGGTTTGCTGCCCGGAGAACCGAAATTGTTTTCATTCGCATCGAGGAAAATTTCAGCATGCCCGTTGAACTCGCTTCGTGCGGAAGAATAAGAAGCCAGGTTCCGGATATTGTCCCTGAGGAGAGCTTGGATGTCAAACATAGTCCGCCAAAGGTAAAACAGTTCCATCGGAAATACTCCAGGCCCGCCACTTGCGGTTAAACTGGCGAAGATCATACCCATTATAAATGATCCTGATTAACTTTGATCATCAAATTTCCTGAAATGAAAAAATTCTATACCATCATCTTTCTCGCGGTAATTGTCCTTTCGTTCAAAGGCGAAGACAAACCGGCTTACCAGTTTTACACTTCCGAAGGAAAGAAAACATCGTATGCGGAACTTCTCGCTGAAGCACAGCAAGCCGACATCGTACTATTCGGAGAACTGCACGACAATCCGATTGCTCATTGGCTGGAACTCGAGATCACCAAAGACCTGTACAAAACCTGGGGCAGCACTACCGTGATGGGTGCCGAAATGTTTGAAGCCGACAATCAATCCGGGCTCAACGTATACCTCGAAGGAAAAATTGTCGATACGGCTTTGCACAGCGCAGTGCGTTTGTGGCCCAACTACGAAACGGATTATCGCCCGCTCGTTGATTTCGCCAAAGAGAATAAAATCCCATTCATCGCAACCAATACACCACGTAAATATGCGAGTATGGTTTATCGCGGTGGATTCGAAGCATTGGATCCATTGCCGGATTCTATTAAACGTTGGTTTGCACCACTACCGATTCTCTATGACAGCAACGAACGCGCGTACAAAGAAATTTTCCAGAACAGCGGCGGTCACAACGGACAGAACCTGCCGAAATCACAGGCATTGAAAGATGCTACGATGGGATATTTCATTTCACAGAACTGGGCTGTTGGCAAGCATTTTATTCACTTCCACGGTTCCTATCACAGCGACAATCGTTCCGGGATCACCTGGTACGTAAACCGCTATGCCGGAAATCCCGTGATCAAATCAACGCAGCATCGTCCGCGGATCCTGGTGATTTCAACCACCGAACAAAAAGACGTTTCGAAACTGAACAAAGAAGATTTCGGTAAAGGAGATTTCATCCTCTGCATTCCGGAATCGATGACGAAAACGTATTAGATTACCCGAATAGAGATTGATCTTCCCAATAAGTAATTTATGGATGTTCTGCATTAAACGATGAAAGTGGTTTCACAAACAATCCGGAAAGGGTGGTTACGTAAACAGATTCTTCAAAGTTCACAACATCTGTTATCAGGTTTCCTTCCAGCCCAAGGTTATTTAATTCGGTAAGCCTGACATCGTTTTGACTGATTGTCATTCTGTAAATCATGTCGTTGCTGAAAGCGTAGGTTCCTCCGTCGAGTACAAAGTAGTCTAAACCAAGCCAGGAACCAGGCACGTAAAAACGCGGTGTCCATACACTCCCTCCATCGGTAGAAATATAAATTGATGGTGTAATCCCGCAAATGGCTATCAGGCTATCGTTAGTTTGAACAATATCATAGAACTGGCATGGGTCGGGTATACCTGTAAAAGTCCAGGTGCCATCAGGTTCAACACAAACGGTGTAATGGTTCTGTGAAAAGTAACTTCCGACATTCACGAAAAACTTATCGTTGAAGGACCATACCCCACCTAGATTCATGCCTTCAAATCCAGGTGCAATGAAATCCACTCTTCTGAAGTGGGCAGTGTCAGCATAATAATCAGACCACAAATAGTTAACCCTTGCTTCGAACATGAACGCTGCAGGATATCCCGAATCGCTATACATCGGTGCAAAAACGTTGTTGTTTTCCGACACACAGGGAAGTTCGAATGACATTCCGGGAACTATCCACCAAGGACATTGCAAAGTGCTATCCACCGCTTCGAGATTGATAAATTTTGAAGTCTGACCAGAAACTGGCGAGCGCGTAGTCCGAATACCCATTCCGGATTCGTACCAATCAATTATAAATGATGAGCGCATTGCAGGATTCATTGACAATACCGGATTCGTAACTGAAGCGCTCCAATACGGACTAAAAAAAGCGGTAAGCGCATCACTTTGTGGCCTGTAAATCATGAAATTTTCCTGGCCATACAAGAACAAACTATCTCCGGTTACATAGGCGTTCCGGATGTATTGCCAATTCAGGTTAACACGTTGAACTTTTTGCCATGGAACAATAACGGTGTCGGCAGGCACTTCTTCCGGAAGGACCATTGCGTCTTTTTTGCACCCGGTATCCATTGCAAGCAAAGTGACCAAAAGCAAACTGATCCGCAGGAATGATGAATTTATTCGCATGCCCAAAACTAGCTGGAAGTTGCATTAGTCGCCTGGCGCGCTTCAATAAATCGCAACAGATTTAATGGCAATTTCCGCAAATCCGGAAGCAGGTTAAATAATCATTGCGATTTCCGCAACTCCTTCGGTGATTACCGTGAATTCAAACCGGGTAAAGCGTGGCGCCGTTTGTCGCTTACAATTAAGCAGGGTAGCCGTCGATGGTGGACTGAAGCCCTTCCCACGTCACCATTTCCGCATCGAGTTTCTTTTTCAGTTCCTCGTATTGCTGAAACTTTGTCTTGTCATTCACCATCTCCTGGTAGCGCGTTGAATCGGAAAGTATCGCATCAAAATCCGCAATTTTCTTTTCGAGTTCCGTGATCTTTTTTTCTGACGCCGAAAGCTGAGATTTTAACGCACGAAGTTCCTGCTCTTTGGCTTTCGCTGCTTCCACATCTTTAGAGACCACAGTATTCTTAGTCGCAGGTGCCGACGTCGATACTGAAACTGCTTTTTCTATGGCACGGAAATCCTCTGCCTTTTTCGCAAGCAGGAATTCATTCACATCGCCGATATACGGTTTCACGTTTCCACCTTTGAATTCAAACGTCTTCGTGGTAAGTCCTGAAAGGAAATCACGATCGTGTGAAACAATGATCAGCGTTCCATCGAAATTCAGCAACGCCTGTTTCAATACATCTTTCGAACGAAGATCCAGGTGGTTCGTAGGCTCATCGAGAATAAGCAGGTTGTGCGGTTTCAGCAGGAGACGGCAAAGCGCCAGACGCGTTCTTTCTCCACCCGAAAGCACTTTCACTTTTTTATCAATGGAATCTCCGGAGAAAAGGAACGATCCAAGAATTCCGCGAACCTGCTTGCGTACATCGCCCACAGCCTGCTCGTCGATAGTATCAAAAACCGTTTTGTTTCCATCGAGATTGTCGGCATCATCCTGCGCGAAGTATCCTACTTCAACACTGAAACCGGGTGCAACTTTTCCGCTTGTTGCTTTCTCTCCCATGATCAAACGCACCATGGTCGATTTTCCTTCACCGTTCTTACCCACAAAAGCAACTTTGTCTTCGCGCTCAATGTGAAAATCCACGCGGTTCAATACTTTCTTTCCGTCGTATTCCTTAACCAGGTCAGCAGCTTCAACAACAACTTTCCCTGAGCGAGGTGCCGGAGGAAAACGGAAACGCATAGCCATCGTATCTTCTTCATCGATCTCGATGATATCCATCCGGTCCAGCTTCTTGATCAGCGATTGCGCAAACGAAGCTTTACTCGCCTTCGCACGAAACTGGTCAATGAGTTTTTCCGTTTTTTCAATTTCACGCTGCTGATTTTTCGCTGCGGCCAGTTGCGTTTCCCGGCGTTCCTTGCGGAGCATGAGATAACGCGAATAATTCGCTTTGTAATCGAAGAGTTTCCCCATCGACAATTCAACCGTGCGGTTCGTGATGTTATCCAGGAATGATCTATCGTGGGAAACAAGGATCACCGAACCATCGTATGTCTTGAGAAATTCTTCAAGCCACATGATCGATTCGATATCGAGGTGGTTTGTGGGCTCATCCAGCAATAACACGTCCGGGCGACGCAACAACAATTTCGCGAGCTCCACCCGCATTCTCCACCCACCGCTGAACTCATCCATGAGGCGATGAATGTCGCCATGTTCAAATCCGAGTCCTTTCAGCGTCTGCTCCACTTGTCCTTCGATCGAACTTCCACCGAGCATATTCACACGCTCGCTGGCTTCCGTAAGCTGGGTAATGAGTTGCATGTACGCATCGGTTTCGTAATCCGTACGCGTTTCCAGTTCGGCAGTAATGCGTGCAATTTTCGCTTCAGTTTCTTTGAGTTCGGCAAATGCAGAAGATGCTTCATCAAACACGGTTTTACCCATGTTGTGCTGCATGTCCTGCGCGAGGTAACCAATTGTGGTTCCGTTCGGCATACCGATATCACCCGTATCCGGTTTTTGCAGACCCGCTATGACTTTCAGCAGCGTAGATTTTCCTGCACCGTTCTTCCCTGCAAGGCCAACACGGTCACGCGGATTCAGCATGAAAGAAATGCCGTCGTATAGCGTAAAACCGCCAAATGTTACTGTAAGATTACTGACTGAAATCATGGGGTGCAAAGGTAGTCAGTTCCGGGCTAAAATGTTCAGGGTTCCGGGTTAAAAAGTTACGGGTTCGGAGCCCGGATAAGCCGGAACCCGGAAACATGGAACCCGAAACATTTTCCAGTAACTTTAGCCGGTCTGATGATTAAAAAATCCAATATCTGGTGGTGGATTGCAGGAGTCATAGCGTTCCTGGTGCTCGCATGGTTTATCCGTTCAATCCTGCTGTACATTATCGTAGCGGCCATTCTCACGATGATCCTGCGTCCGCTCGACAAAAGACTGGAACGCGTGAGAATCGGGAAACGAAAAGTTCCGAGAGCCCTTCGCGCTATTTCGCTGCTTTTACTGGTGTACGTTATTGTGATTGCGTTCATTTCGATTTTCATTCCGCTAATCGCCAATGAAATCAATATGATTTCGCAGGTCGACAAAGCCCAGGTCACCAAAGCCCTCCATGAACCGATCTCGCAGCTGGAACATTTGTTTCAGAACTTCCAGCAGGATCCAAAAAATCAACTGACGCTGGAACAATACACCCAGCAATACCTCACACAATTGCTGAACGTGGCGCAGGTTTCCACAGTAGCCAATGGCGTTGTTTCGATCATCGGAAGTTTCCTCGTGGCATTTTTCTCGATCTCGTTCTTCACGTTTTTCTTTATCAAAGATGGCGATGTGATCCTGCACATGCTGCTCCTGCTCATCCCCGTTACCCAGGTAAAACGGGTGCGCAACGTGATCAAGGACACGCAGGTAATGCTTACCAAATATTTTACCGGTGTCCTGATCGATGTGCTCTTCGTGTTTGCGTTCGTCAGCATTGGTATGTCGCTGCTTGGCGTTCAGAATGCATTGATCATTGGATTGTTTGCAGGCATCATGAATATTATTCCGTACGTAGGGCCGCTGATCGGAGGAACGTTTGCGATCATCGTTGGAATTTCCACGAACCTCACGATGGATTTCTATTCAGAAATGATGCCGCTCGCGATCAAAATATTCTTCGTCTTTGTGGCGATGAATCTCACTGATGCATTCCTGGTTCAACCGTTTATTTTCAGTAAACGTGTGAAAGCACATCCGCTGGAAATATTTACGGTTATCCTCGTGGCGGGATCACTGGCTGGCATCGGCGGAATGGTTGCTGCAGTTCCGGTGTACACCGTACTTCGAATTATCCTTCGCGAATTTGTTACCCGTTCGCGATTTGTACAAAAACTCACGGACGAGCTCGATGATGCAACTCCGCAATTGTAAATCATAACAAACCTTTTTTTATGATCCACCCTTCTACTCTCGATTTTCTCCGGAAGCTGAAGAAAAACAACAACCGCGACTGGTTTGAAAAAAACAAGTTGCATTATGCTGCAGCCAAAGACGACGTTGAAAACAATGTTGGACAAATCCTCAATGAAATCCGTGCGTTCGACAAGCGCATTTCACCGGACCTCATTGCAAAAAAATGCATGTTCCGCATTTACCGCGACGTACGTTTCTCCAAAGACAAACGGCCCTACAAAAACAATCTCGGTGCAAGCATGAACCCGGGAGGGAAAGTGGAATTGGCCCCGGGATATTACATGCACATCGAAGCCGGAGGAGCATTTCTTGCCGGAGGGATCTGGCAACCACCGGCACCGGAACTTGCAAAGATCCGCCAGGAAATTGATTACAACTTTGATGAGTTCAAAAAGATCATCGCCGATAAATCGTTCCGGAAATATTTCGGAGAGTTTGACCAGGACGACAAACTGAAAACAGCTCCGAAAGGGTATCCGAAAGATCACCCGGCACTCGATTATCTCAAACTGAAAAGTTTCGTAGTGGTTTCCCAACTCACAGACAAAGAAGTGTTGTCACGCAACTTCACCAAAAATGTCGCGACGATCTTCAAAGCCATGCTGCCGTTGAATAATTTTCTGCAGCGCGCGCTGGATTAGTCGGGAGAACGGAGTCGGGAGTTCGGAGGCTAAACCCGTATGCTTCGAAGAAAAGTCTACCATGAAACATTTTCAGGGTAAACTTTTCTTCGAAGGCTTTAAGTACAGCCTCCCGACTCCGTTCTCCCGACTAATAATGCCAGAGATCACTCTCAAAATTCATCATCCCCTCTTTCACACTCTCCGATTCGAGCAGCGCATCCAGTCCACTCATGTAGGCCGGGATAGGTCGGTCGTACACGTTTGATTCCTTATGAACGTAACTTCCGAAGTATCGCTTCTGGAACATATCATCGAACGTTAACGGAATCGCGCCGTTCTGGCCCAGGAAAACATCCTGCCTCACCAGCAAGGGACGCAGCTGCGGAAAATAACACCAGAACAACGGCATGTACCCGAGCACTTCTCCTGTTGATGGATCCAGTTTTTCCTTGAGCGGACAAATACCAATGATGCGGCAATCCATCACCGAACGTTGCCTGTCGAAGAACCAGTCTTCCTTGATCCAGTACGCTTTGATATCTGTGCTCGTTATTTCGTTCACGATTGTGTCGTTGATAAATGTTCCCGGGTTGTACGGATCTTCCACCTGGATAATTTCCTCGGGCATGAGCAAACCAGCAGCAGCTTCAGGCGTCATTTTCACTTTGAACTCATCGTCCATCGCCGGATTGTCGAAAGCAGTAACACATCCACCAAGTACACCTCCTTTGATGACATCAAACAAACTCATCAACCCGTTGTGTGCAGTTTCGGGATAGTAATACGGGTGATTCATTTTTTCGCGGAGGTCCAGCGTTCTCCAGATCCGCTTCGACCACATCACGTCTGCTTCGCGCAGGTGCGGGTAAGGTATTGGGCGGCGGAAACTATTCGGGTTGCCGGATCCCGGGTTGAGGTTGTTGGTTGTGTCCGAAATCACGCAGGGATTCTGTGCGCACAATCGTGTAAACGCAAACAACATTCCAAAAAACATTAAGAGCTTGAACAGGATTCCTACTTCGCGCAGGATGAAATCTAATCCGGAACCATCGTGACGGGCACGCTGACGTTTGTCATGCATAGGGGGGTACATAGTTTCCTCCTTTCTTGGTGAATACAACTTTTCGCTTGCGTAAAGTGTTGCATGACATCTTTTGTTCAAATGATGTAATCAAAACGCAGACCACAGTGTTTTTAGTGTGAAGAATTATTAAAAACAAGCTGGGTGAACCCTCAAAGGGCTTAAAGCCCTTTGAGGGATTTCACCCAGCCTCCGCAAAAAACACGACACACTAGAAGTGCCAGACGTCGTGTTCCGTTCTTGAAATTTCTTCTTTCACACTCTCCGCCTCAAGCAAAGCATCAAGGCCCGAGAAGTATGAACTGATACTCCGGTCATACACGTTTGATTCTTTTCTCACGAAGCTGGAGAACATGCGCTTTTGAAACACATCATCCGCAGAGCAACGCGCCGCATCATTTTTGGTGTTGAATATTTCAGACCGTGCGAACAAAGCGCGGCATTGCGGAAAGTAAATCCAGAACAACGGTTTGTATCCTTCGATGTCTCCGTTCGGTGCCAGCTTTTCCTCGAGCGGACAAAGACCAATGATGCGTACGTCCATTACAGAACGCTGACGATCGAAAAACCAATCTTCCTTCACCCAGAATTGCTTGACAGAATGCGATTCAAGTTCAGTGCGAACTGCTACACGGATCCATGTTCCGGGATTCAATGGATCTTCCACATCCATGGAGTCGATCTGAACCATCAGGGAGTCAATTCCGCTTTTCGTTATTTTTACTTTGAACTCGTCGTCAAATACAGGATTAGCGAAAGCTGTTATTTCACCAGCCAGCAATCCGGTCTTGATGATATCAAACAAACTCTTGCGGTCGTTGATCGGGCTTTCCGGGTAGTACAGCGGATGGTTGAATTTCTCACGCAGGTCGATCGTGCGCCATACGCGTTTAGACCACATCACATCCGTTTCACGTTCGTGCACATACGCCACCGGTCGGCGGTTACGCGTATTCTCTTTTACATAGAACGTCTCAGGGAATTGTGCGTGCAGTGACACCGGAACAACAGTGTCGACACATAATTGAATCAGGAAGGCTATAAACAGCATTCTGAGGGTGTGGATGGCTTTGGTTTTCATAGTTATGCTCCTTTCTTGTGATTGATTTACGTGAGCATAAAGCAGGCGGCCGGGAAAAGTCACTTTTGATAAAAAGAAACAAGGGTCGTAACCCTGAAAGGGCTTTTATCCTTTTGAGGGTTGGGACCCTTGCAGCATCAAAACGACAAGGGTGGTAACCCTGAAAGGGCTTTATCCTTTTCAGGGTTACCACCCTTGTCCCCTCCATCCAAAAAAAAATCCCCCGAATTTCTTCGGGGGATCTGTATCAGCTTATGATTTCTAGAAGTGCCAGAGATCGTGCTCCATAATGAAGATGTCGTTCTTGATACGCTCTGATTCAAACAGCGCGTCAAGGCCGGTGTAGTACGACTGAATATTACGGTCATATACGTTCGTCTCTTTGTGCACGTAGCTCTGGAACATACGCTTCCAGAAGATATCGTCGAGTGAGCGGCGCTCTGCATCAGTCTTAAGGTTGTACACCTCAGCTTGCGCAAAGATTGGGCGGCACTGCGGGAAATACACCCAGAAAAGCGGCAGGTAACCCACAACCTCACCGGTCGACGGATCCTGTTTTTCTTTCATTGGGCACAATCCAAGAATGCGCACATCCATAACAGAACGTTGCTTGTCAAAGAACCAGTCTTCCTTCATCCAATACGCTTTCACGTTGTTGGTGGTCAACTCGGTTTTGATTGGCGCGAGGATATACGTTCCAGGGTTATTCGGGTCTTCCACCTGGTTGGTAGAATCCCACTGTACGAAGAGGCCTTCAATGGCTGCCTTCGACATTTTCACCTTGAACTCGTCATCCATTGCCGGATTATCGAAAGCTGTAATAGATCCAGCCATCAATGCATCCTTCAATACGTCAAACAAGCTTCGACGGTCCTGAATTCTTGATTCAGGATAATACAACGGGTGGTTGAATTTTTCCCTGAGATCAATTGTTCTCCACACGCGCTTCGACCACATAACGTCTGCTTCACGCAGGTACGTGTACGGTATTGGGCGACGTGTACGGGTATTTTCCTTCAGGTAAATCTGATCCGGAAAATTCGGGTCAAGTACCTGTGCATCGGATTTACCGAACGACAGGATCACGATGACCGCTACCAGTAAGAATCTGAACCTTTTCATGTTATGTTTCCTCCCTTTTTTGGCGATGTTTATTTCACCTTAATGTTTACGCCAGGAATTTTTCGCAATGTCCCATCGGGACCCTGCACTGTAACCTGTTCGAAGAAGACTTTGTTTCCAGGCTTAGCTCCTCCAAGCAGTGTTTTCATTTCTGGTGTAATAGCCGGACCATTCGCTTTCTTTTCCACGAATACCCCGTTTACGTTCATCGACATGACAAACGATATTACTTTGAACGACAAGTCGAAATCGAAGTTTTCCATACGTGCGAAAACGCCGCTTGCTCCCTGAAGTTCTCCCTTGGTCATTTGTCCGTCGCCTTTGATAGCGCCAACATATGCAACAGGATCCGGTACACGTTTGATACGGAATTCGAATGCACCCATTGATTTGTTTGTTCCGTTCAGCTTAGCGCCCACGTTAATGGTTGCTTTGGTACCGCCGCTTACGCGAACGATGTACGAACCAGGCTTACCTGCCGGAGACATTGTACCACCAGTGATTGATGGCTGCAGATCTCCAGGAGCAACGCCTGCTGCTGAAATTGAAATAGGATTGTCAACACCAATGTAGAACACGTTCATTTTCTCAAGGAACACGGCCGCAGACGGAGCTGCAACCAGGTATTCCTGTTTGAACGGATAGCTCTCAAACGAATTGTCCGGCTTTTTCACACGGATCAGACCTTTGAAAGTCTGCAGTCCGATAGAAGTAGCAGCAACTTCGTAAGTAGCCATACCGCGCGCAACCTTCACTGTGGTTGAGTCGATAGGCCCTTTAGGTTGCATGGTTACCGAATCGTAATCGCACAGCCACACTTCAGGATTTGAGGTGGTGCTGAATGCTGCAACGAAAAGGTTCGCTACATAGTTGTCGCCTGAAAGGATGTAGCTCGTTGGAGCAACAACTTTCGCCGCAAGTGTGTCGAACTTAAAGTCATTCTTGGAAACTGATCCAAGCAACTCGTTGATCACATCACCTTCGGCGTTTTTCACGTCAACCTGTAAACGGGTTAAGTTCGCAAGCATCGCAACAACCGGCAAGTGGTAGAAGTTACCCCAAGCCCAGCTCACATCTTTCTCCTCAGTTTTGTTGAACACCTCGTCTGTGTTCAATGTAGCGAGGTTCCTTTCCAGGTTCTTCTGCTGCTGTGGATTCAGTTGTTTAGTAAGAAACGCTTTGTATTCGTCCATCTGTTTCTCCAGCTCTGCTGCTTTTCCGGTAACGTTTGCAGGATCCGCACCAATCATAAAATTGGTAGGGATATCATAATCGTCCGGTTTCTCGAGCAGTGTTGAACGAAGGGTGTCGCCCAACGCTATCTGTTCCTTCGAAGGATTTTCGTCGTACTGAACCCTTGCACGAAGCTCAGCTTTGAGTTGCTGTATAAATGCGGCCACCCTTTTGGACTCCGCTTTAACAGCCATTGCTTTCTTATAGAACGGTTCGGCTTTTTTCTCATCATTGAGCATAGCCAGATCGAACTGTGTGTAAAGCACGCCATTCTTGTTATCGATACCATTGATTGTACTGTTCAACCCGGTTTCGATAACCATGAATGAATTGATGATTTCTTTCGAAATGTTAAGCGCAAGAAGAGCGGTGAGTACGAGGTACATCATCCCGATCATCTTCTGGCGTGGCGTTTGTTTTCCACCTGACATTTTAGAGTATCCTCCTTATATTTTTGTTAGGAATACGTTTCTTCAAAAATTAACGACGAACATTCATCGCGGTAAGCATGTTGCCATACACCGTGTTGAGCTGTTCGAGGTTAGTAGCCAGGGTAGAAATCTCAGAACGGTACTTACGTGTATCGTCCACTGATTCGTTAAGATTTCCAAGAATGGTCTGGATGCCTTCGAACATTGTGTTCGTAGCTTTCAGATGCTCATTCGAACCTTGCAACTGCAATTCGTAAGCAGCATTAAGGGCCGAGAGATTCTTAGAAACTTTTCCAAGCTGCTCGCTGTAATTGTGAGCTTCGTCATTTGCCACTGAAAACGACTCAAGTGTACGTGACGCACGCGTGTAAGCGTTTGCCAGTTGGTCCACAGATGAGCTTACGCTTTCATTAGCGCGATCATACGCCTGCGCGAGACGATCCACATTTCCGGTAGCCTTATTCAGGTTAGCCGAAAACTCCTGCGATGCAACACTTGCATCTGTAAGTTCACCGATCTTGGTAACACTGTCACTCAGGTTACGCATTCCTTGTCCCAGACTTTCAAGGAGATCAGGTCCGATTTTGGCCTCTTCCAGCATTTTGTCGAGCTGATTAGTAAGCGGGTCACCACCAGCTTCCAGCTCTTTGCCTTTCTTACCATCTTCATCATTCATGCCGGCGAGTTCAGGATAAACAAGAGTCCAATCGTACTCTTCGTGAATCGGCTCAAATGCCGAGAACGCGAAGATGACTGCCTCAGTACCGAGACCCACAATCAACATTAAACCTGCCCCAGGCCAGTGCTGGATTTTAAATAGTGCGCCGACGATTACGACTGCTGCACCGAAGCCATATAGCTTCGCCATGAAGCTCTTCCACTTCTTACTTGCAAAAAAACTGTTACCGCTCATTGTTTGTGCTTGTTTGGTTGGTTTAAGGAAACAGAAAAATTATGTGTGATTCTGGGATTACAGCTTATAGATCATCATCCTTCGAGCGACCTAAGAAGGTCATAACACAGCGGAATCCGACGTAACACTTAGCAGTATCCTGGTACTCGTAAGTACGTGATGAATTCTGTAAGTAGAATCCAACGTCCTTCCAGGAACCACCACGGATCACCTTACGGCAGAGTACAGGAATCTGCTCATCGGCAACCGTAGTTTCATACTGATAGTCAGGATTGAGATCATGCATAAAGTCATATGCCGACTCGTCAAACGCGTTGTTCGTCCACTCAGCTGCGTTACCAGCCATGCAGTAGAAGCCCCAATCGTTCGGGTTGTAAGAGAAAATCTTTACCGTGTGGAATCCGCCATCATCGATGTATGAACCGCGCATTGGTTTGAAGTTTCCTAAGAAACAACCACGTGCGTTACGGATGTACGGACCGCCCCAAGGGAATGGAGACAGTTGCAGACCACCGCGGGCTGCGTATTCCCATTCTGATTCGGTTGGCAGACGGAAGTCCTGAACAGTTACTTCATCATTTGACTTGAGGAAGTTGTTCAGCAAAAGCGTTCTCCAGATACAGAATGCACGTGCCTGTTTCCAGGTTACACCTACCACCGGATAATCGTCGTAAGCCGGGTGCCAGAAATACATGTTGGTCATTGGCTCGTTGAACGAGTATGTGAAATCGTGAATCCACGCAAGTGTATCCGGGTAAACGTTGATGATATCTTTTACGATGAAGATACTTCTGTTTACGCCGTTACGCTGACCTTCTCTCTTGGTCACATCGTAACTGCCTTGCTCCCGTGTTGGGAACTGGCGGCCTTCTGGTCCAGGAGTAGTTTTTGGTTTGTAGCGGTTTGACTTCGAAGCAGCCAGGCGAAGATCGATACGGTAGTACTCATAAATTAGCTTACGTGTATCAACTTCTTTGCGGCTATAGAAGCGTTCTTCCATAGGCAAATACAGGTCGTTCAATGCGGCCTTGTATTCCGGATCTGTTTCGTCCCAGCGAATCTTTTCGGTCCAGTTCAGCGGACGGTAAGGATCTGCAGGATACTCTTCACCGGTCCAGAGTGGGCCGTTGTCTTCGTAACCGATCCAGTCTTCTTCCGCAATGATGTACTCTTCTTCAAAGTCTGTAGACAGCAAGCGGCGGGCGATTGAGTCACGTACATAGTACACAAACTGGCGATACTCGTTGTTTGAGATCTCAGTCTGGTCCATGTAGAACGCCTGAACCGAAACGGTCTTTGACTTGGTTGTGTGGGCATACGGAATATCCTCGTCAGACGGTCCCATATTGTAACTGCCCATTGGGCAATACAACATTCCGAACGGATCGAACGGATACCATGCCGGGCGGTTCTGTACACCAATCAACTGCCCGTTTTCCTGCGAGCAGGAAGTAAACAGCACCATGGCGATTACGCCTGCGAACAACAATCTTTTCATTTTTGCCTCCTTTGGTTTCCCTTAGTAGTTGTAGTAGTTGTTTCTGTGCCAGGTTCCATTAATAACGAAACAATCTTTCCCGAAATTGTTCCTTGTTGCAGAAAATCACTGTAATTTCTTACAGTGATTCAAAACAACAGTGTTTTTAACGTCAACTGGACTTTTTAAAGTACTAAACGTTTACTGGTTATTGTTTAATCAAAAATCCTTACGTCACCGTGACGCTCTGTTTTCTGTACGAATTTGATCGGAATACAATAGTTCAGGAATACTTCAAATGAACCATCGTTGTAATCACCGAGATTCGAAGTTGTGTAATCATACGCAACTCCAATTTTCAAGCCACCGTTCTCGCCTGTTACAGCGTGTGGAATCTGGAAGCCTACCATTGGGATAATCGCATCCTGGAAACGGTAAGAAACACCGAACCAGAAACGCTGATTAAACATGGCGAGACAGGTAATGTCAAATGAAGTAACAGTCGCATCAGACTTCACGAGGAAGGAAGGACGTACCTCCCAGGTATTGCCTTGCATGAGTGTGATTCCACCGGTAATCCAGTAGTGACGTGCCATCTTGTAAATCAGGTTGTGATTAACCGAGTTTACAGTTGTTGAACCGTCGTCGAATGTATTTGCAGCTAAGTGAGTCGAAGATATACCGAACCACATGTTCTGACGCTGGTACCAAAGACCGAAGCCGATGTCGAAAGTTGTTTTCTTCAGTTGTGGTGGAACCGAAGGATCGTTCTGCCAATTGGTAGTAGCAATCCACGACTGTGAACCTGTTGGTCCAAGTGTTTTGGATGCTGCACCGGCTTCAATACCGATTCCGAGTGTTCCGCCGCCCACGTTATTGATGTGAAAAGAGTATGCGAGACGATAAGCCATTGTCTGCTCAAAGCCAAGTTTGTCGAACATCACATTGAGACCAACTCCTCCGCGTAACTGTGGTGTAAACATATCTACCGACAATACACCTGATTTTGGTGATCCTTCGAAGCCCATCCACTGGTTCCGGTAAAACATTGTTCCACACAGCGCCTGACGCATGCCAGCGTAGGCCGGGTTCATGAACATTTTGTTATGCATGTACTGCGAAAATTGCGGATCCTGCTGAGCAAAAGCTGCCGTGCTTCCCAGTGCAAATGCAATGATAGTAAGGGTTTTCTTCATAGTTATAGATGTTAACCCAATCGTCTTCCTCAAAACGGTCGGTTCACTAGGTCGCTAAGATATGTAAACATTTTTTAATCACAAATCTTTTTTAACCCCATCCTGTTCACAACCTCGGGACTGGCTTCCACGAAATTCGTGCAGAATGGGGTTTTTTAACCTGTTTCCTAGAACTATAACCCTAACTCAACAAAAAGATACCGGGTTTGGCACGATTTGATAAATTATTGATTTTCAAATAATTACCATTCGTGTTTTCCTTAAAATTTAACATTAAAATCCGCGAAATCTCGATTTAAACTGCGTTCCTGACCAGCCTGGATGGACGTTCGAAGGCTGGTTTCAGGGCTTATCAAATATCCTTACATCGCCGTGACGGGCGGTCCGTGGAACATACGGGATGCAATAACTGATGAAGATTTCGAAACCGCCAGTGTTGTAGCTGGTCAGCTTTGACGTGGTGTAATCATACGCGAAGCCGATTTTGCAGATCGAGTATTTGTTGTGCGCAGGACGAAGCTTATCGTTGAACTCCGGATCCAATTCCTGTTTGTACGTTTTGTCTTTGTCTTTCTCTCTTTTATGAAGAGCGCTTTCCTGCAACCATTCGAAACCAATCATTGGACAAACTGCGTCCTTGATGCGCCACGATGTTCCAATCCAGAATCCATTGTTGAAACTGGCGATACAATTCAAATCCACTGATGTTACTGTGGCATCCGACTTCACAAGGAAAGAAGGTTTGATGGTCCAGTTTTGCAAACTCCAGTTGTAACCGCCGGTTACCCAATAGTGACGTGTTATCTTATACAGCAAAGTGTGCGTGGTAAGCGGAGGCCCGTTGATGACCGTATTACCATCGTTGAACTTTCCACCAGTAACATGTGTTGAGGAAATTCCAAACCAGATTTTTTCACTCTGGTACCAGAGACCTAATCCGCAATCAAAATTTGTGTCGCTGATGCGCGGAGGAACTGTTGGGTCCGTTTGCCAGTTTGTAGTGGAAATCCAGGATTGTCCACCGGTTGGTCCGAGGATTTTTGTTGCTGCGCCAACTTCAATTCCGATTCCCAATCGTCCGCCTAAAACATTCTCGCGGTGAAAAGAGTACGCGATGCGGTACGCCATATTTTTTTCAAAGCCCAATTGATCGTACATGAGGTTGATGCCTACTCCACCGCTGAGTTTGTCGACGTACATATCTGCAGAGAGCACTCCGCTGCGTGGTGATCCATCGAAACCGGCCCATTGCTGCCGGGCAATACCTGAAAAGCACAACGCTTCTTTCATTCCTGCATACGCGGGATTCATGAAAAGTTTGTTGTGCATGTATTGTGAGAATTGCGGATCCTGCTGAGCGAATGCGGTTCCGAAAAGGCATAGCAATGCCAGGTGAGTGAAAAAGTGTTTCATCGCGTTTCAGTGTTATGTGAATTCCGGATTTGCCTGCCGGTTTGATGGTATAACACGTGGCGAAAAAAAAGATACAGTGAGGTTGATGTGCTGATGCGCGTAAACCCTCAAAGGGTAATTAGTGAATCACGCGCGGTTTATGTAAACCCTTTGAGGGTTTACGCGCATCATGAGACCTTAAAGGTCTCACGAGAGTTTTTGGAAAGTCTGCCACCACCGGTCGGGCATTTCTTCCTCGCACGCGAGTTGGTAATCTGAATACGTGCACGGAACAAGTGCGTGCCGTTCGAAACGGATTTTCTGGTTGGGCGGATAAGGAACTTCCATCCACCACCGGTCGCTGCGGTTGCTCTTGAAGAAAATGATTTCGTGCTTGTGGTCCTTGAGAAAAACACGGAACCTCGTGTAGTTGGATGTGTCGCTGAACGGAAAATCTTTTTTGCGGTGATAAAATCCATCCACGAAACACCAGATCATTTGTGCAACGAGATGCGACGTAGCCCCGGAAGGATCAACCAGTGCATTGACTTCGTAAATTCCAAACGACGTGCACTTGTCGCTGATGCCGGCGTAACGCGCCAACTGGCATGCTTCATCGCCGGAAAATCCATTGGGTGTTGCCCATCCGCAACCGGGCGCATCGGAACGCCGCACAGCTGAAATATCAAAACTCACGAGATCGGCATTGCGGATGATGGGTTCAACGTCGGCAATTTTTTCGCGGCAAACTCCCAGGCGGTGAATATCGAAATTCAACTTGCCCATTAATTCAACGGAAGATTGCTCGACGAAATACGTCTGGTATCCGAGGCTGGAAAAGTTGAAGAGAAAATTCGGCTGGTGCAGGATAATTTTACTCAACCAGGAATGACTGGTGTATTCATCGGAGCCAACACCAATGTCGAACTTCGGATCGATGGTAACGAGGTTTACCGTTTGCTCCACCGCCTGGTACCCGAGGTATTGGGCATACGTAAGATGATGTCCGCCACCAATGAGAATCGGAATAATATTTTTGCGGAGCAGTCCACCCATGACAGTTTTCACAGCGAAATCGGTGTCCTGCGGTGTTGCGCCTGCAGAAATATTTCCGAGGTCTGCAATCTTCAGTGCCCAGTCGCCCTGGAAAAGGTGGTACAGGTATTTCCGGATTTCATCGGGACTATCAGCACAACCTGCATTACCTGTGCTTGGACGATCTTCCTGGATTCCGATCAACGCAAAATGACAACCGTCGAGTTCAGGCCAGCCGGATTCGGTACTGTTCACCGCAGCGAGATATCCGAACTGCGAGGGCTGGTATGATTTTCCTTCCGCGATTTTGCCGGTATCAACAGGGCGAAAAAAATCGGAGAAGTCGAGATTGACGTGTGGCATGCGAGTGAGTTTGTACAAATATGACACAGAAGTCAAATCGCAAAATTCGTGGCGGGGAAAAGTTGTGAAGAGAGGAGTGTTGAAGGGGGAAGGAGGAATTAAGGAGGCAGGAGTTAAGGAGGCAGGTAAACAGAAAAGTCCGCCGGTGGCAGACTTTTCTGGTGATGGGTATTTGAGTTTTACTTCTTCTTTTTCTTCGCTGCTTTCTTCGCTGCTTTTTTAGCGGGAACCGCCTTTTTAGCAGCGGCTTTCGCAGTGAGGCCTGAGCTACGCGCAGGTGCTTTTTTCGCAACGCTACCTTTTTTTGCCGTTCCCTTTTTTGCTGCTCCTTTTTTTGCCGCTCCCTTGGCGCCTTTTTTGTCGAACGCGCCTGGTACCTGGTCTTCAATCATTTTTTTCACCTGATCGATGGTGAGATCAGCAACCTCTTCGGGCGTGAACTTTTCGCCTTTGGCTGTGCGGCCAATCTTCAGCATATTTTTTCCGAAGCGGATGAATGGGCCCCAACGGCCATTTTCCAAAGCAATCTTTTCTTCGGGCCATTGCCGGATATAACGATTCGATTCTTTTTCGAGTTTCTTATCGATCAGTTCTGCAATGTCCTTGTCCGAAAGATTATCATAATCGTACGCCTTCGGAATATTGATGAACAGTTCGTTGTACTTAATGAACGGACCGAAGCGTCCTTTCCCTTTCGTTACCGGCAATCCTTTGTACTGTGCAATCGGTGCATCTGCTGCTTCTTTTTGCTGTACAAGCTCAATGGCACGTTCCGAAGTTACCTTCATCGGATCTTCTCCGCGTGGAATAGAAATATATTGTTCGCCCCATTTCACGTAAGGACCAAACCGTCCGATGCCAATGATCATCTCCTTCTCCCGATAATTTCCAACGGTACGCGGGAGCTTGAACAATTCCATCGCGTCTTCGAACGTAATCGTTTCGAGACGCATGTCTTTACGAAGACTCGCAAATTTCTTATCCTCGTCATCGCTCTCCCCGATCTGAACAAGCGGACCGAACCGGCCGATGCGAACGAATACACGCTTTCCTGTAACCGGATCAATTCCCAGTTCACGTTCGCCGCTTGCACGCTCTGAAGTTTCTTCCGTCTTCTCTACATCCTTGTGAAAAGGGCGGTAGAACGACTCGAGCATTTTCTTCCAGTCGACTTTTCCTTCTGCGATGTCATCAAACTCTTCTTCAACGGATGCAGTGAAGTGATAGTCCATGATTTTCGGAAAATGCTGCTGGAGAAAATCTGTCACCACCATTCCGATATCGCTCGGGAACAATTTATTTTTTTCCGCACCTGTATTTTCAGTGCGTTTTTCTTCGTTGATTTTTCCGGCGGTAAGAGTAAGCACATCGTAAATTCTTGGCTTGCCTTCGCGCTCTTCTTTTACCACGTAACCGCGATCCTGCACGGTAGAAATTGTTGGTGCGTACGTTGACGGACGACCGATTCCAAGTTCTTCAAGTTTCTTTACCAGTGCCGCTTCGGTGTAACGCGCCGGATGATGTGTGAAACGCTGCATTGCCGTTATTGAAACTGCGTTCAGCGATTGGCCGGTTTTCAAAGCAGGTAACATGGCATCTTTCTTCTCTTTGCCGTCTTCTGCATCTTCCTCTTCTTCATCCTGTGATTCCATGTACACAGCGAGGAAACCATCAAACTTGATTACTTCTCCTTGCGCAACGAAATTTTCAGATGCACCTGAAACCGCAATGACCGCCGTTGTTTTTTCGAGTTCAGCTTCTGCCATCTGGGAAGCCACTGTGCGTTTCCAGATGAGATCGTACAAACGCTGTTCGTCACGTTCACCATCAACCAAATTCTTTTCGATGTACGTAGGACGTATCGCTTCGTGCGCTTCCTGTGCACCTTTACTCTTGGTTTTGTAGTGACGGATGTGCACATATTTAGCGCCATACATTTTGGTCACTACTTCTTTCGCTTTATCGAGTGCGAGTTCCGAGAGATTCACGGAATCTGTTCGCATGTAGGTGATCTTTCCGCTTTCGTACAGGCGCTGCGCAACGACCATCGTACGCTTCGGAGAAAATCCGAGTTTACGTGATGCGTCCTGCTGCAACGTGGATGTAGTGAATGGTGCGGAAGGTGATTTGCGTGCGGGTTTTGTCTCGAGAGAAGTTACCGTGAACGTCGATTTCTGACACGCCTCAAGGAACTTACGCGCCTCTTCGATGGTCTTGAAATTTGATCTCAGCTCTGCTTTGAAATTCTGTCCACCGCTATTGAAAATTGCTGAGACTTTATACGATGACGCTGATGTGAACGCAGAAATTTCACGCTCGCGTTCAACGATCAATCGCACGGTTACGCTCTGTACGCGGCCTGCGGACAGTGATGGTTTTACTTTCTTCCAGAGAATCGGAGAAAGTTCGAAGCCTACCAGACGGTCAAGAATCCGTCGCGCTTGTTGCGCATCCACAAGGTGCTTATCGATCTTGCGCGGTGAGTCAATTGCTTTCAGGATTGCCGGTTTCGTGATCTCGTGGAACACAATACGACGCGTCTTTTTTTCGTCGAGATTCAGCGCTTCCGACAAATGCCAGGAAATCGCTTCTCCTTCACGGTCCTCGTCCGTCGCGAGCCAGACAACGTCTGCTGCCTTGGCGAGTTTTTTCAGTTCCGTAATTACCCTTTCCTTATCGGGCGATACTTCATAAACAGGTGCAAATCCATTGTCTGTATCTACAGCCATACCCTTCTTCACCAGGTCACGGACGTGACCAAAACTCGACTTCACGGTAAAGTCCTTACCGAGGAAATTCTCAATGGTTTTAGCCTTTGCAGGCGACTCCACAATCACTAAATTCTTTGCCATCAGCTCGTTAATAATTAAAATACCCTAGAATTTTGCCGGTTTTTACCGAACCGGAGGCTGCAAAGAAAAACAACTAAACAACAATTTTCCAAATCGGATCGTCGATCAGCCGCCTTACCTATATGTATATAGGTAGATTTTTTGCCCGGCTATGGGATGCAAATCTGTCAATTTGTCAGTCCAATCACTTTTTGGTAACTTTGCTGTCCTTTTTGAAGAACAATGTTGGAAAACGGGTCCATGGACGAAAAAGTGATCGATGAAAGCCGGCAAGGCGAAGCGTTAATGCTTGAAGTTCCGGTTTCGGGTACGCGGAAGCTGTACCTGGAGAGTTACGGTTGTGCAATGAATTTCTCCGATAGTGAGATCGTTGCATCCATTCTGAAAGATGAAGGATTCTCGACGACAAACGATTTTACGGAGGCCGATGTAATTTTCGTCAACACCTGTGCGATACGCGAAGGTGCAGAACAACGTGTGCGAAACCGCCTGAATGAATTCAAGCAGGCCAAGCGGAAAAAGCCCGACATGATTGTGGGCGTTCTTGGCTGTATGGCCGAGCGATTGAAAGAACAATTTCTCGACCAGGAAAAGATCGTTGATATCGTTGTGGGTCCTGATGCGTACCGCGATTTACCCAACCTGATTGCGAAAGTTGAAGGCGGACAAAAAGCGGTGAACGTCCTTCTTTCGAAAGAGGAAACGTACGCAGACATTACACCGGTACGTCTCGATACAAATGGCGTGAGCGCGTTCATCAGCATCATGCGCGGTTGCGACAACATGTGTTCGTTCTGCGTGGTTCCGTTTACACGCGGACGTGAACGTTCGCGCGACCCGGAAAGCATTGTGAAAGAAGCGCACGAACTTTTTGCAGACGGATATCGCGAAGTGACGCTGCTTGGTCAGAATGTGGATTCATACATCTGGGCCGGTGGCGGATTGAAAAAAGAAATTCTGACTGAAGAACAGCGCGCGAATGCAACCACGTTTGCACAGCTGCTGGAAAAAGTTGCGCTTGTGAATCCTGACCTGCGCATCCGTTACAGCACGTCGAACCCGAAAGACATGACGGACGATGTGTTGCACGTGATGGCGAAGTATGAAAACATCTGCAAGTACGTTCACCTTCCGGTGCAAAGCGGAAGCACGCGTTTGCTGGAAGCGATGAACCGCGGTTATACGCGTGAAGATTACGTGGACCGCATCAACGCGATCAAACGGATTCTTCCGGACTGCGGAATTTCTTCGGATATCATCACCGGATTCTGCACGGAGACTGAAGAAGATCATAAGGAAACATTGTCGCTCATGGAATGGGTGGGCTATGATTTCTCCTACATGTTTGCGTATTCTGAACGTCCGAAAACATTGGCGGAGCGCCAGTTTAAAGATGATGTTCCGGAAGAAGTGAAGAAGGCGCGCCTGGCCGAAGTGATTGTGTTACAACAAAAACTTTCGCAGGCAAAAACGCGGGCCAGCGTTGGCAAAGTTCACCGTGTGCTGATTGAACATGAGTCGAAAAAATCGAGTGCTATGTGGATGGGAAGAAATTCGCAGAATAATGTGGTGGTGTTTCCGAAAGGGAATTTTAAGAAGGGGGAATATGTGAATGTGTTAGCTGAGAGTTGCACGGTTGCGACGTTGATCGGGAAAGCAGTTTAAAACTATGCGAAACATCACGTACATCTCTACTTTATTTGCAACAACAATTTGCATGTCAGGATGTGCGCCGTCCTCGATTACGGATGAATTCCAGGCGTCAGAAGAAAAAAACGGACATGAAATATATTCCGAAACAGTGCCGGAATGTCCAGTATCGATTACGAATCATCGAGGAGCCAGAAATACTGATTCGACTGTAAGTATTTCTTACACCGTTCATAATGTGACGGATGTGAGAATAATGAAAATGACTATCAGAACTTACTTCACTCATGAACCATTGATGGAGAATGTATGGGAAGTGGCACAAGAGGCGTCGTACAGCGATACAATCATTGACCGCATGTACCTGACGAACATACATGACTTGAGTGTGCATTATAAGCCAACAGGGATTAAAAAAGATTGTGGCAGCTATTTCTTTTTTGAAGTGAGGGATGTAACGTTTTATGCAGACAGTCTCGTGACAGGTTCGGGTTGGTTTCAATATGACAGCACAGTAACTTTAGGAGGACAATGACAATTCAAGATTTAAAACAACATTTCGAGATTAGAACTATACTATTTTTCAAAGGTGACGACTCCCCTGTATGAGTAAAACCATAGAAATATTTGCAGGTCCAAACGGAAGCGGAAAAACAACTTTCGCTAAATCCTTGTTGGAAAACCGCAAGAACTTCATGTCATTCAATTCTGATGTCATAGCGAGCGGATTGACAAAAGGCGCGCACGACTCTATTCAATTTGAAGCTGGAAGGTTTATGTTGCACAATGTTGAAAAGGCAATTTCCACCCAAAAGTCGTTTGCATTTGAAACAACATTTTCCGGCAAACTTTGGAGCAATCATTTGATAAAGGCCAAAGAAGAGGGGTATCATATCATTATTTATTTTCTGTTTGTGGACAGTATAGAATTATCGCTGAAGCGAATTCAAAAGCGTGTTAAGGCTGGCGGTCACAACGTAGATAAAAAGATCGTTAAGCGCAGATATAAACGTACTTTCCGTAATATGGTAGACTTGTATTCAAAGCTGGCGGACGAGTGGTTTGTGATTAATAACAGCGGTCAAAAACCGAAAGTCGTCGCTTTCAATGCGGCAGACAACTTGACAATCAATGACAAAAAAATCTTTAATAAATATTTTCTATGAAGCGATCCAGGACATCTATGTTAAAAGAAGTTGAGGCTGCAATTTTACTTATGCCTGCAATTTCAAAAAAGCTGGAAGCCACTTATGCCAGTGAAATGCGGTTCTCCAGAAAGATATTTGGTTCAACGTTGAAAGAAATTTTGAAATACCGATTGGCTAAATGACTATCCAGGAATTAAAACTTCGCTTTGGCATTATCGGTACGACTCCGCAACTGGACCGTGCGATCGATATTGCCGTGCAGGTAGCGCCAACCGATCTGGCTGTACTGATCACCGGGGAAAGCGGAACAGGAAAAGAAGTTTTTCCGCAGATCATTCACCAGACTTCGGTGAAAAAACACGGACCGTACATTGCCGTAAACTGCGGAGCGATCCCGGAAGGAACGATCGATTCGGAATTGTTCGGGCATGAGAAGGGATCGTTCACGGGTGCTACCGAAGCGCGTAAAGGATATTTTGAAGTTGCAGACGGCGGAACAATTTTCCTGGATGAAGTTGCGGAAATGCCATTGGCTACACAGGCGCGTTTGCTGCGCGTGCTGGAGACGGGTGAATTCATCCGCGTAGGTTCTTCCAAAGTGCAAAAGACGAGTGTGCGCGTGGTTGCAGCCACCAACGTGAACATTGTGGATGCGATCAACCGCGGGAAGTTCCGCGAGGATCTGTATTACCGGTTGAACACAGTTCCGATCTTACTTCCGCCTTTGCGTGAGCGCCGCCAGGATATTCATTTGCTGTTCCGGAAATTCGCAGCTGATTTTGCGGCGAAGTACAGAATGCCGGTTGTTAAACTTCTCCCGGACGCAGAGAAATTGCTGACGAATTACTACTGGCACGGAAATATCCGCCAGCTGAAAAATGTAACCGAACAGGTTTCCATCATTGAGAAAGCACGAGAGATCGATGCGGAAATCCTGAAAAAATATTTGCCGGATCATCAGACTTCGATGTCCAGTGTTCCGATGCTCGCGCGTAATGCGCAAACGGGGAACGAAACACAGGAACGCGATTTTCTTTTCCAGTTGCTTCAGCAAATGCGTGGCGAACTCAACGACCTGAAAGCGCTCACGATGCAACTGATCCAGAACGGCGGCCGTCTTACACCCGAGCTGATGCAGCAAAGCGGCCCGATGATCCAGAAACATTTTGCAGAGTACCAGGCGCGCACCAACCCGATCAATGCGCAACCGGTGGGTAACGATGACACGGTTGTGATCCATGAACCTTCGTGGCAATCGACCAACGATGAAATAATTTCCCCGGAAGAAATTGTAGAAGATTCGCTGAGCCTGCAGGATAAAGAAATTGAACTGATCACGAAAGCACTGGACAAACATCGCGGAAAACGCAAGAACGCGGCGAAGGAACTGGGCATTTCTGAGCGTACATTGTACCGCAAAATTAACGAGTACAACATCAAAGGATGAGAGCGTTAAAACTGATTGCATTCTTACTTCCGCTCCTGCTGATTTTACAATCGAGCCGGTGCAAGGTCGCGTACAATCAAAGCGGGAAAGGTGGTCGCGACCTCAAGGAAGATACCGTGACTATTTCCGTGATGCAGTTTGTGAATTCGGCACCGCTTGCAAAACCTACATTGGCACAAACAATGACCGAATCGCTGAAAGATTTTATCCAGCGCCAAACGCGTTTTACGATGGTTCCTGAAGACGGCGACCTGAATTACGAAGGTGAAATTGTCGGGTACAACGTATCTCCTGTGGCTATCTCTGCAGGCACAACCGACCAGGCATCGCTGAACCGTTTAACGATCACGGTGAAGATGAAATACGAAGACAAAATTGAGGACAAGTACAGTTTTGAGTCCAACTTCAGCCGGTTTGCAGATTTCCCGAGTTCGCAGGATATTTCCGCCGTGGAAGACCAGCTCATCAAGGAAATTTCAGACCAGATTACGCAGGACATCATCAACAAATCAATTTACGCCTGGTAATGAACGCGCAGCAATTTCTCCAATGGATGAGGAATCCGGGTCAGACGGCCCGCGAGGAAGGTGCGCAATTGGATGCGTTGCTTGATTCGTTTCCGTATTTCCAGTCGGGACATTTGCTGTACATCAAAAACCTGCACAACCAGGGAAGTTTCCTGTACAACAACCAGCTGAAAACTGCAGCGGCTTACGCGGTGAACCGGAAAGTGCTTTACGAACTGATCACGCGGAAAGAAGTTGCCGAACCAAAACCTGTTGTCCAGGAAATTGAAGAAAAAGTTGTTGCACCTGAAGTGAAACCGGAAGAAGTTTCCGTTCCGCCGAAGTTTCCTGTGAAGCGTTTTGTCAATAACCCGGATGAATGGGAAGCGGGGATGTTGAGGCAATTGCAATTGCTGCATCATTGGAAGAAGACGATACCCCTCGACTCCGCTCGGGATGACGAAAAAGAGACGAGAGAGGATAGACGAGAGTCGGTAGAAACGAAAACCGACTACGTTCAAGAGGAGAAAGAAGAACCAGGCGCAAAGGAAGAGATCAACACATTGCTGTATGTGCTCGTTGAGCCGGGGCAATCGGAAGATATTGGTGAAGATGCGAGTGAAGAACTGATCACAACTTCGCTTTCTGAAGAGAGCAGCGAAGACGCGAAGTGGGAAATTATTTCTCCGGGTGAAACGAAAGAAGAACCGGAAATAAAATTGCCGGTTGTTCCTGTGGATACAGTTCAGCAGGATATTCTCATAGAAGCCATTCACTCCACTTTCGAACTGGAAGTAGACGACAAAATTCCTTCGCCGGAGGAAATGAAACCGTTCAGGCTGGAACCAATTCAGGAACCTGAATCTGCAACGGAGCCTGTTACGGGCACAGAAAGTGTGGTTGTGGAAGGCCTGGAACTCTCGTTTTCGCAGTGGTTGAAGGAGGTGAACAAAACTGTTTCCAAAGAATTGCCAAAAACAGCGCTTACTGGTGATGTACTGATTGAGCAGTTTATTCAGGATGAACCGCGTATTAAGGTCAAAAAGAGCGGTTTCTTCAACCCGGTGAACATGGCGAAGAAAAGCGTCCAGGAGTCGGATGAGTTCGTAACCGAAACATTAGCAAGGATTTACGCCAAACAAGGCAATCACCACAAGGCGATCCGCGCCTACCAGAAGCTAAGTTTGAAATTTCCGGAAAAAACCGCTTACTTTGCAGCCCTTATTGAAGAACTGAAAAGAACACCGAATAAACCAACACAGAAATGATTACTGCGATTTCAATTTTGATTTTTCTTGCCTGCTGCCTGCTGGTTCTGGCTGTATTGATTCAGAATCCAAAAGGTGGTGGACTTGCCTCCGGCTTTCAATCCGGTTCACAGGTGATGGGCGTTCGCCGCACTGCAGATTTCCTGGAGAAAGCAACCTGGTCACTGGCCGTACTTATTCTTGTGTTGAGCATTTTGTCGACCAGCATGAGCGGAAGTGCAAACGTAGAAAGTGCTGAAGGAGAATCTTCCGCGACTAAAGAAAAAGCAACAGATTACGATGCCGGAAAACCAGCACCGGGTGGAGCTCTTCCGTTACCAAGCACTCCGACACCGCCTACCAAATAATTCTGATCATATTCTACGGGAATGTCAGGATGTCACCACGTTCCTGACATTTTTGTTTCAGGGAAACTGAAAAATTCAAGTGGAACTGCAAAAATGTCTTTCCGGACAGGTTGGCAAAAAAATTGAAGGACGAAGGAACATTTCGCACAACTAACACAATTGTTAAACAGTTAAATCATCCGAACAAATGAGTAAAGTAAACATCACCCCTCTCGCCGATCGCGTTGTGGTTGAAGCTGCGCCTGCAGAAGAAAAAACCGCTGGAGGAATTATCATCCCCGATACTGCAAAAGAAAAACCACAGCGTGGAAAAGTAGTTGCTGTTGGCGGCGGCAAAAAAGACGAGCCTCTCACTGTTAAAGTAGGAGACAGCGTTCTGTACGGAAAATATGCCGGGACAGAAATCCAGGTTGAAGGAAAAGATTATCTCATCATGAGAGAGTCTGACATTTTCGCGGTTATTTAATTTCACTTTTAAATTTTCACACACAATGGCTAAAAATATCAGTTTCAACATCGAAGCTCGCGACGCCCTGAAGCGTGGCGTTGATGCGCTGGCGAACGCAGTAAAAGTTACACTCGGTCCAAAAGGACGCAATGTTGTAATCGACAAAAAATTCGGAGCACCACAGATCACGAAAGACGGTGTTACCGTTGCCAAGGAAATTGAGCTGAAAGATCCGATCGAAAATATGGGTGCGCAGATGCTGAAAGAAGTTGCTTCGAAAACTGCTGATGATGCAGGTGACGGAACAACCACAGCGACTGTACTCGCACAGGCGATCGTAACAGCAGGTTTGAAAAACGTTGCGGCAGGAGCCAATCCAATGGACCTGAAGCGCGGCATTGACAAAGCAGTTGCAACCGTAGTGGAAAATCTCAAAAAGATCTCCAAGAAAGTTGGCGACGACAACGAGAAGATCGAACAGGTTGCAACAATTTCTGCGAACAACGATCATGCTATCGGAAAACTGATTGCAGAAGCAATGGCGAAAGTGAAAAAAGAAGGTGTTATCACTGTTGAAGAAGCAAAAGGAACAGAGACTACTGTTGAAGTAGTTGAAGGGATGCAGTTCGACCGCGGTTACATTTCTGCTTACTTCGTAACAGACGTTGACAAAATGGAAGCGGTGCTTGAAAACCCGCTGGTACTGATCTACGATAAGAAGATCAGCAACATGAAAGAGCTGCTGCCTATTCTTGAGAAAGCCGTTCAGACCGGGAAACCGATCCTGATCATTGCCGAAGACGTAGACAGCGAAGCATTGTCGACACTTGTTGTGAACAAGATCCGTGGCTCACTCCGCATTGCTGCAGTGAAAGCTCCTGGATTCGGTGATCGCCGCAAAGCGATGCTGGAAGATATCGCAGTACTTACAGGCGGTCAACTGATCAGCGAAGAGCGCGGTTACAAACTGGAGAATGCTGATCTCACTTTCCTCGGAACAGCTGATAAGATCACCATTGACAAAGACAATACAACGATCGTTGGCGGTGCTGGCAAGAAAGAAGATATTACTGCACGCGTGAACCAGATCAAAGCGCAGATGGAAGCAACCACGTCGGATTACGACAAGGAAAAACTCCAGGAGCGTTTGGCTAAGCTTGCCGGTGGTGTAGCTGTACTTTACGTAGGTGCTGCAACTGAAACCGAAATGAAAGAGAAGAAAGACCGCGTTGACGATGCGTTGCATGCAACACGCGCTGCGGTTGAAGAAGGAATTGTACCGGGAGGTGGAGTTGCCTACATCCGTGCACAGGAAGCGCTTGACAAGATGAAAGGCGAGAACGATGACGAGACAACCGGAATCCAGATTGTACGCCGTGCGATTGAAGAGCCGCTTCGCCAGATCTGCGTGAACGCAGGTGTTGAAGGATCGATTGTAGTACAGAAAGTACGCGAAGGAAAAGCAGATTTTGGTTACAATGCACGTACAGAAGCATACGAGAAATTGTACGATGCAGGTGTAATTGATCCAACCAAAGTAACACGCGTAGCTCTTGAAAACGCAGCGTCCATTGCAGGAATGCTGTTGACCACAGAGTGTGTTCTTTCGGAAATCAAAGAAGAAAAATCAGCGATGCCGAATATGGGCGGAGGAATGGATGGGATGATGTAATCGCTGAATAAGCAATTCGAAGGCCCGGGCTGAGTGATCAGTGCCGGGCTTCTTTTTGTCCCTCGACTTCGCTCGGGATGACAAAAACGACTACGCTCGGGATGACAAAACGGCTCCGTCAGGGAAGACAAACAGTCTCGGCTGGGGAGACGAACGGATTTGGCGGATGCCGCTGATGACAGTCCTCTGTGCGCTATACTTTTCCTGGCACCTATGTTTTCTATGTTCCCTATGTGGTTTCCTTTTAATTAACCACATAGTGACATTAGAAAACATAGCCATTGAGTTTTACGTGAGTCCACATAAGGATTGCTGCGCAATCGGGTGACGGTCCTCTGTGCGCTATACTTTTCCTGGCACCTATGTTTTCTATGTCCCTATGTGGTTTCCTTTTAATTAACCACATAGTGACATTAGAAAACATAGCCATTGAGTTTTACGTGAGTCCACAGAAGGATTGCTGCGCAATCGGGTGACGGTCCTCTGTGCGCTATCCTTTTTCTGGCACCTACGTTTCTATGTTCTATATGTGGTTTCCTTTTAATTAACCACATAGTGACATTAGAAAACATAGCCATTGAGTTTTACGTGAGTCCACATAAGGATTGCTGCGCAATCGGGTGACAGTCCTGTGTGCGCTATCCTTTTCCTGGCACCTATGTTTCTATGTTCTATGTGGCTTCCTTTTAATTAACCACATAGTGACATTAGAAAACATAGCCATTGAGTTTTACATGAGTCCACAGAAGGATTGCTGCGCAATCGGGTTGCTTGAAAAGCAAAGAGCGCAAAGGTTTCGTAAAGATCCGATGATTCAGAAACCAAGGCAACATCTTTGCGTTTTCCTTTGCGACCTTAGCGGCTTTGCGTCCATTTAGAATATAGTTAGCCGGATTTCGTGTTATCTTTGAGTCCGCTGCCATGAGTAAACTCAGGAAAATTGGAATTGGAGGATTAGTCGTTGTAATCATTGCGACAATCGCGTTCAAGATAGCGGGAATTTATCCCGGCATCGTAGCAGTCCATGCTTTGCCATTCTGCCTCATGCTGATGATTGATTTTTCCCGTAAACGCGACAAGAATAATGATCAGAATCCTTAGCCTTTTCGCCCTGCTTTTCCTGTTGCCGGATGTTTCATTTTCGCAACAGGATTCTGTGACCCGCGACTTCTTTCCGTATTGCGGTTACCGTCCGGGACAACCCGCGAAAGGGAAACTGTACTTCGCGTTTGGCTACAATAAAAATTACTTCTCAGAGTCGGACATTCACGTATTTGATGAGTCGGGTGATTACAATTTCACCTTGTACGACATGAAAGCGCATGACCGGCCACACTTCAATGAACTGCTTAGTGTAGCCATTTCAATTCCGCAGTACGGGTACCGTTTGGGTTATTGGATGCCCAATGGAAAATGGGGCGTGGAGATCAAATTTGATCACGCGAAATACGTTCTCAATCCCCACCAGACCGTAAGGCTCCGGGGTACTATCAACGAGAAATTTTATGATACGGATACGCTCGTCGACGAGAATTTTTTGCTGATGGAACATACCGATGGAGCAAATTTTCTGATGCTGAACGGCATGTACCGACGCGATTTTTATGTGAGCAGACATACCCGCCTGGCTGGTGTAGTGAAATTCGGTGCGGGCATTGTTGTGCCCCGTTCTGATGTGACTTTGTTCGGCCAGCGCTGGAACCACTGCTTCCATGTAGCGGGACAAATTGCCGGAGCTGAAGTGGCTCTTCGTGCAGAATTTTTCGGGTTTTTCTTTATCGAACCCAGCGTGAAAGTGGCCTATGCCAATTTCAACCGGGTCCTTGCCGTGGACGATGTTCTGATCAGTCACCGGTTCTGGGACGGGATGATCCTCGTTGATGCCGGCTTCCAGTTTCCGCTTGGACGAAGGCGTTGATACGGTGGGCGGAATAATAAAAAACGTGTTTTTATCGTTTGAAAATAAAACTCTACATTTAAGAAACTTCACGGCATGAAAATTCTGGCCATAGACAAGATTCTCCCGACAGCAACTGAAGAAAATATCAGGGGCGTAGTAATTAAAGACGCATTACACACGTGGGTGCTGTATACCAAAGACGTTATTCGTGAGATTTATTTCCGGAAAGACCGTCCGGGTGTGGTCCTGATCATGGAATGTCCTTCCGTAGAAGATGCCAAGACCCTGTTAAAGACCTTTCCCATGGTCAAAGCCGGAGTTGTGGATTTTGATGTCATTCCGCTGGGCCATTTTGTACCGTTTGGAACGCTTCTCGACCAGTCTTTACTGACCACATTGGCCGATTAGGATGAGTACGTAAGAATATTGTTAAGCGGATTTGATTTCACACAAATCCGCTTTATTTTTACGTGTAATCCTAACTTTCACCAAAACCATTTGATATGAAAAAAATCTACTCGCTTGTAGTATGTCTTCTTAGCATGTCTGCGATTGGCGTTGCACAATGCTCGATCACATCGGGACCTGTTATTACCCCAAACGGATTAACGATTAACGTAACCATGACCGGAACAGGTGCAACGGTACCTCAGTATGTTTGGGATTGGGGCGATCAAACAGCACCTGGTTTCAACCAGAATGATTCGCACACGTATGCTTCCGGAGGAACGTACACTGTCTGCGGTTATTACGTTGACTTTACCGACACATCTTGCCAGGATATGCAATGCCAGAGCGTAACAGTTTCTGCGGTTGGTATCCAGGAAGCAAACGGTGGTGTAAGTACAATTTCTTCTTCGCCAAATCCGTTCGGCGCTTCTACTACGTTTACAGTTGATCTTGCTTCCAATGCTGATGTTGAAATTTCTGTTTACGACATCACCGGAAAAAAAGTTGAAACTGTAAAAGACGGAGAAATGTCTGCAGGTAAACACAACATCGTTTGGACACCGGAAAATCTTGCTGAAGGCGTTTACTTCGTGCAAATGGTTATCGACGGACAGGTTCAGACGCGCAAGATCGTTCACACAGGCAACGAATAATATTCAATTTTAATTTCAGTTCAATCAATTTCATTATTTAAAAACCAACCATGAAAAAAATCTACGCATTAGTAATTTTCCTGTTTGCAGCAGCTGGTTTATCTGCACAATGCTCGGTTACGTTTACGTATACCACCAATGGTCTTACCATCAATGCAACAGCTACAGGTGTAGGAACAGCTGCATTTCCGGCTTACGGATGGGATTGGGGCGATGCACAAACTACATTGAACCAGCAAACTGCAAGCCACACATACGCTGTGGCAGGAACGTATACCGTATGCGCAGTGTTCATTGATGTTCTCGATACAGCAAGCTGCAATGCTACAAGCTGCCAGCCTGTAACTGTAACTACAGTTGGTGTACAGGAAGCAAACGGTGGTGTGAATTCAATTTCTTCTTCACCCAATCCTTTCGGCGCTTCTACTACATTCAACGTAAATCTTGCGAACAACGCAGACGTTGAAATTTCCGTATTCGATATCACCGGGAAGAAAGTGGAAACTGTAAAAGACGGAGAAATGTCTGCAGGTCAGCACGAAATTGTATGGACACCAGAGAATCTTGCTGAAGGAGTTTACTTCGTTCAGATGGTTATCGACGGAGAAGTTCAGACGCGTAAAATTGTGCACACAGGCAACGAGTAATCGTTACTGAAATAAGAATAAGAGAGGGAGCGCACTGCTCCCTTTTTTTGTGTCTTGCTCATTGATTATTAAACATTTGGCATTGCGCGTTCATGTTCAATACCAAACTAACAAGGTTCAATGATCAATACCCGGAAAACAAAGCGTCCGGCCACACACTGACCGGACGCACACACAAACACAATTTACAACACACTTAACCCTTGCCAAGCAAGTCCTTCACTATAGCGGAGATCATCTTGCCATCAGCTTTCCCGGCGAACTTTTTTGTTGCGGTTCCCATTACTTTGCCCATGTCTGCTGCAGAAGTTGCACCTGTTTCAGCAATGACCTGCTGCAACGCGGTTCTCAATTCTGCCTCATCCATTTGTTTCGGGAGGTACGCTTCAATTATATTCGCCTGGAACAATTCCACATCGGCCAGATCTTTTCTATTCTGAGTAGTATATATTTCTGCCGACTCTTTTCTCTTCTTTACTTCCTTCTGCAACGCCTTCATCACGCCTTCTTCTGTTACACCTTCCGGAGATGTTTTCAGCAGCAGGATCACAGACTTCACCGCACGTACCGCCTCGAGCTTTGCTGAGTCTTTCGCCAGCATCGCAGCTTTCATATCCGCCTGAACTTTTTCTTCAATTCCCATTCCGGTATTCGATTAATCTACGTTATCGTGAAGGAATGAATTGTTCGGACGAATCTCCACTTTCTTCTCGTCGGTCTCGGTCAATGTGAAACGTGAAACCTGCGATTCAGAAGAATGAGGAACGTTATCGAGGGCGATGTTCCTGCGCTTGTAAGCCGGTTCATTTTCCATTTCGTTCAGTACCTGCGGGCTTTTCAGCTTGAGGCTGATGTCGCGCAGTTTCTGAATACGCTCGTTAGCGCGGCGCTGAATTTCTTCCTGTTCTACTTTCTTCGCTGCTTCGATCGGGTCAACTTCAACTGCCTTTACTTCTTCTTTAACGATCAGTACAGGCTCAGAACTTTCTTCTTTTACCGGCTCTTCCACTGATGCAGTGAACTCAGCAAAATTTGAATCGTTCGAATCTGAAACTTCGTTTACAGGCTCAATGATTTCGGGTGAAGTATTGACAACTTCAAATTCAATATTGACCGGTGCACTCCACTCTTCTTTGGTCTCCGTGATCGTTTCAGTAACGGTCTTTGAAACCAGGAAAGGTTCGAGCGGGTTTACTTCAGATTCTGAAATCGGTTCTGTGATTTCCGCTTTAGGTGCTTCGAATGTTTTCTGCTCGTCGAGGTGTCGAACAACTTTCTCCGACTGCACTTTCGATGCGTACTCGTAATTTACAGGGCTCGTTTGCTGGAAGCCGGTAGCGATGATGGTTACGCTTACTGATTCTCCGAGTGAAGGATCAACGCCGTAGCCTTTGATAATTTCCGCTGTTTGTCCGGCCGCTTCCTGGATGAAATCAGTGATCTCTCCAAGTTCGTCCATGGTGATCTCGTCGGAACCGGAAATGATATTCAGCAACACATACCGTGCGCCGATGATGTTGTTATCGTTCAGGAGCGGAGAGTTGAGTGACATTTCCACTGCACGCACCGCACGGTTTTCACCGGATGCTACTGCAGAACCCATGATCGCTACGCCGCTGTTGCGCATTACTGTGCAGATGTCGGCAAAGTCAACGTTGATCTGCTGCGTGATGCTGATGATCTCTGCAATGCTCTTCGCTGCAGTAGTCAATACATCATCGGCATGTGCAAATGCATCACTCAGTTTAAGATTGCCGTACATCTCGCGCAATTTATCGTTGCGGATGACGAGAAGCGTATCTACGTTTTGCTTAAGCTGTTCGATACCTTCTTCGGCGTACTGGCGGCGTTTCTTTCCTTCGTGTGTGAATGGAACAGTAACGATACCTACGGTGAGAATTCCAAGTTCACGCGCAACACCGGCAATTACCGGTGCAGCTCCTGTACCTGTTCCACCACCCATTCCGGCAGTGATAAACACCATCTTGGTATTGTTGGACAATACTGCACGGAGGTCTTCAATGTTTTCAATGGCAGCATTTCGTCCCACTTCAGGAAGTGAACCTGCGCCGCGACCTTCTGTCAACGTTGTTCCCAATACAATTTTATGTGGGACAGGACTCAGGTCCAACGCCTGCTTGTCTGTATTGCATACAAGGAAATCAACACCCTTGATGCCAAACTTGTACATGTGGTTGACAGCGTTGCTTCCGCCGCCGCCTACACCAATCACTTTGATGATTGATGAGTATTCCGGAAGTTCGAATTTCATTGCTTGTTCGGATTTGAGGTTGTTATGTGTGTGTGTATCTGTATTCATTGTAGTCATTCCCGAACCCGATTCCCCGTTGAATAACGGAAGCTCACCAGGCAGGGAACTTTGAAAATCTTCTTCACTTACTGCTTCAGCAATTGATTCTACCGGCTCTTCCGTATACATCCAGGCGTGTTCAACACTAACGAAAACAGGAGCGATTTCAACTTCCTTGTTTTCGATTTCTCCGGCTAATGTGATCGGAACAAATTCTTCTGCGCTAAGCGACTGTTCGTTTTCGGTATTCTCAATTTCTGTATTCATTTCTGCTACGGCCAATTCTATTTCCCCGGCTACCGGTAATTCAATCTCTACCGTTGCCGTTTCTTCCATTTCAAAATCATCTGCGCCTTCATCGAGAACCGGTTTGAATGTTGCAACAATTTCTTCTTCGCTGTTCATTTCTACCGACGCAAAAGATTCTGTCTCGTCTATGATCGCTTCGCCAATTACTTCCGTAACCGGATTTTCGACTATTGTATTTTCAATGACTTCTGCTTCATCGCTCATTTTCACCGCTGCAAAAGATTCTGTCTCATCGGTGAACGTATCAATGATTTCTGCAACCGGGGCATCCACCATTTCAACTGACCCGTGTTCGCTTGAATCCATTTCCCATGCAGTGATATTATTCTTCTCTGCTTCCTCGCGAGCGATCATCTCTGCCCACTCCCGATCAAAATCAGAATCCCCTGTTTGTTCGATGCTGGCAACCGGTGTTTCCACCACAGTTTCATTGAACGTTTCAGTTACTTCACTGGTTATTTCCACTTCGCTTACGGGAACCGATTCAAGAATGTTTTCCACCTCATTAACCGGCGCCTGGCTTTCGTTCTGCTTGAGAATTGCTTTAAAATCCCAGCGCACAGGAACTCCATCTGCCGGTTTCACCGAAGCATTGAACGTGTTGTCTGTGCTATTCACGTTAGAAGAAGTTGTGTTCTCCATGTCGTTTTTTTGTGCTGATGATTGTCCGTTCCCCTCTTCTCCCTGGTGCTCGTCAAAAATGCTGTAGAAGTCCATAGAGTCTCAATTGGATAAAAAACCGTTGAAAATTACTTTAAGTCGTTACAAGCATAACTTAACTCAGGCACAACTTGTTAACTGGCTTTTGTTCATTTCTGTTAGTTACCCGGGTCTTCTTCAAACCATTGTTTTCCCTTGCTGAATATCTGGTCGAACCATCCGCCGCGTTTCTTTTTGTCGGAATGGCCGGTAACTACGTTCGATTTTTCTTCCGCGTTTTTTAACTTCTGTTGTGAGTGCAATCCGCGCATCACCAATCCAACGCCGGTAGCAAACATAGGGCTCGTCACCTCTTCCGAACTCGACGCGAGATGCTCGTTGGGATAACCCACGCGTGTATCCATGCCGGTAACGTATTCCATGAGCTGTGTGATGTGCTTCAGTTGCGCACCACCACCGGTTACAACAACCCCGGCAATCAGTTTTTTCTCAAACCCGGAATTCTTGATTTCATAATACACATGTTCCACGATCTCTTCCATGCGTGCCTGG
>Ga0193752_1000208_pt1 | contig 69551 bp, 71 predicted proteins | sample H1c1metaG_FD_144924 | JGI IMG/M metagenome (GOLD analysis project Ga0193752, IMG submission 144924) | Soil microbial communities from a riparian zone of the East river system, Colorado, United States - H1c1 | ecosystem: Environmental > Terrestrial > Soil > Riparian zone | place: USA: East River... | reverse complement strand
GTCAACATGGATGAATACAAAGAAAAACAACGGAAACAACAAATAGCTACCTTAGAAAAAAAACTCGCTAAATTAACAAACCAAGCAGCATGATTGAGCTCGGTGAAAGAAGTTATATAAAAGTGGTGAGTTAAGTTATGAGTTCTTTTTTGTACTCATCTAATAATTCAAGCACTTCACTTACCACTCACCACTCACAACTCACAACTCACAACTGAATTCAAAGCCAATATGCTATTAGTTGAGTTATTATCCCACTAGCGAGCCCCAAGTATATTTCCGGGCGCGAATGATCGGAAACAAGAAATCTGGCAGTACAAACCAGGCCGGCGATGAAAATTGCTACGGCGAGATATAGGCCGCTTGGGTCCTGGGTATTGAAACTTAATAGTAATGCAAAACACATAAGTCCTCCCATAGCCGTACTATGCATACTTATCTTCGAGTTGATGTTAAGCATCCAGGTTGCGCAAACAGCAAGAAAGGTTCCTAACAAAAACACTTTGAATATCTCGGGGTTTTCCGTTTGATTTTTTGAAACATACCAGACCCAGAAATAAAAAACCATGGCAACTGCATAAGGGATGATTCTTTCTCTCTGAGTTTGCAGGTACATCGATTTGATAAGTTTCAGTCGGTACATCAGGAACACCGCAAAACCAGGTAGGAAGGTGGTATTAAAAAAAACAGAAACGAGCTTGAAGGTCTTTTGTCTCGGGTCAAGACCCGCAAAAGCATAGGGTTCGATATAAAGTAAAAACGCGGTTACATAAACCGGAATAAACAATGGATGAAAAATATAAGAAATGAGGTGTCCAAAAAAACGCAGGGGCAGTGGCTGCGGACCCCCAATAGGCCCACGGCGGGGCAATTCGGCGGCAAGAGTTCCATTAGTAGCTGGAGAATTTTCCATTATCATTTATTTTCGGCACGGCCACTATTATAGTTTCGTTGAACTGTTATCATTCTTTTTTCAAATCTCTATTACTCTCAACCAAGCTGCTATAGTTCTTTTCTCAGACGGGCCACCGGTATGTTTAATTGCTCGCGGTATTTCGCGACCGTTCTGCGTGCAATATTATATCCTTTTTCCTGCAGCAACTCAGTAAGTTTTTCATCACTTAAAGGCTTCTTTTTGCTTTCGCCCTCAATCATATCGCTCAGTATCTTTTTTACTTCCCTTGTTGATACTTCTTCGCCGCTGTCAGTACTCAGTGATTCGCTGAAGAAAAATTTAAGGCGGTAAGTACCAAATTCCGTTTGAACAAATTTGCTGTTGGCCACACGACTCACGGTAGAGATATCGAGCATGGTTCGTTCTGCAATATCTTTCAGGATCATTGGTCTCAATGAAGTTTCATCCCCGGTCAGAAAAAAATCGTGCTGGTAATCCATTATGGTTTCCATCACACTGCTCAGCGTATGTTGTCTTTGTTTGATTGCATCAATAAACCATTTTGCTGCATCAATTTTTTGCTTGATGAAGATTACGGCTTCTTTCTGCCTCTTATCTTTTTTACTTCCCCGGTCATATTCCCTTAACATATCCCGATAACCCTCACTTATCCGGAGATCAGGTGCATTTTTGGAATTGAGCGTCAACTCAAGCTTTCCGCTGTTGTTGTAGATAAAAAAATCGGGAACGACATAAGATTCAGCTTTATTAATGCTGTCGTGATTGCCGCCTGGTTTCGGCGTTAATCTTATGATCTGAGTGATAACGTCTTTCAAATCATCATCAGTAAGGCCAAGGCCGCGCTGAATCTTATCATAGTGTTTCTTGGTAAACTCATCGAAATAGAGTGTGAGAACTTCGATAGCTTTTTCGACTTCCTTGTTTTGCCTTTTCTGACGGTTGAGTTGAAGCAACAGGCATTCCTGTAGGTTTCTTGCAGCAACTCCTGGTGGATCAAACTGCTGGATTAGCTGGATGATCGCTTCTACTTCGGCTTCATTGCTTTCAATGTTTTGTCTGAAAGCAAGATCATCAACTATAGCGGCGGTATCACGACGCAGGTAACCGTCATCATCAATACTGCCCACAATCTGCTCTGCAATTTTTGTTTCCTTCTCTCCGAGCTTAAGCATGCCAAGCTGTTCGAGCATATGCTCAATAAAGCTTGTTTCTACTTTATAAGGAACAACCTTGTTTTCGTCAAGTTCAGGATAATTATCATCCTTCATCTTGTAATCGGCAATCTCACCATCCTCATCTCCGACATATTCACTTAAATCAAGGTTACCATACTCTTCTTCACTGCCGTCACGCTCAAAATCCTCATCATCCGAACTATCAAACTCATCTTTTGGATCGTCGAATTGATCGTCATGATCACTATCTGTAACCTCAAGTGCCGGATTTTCCTCCAGTTCTTCCTTAATCCTTTCTTCCAGATTTGCAGTAGGTACCTGCAACAGCTTCATTAACTGAATCTGTTGAGGGGAGAGCTTCTGTAATAATTTCTGCTGTAAGCTTTGTCCTAATGCCATCTCGTCCAGGGAGTTAGCCCCTTATCTATTTAGGTTAAATAATAAAAATCCGCGCCTGCCACAAAAATCAAGCCGTAAATTTACGTACATTTACCGTAAGGTGTATAAAGGATATCGTAAAAATATTGTTGTTTTAATATTAACGCTGGTTTGCGGGGTTTTGTATGGCCAGCAGCCTGCATTTCAGCGGATCCCCAGGCAAACAGACACAATAAAAAATAAACCTTCCAGGTTGACATTTTTTACCATTGCGTCGAATGGAACTCAGTTTTCCGCAGCCGGCTCAATACCCCGGTTCAGTATCGGAGGAACGCAGGCAACGCCTATCATCGCCGGACTTCAAAAAGATCTCTATGTCAAAGGATTCGGATTCTTCTGCAAAAAGGAAATGCAGATAGAAAAATCTGTAAAACTTCCATTGAGATTCAGGCTGGGTTCACTTGAACAGTGTAATATACTTGAACAGAAATATTAGCTATGTTAATTTTGGTCTAAAAAATATTGATCTAAAAAAGCCGGTTCGTGAAAACCGGCTTTTTTTATACAACTGATTGTTCTGGTTGAATTTCTTTACAACACCAAACTTAAGCTCCGTACAACTGAACCTAGCCTAACCGCGTCGTGAATCCGCTGTTTATTTGTGCCATGCCCCAACAATGCTTTTTCATGAGATGTAACGCATAGCTCGCATCCATTGATGGCGCTCACCACAAGGCTGGTTAATTCAAAAAACTCTTTCCCAAGTACCGGGTTAGACATTATGTTCATCCTGATTCCAGCCTGTGCATTAGTATAGTACTCGTCTTTCATGAAATGTTTAAACCTGTAGTAAACATTATTTGCGCTTAACAGGCTGGTACAACTTAATATCTCAGCAAGCTCTTCATCGGTAGCTCCTTCAGTTTTTGCATTTTCCGAAAACAGCTTGCCCAGAACGGCGTTTTTTTCATTTATTGCTACTGCCAGTGCAAGCAAATAAGCTTCCTTTTTTACGAGCGTCACCGCCTGCAAAGCATGCGTAACATTATTCTTTAAATCCCTCAGATAACGGCTGTTCGTCTGGGCCAGTAATCGCAGGTTATCATTAAGATGATTCTCGGCTATTCCAATCTCTTTTAAAAAATCCGCAGCACTGTCGGCTGTTTTTGTTAATTCCAACATGATTGACACTTATAAATTATTAGACTAATTAAATGAGAACATAATTATTAACAACACGGTTATTAAAAATTTATGCCATCAAAATTGCTTCACTTTTCTTCAGTTACAGGGACATAGTGCTAATCCCTTTTTTATGCGTCAGTAACACGCAATAATTCTTTAACCCTGAAACTTGTTTAACCTGCCCGCCATCGCCATCGAAGTTCGGTCCTGAATCCATAAAAACAAAACTCAAACAGTTAAGTTTAGATGAAACGATTATTAACTCTTTGAGAAAATGTTTTTATACTAAAATTATGATCATTTTTATTCCGACCATTTCAAGGAACAAGTTCCAGTTCACTTTCATTATTATTAATGTCCAACGTACTTACTGCGAGGATCTTATTTTTATTTGAAGCTGAAGATAACATCACAGAGGCGCTGGCATTGGTATAGGAAATTTGTAAGATATTGCGCGGATCTTCCGTATCACGAACCTGGTCATCGTCACTAAAGCTATAAATTATATATCCCTTGATCGGTTTACTTTTAATATGTTTTTTGATGTCCAGCACAAAAACTGTTGACATGGACTCATCCTTCACTTTTACAACAATAGGCTTCATTGGCTTTATTGTATCCAGCCAGTTCATCGAAGGAATTACTGCGGGGTATTTGTAATAATTGTTTTGAAGAGTATCATTCCAACCATTTGGATTTTTCTCGAAGGATTTGCTGCTGAAATAAATCGCCCCCTGGATTTCCGGGTAACTTCTCAACGCATTTATCATTTTTGGCAACTGGTTTTTATCTTTCCAGGCAGTGTTGCTTCCCGCGCGGTAAATACCGATACCGATATAACAATGTTTTCCAAAGGTGTGCTTGCTCCACCAGTCAATCAACACTTCGTAAGGTGCAGCACTATGTCCAAACTCCCAATAAAGTTGCGGAGCAACATAGTCAATCCAACCTTCTTTCAGCCACAAAAGGATATCAGCATAAAGATCATCATAGTTTGTGACACCAGCCCTGGTTGCACTTCCTTCCGGATCCTTGTCACTGTTTCTCCATACACCAAATGGGCTGATACCAAATCGGCAATCCGGGTTTTCTTCTTTGATCGCCTTATTAAGGTGAACAATTATTGAATCAACATTGCTTCTTCTCCATTCGTCAAGACTCATTCCATTGCCATATTTTTTAAATGACACATCATCCGGAAATGCCTTTCCAGGCACCCGGTATGGGTAGAAATAATCGTCAAAATGAATAGCGTCCACATCATATCGACTCACGATATCACGGATAACTGCCACAGTGAATTGCTGTGCCTCCTTGTTACCCGGATCAAAATATCGCTTTCCTCCATAACTAAGAAACCACTCCGGATGTGTTTTAGTTACATGATCCGGGGCAATAGAAGATTTACCGATATTAAATTCGGCCCTGTAGGGATTGCACCATGCGTGAAACTCCATGCCTCTTTTATGAGCCTCTTCTATCATAAACTGCATTGGATCATAATATGGATACGGGGGCTTTCCCTGTTTTCCTGTCAGCCATTCGCTCCACGGCTCGAAAGGCGAAGGATAAAACGCATCAGTACATGGCCTGACCTGCACGACAACAGCATTCATGCCGTTACGCTGATGCATATCAAGCAGTTTAATATATTCCTGTTTTTGACTTTCGGTATTATAATTTCCTTTTGAGGGCCAGTCGATATTGTCAACTGTAGCAATCCAGGCTGCCCTTAGTTCATATTTTGGCTGTGCAAGTACACAAACCTGGATAAATAAGATAAAGTACAGAGCCAGAATAACCTGTTTCATAAGTAAACGAATCATGCGCCAAAATTAAGGCTTGTAACAGAAAGAGATTGTTAAACAGCCGGTTGAAGCGCCCATTTAATTTTGGAAGAAGGGAATAATAAGCAATTAATCTGCGCTCCTGATTTTGTCAAGTAATCCATTTAGCATCTCTGCTTCATTAATGGAGAGTTTATTGAGAACAGAATCCATCTCATCGCTGGACAGGTCAAGCTTTTCCAGTAGTTCCAGCCCCTGTTCAGAAATAGAAACATCTACAAGGCGGCGATCACTCTTACAAACCACTTTTTTGACCAGTCCTTTTTTGACGAGGCGGTCCACGATGCGGCTGGTGTCGCTCATTTTATCAAGCATCCTCTGCCTTATCTGGAGGGTTGATAAAGGCTTGCCTGCACCCCGGAGAATACGGAGAATATTAAATTGTTGAGAGGTAATGTCCTCTCTTTCGAAGAATTTTTTGTTTTGTTCGCTGACCCAGTTATATGTGTATACCAGGTTGATAACCGTTTTCTGGTACTCATTCCTAAACCTGGTTTGTTGTATATCCGTTTCTAGACTCATTACAAATATCAATAAATAGTAATGACAAATTTAATGAAATAAGACAATCAAAAGAGAATTATGAATTATGAGTTATGAGTTATGAAATACACAGATTAATATGTATAAATAACACTGCTAGTCCCAGCTGTTAACCCCAGACCTTTGTTCCTTCACTGCAGTTTGAGCAGATGTCGATATCTTTTCGACTTTTGAGCATTTTGGTTCTAAAGTCGATATAAGCATCATTATGCCAGATTTCTTTGAAAGGTTTCCCTTTAAGATCGCCTAGCCGGTGTTGGGCATCTTTGTCGAAACAGCATGGAACTACCAGCCCGTCCCAGCTAATTACGGTAGCATGCCATAATCTCCAGCAATGATTCTGAAGAGAATTTTTTACCTGGTACCTTCCCTCTTCATTTTTTTTATACCGGCTAAATTTCTGGGTTGTCGGGATTAACTTATTTGGATCGTTTTCAAAATCATACACCTGGGCCGTTTTGAATCTTACTTCATCTACGCCAATCTCGGCAGCAAGCCTGGTAATTTCATTTACCTGGTGCTCATTAGGTTTAACAACCAGGAACTGGAAAAACACAAAAGGCGTTTTGCTCTTCAACTCTTTTTTCCATTTTACGATATTTCGTGCCCCCTCGAGCACTTTTTCCAGCTTTCCACCGATGCGGTACTGTTGGTATACATCCTGTGTGGTGCCGTCTATCGAAATGATTAACCGGTCAAGCCCGCTTTCAACGGTTTTCCTTGCGTTGGTATCATTCAGGTAATGAGCATTTGTTGAAGTGGCAGTATAGATCCCTTTACCCCTCGCATAAGCAACCATATCTAAAAAGGAAGGATTTAAATACGGTTCCCCCTGGAAATAAAATACCAGGTACATCAGTTCTTTTGATAACTGATCGATGGTATCCCTGAAAAAATCATTCTGAAGCATACCGGTAGGTCTCGTAAAGGCTCTGAGTCCGCTTGGGCATTCAGGACAACGGAGATTGCAGGATGTTGTTGGTTCAAATGATATCGAAATCGGGTAGCCCCACTGTACCGGACGACGGGAAATCTTACTAAGATAATAGCTTGCCAGTACTTTGCCTGCATTCAATGCGCGGCGCGGCGTAAGCTTCGATATCAAATTCACACTATCGTTCCAGTTGAATTGCGGCATACAGGTATAAAAATACTCCACCGGGATGGAAAGGACAATATTATCTGGCATTTAACGCTTAAGTGAATTGGTTGTTCGCCCCACATCCGTTTGATCTGTAACATTTTAATTGAGGTTATCATCTGCTGATAGGTCCATATTTGCTGATAGAAGCTGGCGGGTATAAATGGCGGCGCGACCTATATTTGCGAAATAGTATGGCAAAAAACACGGGCGGGAACCGCGGCTGGAAAATATTTACCGGAATTATTGTGGCCGGCATTGCCATCATGATCATATTTACCCTTAGGGAATGGTGGTTGGGTCGCAAAGCCCATTTTGTGATGTACGAGGCATTTGGGATTGACATGCCTATAAATTATACAATTCATGGCATTGATGTTTCTAAGTACCAACAGGTGATAGATTGGGAGAGCGTCCGGGATATGGAAGTAAATAATATCAAAATTGGCTTTGGATTTATTAAGGCAACTGAAGGGATTGGCAACCGGGATCCGAGGTTCCGGCAGAACTGGCGTCGCACCAAAGATGCCGGGGTTACGAGGGGTGCCTATCACTTTTTCCTGGCTTCGAAAAGCGGGAAACTCCAGGCTGAAAACTTTATTTCAACAGTGGATCTCAGTACCGGCGACCTTCCACCCGTGCTGGATGTCGAAAAAACATTTGGAGTTCCGGGTATAAAAATCAGGGAACGTGTTAAAGAATGGCTGGTGGTTATTGAGAACTATTATGGTGTGCGGCCGATAATTTATACGAATGTTGATTTCTACAAACAATACCTGAAAGACGAGTTTGATGAATATCCTCTATGGGTTGCCCATTATCTTCAAAAAGAGAGACCTCGTATCCACCGATCCTGGATATTCTGGCAACACAGCGAGCAAGGCAGGGTCAATGGCATATTTCATAAAGTGGATTTCAATGTTTTCAGTGGTGATTCAGCCGCATTCCGCGAGTTGCTGGTGAAGTAAGATAACAGTAAATTTGGTAATGGAAGAAGATGCAAAACAGTTCCTGTTGCGTGTTGTACGATCTTTAACGGCAGGGTTGTTATGGCTGTTTATAAATATGACTCTTGGTATCTATTTAGGCCTTTTGTTGTTTGAAGATGTTCCATCAACAGGTAACATTATCTTCTATCTGTGGTTTGTGCTAAGTATCGGTCTATTGATCCGCTATTTGATAAGAACCTGGTGGCCGAAGAACACAGATTTGACTGTGAATGAAAATGAAGCAAACAGGCATGAAAGGGCTTGAATTTTTTTAGTGGGAAGTTTAACTGCTATGGTCAGATATGATAACCCAGGTACCATTTATTTTTCTGAAGATAAGGTCATAGTGCCCGCCAACATTTCCCGCCTTCCTTGTCAGGGCCCATTTGCCTACTACAAAATAATATTCCGGAGATAATTGCTGTAACTTAAGCAATTTAAAACTCAGTGTACCCATCTTGTCCGGGCTGTTATAATTTTTCCTGTAATTATTAAGCGTGTTCTGAAAACCATAAGTGATGCCGTTTGATCCGATAAACATCAGTGAATCGTTCTTCCAGTATCCCTTCATAAACTCCTCGATATTTCCCTGGTTCCATGATTCAGTCTGTTCCTTAAGTATCTTCCTGATGGCAGCTTCATCACCTGATTGAGCGGAAACAATCACAGAGATAAACATGGCAAATACGATTGATAATAATTTCATGTCGGAACTTTTGTACTAAAGATATTTAAAAAAAAGATGGCCCGCCGGATTGCTCCGAACAGACCATCAATAAAAAGGATGAATAATATTTGACTGATATTAAGATGTGGCCCAGGCCTTATCGCCTTTCTTATAAGGTACGTCTCCATCATAACGGCCAGGTACCGGCAGATATCTCAATGCCTGTGTTGCACCTACTTCTGATGTGAAGTACCCGATCAGCGTCAGTTCTTTCAACATTCTGAAATAGTGATTAGGGTCTTCTTTCTTTTTGGATTTGTTATATGCATTTTGCTCCTTATCAATTTCGGTCAATAATTCGGTGCGTTGTGCAGGAGCGATGTCCATGAATCCGCTATTGAATTTTTTATCGCTGGCAGCATTCAGTTTACCCATCCCTTCTTTGAAAATCTTCTGATCTTTCTCATCATAGCAATCGTTCACCATGACCGTCATAAACGTACCAACCTTCGCTGCCTTTGCACCCGGGGTATTGGTTGTTGGAATGATTGTTTCAGAAATTTCATCGAGATAAGCGATATCATCCGGTGTAAAAGTTTCAGCGGTACCATATTTTTTATCGCCGGGTTTACAACCCTCGAGAAAAAGAGTTCCTCCTATAATAGTTCCGCCCAACAATAGAGCGACTCTTGAAAGCGCATCACGTCTGTTCATACAGTGTTTTTTTCTTTGGTGATCAGATATTTCCTTTTTTCAGTTCCTGAACTGCATATTCCGCTGCGCGTGCAGTGAGCGCCATATAAGTCAACGATGGATTCTGGCAGGCAGCAGATGTCATACAGGCGCCATCAGTTACGAATACATTTGTGCAATCCCAAACCTGGTTGTGTTTGTTGAGAACTGAATTTTTGGGACTGGTTCCCATACGCGCAGTACCCATTTCATGAATACCCATACCGAGTGCGTATTCACCATCAACCCCGTTGATATCGGTTGCGCCCATCGCAGCCAGCATATCCTTGCCATCCTGGAGCATATCGATCCGCATTTTCTTTTCATTGTCTTTGATTTCGGCGTCAAAGGCAATGACCGGTAGTCCCCATTTGTCTTTCGTATTTTTATCGAGGCTGATTTTATTTTCGTGATATGGTAATGTTTCCCCGAACGCGGTCATACCAAGAATCCATGGCCCTGGTTCCGAAAGTGTTTCTTTCAGATTGGCTCCAATACCTAATTCTGCGACATTACGGCTCCAGCCTGAACGGCTTGCCGCACCCTGGTAACCAAAACCACGGATATAATCTCTTTTCTCCGAACCAAGATTTCTGAAACGTGGAATATAGAATCCTGTTGGTCTACGGCCATAATAATATTTATCATCAAAGCCAGGCATGGTACCAGAAGAGTGTACACGGAAGTGGTGGTCCATTAGATTATGACCAAGTTCACCACTGCTGCTTCCAAGTCCGCCGGGCCAGATATCCGTTGCAGAATTAAAAAGTACCCAGGTCGAATTCACAGCTGATGCACATAGAAATACGATCTTAGATTTATATTCAATTGTTTTGTTGGTTTCAGCATCAAGCACCTCAACCCCTGTTGCTTTTTTAGCATCTTTATCATACAGCACCTTTGTAACAATAGACCAGGGACGGAGTGTAAGATTCCCAGTAGCTACTGCGGCGGGCAAAGTGGAGGATTGAGTACTAAAATAAGCTCCGAATGGACAACCCAGCCAGCATTTGTTCCGGTACTGGCAGTTTGTTCTGCCAGGCAGTGGCTGGGTGATATTGGCAACACGGCCAATGGTAAGCAAACGTTCACCATTAAACGCTTTTTTTAGCCTGGCTGCCGCATCTTTTTCAACGACGTTCAGATCCATTGGCTTTTGGAATTCGCCATCGGGTAATTGCGCAAGACCATCACGGTTACCGCTGATACCTGCAAATTTTTCTACATAGCTATACCACTTATCAAGATCACTATATCGGATCGGCCAGTCGGTAGCTATACCATCCTTTGCATTCGCTTCAAAATCCATTTCACTGAGACGATAACTTTGTCTCCCCCACATAAGCGACCTGCCACCAACATGATAGCCGCGGTACCAGTCAAACCTTTTTGTTTCAGTATATGGGCAATCCTTATCGTTTGTCCAGTAATTAAGGTTCATTTCATTCAGCGGATAATCCCTTTTAAGAACTGGATAATCCTTGATCATTTGCTGGGTTCTGCCGCCCCTGTGTGGAAATTCCCATGGATTGGTATTGGCGGATTTATAGTCTTTGATATGTTTAATATCTTCGCCCCGTTCCAGCATTAAAACTTTCAGTCCTTTTTCTGCAAGTTCTTTCGCTGCCCAGCCGCCGCTGATTCCTGAACCTACAACAATCGCGTCATATGTATTGTCTGCCATAATTCTTGTTTACGATTTGATAAAGCAGTTGTTTGTTTAAATATTTATTTGCAATCCGAAAAAGAAAACGCTTGTCTATTGGTATTTATTATTTGTCAGACATCGCATATGCCCACTGCCTTTTGCAATGAGGCTAATCTTTCTTCATTTGTTTTTCTATCGGGAATGAATTCCTGGGCAACATAACCTTTGAATCCTGTTTTGACGATTGCATTCATAATCGCGGGATAGTAAAGTTCCTGGGTTTCATCTATTTCATGTCTGCCGGGAACTCCGCCGGTGTGGTAGTGAGCGAAGTATTGGTGCCCTGTTTTTATAGTGCTTATTACATCGCCTTCATCGATCTGCATGTGATAGATATCATATAACAAACTGAAATTAGGAGAGCCGATTCTTTTTACAAGTTCAATTCCCCATGGAGATTTATCACATTGATAGTCCTTATGATTAACCTTGCTGTTAAGCAATTCCATAATGACCGTCACTTTATTTTGTTCAGCGATCGACATGATTTTTTTGAGACCATCAGTTGAATTCTTTAATCCGGTCTCATCATCTTTGCCTCGTCTCGCCCCACTGAAACAAATCAGGTTTTTATATCCTGCCTTTGCAACAAGAGGAATCATCTCCGTATATTTTTGAACCAGCCGATCATGAAATTGGGGATCATTCCAGCCATCGTCAATACTGATTTCGGCACCGTTGCACATTGATGAATAAAGATCATATTTCTTTAGCATAGGCCAGTCATTCGGACCAACAAGGTCAATAGCGTTTATGCCCATCTTTTTGACTGCTGCACAAAACTCTTCTAATGGAACTGTATTATAACACCATCGACAAACGGAGTGATTTATGTTGCCTTTCAATTTGAATGAATTTTGAACCTGATCTTCTGAAAAAGAACTTAACATTCCAGCGGTACCAATAGCGGCAGTACCGGCCATTAAGTTTTTGAGCGCATTTCTGCGGGATTGTTTATTTGGCGATTGAGCACTCATTGCGGATGGAAATTACAAAATGATGACATTAAAATACTGAAACGCGGCCGTTTTAACATTAAAAATCTGCGGTTACTTTCATTTATTCTTAAACTGTTCTTAATGCATGGCTGCTGCGGGCGTTAACTTTTCTGTCTTTTTCCGTCCACGCATATAAAAAATTAATCCTGAAAAGGCAAGGATCAGGATTATGGGAAGTATCAGTGTTGCGTTAAGTACTTCCGGGCCGGCTGCGTGTTTAGCCGCGTCCATCGCTGTTGCCATTTCAGAGCCGGCAGGTGCTGTACTGTAAGCGGCCATGTCCGCGTTGGCCGGCAATTTATTTACAACGATACGGTCGTAAAATCCACCCATGAATAAGGTGTAGACCGATACAGCCAACATGCCTGCACCGCCCATCAGATTTAGCCCAACGGCTCCGGTCTTCGGGAGATTTTCGGCCACGAAACCAATCATAGTTGGCCAGAAATAACAAACACCGATACCAAAAATAAATGCAGCGAGGTACAATGTATTACCTGTACTGTGTCCCAGCATGTACAAACCGACTGCAGCAAAAATAGAAGAGAGCAGCAGTAAACCCTGCGGAGAGAACCGTTTTACCACCGGCTTCGCAAAGCCGCGACCAACTGCCATGATACCTGTGGTGAGTGTTAATATCAGAATCGCGTTGTCAGTTACACCTTTTAATAGAACATCAATCCATTGCCCGGTAAAAAGTTCTGTGATCGCCGTCATGAACATACAGATGATCATGAAAAGGAACAAGGGATTAAGTAACGATTTGTACATATCGACGGTTGATACCCCCGCAGCTACCCGCTCCGTTACCGGGAATTTCAATTTGGAAAACAGATACCCGTAAATAAGAGTAGGTATCAGCATAATTGAAACCTGTACCTGCCAGGGGTCGAGGCCTGCGATACTTCCAATGCCTGCCTTGTTATACAAAAACACAATGAGCGTACCTATAAAAATGCCTCCCGGGAACCAAAGATGGAAATGGTTAAGTTTCGTTGTTTTGTTGTCTGTGTACAGTGAAGCTACCAATGGGTTACACGCTGCTTCTACTGTGCCATTCGCTATACCGATAAGTAAGGTTGATAAAAAAAGCGGCCAATATCCCTTTGCCATAACAGTCAGGACGATGCCTGCCAGGTGGAAAATGAAGGCAAGCACAAGCAGTTTTTTCATACCGATAATGTCTACTACCAGGCCACCAATAATCACCGCAAGTGGAAAGCCCCAGAAAGCAGTTGCAGTAATTGAAGCAAGTTCTGATTTTGAAAGTGCGAATGTTTCTCCGAGCGTCCCGAGTATACCGGCGCGGATGCCAAATGATAATGAAGTGACCAGAAGTGCTAAACAAGAGGCGACAAAAAGTTTGTCGCGTTGTATTGTTGTTGACATGGCAAGAGTTTTTGGTTTAATACTAAAATCGCCGGATCTGATTATTTGAAAGTTTCAATCTATCCACCTTAACTTTACCCCGTTACGATGAAGATTTTCAATATGACTTGTAACATACATCAGAAACCTTAAAATGAAATCATTGTCGTAAATGTAATTTTTTTATTTTTAAAACTCATTTCTTTTAAACTTTTCTAATACTTTTTTCATGAACAGAAAACTACGAATGGGAATGGTCGGTGGAGGCAAGGATGCCTTCATTGGATCCATTCACAGAATTGCTGCCAATATGGATGGTCTCATTGAAATCGCTTGCGGTGCATTAAGTATCAATCCAGAGATAGCGAAACAATCAGGTAAGGAACTATTTCTTCCGGAAGACAGAACATATCTCACTTATGATGAAATGATCAACAAGGAGAAAGCGTTGCCGGCCGACAAAAGAATGGATTTTGTAACCATCGTAACTCCGAATTTCGCGCATTTTGCACCTGCACTGATGGCGCTCGAAAATGGTTTTCATGTAGTAATAGAAAAGCCCATCACGCTTACAATAGAAGAAGCGAAGCAGTTAAAACAAAAGGTTGATGAAACCGGTTTAACGCTTTGTCTCACTCATACCTACTCTGGTTATCCAATGGTTAAACAGGCAAGGGCAATGATAAAAGATGGAGTATTAGGCAAGATCCGCAAAGTGTGGGTAGAATACCCTCAGGGATGGTTAAGTAAATTGTCTGAAAGAGAAGGTAACGCACAGGCAGCCTGGAGAACTGATCCAAAAAAATCGGGCAAGAGCGGTGCCATGGGTGATATTGGTACGCATTCATGGCAACTTGCTGAGTACGTATCTGGCCTGAAGATAACTCATCTTTGTGCTGACCTTAATATCATGGTAGACGGCAGGGCGCTTGACGATGATGGCAATGTATTGTTGAAATTTGATAACGGCGCAGCCGGTGTATTAATGGCGTCACAGGTGGCTGCAGGTGAAGAAAATGCCCTTAAAATACGTGTCTATGGTGAAAAGGGTGGAATAGAATGGGCCCAGCATGAACCGAATACCCTGTTGGTTAAATGGCTTGATGCTCCGGCTCAGATACTAAGAGCAGGCTCCGGCTATACCGATCGTTTGTCGAAGTTTGCAACAGGAAACTGCCGTACACCAGGCGGACATCCCGAAGGTTATCTGGAAGCATTCGGAAATATATACCGCAATTTTGCTTTAACACTAGGTGCTAAGATGGATGGAACAGAACCCACTACTGAAATGCTGGATTTTCCACGCGTTGAAGACGGAATCCGCGGTATGGGCTTCATCAATACGGTTGTTTCCAGCAACGAAAGCACCCAAAAGTGGACAAAGTTCGAGGAATAACTGTCATGCTCACACGAAGACATGAATATTGATCGCGTATATATAATAATATAGATCCTGGAGAAGTATTAATTATTAGCTTAATAAAAGAAGACATTTGTATGAAGACATTAAAAGGACCTGGAATCTTCCTGGCACAATTTGTAGGAGACGCGGCACCATTTAATTCATTGGAGTCGATCTGTAAATGGGCAGGAAGTCTCGGGTTTAAAGGCGTTCAGATACCTACCTGGGACCCAAGACTTATAGATCTCAAAAAAGCAGCTGAAAGCAAAACCTATGCTGATGAACTGAAAGGTACCGTAAATGCTGCCGGTCTCGAGATTACCGAACTCTCAACCCATTTACAAGGACAGCTCGTTGCTGTACATCCGGCATTTGATGCCCAGTTTGATGGATTTGCACCGGAATCGGTCCGGAATAACCCGAAGGCGCGCCAGGAATGGGCAGTCCAACAATTGATGTATGCCGCAAAAGCTTCCCGGAACCTGGGTTTGAATGCACACGCTACTTTTAGTGGCGCACTCTTATGGCCTACTGTATACCCATGGCCACAGCGTCCTGCAGGCCTGGTGGAAACCGGCTTTGGCGAACTTGGAAAACGCTGGATACCGATTTTGAATGAATTCGATAACAACGGTGTTGATCTGTGTTATGAAATACATCCCGGTGAAGATATTCATGATGGTATTACATTCGAGCTGTTCCTCGAACATACCAACAACCATAATAGGGCCTGTATACTCTATGATCCGAGTCACTATGTTTTGCAGTGCCTGGATTACTTATCATTTATCGACCATTACCACGAAAAGATCCGCATGTTCCATGTGAAAGATGCAGAGTTCAATCCAACCGGCAAACAAGGTGTTTATGGCGGATACCAGAGCTGGATCAATCGCGCAGGCAGGTTCAGGTCGCTTGGTGATGGGCAGGTAAATTTTAAATCGATATTCAGCAAGCTTGCAGCTTACGATTTCGATGGCTGGGCGGTTTTGGAATGGGAATGTTGCATCAAACATCCGGAAGACGGCGCAAAAGAAGGTGCTATATTTATTAAGGATCATATTATCAGGGTTACAGAAAAAGCCTTTGATGATTTTGCAGGCACCGGCAGTGATGAAAAATTTAACCGGTCTGTATTGGGTTTGAAGTAACTTCGTGGTTTAATTTTGGATAATATAAAAAGTAAAGCTGAACGGTCGTTCAGAACCAGATAACAATCATTTTTAAACAACAATTTCATGAAAAAGATTTTTGTAACGCTTGGTATTGCACTGGTGATTTTTGCGTGTAACTCCGGTGAGGAAAAAAAGACAGAAGAAAAAGCGCCTGAAGCTGCAGCTACACCGGCGGCTGACGACGAAGCCAAATACGCTAAAGCTGTCGAACTGATAGCGGGGTCAGATTGCTTAACCTGTCATAAGATAAACGAAAAACTGACCGGACCATCTTACAAAGATGTTGCTGTAAAATATGAACCAACTGATGCCAACATCGAACTACTTTCAAAGAAGATCATTGAAGGTGGTAGTGGTGTCTGGGGTGCAGTTGCCATGACTCCGCATCCATCTATTACTCCTGAAGATGCAAAAGAAATGGTTAGATATATTCTGTCCCTTAAAAACAAATAAAAACCAATAATGCATAAGTTATTCTATGGCGTGGCACTGGTGGTGCTAGCATCATGCAGTTCATCTAAAAAATCCGGATCCTCTGCTGATAACTCAACTGCTGCCCCCAACACACTTTCAAAAGCGGAAAAGTCTGCTGGCTGGAAGTTGTTATTTGATGGTAAAACAAAAACAGGCTGGCATGTTTATAATAAAAAATCAGATGGCTCTGCCTGGAAGGTTGTTGATGGCACACTTCATTTTGATCCATCTGTAAAAGACGGTACTGGTGACATTGTGAGTGATGGAGAGTTTGAAAACTTTCATCTGAAACTTGACTGGAAACTTGAAGCAGGCGGTAACAGCGGCATCATGTTCCTCGCGCAGGAAGATCCTAAATACAAATATGCTTATTACACCGGGCCTGAGATGCAAATGATTGATAATACATCTCATCCTGATGCGAAAAACATTAAACACCGTTCAGGTGATTTGTATGATATGATTTCAGCAAAACCAGTAGCTTCATTACCGGCGACTGAGTGGAGCACAATTGAAATCATTTCAAATAACTCAAAACTTGAGTTGAAAGTTAATGGCACTACTGTGGTGTCAACAACTATGTGGGATGAAAACTGGAGAGACATGATCAGCAGAAGCAAATTCAAAACATTAAATGATTTCGGCACTTTCCGAAAAGGCCGGTTTGATCTGCAGGACCATGGAAATAAAGTCTGGTTCAGGAATATAAAGATCAGACAGATTTGATTTAAGTTAAAATAATTAAGGCGCCCTCAGTTCAATCGCATCAAAAACAATATGCATATGAAAATTTATATTCTTGCCTTATCCCTTGCCATTTTAACCGGATGCAATTCACCGGAATCTGAATCTTCGGCAAAGACCGATAGCTCAGATTCAACTGCAAATAAAACTGAATCTATGCCCGTTTCAGATACGGATACGACTGATAACAGTCTGACTGCCGCCGAACAAGGTGAAGGTTTCAAATTATTGTTTGATGGAAAAACAAAAGATGGCTTTCATATATATAATAACGCTGCGGATGGCAGTGCATGGAAAATAGTTGATGGAACCATTCACCTTGATCCAAAAGAAACAAACGATGGTCAGACAACTGGTGGAGGTGATATGCTGACGACTGATGAATATGGGAATTTCCATCTTAAACTTGACTGGAGAGTCGATAACGCAGGTAATAGCGGTATCCTGCAATATGTAAAAGAAGATAAAAAATATGAAAGGTCATATCATACCGGTCTTGAAATGCAGGTGCTGGATAATGCAAAACATCCCGACGCAAAGATCATCAAACACCGTGCGGGTGATTTGTATGACCTGGTAAGCAGTTCACCCGAAACCGTAAAACCTGCTCTTCAATGGAATCATGTTGAAATAATTTCCAAAGATGGCAATCTTGAATATTTCCTCAATGGAACAAAAGTAATGTCGACGACTTTGTGGGATGAGAACTGGAAGAAAATGGTGGCTAAGAGCAAGTTCAAAAAATGGAGCGACTTCGGAACATTTAAAACCGGCCGCATTGGCTTACAGGATCACGGCAATAAAGTCTGGTATAAAAATATTAAAATTAAAGCGCTGTAGTTTCTATTGACAGCATAAAAACAAAGCCGGCCCAGATAGCCGGCTTTGTTTTTATGTTATGATTATTTTCAACTTCGATACTTTATTAAGTATGCCTTAAAGATCTATTCTTAAAAACCTTGACATATTTATACTTTCGGAAGTTTATAGCCATTCTGATATTTGGCATATAAATATTCCTTGTTAATCTTATCATCCGTAAACTTTTCTTTAGCACTATCCCAGGTCAATTTCTGCTGGCTCCTGAACGCAATATTTCCCAACTGACAAACGGTAGCGATATGCGCACCGGTTGCAATTGGGCAATTAAGATCGCTTTGTTTTCTGGATTTCACCGCGCCAATAAAGTTTTTCCAGTGTTCGTCCAGGCCATTGTCTGATGGTTTAACCCGTTCAACAAAAGCCTTGTTCTTACTGTTCTTTTCTTCCATTACTTCCCAACCACCACGGTCAAGCTCAAGAGTTCCGTTGTTACCAATAAATGCGATACCGTGGTCCTTTCTAAAGAGACCATTGTCAATTCCCATTGCATGATCCCAAATCAGGTTGAACTTCGGAAACTCGTAGAGTGCTCCCATCGTGTCTGGTGTTTCCTGGTATAGCTCAGGATAAGCAAAAGGACCGCCCAGTGCAGATACTGTTTTTGGTACCGGGGCATCCATTCCAAAAATTGCATAGTCCATCAGGTGTACGCCCCAATCGGTCATCAGGCCGCCGGCATAATCCCAGAACCAGCGAAAATTAAAGTGGAAGCGACTTTCATTGAAAGCTCGTTTTTTGGCGGGTCCGAGCCACATATCATAATCAACGCCTGCTGGTGGCGCTGTGTCAGGAACAACCGGTCCGGGTTTCATCCAACCCTGGTAACACCATACTTTCACAGTACGGATATTTCCAAGTTTGCCGGTCCTGATATAATCAACTGCATCACGGAAATGTTTTTGACTTCTCTGCCATTGTCCTGCCTGAACAATCTTGTTGTATTTAACCTGGGCAGCAACCATCAGACGGCATTCTTCAATTGAATTTCCGACTGGCTTTTCTACGTATACATCTTTACCTGCTTCAACAGCATGAATCATGATCAGTGCATGCCAGTGGTCGGGTGTACCAATAATCACCGCATCAACGTCTTTATTATCGAGCAGTTGTTTATAGTTGCCGTAAGTTTTTACTTTCGACATATCCTTACCCATGGTACCAAGTTCAGCAAGTCGCTTGTCCACTACGTTTTTATCAACATCGCAAAGTGCAACGATATTAACGCCGGGAATTTTCATTGCGGATTTTACATTTGACCAGCCCATACCATTGATTCCAATGGCGCCGATATTTACCTGGTCCGCAGGCATTATACGATTCTTAAAATAAGCAAAAGCCTGGTTATCTAAAGCTGAGATTAACGATCCACCCGCAAGCAGAGTAGCCGAGTTTTGCAGGAAGTTCCGACGGTTTGGCATTATATATTTGTTTGAAGTACTGGTTAAAGTACACTGGTTTTAAGATAGTTGATACTTTTTGAAATACTTTCCATTGGATCACCCGGGGTAACATCCTGTTCAACGAAGAAATACTTCATGCCACTTGTTTTAGCGGCTGCAAAGATTGGTTTCCAGTCAATACTTCCGTTTCCAACTTCTGTAAAAAACTTCTTCTCTGTTTTATCTATATCCTTGACATGCCACATTGCGTAGCGTCCCGGACTTGCTTTAAACAGGGTGATTGGATCATAACCTGCTTTAACTGCCCAATAAATATCAAGTTCAAATTGTACTAGCTTAGGATCAGTTTCTTTCAGAAGAATATCAATTCCTTTTTGCCCGTCTTTTTCTGCAAACTCAAAATCATGATTATGATAGGCTAGTTTACTACCACCAGCTTTTGCTATTTCACCGGCTTTGTTTAAAGCAGCTGCAATCTTTTTATAATTTTCTATGCTTCTGAATGGGTCCTCCAGATAAGGAACGACTATGTATTCCTGCCCCAGCGCTTTAGAATCCGCTACTGCCGGTTTCCAGTTTTCTTCCCAGCCATCTTTCAAAAATGTACCGCCGCCGAAAGTATGACCGCTTGGTGATGTAAGGCCGTTTTCTTTAAGAACTGCTTTCAATTCCTCTGGTGTAAGCCCGAACCATTTTCCCTTATTATATCCAAAAGTTTCCACTTGCTTATATCCGAGTTTTGCCACGGAAGCGAGAACAGCTTTGGGATCTTTCATTATAGTACTACGAAGTGTATATAACTGTAAACCGATATTCTTTTGCGACTGGAAGAATTCATCGTTGGGGAGAAAAAATGCTGCAGATAGTAATGACGACTGTTTTAAAAAATCCCTTCTTGTAGACATAGCAATCAGTATTTAGGTACTCAATGTACAAAAAATACATTTGCTGCAATCAAGACAAGCAATTATTAACGCTTACTGTTTATAAACCTATGGATCTTTATAAAAAGAGGTGTCAGAGCGTGTTTCGCTTAGGTTGCTGCAGCCGCGGCCCGGGATTTTTGAGTCTGAAAAATGAAGATGCCAATTAGTGTCATCAGCCGGTAGTCTGTGAGATTTCTATCGTGGATGCTGATATATGCCTGCTTGTTTGTAAAAGAGTGATCAGGACGAATCTCCATTACGGCGTTTCCATTTTCATCATACCAGGCCCAGGTATTTTTCCACCATTTTATTTTGCGGAAGATAAAAGATTTGCCATCGCTGCTGTTCCATTCAAGATTACCACCAAACGTTGGATGAATTTTTATTTTGGATAATGGTTTTCCTGAGTTGCTGAATTCAAGAAACGACTTCCAGAAACCGGTTTGCGTAATCTTCCATCTCTCATCCAGGAAGGTAGCCACTGCATCCAACCTTAACCGCCTCGTATATTCAATTTTTCCAACCTGAACTTTCCCTTCATAAAGACGAAGACCGCGTTTCAGCCAATGCGGTTTCACGAGGGTAAATTCCTGTGGTGATGTTTGCGTCATAAAGTAAATGTATACAGATTGCGTTATTCTTCAGACATCTCAGCAACAATCTGGCGGAGTTTGCGGATATGATTGCCGTATAATTTGTCCAGCAGCCATCTTTGTACAAAAAAAACGAGCACTGTTAAGGCCACAGTTACCAGGGTCCAGGCCAGAACTGCCTTCCAGGCCGGATTTTCAGCTGAAGAGAAAAAAATGCTATTCTTAGACAACTCGGGTAATTCCTTATAAAATATCCAACCGAAAAATGCAAGGCAGGCAGGAACAAGTGCGGCCCCAGCAAACAAGTATGACCTGACAAATTTTTCAAGGGTATTAACCTGCCGTTCCAGGTGAACCTTTACCTTACCTGAAACATGTTGCATTTCGTTCAAAAGTTTGTTCTTCTTATAATAATAGGCAACGAAGAGCAGGGCGATAACCAGGAGGAACCAGGCCACAGAGTGGAGATCCTGGTCAAATGCGGTAAAATAATGTGTTATAAGGGCAGTGTAACTTACAATAACGAATATCAGCTCCCATTGAAGGTTGCGTTTCATTTTGGCAATCGGGCCCTGCGATCTTTTTTTCAAAAGTGCAAGAATTTCCTGTTTGCCCTGCAGCTCACTGACCGGTTGATCCTGCCCCTGCCAGATATCTTTTAGTTGATCAAGATCCATATTCTACGGCTTTTGTGAGTTTTCTTAATTTGTCTTTGATACGGTTCATTTTAACCCTGAGATTATTTTGATTGATACCCAGAATATCTTCCATTTCATCGTAGCTCCTGTCTTCGAGGTAGAGCATTACGATGGCTTTTTCAATTTCAGTCAGTTGACTGATCGCAGCATAAAGCTGCTTCAATTTATCTTCCTTCTCCTGGTAGTTTTGTATATCATCAATTCCATCCGGTAGTCCGTCTGGTTCAGTGGTGATGATGTGGTGTTTTTTCTTACGCAGATCTGAAATGGCCGTGTTTAACGCAATCCGGTACATCCAGGTGCTGAACTTTGAGTCACCCCTGAAGCCAGGATATGCCCGCCAGAGCTGGATCACGATTTCCTGGAAAAGATCCTGGCGTTCGTGTTCCTGACGGCAATACAGATTACAAACCTTAAATAGCATTGGCCGGTGCTGATTTACCAAAGCCACAAATTCGTCCTGGTTTACCTGTTTTTGCAGAAGCTTGAAAATGATGTTCTAACTATAAGTATCGCTGCAAGATAAAATATTACATAGAATCCTCCTTATTTTGCAGATTATGCAGAAAATGTACCATCGGGGCAATTGTACCACCTGCCAGGCAATTATCGAAGAAACCGGGATCAATGACAAAAATGTGGTGATGCAGGACATTAAAACTGAACATATTAGCCTGGCTCAGCTTGATCAGATGAAAAAAATGGCTGGCAGTTATGAGGCATTGTTCAGCCGGCGTGCAATGCTGTACAAGGAAAGGGGACTGAAAGATAAAAAACTCGGCGAGAATGACTATCGCGACCTCATTCTTGAGCATTATACATTCCTGAAACGCCCGGTAACCATTCTCGGAAAGAATATTTTCATCGGGAATGAAAAGAAATCGGTTGCTGCCCTGAAAGCTGCGGTTGATAAGATATAAGCCAGGATCCGAATTGTTTCTTTATCAAATACTTTGCAGGATAATAGATAATTTTGCGGCTTAAACCGCCTGATTTGAGTGCGACTGTCTACCTGATTACTCCTCCTTTCACACAATTGAACACGCCATACCCGGCTACTGCATATCTGAAAGGTTTCCTGAACACAAAAAGCATCTCTTCAAGGCAATCTGATCTTGGAATTGAAGTGACGCTTGCTATATTTTGCCGTAAAGGGCTTGGAGCTATCTTCTCTAAGATAAAAGAACTGAATCAGAAATTCTCAGATAACGCCGAACGTATCATCGGACTTCAGGCCGAATATATCCAGACAATTGATCCTGTAATACTCTTTCTCCAGGGGAAAAATCCGACCCTTGCTCACCTGATATCAAAAAGAGATTTTTTACCCGAAGCTTCCCGTTTTTCGCAGCTTGATGATCTCGACTGGGCCTTTGGTTCGATGGGTATCCAGGACAAGGCAAAACATTTTGCCACCATGTATCTTGAAGACATTTCGGATCTCATTAAAGAATGCCTGGATGATCATTTTGGTTTTAGCCGCTATGCTGAAAAACTGGGCAGATCTGCGAATAGCTTTGACGATTTATATCATTCCTTAAACGATACACCAACATTTGTTGATGAGATAATGACGGGTATCTTACAGCAACGTATAACCGAAGTTATGCCGGCGCTTGTTGCGATATCGGTACCATTCCCCGGTAATTTATATGCGGCTTTACGTTGTGGGCAATGGATCAAAAAAAATCATCCTCATATTCGTGTGGCCATGGGCGGTGGATTTCCGAATACGGAACTACGTTCTCTCAGCGATGCCAGGGTTTTTGAATTTATAGATTTTATCACCCTTGACGATGGTGAAGCTCCGGTTGAAAATCTTATTGGCTATGTCCAGGGGCTAAAACCACTGGCTAGCCTGAAAAGAACTTTCATTTTAGTGGATGGAAACGTTGAATATATAAATAATCCCGGTTGCTCCGATTATAAACAGTCAGAAGTTGGCACTCCGGATTACAGTGATTTTTTCCTGGATAAGTACATTTCGGCAATTGAGGTGGTGAACCCGATGCATCGTTTATGGAGTGATGGACGTTGGAATAAATTGACGATGGCACATGGTTGCTACTGGGGCAAATGTACTTTCTGCGACATTTCACTTGACTATATAAAGTCATACGAACCGATGGCCGCAAAAATGCTCTGTGATCGCATGGAGACCATGATAGCACAAACTGGTGAAAACGGTTTTCATTTTGTTGATGAAGCGGCTCCCCCGGCATTGATGCGGGCCTTAGCTATCGAAATAATCCGGCGCAAACTTATTGTGAGCTGGTGGACCAACGTCCGTTTCGAAAAAAGTTTTACGCGGGATCTTTGTTTATTATTAAAGGCATCAGGATGTATAGCTGTTTCAGGTGGACTGGAAGTGGCTTCAGACCGTTTGCTGGAGCTGATTCAAAAAGGTATAACAGTAGCCCAGGTTGCACGTGTTACTAAACATTTAACTGAAGCCGGCATCATGGTACATGCTTATCTCATGTATGGCTTTCCTACACAAACCGCCCAGGAAACGATTGATTCACTTGAGATGGTACGACAGTTGTTCAAAGCCGGGATCCTCCAGTCCGCATTCTGGCACCAGTTTACAATGACAGCACATAGCCCTGTTGGAATGGAGCCTGAGAAATATAAGGTGAGTAAAGAATCGTTGCAGACCGGTAGCTTTGCCAACAATGATATTATGCATCTTGACCCTTCGGGAGCGGATCATGAACTATATAGTTTTGGTTTGAAGAAGTCGCTATTCAACTTCATGCACGGCATTCGTCTTGATGATCCCGTTCATAAATGGTTTGATTTTAAAGCGCCAAAAACCAGCATCGCACCGGACTTTATTGTCAATGCACTATTGGATGATGATATAACCACTTTTCGACCGAATGCAAAAGTGATCTGGTTGGGCAGGCTTACGCGAAGTGAATATTTTGTTCAGTCAAAAAAAGGCAACCAACGTGAAATGGTTACGCTGCATTTTGATACGCGTAAACAAACACATAATCTTCAGCTCCCGAAAGAACAGGGTGAATGGTTAAGCGAAACCTTATCGCAAATCTCCATCAACAATCCGAAGACTTATACTATGCTGGAACTAAGGGAAAGTTTTGAAGCGAAGGGCTTTGATGATTTCGAATTATTCTGGTTCAATAAACCGGTCAGCACCATGAGTAAGCTTGGGTTACTCAGGATATGATAATCATGCTTTTGACATAAATCAAATAATTGAACACTTTATGCTGAATTTCATTTGCTACTGATAGTAGCGAGGTGAAAAAAAAATGATGTGAAAATAAAAAAGGGGCGTCTTTTCAGAAGCCCCCGTCCATATATAACCGTCCGTGTTATTTTGAGATCCATTCGGCGTGATTCAACGTGGCTTTTGAGCCATGAGGGGTTTCCCGCTCATAGTTTCGTTTGTCGGCTTTTACCCAAAGTTGAGTGGTCCATCCTGAGGTATAGAACCAAACGAAAGATCAGATCAGGCGTTGAGCTTACATCAGGTGTTGACCTTTATTACAATTCTTTCGTTGCAGAGAGAAATAATAAAATTTCATCAACCTGTCATGATTAGTGGGGTTAAAGTGTGAAAGGATATATACAACGCACGAAACACAGGACGCCGCTATATAAAGCTTTTGTATTTAGTTTCCACTTTCACTCCATTCATCAATGTTTGGTATATCACACAATATCGCTCGGTTAATTTCTTAAGGCTTTCAAGTTGTTCTGAAGTAGCTTCCGACTCAAGGTTAAAGGTTAGTCTTATCGATTTGAAACCAACCGGCGCTTCTTTTGAAACTCCTAAAGTTCCCCGGAAGTCCAGGTCACCCTCTGCACTTATTGTTCCGCTTTTAATGTCAATACCGATAGCCGTTGACACTGCACTCAGGGTAACGCCGGCGCAGGCTACGAGGGCTTCAAGCAACAGGTCTCCTGAACAAGCCAACATACCCGTACCGCCAGTTGCAGGGTGGAGCCCCGCTTCAATCATTGCCCGGTTTGTTTGAATATTACAGGATATACCTTCACCAATTTTTCCTGTTGCTGTCAACGTGATTATAGCAGATTCGGGTTCAGATTTATATTTCTCTTTTAAAGGAGCCTGTAGGTTTTTGAGTTCAGTGGAGTCCATGATCAGGATTTAGATAGATTGAGAAATTGGATTTGGGTTTAGTTTATAGCGGTTTGATAACAGGCTGCTTTTAAAAAGCATCAAATTTTCATTTCAATTAACCAGCAGTGGCCAAATGGATCCCGGAACTCTGCCTGGCGATACCCATAGTCATAATCCTGTGGCGGCGTAATTTCTATAGCACCCGCCTTGATCGCCTGGTTTACCACTACATCAACATCCGGTACGAACAAGCCAATCTTTGTTGTTGTGCCATTCAGGTTTTGGGGACTCAACATCCGGTTATAGACTGTTTCCTCATGCAGATGGAATATCGCACCGTTAATTGCAAGTTCCGCAACATGAATAGTTCCATCTTCATTTGTGAAACGCCTTAGCTCGACCGCACCAAAAGCTTCAATATAAAAGTCAATATTTTTGACTCCGCTTTTTATGTAAAGCTGAGGTGCAAAAAAGGGTTTTTCGAGTATGTTCATATCTCATGTTTTTTATTGAGAATACTTATTTTATAAATATGGATCCACTGAGGTCCTGATCATTTCAACCAACTCTTCATCCATATATTGATATTCATCTGGTATATCAAGGACGATCATATTCTTGAACCTTGTCTCACCAGGATACTTTTCCATTAACCTTTGTTTGTGTCGCTTTTCCATGGTAAAGATAAGATCAGCCCAGATGATATGTTTTGCAGAAACTTTGATCACCGCCGATGGCTCGGTGCCGGCGGATTTAAACTGGTGTAGCATGTTGCCTTTGTAAATAGCCTCAGCGGTTGCACTTCGCCATTTATTCCTGCTGCAAATAAAAAGAATGTTCAATTGAAATTTTCGTGCTGATTTTTTTACCTGAGCTGCCTATTTGATATAATTAGGTGATACGCATTCCTGCCAGTATTCTACGATTATCCCAATTATGCGCTTGAGTTTTTCAAAACTATGTGGCTTCACAAAAAAACCCTGCACAGATTTGGAGTAAGCATCTACAACATGCTGCTGCTCGGCGCTGGTGCTGAAAAATAGGTAGGGTATACATTTGATTCTTAAATCTTCATTGGTATGTATCTTTTCTCTTAATTCGATACCTGTTAGTTTAGGCATGTTAATGTCTGACAATATGAGAAATGGCTCAATCTCTGTGTTGATAAGGTAATCCAGTGCCTTTTCACCTTCGGTAAAAAAGATGATCTTATTTTCGAAATTAAGCTCATTAAATATCTCGTCGAGAATCTCCTTATCATCAAGGTCATCTTCGATCACTATTATAGGGCCACTTTTGTTCATTTGAGAGTTGTCTGAAAGACGTTTGGCTCAATCTAGGCTTTATGATTTAATTAGCCCCCAAATTTATGATAGTTTTATTGATCTTTTAAATTCTTCAAATTCGTCAGCAGCTGTTTGATTTTGAGCGATAGACTGATGACAATTAAAATCATAATAAAAGCTGTTATGTTCTGTCCTCAGAACCTTTAGTTGTACCAACAGGGGCTCACTCAAATCCACGTGTTCTAAAAGGTATTCGCAATCAATTCATAAAACTTGTATCCTGAAATAAAATAGGGATCATACTATAAAGATACCAAATCCAAGGGTCTTGATTGGCGGCTCAGATCAGACTAACTTTTCGAAAATTGTTATTTTTTCTCATTGCAGTTAAACATCCATTGCACACCATACTTGTCTGTACAGCTGCCAAAATAGTCTCCCCAAAACATATCCGCAAGCTCCATACCAACCTTTCCCCCTTTGGCTAACTGATCGAACAAGCGTTTTGTTTCTACACGGGTGTCTGGCTGAAGATTGATATAAACGTTGTTTCCAAAATTCAGTTTAAATCCCATCGACTCAGGAGCATCTGTTCCCATTAGACTATGGCTGCCGAGTATTCTTAGTTCGACATGCATCACAAGGTTTTTGTCTCCCTCAGCCAATGGTGGATTTTCCGGTCCAGGAGGTATGTCGCTGAATCTCATGATTCCGTTGCCTAAAAATTCACCCCCGAAAACAGTTTTGTAAAAATTGAAGGCTTCTTCGGTGTTGCGGGAGAAATTAAGATAAGTACTTACGCTGGCCATGACTTTAAATTTTAGAAGTTTAATAATCTGGAATCGTTGAATGATTTTTGACGATTCAAAGATAACAGGGCAAATAATTCTTTATAGTGTGTGAAGAAGACAATTATAAGGGTTGATTGCGTCAAAAGTGTGGATTTAAGATTTCTTATGGGGTATACTATCTCAGACGCTAAAAATCAGGATATCCCCGATTGAGATGCTACAAAAAAGACACAACCAAAATAAGTCCACAGAAATATAAAAACGACATGTATAATTGATTCAAATCGTTTTCCTCTCCAGTGTGATGACGAATACACTATGAACTGGAAAATCAGCCTTATGGTCCAAAAGAGTCCAAGCCCCAAAGAGATCTTTTTACCAAAAGGTGTTGTTGTCAATTCGATGGCAGAAGTCAGGCACAATACACCAATTAGGAAAACAGTCAGAGCAATAAAAAACGTATGTACATACATCATTTCACGGTTAATATGGCTAACAGTATTTAGCTCTGTTTTCCATTTGAAATATCTTGGAAAAAGAAAATGGATAAGAGCCAGAAGCACAAGAAGCACGCCCGCAATTTTAATATGAAGTTGCATTTTTCTGAAGGATAAATGTTGTGATGAAAGGAGTTATTTTTATTTGCCTTGAAACATTAAGTCCTGCTTCATAAAATGTTCTCATCCATTTTGATTTCGAATGGAAGTGGAAAAAGCCAATATTGTATACGAGAAAGTTAGCAACATCCCGGAGGTGTTCGGTTATCATAATTTCGCCGTCATCGGATAATATTCTATGTAGTTCATTAAAAAACAATATTCTCTCGGCATCATCACGTATTTCATGGGCTGAAAAAATACAGAATATTTTTGCTGCAGAATTACTCTCTATCGTCAGGGCGCTGGTAGATACTGATTGCGTGCCCGGGTAAGGGGGGTATGCTCTTCTCGCCCGTTTTATTGATACCTCGGTGTGCCTGTCCGGATTGTAAAAATCAAAAACATATAAATCAGCAGCCGGAAACTTCTGTCGTATCAGGACGCTTGTTTCATCAAAACCCGCATTGATATTGACAATTTTTTGTTTTTTATGTTGATCTGAATTGTCTGTCCAGGAAAGACTGTATAAATGGGAAAAGTCGTAAATATAAGCGGACACAATCAAAGAAATAATAGTAGAAAATATCAAGAAAATGATTACGATCTTCAATCCAATAGCCAGTATGGGACTGACTTCGGGATAAATAAATATTATAGTAATGACCAGAATTATTGAGGTCAAAAAGTAATGCCAGTTGAAGCGAATTATATTAAGGACACCCTGAAATGGTTTTCTCATACCGATAATGATTCAACTTTTCCTTTTTTCCAGGTGTAAGGAATGTTTTTAACGATAAATGCGCATGCAAGCCTGAAGTCTTTTGAATCTAATTTCTCCGGAAAGGAAAAACTGTAATCAATAACCCGAACAGGTTCCGGCTTCCAATGTTTACGAACACCTTCTATAATCAATACTTTATTTGTCATTGGATTAAATGAAAATGTAAAGGGCAATGGACCGGCATATCTTCGCGCCTCCTTCCAGTCATAAAACGGCGTAGCATCTGGCATTTCAATGTTTTCTTTGCTTTTCGTTTCAATTACTACGTGGAAACCAGACTTGGCTGAACTGATTTCTAATGTATCATTTTTGTGTACCCTTGAGATATCTGTAGTTGTATATTGATAATTTGTAAAAAGGTTACCAAGAACTTCCATCTTTTTACTATTCGTTTCCGACTTTAAAATATAAAGTCCCCTTAGTTTTTTGCCTGCCTTATTTGTAAAGCGGACAAAGATGCGATATCCGATCAGAAAAAAGTCATTACCTAATTGTTTAGGAAAGCCTTTCGGCCTTAGGTCTTTTGTTTGCACCATTGCGATAGCAACAAAAGCCCAATGATCATTAAATGTATCTAATTCAAGGCAATGGGGGATGAGGTCTTGCAGGTGCTCCTTTGAAATCGCAAATGTAAATACCAACGAGCTTTCAAAAAAGGCTTCAACAGCAAAAGGATGGTTTCTTAAAATAGACAAAATGTTATTGATTTAGCACCGGTTTGCTATTGAGGTAAAACTCATTGTAATAAATCAAAAGTATAAAAAGAAAAGCGAAGAATCCATTATAGTAACCCCAAAGTAGCAGATGCGGAACAGCTATACATTCAATGACATTCATTGTGGCGATTATCACAATTTGGAGTATGGCATTCAGACGGCTTCTTATGTTGCTTAAGATCCAGATCGCCATGGCAATTTCAAGAAAGCCGATCAGTAGAGTTAATGAATTTGCATATTTAAGGCCAAGTAGGTTTCCGACAATTTCGCGATGTCGCGGAACCAGGTTAAGAACCTTGCAGAAAAGGCCGTTAATCATCCAAACTGCTGCAATTAATAGGTTAATCATCCTATGGATGCGAATGACAGTCATGAACCAATAGAATTCACCAGGTCCCTGACTTTTTCACGGTTTATATCATTTAATATATAATGTAGAAGAAAGACCAGGCCAATGGCTATGAGATTCACGGCAATTAACCTGTCACTCATATTGGTACCAATTGAAATGGACCAGGCTGATAAAGAGGCGTCCAGATATATTCGAAACTGGTCAGTAATGTTAAATCCAAACAATACTGATACTCCGGCAACATATTGAAATGCTATCCCTGGTCCCGAGATTACGAAAAGTTGGAGATACTGATTTATTAACGAGCATTTCAGTGAATTCGTTTCCTTCTTAAATATTGAAATCCCGCAATAAACCGAGAATAGAAACATTATAAATCCCAGACCTATTAAGACCAGGAGCGTTGAAGTGAATTCCTGTACCTGCAAAGTAAATACACTCAAATAATATACTCCTAGTATTCCCCCTATTAGTTGATAAATTCCCAACCAGTTAAATCCCTGTACATAATTAATTTTTTCCATACAATTGTAAATAACCCCAATTCAGAGAATATATGTGTGAGCAATGATTTTGGATCATCGCTCCGGCTTTCATAAAGATATACAGAGGAACTAAAATTCAAAAGTTTCCAGAAAATCGAAGGTTGGTCTGAACGCTGTAAATTATTGCACAAAATGCCAGCATACCCCTGCCAGATCTATAAGATTAACTTCTTTTCCATATGGCTGTTGTTGGGGTTTTGATATCCTGACACCAAACTTTTCCGGAAGCTGTTTTTCTATCATTGAATTATAAAACTCTTCTGCATCACTAACTTTTACTGTTAACATCAGGTTTTCGGCAAAATGTTTGTCATCGTATTTCTGCAGGATGAATATACATCCGTCTTTCCCAAACCCAACATAGTCACCCTGGTCCCAGGTTATGCTGAAGCCTATTTCCTGGAAGAGCTGACGAGCCTTATTGAAGTCGGCCCCTGAAGGAATAAATGGTGCAAGCGATAAAAAATTCATAAGGAATGATTTGAATTAATTGTTGAATTAAATTATACTGTCTCAAACTATGATCGCCGGTTTATATCAATAAAGTTTAGGTATGGGGAATAGACTCTCTATTAGATTACTGTCATATACATCTTTTTCACTTTATTATCAAGCTTTTCAATTGCATACCGAAGTGTTACTCTTGGCATCGTTTTCCCATACTTATCCAGGAAACCAAGCAGCCTGGCTTCATCTCTTTTACCTGCTTCACGAACCCAGCTTCCAACTGCTTTGTTAATAAGATCATGCTTATCATGAACCAAAATTTCCGCAATCTTAAAAGTGTCATCCAGATCATTTTGCCTGATGAAAAAATAAGTACTTACGATCGCTGTTCTTCTCTCCCAGACATTTTTAGATTTTGCCAGCTTGTAAAGCGGCGCACGTGATTTGTCAAACAGGTAACCACCCACAACGAAAGGAGCGCTACGGTCTACCATGTCCCAATTATTTATCCTATCGTGGTGTTTTATATAAAGCTGATAAAGTGCCTTCTTTTGTTCTTCACTAATCTTTTTATTCCTTGCCTCGAAGTCCATAATACTAACAGCTCCCACTCTTACTTCATAAAAATCATTGTTGAGCAATTTCTGAATCTCCTCAATTGGCATCTGCATGTGGTGCTTAGCCAGTAAAAATATGTCAGCCATACGAACGCCAAGAAATTTGTTGTCCGGGTTATCATCGCTGAAGAACTTCGAATTTTTTGAGGCTTTTTGTGAAGCAAGAAAAGTTAACTGCTCAACAAATTCTTCCGCTTTGTGCTTAGCTTTAATAGTTTTTTTTAAGGCACTGGTTTTAGCAGCATTGACTTTAGAGTTAGGCTTCATTTATTAAGATGATTGAACTTGCACAAAAAATTCTCTTTTCAGCTGCAGACTTAAATTCATGACATTGAATGTAAAGACAATTGATTGCCCTCTGTATCTACGAAAATAGCGAAGTATCCTAACTCCGCAGTTATTTGTGATTTAGGCAACACAATTTTTCCACCTGCTGGTTCTACACGGTTAAGTACTGTGTTAAGGTCAGTACCACCATTCAGATAAACCCTGGGTCCTGTTTTTGAAGGTTCATATCCTTCCCCTTTTACAATGGCTCCGCCGATCCCACGGCTTTGCATGTCATACAATAAAAATCCCATGCGTTTGTTATCCATAGTGGATTCGGGCATTTGATAATCAAAAATCCGGCTGAAAAAAGTTTTTGCCCTGTCGAAGTCGGTGACTGGAATTTCAACCCAGTTGATCGCATGTGTTGGCATTTCCATGATGGTTTGTTTTAGTGGGTTACTAAAGTTAAATATTTGCAATGAATCCGCCTGCCTCAAATTCTACCTGGCGTGGGCAAAAACCCAGTCTGAAATTTCCTTTAGTGCAACCGGAGAAATGGTTGTGGTAAGTGCTACAACCAATTGATAGATTATTTCGTTCACCTTTCGTCTGACACGAGTAATAGTAAATGGAAAATGAATGGAGAAGAATTTAACCTGCTGCCAGTTCGCCTTGTTTATCGTTTTCTAACATGTCGCGCAGTATTTCAAGTTCGAGTTTTCTTGTTTTATAAATATTGTGCTCCCAGCCTGCGGCATAGTTCGCAAGGATCAGAAATACAGATGTACCTACAGCTAACCAAATTGATTTCCCGCTTTCCATAACACTCAAAACCATGAATAATGAGATCGGCAGAATGTTCCACCGCATTAATCGCGAGAATTTTACCTGGTAATTTGCCACGGAAACTGCATGAAAAAGATCGCCACGTATTGACCTGTCAAAAAGATTATCGTTTTTAATTCTTCGACTGCGGCTTACTAATGTATAAACGGCAACGCTAAACATCCACGCAGATAGCAGGTACATGGAAATGTTTGGGTTTTCTTTGAGGATATTTATTCCGAGGATAAAAGCGCCGGTAGCAAAATTCACTAAGATGGTCAGGAATTCGCTGATATTACTGATATGCCGGCCCTTGTTTTTCTTTGATATAATTCGGTTGTGCAACGCGTTTTCGTCTATGGCGTAGAGGGGCTTATCGTTTTGTGAGTCCCATACTTTTTGTAATTCGTCAAATTCCATGGTACTTAAATTTTTTTTGATTTTGTAATAAGTTGCTTTTTTATCCTGTTTATCTTTACGCCAACATTCGATTCACTAATACCCAAAATGATGGCCATTTCTTTATAGCTAAAACTGTCGAGAAGGAGTAAGGTTAATGATCGGTCAATAGCATCGAGCTTGTGAATCTCTTCATAGAGCCATATCAGCCGTTCATCAGGTTCAGTACGGGATTCCTGCAAAACATGCCGGACGCTTTCAATCGCCTCTGTCGGATTTCGTTTTTTCCTCGTTGTCCATTTTATAGCAGTATTAAGTCCAATCCGGTAAATCCAGGTTGTTACGGATGACTCTTGCCTGAATGAGGGGACTGAATGCCAGATCTGGATCGTAATCTCCTGGAATAGATCGTCCTGGTCCAGCGAAATATCCGCATATGCCCGGACTACTTTAAAGATCAGCCCTTTATACTGGGTTAACCAGCTTTCAAAAATTTGACTCTGATCTTTTTCTGTCACGCATCTTTATTTAATCAATTAGTACCGTTAAGATGATGACTTCTTACAAGAATGAAAAAAATAGTATTATTTCGGGGCCAGGAACTCCTGACTAAAGGTAAAATGAAAAACAATATGTTGTTGGCTGTTATTTATCCGTTGACTTTCTCTTCCTGCGAGGCTTACTGTCTTTGTCAGTTTTTTCTATTGTCCCCATAGGCACCACGACTAACTCATCGGTAAGGCAATTCCAGACATTTAAGTATTCCTTCGAAACAACATTATGCTGCTTCCATTTCGCAGCCTTCTCATAAAGCATCAGTGTGCAGATATCAGTCGCCGTTATAAATTCTCCCGTCTCAGGTTGATGCGAGTGAATTGTTCCCTCAATCACCTTTCCGTCTTCTACTTTGCCACCATACTGCATTGGCATTATATTCTTATGAAGCTGCTTTGTACTTATTAATTTATTGTCGCTATCAAAAGTTAACAAGTAGTCGTTTCCAAAAATCACAACCCCGCTTTTTTGTGGCCCTGTCAAAACATAAACTTTCCTTTGATTATTGCTGATCAGGGGAATGAGATTTAGATTGGTATTGTTATAGGTCTTGAAAATTGTATCAATGTTGATAGTCGCCAACGCATTTTGCCTGATGAAATAAAGATCCATTTCAGTTTTCGTGAATTCTCTTTCATTCAGGTCTGTCCTGGCGGTTTTAACATTATATGTATTGTCAAATTCAACGGAGCCAATCACTTTGGGATTTGTTGCCTTTGAAAAGAAGATACAACTCGACTTGTTACTCTCTGTATATGAAAAATAACCGCCAATGTTGGTTTTATCCTTATACATCTCTAAAAAAACATCGGTTCCATACCAGGATGCCATTTCAGATTTGTAAAGCTGCTTTCCTTCTATGACAATTGGCTGTGCACGCTCTGTCGGATTATCTTGTGCTGGAAGACTAATGCTATAAAGTAACATTAAAATTGTAGTGATTTTATTCATAAGGAGAGATGGCTTTTGGCGTTGATACCTAAAAGATTTGAAAGTCAAAACACTGTTTTTGCAGTAGCAGGAACTGGCTTCGTCCTTCACTAATGTAGAGTACAATTCTGGATTTTCATAATCTATCGACTGAAGTTTTTGGAAAGGCCAAGTCTTGAGAGAGGATGCTACTTCTCCATAGCAACCTGAAACTCAAAATCGGAAACCTTAAGGCTGTCGAGCAACTTTAGAAAAATTGGTTGATCAAAAGGGCCCTTTACGATATCTTTATCGTTTAAGTATTGGTTGTCCTTTGATTTATCTAAAAAGTAGTAATGGCCGCCATTTGCTGCAAATATGTAATTATCCATCCATCCAATTTTCTCAACTGAATCCATCCTTCCAATCCCTGCGCCACCTTCAATATCATAATAAAGAGACCAGGACATTACTCCCTCAATCTTTGATAAAGAATATGGCCCAGGTATGTCCGTGGTCGGTGCAAGCATGTCACCGCAACTGAGAAGAAGAAGTCCCGCGATTGCAATGATGAGTATTTTCATGAAAGGTAATGCTTGCTTGCATGAGTAAAAAGCTGCTCTGTCAAATACCAGTTTTGATACAGTTAACGAAAAGTAATTCGAAAACATCACTGTATTATCCGCAGCTTCGCGTAATTCAACATGATTTTTTTCTCGCCATTCAGATCAAACTTAACAGTGGCTATTGGATTATGTGCCGAGCCTTCCATCTTCATTACTTCCCCAAAGCCAAATTTCTGATGCTCTACTTTCTGACCTTCCTGTAAATTAGTTGTATCACTGGCAACAAAATCCGGACTGGGTTTATGATCAATAACACGGGCCGGAGATTTAGGAACTATATAGCTGGGAGTCTGCGGTTTTTTAGCAGGTGGCGGACCATACTGACGTTCAGCATCACCCGCATTTCCAAAACCGCCGCGACCGGCACCGCCAAAACTGCTTCCGCCTTCCGAACCACCTCCACCGCGCATGCGGTCAAATGCCGAACCACCACTCCAGCTGCTGAATCCATTGCCCTGGTTACGTGCCCCACCACCGGCAAAACTGCGGTCCAGCATCTCTTCCGGAATCTCTGCAATAAACCTGCTTGGCTCGTTCTGGACCAAAGAACCAAAACGATAACGGCTATTGGCATAGGTCACCCACAACTTCGCCTTGGCTCTTGTTACAACAACATAAAACAAACGACGCTCTTCTTCCAGTTCCTCACGGGTATTGATAGACATTGAATTCGGAAATAACATCTCTTCCAGTCCCGCAGCAAAAACACAACTAAACTCAAGTCCCTTGGCAGCATGAATCGTCATTAGTTTCACATTATCCGCATTGGGATCTTTTTCATCTGCATCAGTGAGCAAAGTAATCTGCTGCAGATATGCACCCAGGCTTTTATCCCCCACCTCACCATCATCGTTAGCCGGGCTTTCGGTCCATTCTTTAATACTGTTCAGTAATTCCTGGATGTTCTCATATCGGGCCATCCCTTCTGTACTCTTATCATTAAAAAGTTCTTTTACAATATTTGTTTGTTTGCCAACATGCACTGCCACATCATAGGCATTTTTTGTTTCCAGCATGCTCGCAAAACTCCGGATCATCAATACAAAGTTTTCGATAGATTCAAGTGTTCCGCCTTTATAACCAACTTCTTTGGCTTGCTCCAGTACATTCCAGAATGACACGTTATGTGTGTTGGCAAATAAAATCGCTTTATCAACTGATGTTTTCCCTATTCCTCTTGCAGGAAAATTAATGATCCGCTTCAAAGCTTCTTCATCACGTGAATTCACAATGATTCTCAGGTAGGCCACAAAGTCCTTGATCTCTTTGCGCTGATAAAAGCTCAATCCGCCATAAATCATATAAGGAATGTTCATCCGGCGCAGGCTTTCTTCAAATGCGCGGCTCTGCGCATTGGTGCGATAAAGTATTGCAAAGTCTTTGTTGTTATAATGATTGCGCAGCTTTTGCTCCTGTATGCTGTCGGCTACAAATTTGCCTTCATCATTATCAGTCATTGTACGCACCAGCTTTATCTTTTCACCCTCCGCATTTTCTGTCCAAAGATCCTTTGGAATCTGACCCTTATTATGTTTGATGATTTCATTGGCCGCAAGAATTATCGCCTGTGTGCTGCGGTAATTCTGTTCAAGCTTTACCAGCTTCACATCATCATAATCTTTTTGAAACTGCAGGATGTTCTGGATAGTTGCACCCCTGAATGAATAAATACTTTGCGCATCATCTCCAACCACGCAAACATTTTCATGCATAGCACCCAGTAATTTAATGACCTCATACTGGGCTGGATTTGTATCCTGGTACTCATCTATCAGGATATATTTAAACTTGTGTTGATATTTGTGCAGGCTTTCGGGAAAGTTCTTAAGTAACTCATACATTTTCAGCAACAGATCGTCAAAATCCATTGCACCGTTCTTAAAACATCTTTTGGTATAAGCATCATAGATCTGCGCGATGGCAGGTCGGTTAGAGCGTGTATCCTCTTGTTGGATATAATAATCGGTAGCATATTCTGCCGGCGAAACCAGTGCGTTTTTAGCACTTGAAATCCGGTTGTATACCGTATTTGGCTTATAATGTTTATCGTCCAGGTTCAACTCGTTTACCACCGCTTTTACTACTGACTTGGCATCATCGGTATCGTAAATAGTAAAACTGTTGGGATACCCAAGCCGATGTGCTTCGGACCTGAGAATCCTGGCAAACACACTATGAAAAGTTCCAATATATAGGTTACGGGCCTCGTTATTGCCAAGTGTCTTTTCAATCCGCTCCTTCATTTCTTTAGCGGCCTTGTTGGTAAAGGTCAAAGCCAGGATATTGAAAGCATCAACCCCGTTAGCCATCAGGTGCGCAATACGGGTTGTAAGAACCTTCGTTTTTCCGCTGCCTGCACCGGCAATAATCATGATTGGTCCATCCCGGTGTAACACTGCTTCCTTCTGCCGCTCATTCAATTCACTTAAATAATCTCGCATAGCTGCAATTTACGAAGACACCCGATTATATAAATTTTTATGATTAAAGCTTGAGCGAAAACAAAGATTTTTTACGCAATTTTGAGAGATGAAATTCTTTTTATTTACCGCATTTCTACTAGTAATCAATCAGCTGCACGCCCAGGTACTGATTCACGCTCATAATGATTACGAAAAACCGGAGCCGCTTTTTAATGCAATCCGCGAAAAGGCTTTCGCCATAGAGGCAGACGTTTACCTGGTTAACGGGCAACTCGCAGTTGCGCACGACCGGAAAGACATAGACAGCGCAAGGACCTTAACTTCTTTGTATCTGAAACCTATCGATTCAATGATGAGGGCGCATAAAGGTTTCGTAACCGCAGACAAAGATTATCAACCGGTGCTGGTTGTAGACATCAAAGCAGATGGAGAAAAGGTGCTGGCGGAATTGGTCAGGCTTATCATTGCATATCCACGGATATTTGACGGCAGTGCGCATCAAAAACCATTATACATACTCGTAAGCGGGGACCGTGGTCCGATTGCAAAATGGAAGGAATATCCGGCGTCTGTCCGGTTTGATGGAAGGCCAACCGAACTATATGATACTGCTGCGCTAAGCAAAGTGGTCACTGTCAGTGAAAGTTATGGAAAGTACTATCGGGATAATAAACTCAATAAGGATTCTTTGATTGCGATGATAGGGCGGGCACATTCACAGAAGAAACTTGTCAGGTTATGGGGTGCACCAGATTTCCCCGCTACCTGGACAGCATTTCAGAGCCTCGGTATCGATATTATAAACACCGACAAGGTTACAGAGTGCAGGCGGATTTTATCAGCAAAAAAATAGCTGTTACATTCCAGATTAATGACCGGGCTTTAATGCCTGGTACTATCACCAGTGGAAGTAGAAGGCTGACGCTCATATGAAGCTGTATCCTTAGATGTCGAAGACTCCGTACCTGTTCCAACCTGGGTCATGGTGTCTTTGTTGGTATCTGTACTGTCTTTGGACACTTCGCTGCCTTCTCCCGCCTCGGTGCATGCATAAAATAAAGAGATGCAAAATAATGCTGCTAATAATTTTTTCATTTTATCTGGCTTTTCTTAATAATTATTTGATCCGATTTTGTTGTTAGTTTCAGGCGGTTTGCAATTTAAGGCTGCGCGTCATCGGGCTATAATCAGGTGGTTTTAGTAGTCGGCTTTACGGGTTCGCGGGTCCACCGGGATAATTCCGTCTGATCACTCAATAAAACAAGCATGCCATTCTCAAAACGATATCCATTTGCTTTCGGCAAATTCTTTAAAAAGGCATCTTCATTATATCCCGGGCAAGCCATTTTTGTAGTAATTATTTGTTCATCAATCTTTAACGTGCTATCTGTAAAGCTGAACTTCCCACGCATGTTATTACATCCTGTGCTACCGCTAAAATTCTTTGAGTTTTCATCGAAGTTTAGAGTAGGAATTTTGCCGGCGGCAGTGTCGGATGGCAAAACCGCCACCAGGAACCAGGTACCACCAAGCTTCCCGGTATCTGCCGAAGCCGGTGTCTGAGCTCTCGCCACCCCGGACTGGCCAGCGCTGTCTGAGCCTTCACTCTGATTCGAACTATCAGAACGCCCGGGCAGATTATTGGAACTGGCTTGTCCGCATCCAACCATCCAGGTGCAGCCGGCTATTAACGTTAATATCAAAAGAAAAAAGGAATTATATTTCTTTTTCATCCTGTGAGTGGCATCTTTAGGCAGGCTTCTCATATAATGAGTTTTAAATTATGACTTCAATTTTTGAAGCCCGGCCATTTCTGATCAACTGCACCAGGCTCCAATAATTACTATCACAATTCCGGCCAAGCTAATTTGGCAATAGATTTATTCATTTATGCGGAATCTGTCCGGCACTCCCGCCTGTCAATAAAACAAAGAAGAATAGTTATTCGAAACTTCGCCGACCTTTCTTTATCCTGATGGAAATAAAAAGACGCTTGTCCGATTTTTAAATGGCCTGGTTTAGGGAAGAATTTGAAAGATGGAGCATAATGACCCTGTGAAGTTCGTCGGGATTGAATGGCTTCACCATAATATCTGACAGACCGGCCTGGTTAACCTCATACTGTACTTCGTAGGGAAGGCTTGCGGTGAGGGCAATGATAGGGACGGTTTCACCCTGTTTACGTAATAAGCGTGTTGCCTGGTAGCCATCAAGCACTGGCATGTCCAGGTCCATGAGAATTAACCGGTGCCGCTCCCTATCGAATTTGTCGATTGCTTCCTGGCCGTTAGTCGCCACATCAATTTTAGCACCGCTTCTTTCCAGGAAGGTCTGGGCCACCAGCACATTCATAGGATTATCTTCAACCAATAATATGTCAACGCCTTTTAGCGGTTTTTGCTCTTCCACAAATTTTACCTGTTCTTTCTGTTCTGACAGTTTTTCCTGGCTCAACGGGAATTTTTGAGTGAAAGAAAACGTTGATCCTTTACCGGTTTCACTGTCTATCATCAGGGTCGTGCCCTGTAGCTGAAGAATCTTCTGACTGATTGATAAACCGAGGCCTGTCCCTCCGTAACGGCGCGATGTGGAAGAGTCGGCCTGTGTAAATCTTTCGAAGATCAATTCTTTTTTATCTGAAGGTATACCGATGCCGGTATCGATGACCGCGAACCGCATCACTGCGAATCCTGGTTCAAGGCTTTCTATTTTTACCGATAGTGTTACCGAACCTTCCGAAGTAAACTTCAACCCATTATGAACAAGATTATTTAGTACCTGGGCTGTGCGGGTCGGATCACCAATTACATAGGATGTTATGCGGGGATCGAGATCCAGCACCAATTGCAGCCGCTTCTCATCGGCAAGTGTTTTCAATCCCGCCAGGATGTTTTTACTTATAGCTGGTACATCCATCCTTATCTGTTCGAAATGAATTTTTCCGGCTTCTATCTTGTTATAGTCAAGAATATTGTTAACGATAGACAACAGGTTGTTGGCAGAAAACAGCAATACTTCGAAGCTTTCCTGCTGATCTTTTCTGGGGTTATTTCGTTGAAGAAGATGAGCCATTCCGATCACTGAATTAAGTGGTGTGCGGATTTCATGTGACATGGTTGAGAGGAACTCCGACTTAACACGAAGGCCTTCCCGGGCCTGGTCGGCAGCATCTTTAAGCCTGACCGAAAAACGATGCGAAAGTACCAGCGACTGTAAAAAGAAAAACGCCACATACAAGGCAAACGTGAGACCCTTGATCGGGATGATGATATTAAAATACTGGAGGTTAGTAAGTAAAAAAATAAGAAGCATAACCCCACTGCTTAACAGAGCATAACCTGAACCAATTCTTTTATTGCGCATTGCCTGGGCATAGACGGTGAAAGCATAGGCCGTGAACAGGAACATTACAATAAGGAAATAAGACATCAGGCCGGTAAATATCACCGGTGCTGTAACCAGAATGATTAAACAATAGATACCGCAGAGAGCAAACAAAGAATTAATAACTTTTTTATTTACGTCTTCCGGGTAAAGGAGCGAGGTGTATTTTCCGAAAAGCGCCACACCTGTAACCAGGGTCAGGTATTCAAGATGAACGGTAAGCGACCACGGTAAGCTGGGAAGAATTCCATGTAATACATAATCGCCGGTGCCAATCATCCGGTAGCTATATATCATGCAGAAAAGGGAGAAAAACAGGATTGGCCTATCCTTGGTACCGAAAATGTATAGTCCAAGGAAAAACAATCCACCCATAAACAGGCAGCCGGCAAGCGAAAGATCCAGGGCGTGGGACCTGTTCCGATCGAGGTACATTTCATTTCGTTCACCAATAAGGATATCTTCAGACATCCCCCCTTTTGAATGCCAGAAATTAGCCAGCTGTATTACAAGCAGAATGGTATCACCTGAAGGGGCATTTATCGTTCTGGTTTCCCAGAAAGGTATTGATTTGCTCCTGGTAGTTGCAGGAACTCCGTTTGAGCTAATCAGTGTATTGTTTCCGTAAAGATTGCTGGAACAGTATGATTCCGACATCTCGAATGCCAGCCTCGGATGATCGGGGGATAAAAGTATTGTAAGTGCATAAGTGGCTATACCGTTTCCGGGGTCGCTGGGTCCCGCCTGTTTTGTCCAGAGTTTGGGAAACTCCGTGATTCGTGCATTATTAACTGGTATCTGATCCGGCTCTAGCAGCTGGTCAGGATAAAATTTCCATTCCCCCCTAAGCGAAAATGCCCCATCTCGGTAGTCCACTCCACGCAGATCAATAACGCCGTTCCGCGCTTTTCTTTGCTCAACCAGGGACTGTGAAAATACTCCCGGCAAAGAAAGCGTGAGCAGCAAAAACACTATCAGGCACTGTTTCATATTCTATCGGATCTTGGCTGTCGTGTACACAGACCCAATAGAAACGTGCAAAACTCAAAAAAATGTTGGTCAGGGAAAGATTAATGTCTGGCAGGAACCCATTAAGTCTTTTAATCATAGGTAGTTACGGAAAAAAGGAAGCCGGCTGTTGACCGGCTTTGAAATATTGAATGTTACACTGATATTATTGGTTTTTGGTAGTGTCAACCTTTGCTGTATCCGGGGCAGCTTGGGTGGGATTACTGGTCGAATCTGATGGATTAGTGGTTGCAGGTGAAGGTGTATCACAAGCAATAAAACCAAGACAGGCGACCAGGGCCAGTAAAAATAAGTTCTTCATAAAATGATTTTTTAGTGTTTAAAAATGTATGAACCCTATCCTATTCAATTACTCTGCCACGCTTGGTACAGGCCCGAAAAATGGCGGGGTTTTTAACATTCTTACCTATAAAAACCTGCATAATGCAGTTCATTCTCAATAAAAATCAATTCATAACTGTAGTCATTTAATCTCATCAAAAAAACATCAACATTTGCATTATTAATTGAAACGAAAAATTTATACGTCATGTTTGGTCAATGGTTACTAGTTATCTGCAGTTTGCTCTTCGTGGGCAGTCCGGGTGCTTCAACCGGCGCTACAACCGGTAGCCAGGTTGAAGACGTTTGCGAGGTAAGCAAAATTGTTCAGGCAGATACACAGTATGGATGGCAGGTTTCGGGAAGTTCTATATCTGCCTACGATGTTCCTGCAAACTAAAATGGATGCTACCAGCGGTAACATCCATTTTTTATCATTCAGTTGCTAATATGCAAGCTACTGTTATTTACGACTTTCTTTCCAACAACTTAAAGAACTGATCCAGTTGAGGTAGAATCACAATCCTTGTTCTTCGGTTCGTAGCTCTTGTTTCTGCTGATTCATTTACTGTTATAGGCTTATATTCACCGCGTCCCGCTGCCGCCATTTTCGCCGGATCCAGGCCATATTGATTTTGCAAAATTCTAATTACAGAAGTTGCGCGTTTAACGCTAAGATCCCAGTTGTCTGTCAGTACACCCCTTGCAAATGGAATATTATCTGTGTGACCTTCCACCATAAATTCGATATCCGGCTGATTTTTTAACACAAGAGCAACTTTGCCCAAAACAGTTTTAGCCTGCTCAGTTACATCGTAGGATCCGCTTTTGAAAAGCAGTTTATCTGAAATATCTATGTAAACCACTCCTTTATCAACCTTCACATTTATATCCTGGTCATTAAGGTTACCAATAGCACCTTTAAGATTCATAACGAGAGCCATATTAAGAGAATCTTTTCTTGCCATGGCAGACTGCAGATCCTGGATGTAGACATCTTTTGCACCGATATTATCGAGCGACTTTTTTATACTTTCAGCCTGTGAGCTGGAAATAACTGAAAGATCCTGCAGCTGTTTCAAAGCCTGTGTATTGTTTTCTTTGAGGAATGAAATCTGCTTAGTCAGGTTATCAATCTCGCCCTGGAGGCTTGCTCTTTTACGCTCGTTTTCGGCAGTGAGGTCTGTACAATTCCTCAGATCGCCCTGAAGCTTATTTCTTTCTGTTTCAAGTAATACATAACGATCCTTTTCTGCCTGTAGTTTTTTCTTGCTTACACAGCTGAACAGGAACACAGACGAGATAAATAATACCAGGAGATGTTTGTATGTCATATCGGTTTGTTTTAGGTGGTTTGAGTTAATACGGCTCACTAACCATTTGTAAATTTGAGGTTGCCAAAGTTAAATTATTGAGTTTACACTCTCATTCAACATCTGAATATTTATTTTAATTTAAGTCGATTTTAATACTATCAATCTCCGTACCAAACAGGCATTATCACCGTAAAATCAAGCTGTACAAAGGTTTGCTAAGCTAAGGTAATGTAAGACAATGTTAAAATGACTTATCTTACAATAAATCATTTTGATGTTCAAAACGTTGTTTTTCTTAATAAGTACATTTTTTTCCTTTGGTCTTTATGCTCAGGTAACAGACTGGGTTTCCGGGGGCAAGTTAAAGCCCGAACAGGCTGTGATGGACATCAGGCACTATACCCTTAAGCTTAACGTTGATCCTTCCACGAAAACCATAAGTGGTTCTGCTGAGATCGACCTTATGCTGACCGAATCTACGCCAATACTACTTTTTGATTTTGTCAGTTTTTATAAGATCAGTGAGGTCACAATTAACGGAAAGAAGGTTCCTTATTCCTATGAATCTGACTTTATAACGATTAAGCCTGCCACTGCTTTGCCGGCAGGAAAAGTGAAGGTGACGGTTAAATACAGCGGTCAGCCCCCTGTTGCGAAACACGCTCCCTGGGACGGTGGATTTCAATGGTCAAAAGATTCAGGAGGCAACGACTGGATTGCGATCACCTGTCAAAGCGAGGGTGCAAAAATATATTTCCCATCAAAAGATCATCCTTCGGACGAGCCAAATGAAGGAGTGGATTTGTTTATCACAGTTCCGAAAGGCCTGGTGGCAGCAGGTCCTGGCCTGCTGCAGAAAACAACCCACGGAAAAACCACTTCAACATTCCACTGGAAAACGAACTATACAATCAATACTTATAGCATCGTATTTAACGTTGGCAAATACAAGGCCGTGACCCGTCCATATAAAACGATTGCAGGCAATACTGTTCCAATGATTTTTTATGTGCTGGAAGAACATGCTGACAAGGCACCGCATCACCTGGAAATCCTGGAGAAAATGACAAGGGTACTTGAAAAGTATTTTGGTGAGTATCCCTGGGTGAAGGAAAAGATCGGACTTGCGGAAACACCTCACCTGGGAATGGAGCATCAGACCCTGAATGCATATGGTAACCACTTCGGGTACACGAAGCTCGGAGGTGAAGATTTTGATTGGCTTATGGCGCATGAGTTTGGTCATGAATGGTGGGCAAATAAAGTGACAGGTAAAAATTATTCCGATATGTGGATACAGGAAGGCATTTGTACCTTCGGTGATCATTTACAGATAAGGGATAGGGAAGGAGAAGAAGCCTATCGCGCTAAAATGCGGGCAACCGGCCGGGCAACACAGAATTTGAAACCAGTAGTGCCTGGCAAAGATGCCAATTCAGTGGAAGTTTATCATGGCGACATCTATGGCAAGGGAGCATTCTTTATGCATACTATAAGGTACCTGATTGGCGATTCAATTTTTTTTCCAACACTCAGGACACTGGCGACATCACCCGATTATACTTATGATAAAATGCCTGATACGGATGATGTTGAGAAACTATTCAGTACTGCTTCCGGGAAAAATCTGAAACCTGTTTTCGATTTTTTCCTGCGGACCGTCAATAAACTTGAGATAGGTGTAAAACAGGTTTCTGACACAAGATTCAGTTTGCGATTGTTGAATTATAATGGATCACTTCCGGTAGAGGTTAAGACAGATAAGGGGATAATAAAATCAATGGTTAGTAAAGAAGGGGTTATCGTTGAGTCAGGAGTTATGCCACAGATCGATATTACCGGGTATTATATTAAGAAAGTAATTTTAGAATATTAGGCCCGGCCTCTATTTCCCCGTTATGCTAAATCTTTGAAACCGCAATGGGAAAAATCCCCAAAAATATTAGCTTTAAAAAACTAATATTTTTAGTGTTGATAAACTAATTTTAAGTAGATTTGTCATTCGGTAATTTTGAACTCTAAAACTCAACAAAACATGTCAAACGAAAAACTCAAAGCGCTGAAGCTTACGATGGATAAGATCGAGAAAGACTTCGGCAAAGGAAGTGTGATGATGATGAATGAAAAATCGATGGAGCCCATCGATGTTATTTCAACCGGTTCAATCGGTCTTGATTCAGCGCTTGGGATTGGCGGTTTTCCCAAAGGAAGGATAATCGAAATATACGGACCTGAGTCTTCCGGTAAAACTACCGTGGCAATCCATGTTATTGCAGAGGCCCAGAAAAAAGGTGGGATGTGTGCAATAATCGATGCTGAACATGCTTTTGACAGCGGTTACGCCCGCAAATTGGGAGTAGATGTTGATAACCTGCTGATTTCACAACCGGATTATGGTGAGCAGGGTCTTGAAATTGCCGATCGCCTGATACTTTCCGGTGCGCTGGATGTTGTAGTTATTGATTCAGTTGCGGCCCTGGTACCAAAAGGTGAACTTGAAGGCGAAATGGGTGATAGTAAAATGGGTTTACAAGCCAGGTTAATGAGCCAGGCTCTTAGAAAACTTACAGCTACTATCAGCAAAACAAACACGATCTGTATTTTCATTAACCAGCTTCGCGAAAAGATCGGTGTTATGTTCGGTAACCCCGAAACAACTACCGGTGGTAATGCGCTGAAGTTTTATGCCTCCATAAGGCTTGATATACGTCGCATGGCCCAGATCAAGGATGGTGATGAAGCGGTTGGTAACCGTGTTAAAGTGAAAGTGGTAAAAAACAAGGTTGCCCCACCATTCCGTGCTGCTGAGTTTGATATCGTTTTCGGAGAAGGAATTTCTAAAAATGGTGAGATCATAGACATGGGTGTTGAACTCGGAATCATACAGAAAAGCGGTAGTTGGTTTAGTTATAATACCGACAAACTTGGCCAGGGTAGAGAAACAGTAAAACAACTGATGCATGATAATCCTGAAATGGCTAATGAGATCGAAGGCAAGATCAGGGAAAAATTAAAGGAAATTCAGAACGCTTAACAAGTTTGTAGTTTTAGTTTTATATGGGTTAGTAAAGCTCACGGCTTCCTTTCAAGGAGGCCGTTTGTGTTTTATAACATAGCCGTGGAAGAAGGTTAACCAACCTGGGATAGGTCTAAAAAAAAGAAGGGGCCTGAATAAAAATTCAACCCCGTTTTTAAAATCCAATATCCTATGAAAAACCGATGTAAAAATACAGTCCGGTTTTGATATCTGCAATACTATTTTGTGGTAATATGAGAAATACTTTCGTCGCTAAGGTTAATTCTTTACCAGCCGCTCTTGCACAATCGTATTAGCAAGCCGATTATTCAATCTTAATATATAAATGCCTTTTTCGAGTGTTGAAACATTTATTGTTTGAAGACCCTGGAGGTTCGCCTGCGACAGCCGCATCTTACCCGTAGCATCAATAATTTGTATGTCCAGTGGATTTTCTGAACGAATGATGAGGATGTTATCGACTGGGTTAGGATAAAACTTAAAAGAGATATCCCCTGCTATCTGAACATTCAATGGTTTCGAATAAAACTGCCGGTTATCTTTAGCCGAACATTTTATACGGTAAACATTTTTACCTTTTGCAGGAGATTCGTCAACCCATTCAAACCATGTTGAGATCTGGGCGAGTTTCAAGACGGCCACTACTTCAAATTCTTTACTGTTACAGCTACGTTCAATTGAGAAAAAGTCGGTGAGAGATGAATCAGACAATCTCCAGTTTAAAACAACCCGGGAATTTTCTTTGATGATATGAACCAGGTCTGTTATATAATAGGAAGAGTCCGGGTTATTTACTCCCCGGTCGGGAAGTAAAACACCAGCCTCCTGAGATATGCAATAGAATGCACTCAGGCTTAATATTGAAATTAAGAAGCCTTTGATCATGAATTTAATGGGTAGTAATGGGATGTAGTTATCCACAAAGTTAGTGCCTGAATGTGGAAAACGTTGTATTCTATTGAAAATTATTTTATTACCGTTAATAATTACCCAAAGAAATTTAGCTTTCGCTATCTTTTATAAACTCTGGAACAATGAAAGTGATACGTAAACTCAATCCTCGTAAAACGATTGCACTGGTTGCACATGATAACAAAAAGAAGGATCTGATCGACTGGGCTATGCTTAACAAGATCATCCTTGCGCGCCACGACCTGGTTGCCACAGGGACCACCGGTACACTACTGGAAGACAAACTGGATCGCCCGGTTAAAAAGGTGTTGAGTGGTCCGTTGGGGGGAGACCAGCAAATTGGTGCCATGATCGCCACCGGCGATATAGATATCATGATTTTTCTTTGGGACCCTATGGAAGCACAACCACATGACAGCGATGTCAAGGCTCTTCTAAGGGTTGCCATTGCATGGAATTGCCTGGTGGCCTGCGATCTTTCAACCGCTGACTTTATCTTGACCTCTCCGCTCATGTTGCAGGACTATAATATCGAGGTACCCGACTATTCCGGCTATCTGAAAAGGCGTATCGAGCGCTAAGCGGATGTCGGTGGTCTGCCTTTTGCATATTGAGCTTAAATAACAGAGAACTGTCATCTCGTTAATGCTAATCCGTATAAACAATTGCAGATTCCTCGACAAACAGCGCTTTGAAGAAAACTTTACGATACATACTAAAAGGGACAGGGATATTAATTGGAGTCCTGCTCATATTCTGGCTGATAGTTATTGCCTATGTTTCAATCAATAAAAAGGAGATAATTGCCAAAGTAACCGGGGAACTTAATGAAAGAATGAATGCTACAGTAATCATCGGTGGCCTGGATCCTTCATTTTTTCAAACCTTCCCTTTTTTATCACTCAGGCTTTCGGATATATCGCTTCGGGACTCACTTTGGGATAAGCATCATCATGACTTTCTTAAAGCAGAAAAATTTTTTATCCGCATGAACCCGCTGAGTCTTTTTTCAGCCTCTCCTAAAATCAATAAAATCATTGTTGAAAAAGGATCCATTTATCTGTTTACTGATACAAGCAATTATACAAATGCTTATATCATGAATGCAAAGAAAAAAACTACCCGGAGAGGGTTGAAGCCACCTTTCAATGGTATCGAACTCAAGGAGGTAAGGTTAACTTTCGTGAATCCATACCGGGGTAAGTTGTTTGATTTCGACATAAAAAAACTGGTTTGTGAAGTAGACAGCGAAGATAGCTCAACTGTACTGGGCATAAAAACCGACTTATTTGTACATGATCTCGCCTTTAACACGGATAGGGGCGTTTTTTTGAAAGAGAAACGTGTTGAAGGGAAATTTGCGGTTACACTCGACCAGCAAATAATCTCGATAGACCGCATACTATTAAGACTAGACGGGCAGCCTTTTGAGATTTCTGCCTTGTTTGAATTGGGAACCGACCCGAAATTTAAACTTGATATTGCAAGTAATGAGGCAAAATACCGCGACCTGATCGCCCTGCTGACCGAAAGACTGCAAAAAAAACTCGATACCTTCGGAGTCAGCAATACGCTTGATGTAACCGCTAGTTTAAAAGGAAGCTTACTACCTAAAACTATTCCACTGGTTAATGTGAAATGGACAGTCAAAGGCAGCGATCTTAAGACCCCTGCCGGCGATTTTATGGACTGTTCTCTTGACGGCTCATTCACTAACCAGGCAGATACCTCCCTGTCGAGGAATGACTCAAATTCGGTTATCAGTATAAATTCCTTTAAAGGAACCTGGGAGAAGATTCTCTTGTCTTCGTCTAAATTTCTTGTCACAGACTTGGGTGAACCGAAGATGGCTTTTGATCTGCATACAAATGTTGAACTGAAATACCTCAATGATCTGACAGGTATTGAATCTTTCGAATTTTCAAAAGGCAAGGCGGATGTAAACATCAACTTCAGTGGTCCGGTTATGTCTTCGGATACCGGCCAGACCTTGATTTCAGGGGGAGTTGATATATCCGAAGGCGAATTGACTTATCTGCCAAGAGCCCTGACTTTATCCGGGTGTAAAGGCTCCCTGATTTTTGATAAAAAAGATGTGTATATCAAAGACCTGCGTGCAAACACAAAAAGGAGCGATCTGCTTATTGGTGGAAAGATTGACAACTTTCTTTCGATGCTAAATAAAGTTTCCGAGAACATGCTTATCGATCTGAACATCAACTCATCAAAACTGGATCTGACAGATTTCACTCAAAATCTGCAAAAGCGCCATGTGACGTCAAAGCAAAAAAATACGGCGCGACTTCTTAAGATTGCCAACAAGATTGATAAGATGATAGCTGAATCTGCAATGAAAATTGACCTCTCTGCAAAAAAGGTTCAGTATAAAAAATTTGCAGGAACCAATGTCAAAGCTGCATTAATCCTTGAAAAAGATGATTGGAATCTGAAGAACATTTCTATGAATCATGCGGATGGCACATTTGTAATTGACGGAAAACTTAAGACAAATGGTAGTGACAATCCATTTTCGATAAGAGGCAAAATGGATAATATCGACATAAGCAAGGTCTTCTATTCATTTAATAATTTTTCGCTGGATGGTCTTACAGATAAAAACATTAAAGGTGTGTTAACAGCCGATTTTGACATTGCGGCTTCAATCAATAATAAGTCGGAAATAGTTCCCTACAGTATCCACGGGTTTGTCAATATGAGTTTAAAGGATGGGGCCTTACAGAATTTTGAACCTATGCAGAAAATTTCCAATTCTGTATTCAAAAACCGTGATATGTCTGATATCCGTTTTGCAGAACTTAAGGACAATCTTCAGATTAATGGTACATCTATTACTATTAACAGTATGGAAATACAATCCACGGTGTTAACTATGTTCATCGAAGGTACCTACGACATGAAAGCCGGGCCAGATATGAGCATCCTGGTTCCGCTCAGTAATCTAAAAAAACGGGGATCGGATTTTGAACTGGTGAACAAAGGTACTGATAGTAAAAAAGGCCTGAGTGTCCATTTGCGGGCGCGGTATGGTGATGATGGTAAGGTGAAGATCAGCTGGGATCCTTTTAAAAAGGCCCTGAAAAACAAGGATAAAAAAGTAGCTGCAGTTCCTTAAACTACAAGTGCTGCGGCTCCGAATACACCGGCACTGTCTCCAAGTTGAGGTTTTAAAATCGGAACATCAAGCCGGTTATTAAAGATGAATTGTTTCAACGATTCAAGACCGTCAGTATATACAGAATCAATATTGCCTACACCTCCACCTACAACTATAACATCAGGATCGAGTGTGTTAATAACATTAGATATTGCTTTACCAAAGAAATAGTGAAGTCTTTGCATGGTGTCGGATGCCGCCTTATCAAAACCCTGCTGGTGTCTTTGAGCGATTTCTTTCAATGTGATCATTTGATTGGTAAGGGAACTATAAAATCTCTGAAGCGAAGGTCCCGCCAGCACTTTTTCAACACAACCGGTTTTCCCACAATAACAGATTCCACCGGATTCATCGAGAAAATTATGTCCCCATTCGCCGGCGATGCCATGATGGCCGTTCCAGATCTTACCATTGATGACTATTCCTCCTCCTACTCCGGTTCCCATAATGATTCCAAAAACCATCTTTGCGTCCGGACATTTTTCTTTTACAACTCCCCAGGTTGTTTCTGCAAGTGCAAAACAATTTGCGTCATTTGCCAGTTCGATTGGTATCCCCAGCTTTTCTTCAAGATCTTTTTTTAGCGGCATACCATTAAGTGCCGTTGAATTGGAATTTTTCATCGTTTGGAGTACCGGGTCAAGAACACCGGGAGTGCCTATGCCAAGACGTTCTGCTTTTAAACCGGTCTTTTTTTCCATGGATGTCACCAGGGACACCAACTGGTTCACGATATGGTCATAACCTTTTGCGCCTTCAGTATCAATACGGTTTCGCAGTATTGGTTTAGGGTCCTCGAGTGATGTTATTATAACCCCTTCAATCTTAGTTCCTCCAAGGTCGATCCCCCATAATGGTTTGTTCATTGCTTAGAATTTTATCCTGTTAATTGACGTAAATCCGTTGACTTTTATAATGTTGCCTTTAATACTGGTGCAGTGTGTTTTATTATGCTTTGTATTTTTCCAAATATGCTCCTTAGTAAACTGAAAGATTCTGATTGGTCGTCAACGGGATTTATTTTCCTCCTTGTTTGTCCCCGGTCTTCTCCAACGATTTAATAGCCCTTTCAAGATCTTCCGGTGTATCGATTTCAACACCCATATAATCAACTTCCACCATTTTCAGCTGGATACCATATTCCAGGTATCTCAAACATTCAATTTTTTCAGCCGCTTCCAAAGGAGTAACCGGCCAGGTGGTAAAGTCCATCAGTGCCTGTTTCCGAAAAGCATAAACACCAATATGTTTGTAATAGGTAATGGGGGGTTCTTCGCTACGCGGATAGGGAATCGGACTACGGCTAAACAATAATGAATTATTGTTACGGTCTACCGTAACCTTTACAAAGCTGGGGTTATTAATAAATTCCTTTTCCGTAAGTACCTGCATAAGCGAGGCAACTTTTACCGATGGATCACGGAATTGTTCAATCAGCCTGCGAAGCGGATCCTTTTTGACAAATGGCGTATCTCCCTGTACGTTTATGATCACATCAACATCCATATCAGCCACCGCTTCCGCTATACGATCGCTGCCGCTTTCATGCTCATTTTTACTCATGAGGGCAACACCTCCATTTGATACAATCTCGTCAAAAATGATCTTGCTATCAGTTATCACGGCAACCTCGTCAAATAGCCCGGTCGCAACAGTAGCATCATAAGTATGCCTGATTACCGGCTTATCGCCCAGAAGCTGCATCAGCTTCGCATGAAATCGCGTTGAAGCATACCTGGCAGGGATCATTGCAATTGTCTTCATCCGTTCATTTTTGTTTTTTGGTCCCATCTTTGGCCCCCACCGGCGGGAGAACGCTCTGGAACAATCCATATCAATTGAAATACTTTACATGAACATTTCACATAACAGCATTTCAGGAAAGACTGCTATATAAAGACCGCTATATATGGGGTTGAAGAGGCCTCTCCGATTAAGGCCTGTAAATATCCAGAAAACTTCATTGAATACCTCAAAAAACTTGCCTGGCCTCAAAGATTGGTTATCCTCTTTTGGGTCCGGATCGTTATATTTGTTTAGATCCCGATCGGCCGATAGGGATGCATGAACAACGACTACTGCCATCTTATTTTACCTAAACCGATGGTCATGCAAACAAGCGAACTGCTAAACGGCTATCAACTCGATTCTCAAACCTGGGATGAGATGAGTAGCCTGGGAGGCGTGCGTGAACAATACCGACAGGTGGTTGAGTTCATGAGTAAACTTAGTGTTGAAGAATTAAACAAGAAAGAAGATCTTGCCAAGCGGCTTTTTATGAGCCAGGGCATTACATTTACCGTTTACAGTAGTGGAGAAGGAATCGAAAAAATCTTCCCCTTTGACATCATTCCCCGTATTATTACTGCTGTTGAGTGGAGTTACATTGAAAAAGGCATCAAACAGCGTTTAAAGGCACTTAATCTTTTCCTGAAAGACGTATACAACGATCAGTTCATCATCAATGACGGCATTGTGCCGGTTGAAATGGTGTATAGCTGCCCGCACTATCTTCGCGAAATGCATCGTTTTCCGGTGCCTTATGACATTTATGTTCATATAGCCGGGATTGATCTCATCCGAAACAATGATGGCACATTTTTCATCCTGGAAGATAATCTTCGCACTCCAAGCGGTGTAAGCTATATGCTCGAGAATCGCGAGATCACTAAGCGTATTTTTCCTGATCTGCTACCGAATAATAATGTGCGGAGCGTTATGGATTACCCAAACATCCTGCATAAAAACCTGATGTCGCTTTCGCCGGGTAAGTCATCTGATCCTACAATTGTTTTGCTGACCCCGGGTATTTATAATTCAGCATATTTTGAACATACAACACTGGCGCGCCTTATGGGCGTAGAGCTGGTTGAAGGACGTGACCTTGTGGTAGATAATCACCGGGTTTTCATGAAAACGACCACCGGCCTTCAACAGGTCGATGTGATTTACCGTCGGGTAGATGAAGATTTTATCGATCCGCTTGTCTTCAACCCGGCAAGTGCACTCGGTGTTTCCGGTTTGCTCAGTGCATACCGCAAGGGAAATGTTGCTATAGTGAATGCGCTCGGAAACGGTGTGGCAGACGACAAGGCGATTTATACCTACGTGCCTGAAATGATCCGCTATTATCTGAATGAAGAACCAATCCTTAAAAATGTTCCTACCTATAAACTCGACAACCAGGAACACCGTGATTTCACAATTGGGAATGTTTCCAATATGGTGATCAAGAAAACAAATGAAAGCGGTGGCTATGGTATGTTGATGGGTAATTCAGCAACAGATGAGGAGATCGCAACATATATGAAAGAAGTTTTGAAAGATCCGCGGCAATTCATCGCCCAACCGATCATTTCGCTTTCTTCTGCGCCCTGTTATATGAATAATAAGATGCAGGCAAGGAGGGTGGATCTAAGGCCTTATGCATTGTGCGGACCCGATGGTATCGAGATCGTACCCGGCGGCCTTACCCGTGTAGCACTCCGGGAGGGCTCTATGGTAGTAAATTCATCCCAGGGTGGTGGAAGCAAAGATACCTGGGTGCTGGCTGATTAAATATTTATAGACAATTATGGTTGTGGGCAGACTGAAACTTTCAAAATATATGTTGATTAATATATGCTGAGCAGAGTAGCGGATAGTTTATACTGGATGACAAGATACATGGAACGCAGCGATGGTATACTTCGCATGCTGAAAGTGAATTATGCTTCTTCGCAGGATGAGGGGAAGGACTTTTCATGGAACCCTGTACTTCGTTTATTTACCTACCTGGATGAAGCCGACACCACGGCGATGGAAAAAAATACCCGGGCCGCCCTGAAGTTCATGGTAATTGGAAAAGAAAACCACAACTCGATCCTTAACATCGTGACCAGGGCCAGGGAAAACGCCAGGAGCGTGCAGGATCATATCACCAAAGAATTATGGCAGGCCCTGAATGATTACTATCATGCCATAAAAGATCCGCATGTAGAATGGCTGCTGGAAAAGGATGACCCTATTACAGTGATAGACAACCTGATAAAGAATGGGCTTCTTTATTCTGCCACTTCCGAGGTTACAATGGCGCGTGGTGAAGGGTATTCTTTTATGAATATTGGAAGATTACTTGAACGGGCCATACAATCAGCAGACATTGTGGACGTTAAGGTGAGCAATATTGACAGTGGGTTTTCCAAGGTTTCAGATATCACTTATTGGAAATACCTGTTAATGTCGATCTCAGCTTATGAATTGTATATCAAAACTTACCGGGGTGGCTTTGAATCAAAAAATGTGGTTGAAATGATCATCCTCAATAAAAATTGTCCCAGGTCAGTGATGTATTCACTCGACCATATTCATCGATATTTCGAGCGATTCAGGAATGAAAACAACCTTGACAGCTTTCAAAAGATGGATTTCATGATTGGTAAACTCAAGAGTAAAATCCTGTATTCAACCCCGGACACCATCATGGAGCAAAATCTGCATGAATACCTGTTGGATATTAAAAAGGACCTGCATCAGATAGCGAATGGCCTCAATCAGCATTATTTTGCTTACACTTAAGCGTTATTTTGTTTACACTTAAACATTATTTTGCTTACACATTATCATTATTATTTTGCTCACACTTAAACATCACAAAAAATCTAATATTTAAGAATGCCGCGTTTTAAAATTCACCATATTACAAAGTACAGTTACCAGGTTCCGGTGAGGGACAGTGCAAATCAGATCATGTTATATCCGGTGAAAGATCAATACCAGGATGTTTCAAAACAGGAGTTACATATAACCGGTACGCCACCTGTCGATACCTACACCGACTATTATGGTAATGAAGTTGGATCTTTTATGCATGCCCAGCCGCATGCAGAACTGAAGATTGAATCCAAAATTGAAGTTTTTACTCATAGCAGGGTTATTCCGCAGGATTCACATTCCAAAGAGGATCAGTGGGAGCAACTCAAACGTCTTCGCTCGACAGTGCCTTATATTGATTTCCTCAAGCAGGAGCGCTTTGAATCGCAGTCAGAACTAAAGGAAATTGCCGATAATATCGACAGTAAATCCATCACTCCGTTGCAGGCCTGCATCAGGTTGAATGGCTATGTATACAAAAATTTCAAATATATCCAGGGTGTCACCAGTGTTGAATCAACCGTAGATGAGGTCTGGAAGCTAAAGGCCGGCGTATGCCAGGATTTTGCCCAGGTTTTATCGGTGATGTTGAGGATGATCGATGTTCCTGCCCGTTATGTCAGTGGATATGTTTGTCCTAACCGTAATGGGATGCGAGGTGAGGGTGCCACACATGCCTGGGTTGAAGCCTATATCCCATATTATGGCTGGTTGGGGCTTGATCCAACAAATAACGTAGTGGCCAATGATCTTCATGTGCGGCTCGCCGTGGGCAGAAGTTTTAATGACTGTTCCCCCGTGAAGGGCACATACAAAGGGACCTCAAATCATAAACTTGAGGTGGGAGTTTCTGTGAGTTATGAAGATGGGCATCACCTGGAAGATAAGGCGACCGTATTACGCCCGCACCCGGTAAAGGTAGATGATAACAGCAACTCCTATCGCAGGTACATGGAGATGATCCAGCAGCAACAACAACAGCAACAGTAGCAAATGCAACAATCTGAAAAAATAGTTCCACAATTTTTACTCTAATCTGACTTATGTGCACGTTATTTCGATTTGACCGTTTTTAAAGTGTATATCGAAATAATTAAACTGACGTATCTATTAAATTGCTATTATTTCCTTCCAATATAACTAGCTAGAAAGTACTTAATACTAATATAAGAATTGCGGCTGAATTGATTGTTATATAGAAATCGCTGATTGCAATCAGCATATTGCAATATGAATCAATAATTTCGGGCAGAATATTTCTACTAAAGGTTATTAAGAAAGGTGTATAACTTCTATTCCTTACACTGGTGCGAACGAAAGTTAAAACCCTACATTAGTGGAAATAAAAAAGAGCGGTTGCATCCGCCCTATAAATTATATATAGTGTCAAAATTTATTAATTGTAAATCCATGTAAATGGACTAACCAGGTTTTTATTGGCCAAAAAAACTTTGATTTCATGACACAAATAGCAATCAACCAACAAATCGAAGCAATTAAGAAAGTAACTCAAGAAGCGTTAAAATCTCCTGAAACCGCGTTGAAATTTTTGATTGACGCAGGTATTGTTAAGGAACCACCTGCTAACAATCAAAAACTCCCTGACGAGAAGAAAAAATAACTCCATTGGCATACCATCAACCTTTTCAAATAACAGGTTTTCATAGTTGCGATAGAGAAGTAGGACTGCGTGTTCTTAATGGTAAAGACCAATTAATACAAAGCGATAATAAATGGGATTGGCTGGGTGGTGGCGTTTATTTCTGGGAACAAAACCCCGCTCGCGCTTTAGAATATGCGATCGATTGTGCGACCGGTAAGCAAAAGAACAAAATTCCAATCGTAAACCCATTTGTAATTGGTGCTATTATAGAATTAGGTAACTGTTTAAACCTAATTGAGCCGAGTTCAATTAATATAGTAAAAGAAGCACACAAATCATTAGAGGCAATGATGAGGGAGAGTGGTCACCCAATGCCAGTGAACAAAGGTCCGAAACGCTTGTTAGACTGCGCAGTTATCCAATATGTTCATCAAGCAAATAAGAACGAAGGGTTAATACCGTATGATACCATAAGAAGTGCATTTGTTGAAGGTGAGCCTATTTATTTAGGCTCATATTTTACAGAAAGACTTCATATTGAAATTTGTGTCATCAATAAAGAATTGATAAAAGGGTACTTTCTACCTCGACCCATCGACGAATTCAACCCTTATCTAAATACTGATTTCATTAGTCCTCAACTAAAATAATTTCTGTTCAAGAAGAAACAAGTTGACAATGAAATGGTGTCACTAGTCTTTTGATTTTCCATTTCCTCGGAATATGTATCATTTATAAAAGTCGCAAAAACCTTTACCAGTTGGTCAGCTTTATCTTACTGGTACTTCAATGTTTTTTCGGATTTTTAATACTTATGATCCCCTGCGTCAGCTATTTTTCTTCACTATTCCAATCGTGACGAAATCAATAGTCCGTTTTGATATTTTTATTAAAGGGAATCCGCAATTGATATTTGAGATTCTCATCATCCTTATCATCAAGCACATCCAGCCCATATTTCAGATTGCGGGGATCATCATATGCGAATGTCCCGAAGATGCGATCCCATAATGAGAAAATATTGCTGAAATTTTTATCTGTATAGGGGCGCATATAATGATGATGCACTTTATGCATATTTGGAGAAACAAATATCCAGCTTATAGGTTTATCAAGCCAAGGCGGCACCCTGATGTTTGCGTGGTTGAAATGTGTGAATATCGCTGCAGTACTCCGATAAAGAAAATACATTCCAACAGGTAGCCCAATCAGGAAAGCACCAACAATTGTCGTGCTTTCGCGAAACAGCCATTCACCCGGATGATGCCTTGTTCCGGTAGTGACATCTACCTTTGTATCGCTGTGATGGATCATATGGAACTTCCACATGAACTTCACTTTATGCATGATATAATGTGGGATATACTGGCCAAACAAGTCCATAAGAAAAAGACCAAGCAGTATTCCTGACCAGAGTGGTAGTTCGAGCCAGTTAAGTAAACCAAAATCGTTTTTCGTTACCCAGTCACAAACCCATATGGTGACTGCACCAAAAATAAGATTCAGCAATACAGTAGTTCCAAGAAATACCAGGTTTGTCCCTGCATGTTTATAACGTTTCCATGAAAAAGTAAATAGCGGGTAATAACCTTCAATCAACCAAAAGAAAATCATTCCACCAAGCAGGATCACCATCCTCTGCCAGGTAGCAATATGCTCCCAAAAATTCATAAAATCTTGCATAACAGGCAATCTGTTGTATCAGTAATTTACGATTTTTCCGGGGTTATTTTTTCGTCTTCTTCCAGGACTGGAATTTGTAATTCACTGAATTCATTGCCACAGTCATAGCAATGATAAATTCCTTTTGATCCCGTACCATAAGTTCCGGTGAATTTATCAACGATGCTTTTGAACCAGTTTCGGCTTGTTTCGGGCTCTATGAGAAATTTAACTTTTGTAGATTGACATTTAGGGCAGGCTCCGGCTTTATTGTATGCTTCTTCAAACCCGTTTATGAGTTGCAATGCACGGTCGAGCTGTTCTGTAATGACCATCAGTTTAATGCCACCTATCGCATTAGAGATAATCGGATCTATGGTCACTGTATGTTCATCCTGAAGATATGCTCTTATCCCTTCCTGATCCAGGCGGGACAGGATCATATTTGCGGGAATATAATTATCGTATGATCTTACCTGGGTGAACATTGATTTAACTTAAATACAAAAAGTCAGGATTCAAAAAATTTGATTTTGCATCCTGACTTTCAAAATTATAATTAAATAATACAGTGGAAATGTTAATTGCCCAAATACTAATTGTTCAGCATAAGTGGCATCACCAGCATCATCAGTTCCTCGTTCTCTTCCTGCTCGGTCGGTTTTATGATCCCGGCTTTAGTAGAGGTTGATAATTCAACATATATTTCCGGGGTATCCGCAGCATGAAGCAGTTCAATCAGGAATTTTGCGTTGAAAGCGATTTGGAGATCTTCGCCATCATACTGGCATTTCATGCGTTCATTGCCCTCAAAGCTAAAATCCACATCCTGTGCTGCCAACTGTAATTCACTACCCTGGATATTCAGGACAACCTGGTTAGTACTTTTATTACTGAATATGCTCACACGGCGCAGCGCACCCTGGAAATCATTCTTATTAACGGTAAGTTTATATGGATTGTCTGCAGGTATTACGACTTTATAATCCGGAAAACGGGCATCAATGAGCCGGCAGCTCATCTGTGTGGTGCCATGTTTCACAAAAAGGTGATTGCTGTTATAGCTGATCGTTAACTCATCATCATTGTCAGGCATCGCCGTTTTCAACAAGTTGAGCGGTTTTTTTGGAACGATAAGCGTATCCGTTTTCGGGCAACTTACATCGGTTCTTTTATATCTCACCAGCCTGTGAGCATCCGTGGCAACAAATTGTATACCTTTTTTGTCCATTTCAAAGAATACACCGGTCATTGCCGGGCGCAAATCATCGTTTGAAACGGCAAAAAGTGTTTTATTAATGGCAGTAACCAAACCCGATGAGGTGATCGTAAACGAAGTCGTTTCGTCAGAAACCGGTTCCTTGGGAAAATTGTCCGGGTTTTCTCCCATCACCTTATATTTCCCATTGTCGCTGGTAATTTCTATTCCAAAGTTCTTATCGATATTGAAAGTGAGCGGCTGATCAGGGATGTTTTTCAATGAGTCGAGAAGGATCTTTGCGGGAATACAAACGCGGCCATTATCCTTGGCTTCTATCTCCATTTCAATTTTCATGACGGTTTCAAGGTCAGTGGCCACAACAGTCAGCTTATTTTTTTCGATTTCGAACAAAAAATCTTCCAGGATCGGCAGTACGGTATTCGCATTGATTACCCCACTTATTTGTTGGAGTTGTTTCAATAATGCCGAAGAAGAAACGATAAACTTCATCTTACAATTGGTTTGGAGCGAAACTACTGATTTTTAGCATATCACGGGATGGTGTTAAGAACTTAAACACTATGTGCAAATCCTTGAGTGATGCCTGCGCGCATTTAATTATGAAGCTCCTCATTACATGTTTGTGTATTATTTCCGGGACAGGCTGGATTTATCGAGATAATTTGGACTGATGTACTGAATCTTACTTTTTCCCAATAGTCCGAACCACATCATTGATAAGATCTCTTTCGTACCCTTTTTGCAATAAATAATCCTGGACCTTCTTCTTTTTTACCAATATATTTTTCTCGCTTGACAGCGATTCAAGTTTGTCTTCGCTCAATTTCTGAAAAATCTTATCATAATCATCCAGGTCTATTTCTTTAAGGCCTTTTTTGATATTATAAGGGCTCACTCCTTTTTTCTTAAGTTCATAAGTGATCTTGATCTTACCCCATTGTTTCATCCTGAATTTTCCACCGGCAAACTGCTGCGCGAATCGTTCTTCGTTAAGATAATTTTCCTCGATTAAACGGGAGATTAATTCCTCTACCTGCGTTTGCCAGAGGCCAAGTGAATATAATTTGTCTTTCACTTCACTATGGCATCTTTCCTGGTAACCGCAATAATATTTGAGTTTTTCAAAGGCCTGTTCTATCGAAACAGATCCCTTTTGCTTTTGAGTGAAATGAGTATTCTTTTTATTCTCGTCGAACATTGACCCGGACTAAGTTAGTAACTGGTAAAGTTAAATGAATAGCCAATGTTTTGAACAGTGTAATACATCATTTACCCGGTGTTTCACCCCTGGGTTATGCTAAGTCAACCCCCTATCGGAGGTTGGTGGTGGAACCCTTTCATAATTCATAACTCATAATTCATATCTCTCTTTAATGGGCTACTGTTTTCAGGTTTTTTATTACTGAGCCGTTACGGATTTCTTCGTTGGCTTGTTTAACTATGAGATCTCCGGTGGAGAGGTCGCCGGATATCTCCGTCTGCCCATTCAACTCACGGCCACGGGTAACTGATACCCATTCAGCCTTGTTATTGCGGATGCGGATCACAAAAATCTTTTCCTGTGAATTTACTATAGCCGTCCTGGCAATTATAAATGAGCTATCGCGCGCGGGCATGGGGATATCTACCTCGGCAATCATGCCGGGTAAAAGCGTTTTAGCAGAATTTGATACATCCATCTCCACTCTTTCGGAACGAAGTTTTAAATCCAGGGCGCCGGCAAGGCGCGCAATTTTTGCCCTGAACTTTTCATGCGGCATCGCTCTTACAGTGAAATTTACTTCATCGAGGTTTCGAAGGTAACCTGTGTAGGCCTCAGGAACTGAAACGATAAGCCGCAATTTGTCCTGTTGCTGCAGAGTAAACAAAGGAAATTCTGAGCCTTTCCCGGATGGTCCCACATATGCACCAGGCTGGATGTTCCTGGTGGTAATGACTCCATTGAAAGGCGCCCTGATCTCAAGATATGAACGGGTAATTGTTACTTCCTTTAAAGCAGAACGGGCTGCCTCGAGCTGAGCCATATCGGAGTTTTTCCGGGCGGCAGCCTGTTCCAGGTCATTGGGGGAAATGGTTCCAGGTGTTTTACTCGTTTCGAATAACCTGTCGTAATTTGATTTGCTTGCCTGGTAGATTGCTTCCTGCGACTTTACCCTCGATTCAGAAGCCGCAAGACGTGTACTGATTTCAGGAGCATCCATAGTTGCAAGCAACTGGCCGGTTTTAACCTGGCTTCCTACATCAACAAAAAGTTGTTTTACAAAACTTACCTCCTTCGCATACAGATCTACCTGCCGGTATGCGATCAACTCACCGGGACTGCGGAATGAGGTGGATATTTTATCTTTTTTCAATGCGAGTACTTCATAGGCTGGTGCATCTACTTTCGTAGGTGCCTTATTAATTTCAGCCTTCCCTTCAGAAGACCCGCAAGAGCTACCCAGGCTGACAAGGATCACCACCAGCGATCCCATCTTTATAAATTCTAAAACTTTGTTCATCATTTGCAGTTATAATATTTTTAAGCCTCTTTTCCAGCATAGAAACGGCTCTCTTTATCCTCGGGATCGAGAGACACAGATACAATACTTGTTTTTTTCTGAACCCATGAAAATATCAATGGCAACACGATCAGTGTAGCAAAGGTAGATGCAATTAAACCACCAATAACAGCCCTTGCCAGAGGAGAAGCCTGGTCGCCGCCTTCTCCAAATCCAGCCGCCATCGGGATCATTCCCACCACCATCGCGAGTGTGGTCATTATTATCGGGCGGATGCGGAGAGAGGCTGCTTCTTTTGCAGCGCCGATTGCATCACCTGAAATTCTCCGTAAATGCTCTGCGTTGGTAATCAGCAGCACCGCGTTGGCAATCGAAACTCCGACAGACATAATGATACCCATATAAGATTGCAGGTTCAAAGTTGAGCCAGTGAGCTTAAGCATTATTAGAGCCCCAAGTACTACCGCCGGGATCGTTGTGAGGATCACAAATGAAACTTTGAAAGATTGGAAATTTGCCGAAAGCATCAGGAAGATCACAATGATTGCGACCATCAATCCTGATTGCAGGCTATCAAGCGTTTCGGTAAGCACTGTACTCAAACCAATTGTTTCCATAGTCACACCTCTTGGCAAATCGCCCAGATTACGGATAGCTTCGTTTACCGCCGCAGTTGCAGTTCCAAGATCAACTTCATGCAGGTTAGCAGTTACGGACAGAATCGGCACAGAACCAAGGTTATCATTTTCGCCATATGTTGTATCAGGAGTGATGGTAGCAACATCGCTGAGTACTGGTCTTGAAACGTTTCTAAGGATAGGTATCTCACCTATGCTCTCAACACTTGTCATCTGGTTCTCCGGCACCTGCACCTGTACACTATAGGTCAGGTTTGCCTTTTCATCGATCCATTGATTTTTTTCTGTATACCTTGAAGAAGAAGTCGATGCAATTAATGACCTGGAAATATCTGTTATATCAACTCCAAGCTGCGAAGCACGAATGCGGTCGATGTTTATGTTGAACGATGGATATTTGATGGATTGTGCAATCTGAATATCTCTCAGGTAAGAGATCTTTTTTAGTTCAGCCATCAGCTTATAGGCATACTCTTCGTTTGTTTTTTTGGCCCTGCCGGCTATCCTCACCTCAATAGGTGTTGGCGAACCCTGGCTTAGGATTTTATCAGTCAGCTCGATGGGTTCGAAAGATAAGCTGACATCAGGCATCACTTCCTTCAGCCTTTTTCTGAACCTTTCTTTCAAAGCATCCATATTTTCATGGAAACCTTCAGCCAAACTAACCTGCAGAACTGCCTCGTGCGGGCCACTCATGAAAAGGTAGATCGGGCTAACTGAAAATAAGGCCGGGTGAGCACCAACATAAGCTGAAGTGATTCCTATATTCTCTTTGCCAACCAGTCCTTCCAATTCTGTAATCGCGCGGACCAGTTTTTCCTCTGTCCGTTCTATCCGCGTTCCATCCGGTGCACGAAGCCGGAGTTGAAACTGACCTGAGTTTACTTTTGGAAGTACGTCGCGCCCGGTATTGGCTAAAAAGTATATAGCTGCACCAATAGCGAGAAGCAGGTATGCAGAAACGATAATTGTTTTAAAGGGCATCATCCTGTTAATGAACCTTAAATATCTTGCGCGCAAACGTTCGAATGGACTAAGCTTTTTCTTGCTATCAGCCGGGTTTGCTGCATAAATTGGTAACCCTGCATCATCCGTTGCCACAATGGGGCTATGAATAGCATCATCTCCTGCCGGATTAACACCCGCAGTTTTTCCTCTCTTCCGTTCATGTTTATTGCGCATGATCCAATTCGCCATGATCGGTACAAAAGTTTGGGAAAGCAGGTATGAAGTGATCATTGAAAATGCAATCGCAAGCGCAAGTGGCAGAAACAATGAGCCGGGGATACCGGTCATCGTAAATGCAGGTGCAAATACTGCCAGGATACAAAACAGGATCAGCAACTTTGGAAATGCGATTTCCTTACAGGCATCCCAGACTGCGAGCGCCTTAGGTTTACCCATATCGAAGTGCTGGTGTATATTTTCAATCGTCACCGTCGACTCGTCAACCAGGATTCCAATGGCAAGTGAAAGACCGCTGAGTGTCATGATGTTTATAGTCTGTCCAAATAATTGAAGGAACAAAACGCCGGCAATAATAGAGGCCGGGATGGTCAGTATAACAATCAATGCACCGCGGGCATCACCCAAAAACATCAAAACCATCAACCCGGTCAATATCGCACCGATGGCCCCCTCAATCATCAAGCTCTTGACAGCATTCATTACATAGGCCGACTGGTCAAATTCATAAGACAATTTTACATCTTCCGGTAACAAAGCCTGGAAACGTGGAAGGCTCGCTTTAAGATTCTGGACCACTTCCCAGGTGGAGGCGTCAGCAGATTTTGCAACATTCAGATAAACCGATCTTTTGCCATTAACGAGAGCATAGCCGGAAGTTTGATCCGCACCATCTTCAACAACTGCAACATCCTTCACATAAAGATTTTGTACTCCTCCTTTAAAGAGCGGGATGTTTTCAAAGTCTTTGACAGTTTTGATAATTGTGTTGGTTGGAGTGAAATAGTTATAATCCCCGATCCTCACATTTCCTGATGGCGTGGTTTGATTATTTACTTTCAGTGCTTCTACCAGCTGATCCGGTGTTAGGTTGTGCGAACGTAGTAGATCAGGGTCTGCTTTAATCAGGATGGAACGAACGTTTCCACCAAAAGGTGGTGCCGCAACAAGACCCGGAATAGAGGTAAACGACGAACGCACATAAACGTTCGCCATATCTGCCAGCTCATTGTTTGACCTGGTGGGACTGCTCAACACAAGCTGGCCAACAGGAAGTGTTGAAGCATCAAAACGGATGATAAAAGGCGGGTTTGATCCCTGGGGGAATACGGCCTGAACCCGGTTACAAAAAGCTGAAAGTTCCCCCGCGGCCTGGGCCATATCTGTGGAAGGATAAAAGGTCAGCTTCATGAGGGTGAGACCCAGGATATTTTTGGTTTCGATTGACTTGATCCCATTCACAAAAAGAAGGATGTTCACGTATTGTTTGCCAAACAAAGCTTCCATTTGGGTGGGTGTATATCCACCGAATGGATGCGAGATATAGATCACCGGCAAATTCATAGCCGGAAAAATATCTACCTTGATGTTGCGAACAGCATTCATCCCGAAAAACAATATCCCGGCCACGAGTACCAATATGCTGATCGGTTTACGAAGCGCACTTTTTATTAATCCCATAATTCAGATCAGTTCTTTTTCAATCCGTTAATGAACATTTGGAAATCGCCACTTGCTGCCGCTTTTAACAGGAAAGCCTGCCACACATTATTATTAGCTATATCACGATCGGTTTCAGCACGGTTCAGTGTATATAAAGCCTGGGTGACGTCAACGAGATTAGTTAGACCATTTCTATAAAGAACAGTCCGTTGCAGAAATGCATCAGAGGCTGCTTTCACTTGCAACGGAGCTTCCATGTAGCTAGCAACGGCATTGGCGATTTTTGTCTCAGATAATGCCAGCTGGGCCTGAAGTTGCTGACTGGTCAGTTCAAACTCATCGCGCAGTGCAGCAGAAACAAAATTTTGAGAGGCAACCTGCTGACTCACCCGAAGCGGGTTGGTAAGGTTCCAGGTAACACCAATTCCTACGAGATAGTTTGATCTTACCGGTTCAATTCCTTTCAGATAATTCTGGTTGAATGCCGTTTGATCCTGTGCATAATTTGATGCAAAGCCGGAACCCCTGGTCTGCAAAACACTGAACATAGAAAACACGGGCAGGCTAAGTTTCCTGAGATATTTTGTCTGAGCATCACTCACTTCAATTCTTTTCCGGTACCATTCAAGTATCGGATGAGTTTCCTGGTTTGGAACCGTTGATTGAAGTACCTCGGGTAGGCGGGTGATGAAAACTGTGTCCGCCTTTAGTTCTCTGCCGGGAATGCCCATCAAAACGGCCAGCCTGTTTGCCATTTCCTGTTCAGTATCTTTTGACCTGATGAGTTGCAACCTTGCACTTGATAACTCTGCGTTCGCAAGTGAAGAATCTACCCCGGCTATCAGACCGTTTTTTGCCCTTGCTGTGACAACAAGTTTAAAAGTATCCGCCCGTACAAGATTGTTTTCCCATGAACGGGTAAGCCTTTGCGCGGCAAGTAAATTAAGGTACGCGCCCGCAACCCGCACCTGGTGTTGAAATAGCTCCTGTTGATAATCCGCTTCTTCTCTTTCGACTGCTTTGCCGGCCACTTCAATTCGATTCCTGACCCGGCCAAATGCAAAAAAGTCCCAGTTAAGATTGGCAAGATACAGGGCTCCAAAAGCCGCGTTCCAATTCTGGCTGGGCAATGGAAGGCCTGAAGATGCGACGGCGAATCCCCCAAAGCCATATAGGGGACCGTTTTGTCCATTTACAGTTCCGTAGTCCTGCTGTGCTGCCACCGTCAGATTGGGAAGAGCTTCACGACGGCTTTGTTTTTCGTTGGCCCTGGAGGCCCCGAGATAATTTTGTTTTGCTTTTATCGTGCGGTAATTGGCGATGGCCGTCTGCAACGCTTCTTCCATCGTAATCACTTGCGACTCTGCTGCGTTATAACCGGCTATAAATCCCAGTAAACACAAACACTTCATTTTAATACTACTCATGAATAATCAGATAATCCTGCAATTTTTTTTGCAATTGTATATAATCTTTTAACTATGGAAGCAGGCCGTTGCGCGGGATATAGAGAACATCAAATTTAATAATAACAGATTCAGGAACCTATTAAAAATAATCGGGAGATTTTTAATAATTGGCTTATTTAACCAGGAATTTCAGCAGTGCAGTTCTGAACCGATCGTAAGCCTCTATATGGGGAAGGTGTCCGACATTATCAAGTTCAACAAGCCTTGAAGACGCGATTTGCCGGGCTGTCTGCCTGCCTAGTTTAGGATAATTACCCAATGATTCCCGGATCTTTGCGGGCGCATTTGCTTTACCAGGAGCAGTCCGGTCACGCTGGCCAATAATCAGCAGCACTGGCATAGAAAGATTTTTGAATTCATAAACCACAGGCTGAGTAAATATCATATCATAGGTAAGCGCTGAGTTCCAGGCAAGCAATGAATAATTCCTGTTTTTGGTCCATCCTGCAAGTATGCCAACCCACTTCTCATATTCGGGTTTCCACTTGTTATTGTAATAGTTTGTGAGCTGGTACTGTTTAATCGATTTATAGTTTTGTCTCAATTCAGCCTGGTACAGGTAATCTACTGAAGTATATGGAATAGAGAGCTTCCAATCTTCCAGTCCAAGTGGGTTTTCAAGTATTAGCTTATCGGTCATCTCCGGATACATAAGCGCAAATCTCGTTGCCAGCATTCCGCCCATGGAGTGGCCAAGTACAATGACCTTTCTGATATAAAGGGTATCGAGGATTGCGCGGGTGTTTTGAGCAAGCTGCTGAAAACTATATTGGTAATGTTCGGGTTTGGTAGATTTGCCAAACCCGACCTGATCGGGCATTATCACGCGGAATCCCATTGCTGAAAGGTCCCTTGCGGTCTGCTCCCAGTAGGCTGCACAAAAATTTTTTCCGTGTAACAAAAGAATCACTTCCCCTGTCGGTTCCTGTCCCTCAAGATCCATATAAGCCATCCGGAGTGACTGTTGCTGTGAGTTCAGAGAAATATATTTCACCGGAAAAGGATATTCAACATTTTCCAGGTTTATGTCGGCAACGAAGGAGCTGTCCTGTGAAAAGCATGAATACGACGAGACAAGGAAACACGTGATCAGGAGGAGTCGCATAACGATTATTTGAAAATGAAGATAAGATTTCAAATAGTGAGCCATCAAAGTATCCTATTCTTATGTATCGAAATACATGGTCTCGATTAGCACTTTTATGCGACAATTTTATTGCATTCCTTCGCTCCGTTGGGAGCGGGATTGTGCCTTTTTGCGGCTGTGCCCCGTGGTTAATACCTTTGCTCATGTCCCGCACGTGCGGGATTGTCTCCGATCGGCTTTTTTGCCCTGATCAGCTTTGTTAGGGTTTCTTCAAGTGCTGGTTGCAGTATCGCCCTGATCGGCTTCAGTAACTCCGACCACGGTACGAAGGCCGCGCAAAGGCACAATCCCGCTCCCAACTCGCTCATCCACTTGGGGGAATATCATACCAGTCATAACAATTCTTACGAGTCCTATATAGCAGGCTTCGTTGTCCCATCATTCAATCAGCATCAAATCATGTGTATTAGTCAATCACTTATTTAACGCTAGTTGACAATTGAGTTGATATTCGGTTTTGCAATTACCTTCCCGATCTATATACAAACCGATCTTACATTCGATTGGAGGAGATAACGCAGCCATCCGCAAAAAAACGCCGCGTGCAAATGGTGCCACCCGCAAACACAGCTGCCCGCAAACAATGCTGCCTACAAACGTAGCAACCCGCAAACGATGCCACTTGCAAACGCTGAATCACTACTGCGCTGAATCATTGCCAGGCTGTAACGAGCAATCG
>Ga0193752_1000207_pt1 | contig 70197 bp, 58 predicted proteins | sample H1c1metaG_FD_144924 | JGI IMG/M metagenome (GOLD analysis project Ga0193752, IMG submission 144924) | Soil microbial communities from a riparian zone of the East river system, Colorado, United States - H1c1 | ecosystem: Environmental > Terrestrial > Soil > Riparian zone | place: USA: East River... | reverse complement strand
CAGGAACGAAATACGCCGTGTATGGCGATGCAACCGGCGGCGGTACAATGTGGGCCGGATATTTCGCAGGTGGCAATGTATACGTAGAAAACAACCTGGGTATTGGCACCACCAACCCCGGTGAAATGCTGCAGATCTCGAATATTGCATCTGCCGGTTCACCATCCATTAGCCTGGTCGGTGGAACGAACGGCAGTGCGTCCATTGCGTTCGGAAGCTCAGTGAATTCCTACTTCGGTATGATCCGCTACGAAAACACGACGCATAATTTTTATTTCTGGACGCAGAATACACACCGGATGATCCTCGATGGAACCGGGAACCTCGGTGTTGGAACGAATTTCTTCGCACCGCAAAGCACTGTGCATATTCACAGCTCAGGCAATTCAACGGGAACGTTTGCATTTAAAGTGGAGAACACCTCAGGAAGCCCGATGCTTGCCGTGCGCGATGATGGATTCACAGGTGTCGGGACTACAGCATTTGCACCGGCAAGTACGTTCGACGTATCCGGAACGTTTGGTCTCTCGGGACAGTTCACAACCTCAATAGCAGGAACGTACTCCATGGGTAACAATGAAAGTGTGATTTTTGTAACCGTAACCGGATGTACGATCATGCTTCCTGCTCCGGCCACATGCAAAGGAAGGATTTACGTGGTCAAAGAAACTGCTGCATTCCTGACGACCACGATCGATGCTACAATCGGGAATGTCGACGGGACAGCAACATATACGATGGGCAATACCGGATCGCGACAGGGAGCTGCATTCATGTCCGACGGAACGAACTGGTGGACGATCTGGTCAATACCTTAACAGCACGGGACAGATGAAGAAAGGTTTATATACAATCATTGGCGTCATGCTGTTCTGTTGCTCCATCAACGGGCAGGTAGGATCGATCACGCCCGTACTCGTAGGCTCTGGCGGAAATTATTCTTCGAACGGAAATATTACGCTTTCCTCTTCGGTAGGAGAATGCATTGTTCCAACCGTGCAGAACGGCCCGATTATTCTCACGCAGGGTTTTCAGCAGCCATCAGCAAACGGAACGCTTTCACTGAATACTACGCTGGCGTATTATAACGCGACTTGTCTCGGCGCTGCCAATGGTGTTGCAACCGTTACTGTCACTGGAGGATCTGCACCGTACACGTATGCATGGAGCACCGGCGCGGGTGATTCGCTGGCAACGAACGACAGTCTTGCACCGGGAACGTATTCAGTAACCGTAACCGATGCGGGCAATCTCTCGCAGACACAAACCTTCACGGTTGTAGACGGAACAGAGATTTGTGATATCGCTGTGTACAATGGTTTCACACCAAACGGTGATGGGTTCAACGATTTCTGGATCATCGATTACATCGACCTTCATCTTCCGAATACCGTAACGATTTACAACCGCTGGGGCTATGAAGTATGGGGCAAAGAGAATTACGACAATTCATCGGTGGTATGGGACGGTAAAACAGAAAGCGGTGATGAGTTGCCCGATGGAACGTATTATTACGTCATCACCATGGCGAATGCAACAACAAAAGGTTGGGTGGAAATAACACACTAAGGAATATGGAAAAGAGAAAATCAGCATTGAAGCAATTTGCGCTGGCCATGACATTACTGGTGTGCATTCCCGTTTTTGCGCAGCAGGATCCGCAGTACAGTCAATACATGTTCAACCCGCTTTCGATTAATCCGGCGTATGCAGGAAGTCGTGGCGTGCTGAACGGTGCGTTGGTATACCGCCAGCAATGGGTTTCATTTCCCGGCGCCCCGAATACACAGGTGTTTTCAATTAACTCACCGTTGCGCAAAGGAAGAGTGGGACTGGGTGCAGAGGTTGTGCGCGACCAGATCGGACCGAAAGTAAGTATCGGCGCTTATTTATCATACGCGTACCGCATCCCCGTGGGCAAAGGAAAACTCGCATTCGGTCTCGGCGCCGGTGTATTGAATTACCGCATGAACTGGGACCTCATTCATTACAAAGACCAGGGCGATGCATACGCACAGCTGAACGGTGAAACGCAAACGCTTCCGGATTTTAAATTCGGTGTTTATTTCAATAACAAGAATTTCTTCACCGGCATTTCCGTTACTCACCTCAACCGTCCCAAGTACGGGCACTTCATTGCAGATTCTATCGCCGGTACAGCCACGTTAAACCCGCACAGCTTTTTTACGATCGGACGTGCATTTAAAATGGGCGACAATTTTACATTCAGTCCTTCGATCATGGTGCGTCACGTGATAACAACGAGCCAGGTGAGTGCTGATCTCAACCTGAATTTCCGGTACAAAGAAGTGGTGTGGTTCGGCTGTTCATTCCGGAGCGAGAACAGTGTGATCCTTCTTGCACAATACAACATCAATGAAAAAATCAAAGTAGGCTATTCGTACGACGTTGCCTTTGGGAAACTCCGTGGTTACCACGGCGGCTCGCACGAAATTATGATTGGCTTTGACCTGAATGTTTTCCAATCCGATATGTTATCTCCTAGATTTTTCTGACCCTTGAGGCCTGGTTTATGCGTACAGTACACAAGCTGATTATTTTATTTTTTCTGGTTGCCCTTGCAATTCCTGTTGGTGCGCAAATCAAGCGCGGCGACCGTTTTTTCTATTCGGGTGATTATGCCCGCGCCATTCCTGCGTACGAAAAGGGATTGCGGAAGAAAAAAGATCCTGCCGCGATGGAGAATCTCGCCAACGCATACCGGATCACCAAAAATTATGTGAAGGCCGAGGAGTGGTACGCAAAAACAGTTGAAGCCAATCCTAATTGTCACCCGTTGGTGTATTTCTACTACGGAATGGTGCTGAAGAACAATGGCAAGATTCCGGAAGCGCGTGTTCAGCTGATGAAATTCATGAACCTGGATCCGCAGAATGCCTATGCGAAGCAACAGGTCGAAGCGTTGGACAACATACAGGTCTGGCTCACGCAAACGCCGAATTACGCAGTAGAAAATGTTCAGAATATCAACTCCCCGGCATCCGATCTTGCTCCTGTATTCTGGACGCAGGGACTTCTGATGGTTTCTGACCGTGGCGCCACCGATATATTGAATGGTGAAAATGCGGGAACGGGACGTGCGTTCTATTCGATTTATTATTCATACCTGAAACAAACCGGGGATGATTCATTTACATCTGGTACTCCGCAAAAAATTTCGAAAACGATCAATAAGGATTTTCACAACGGACCGATGAGCGTTACCGGGGATGGAAAGACGATGGCCTTCAATCGCGTGGAAAGAAAACTTAAACTGAGGACTCAGAATTTTGTAAATCGTCCAAAGATTTATTTTTCCGAATACAATGGACGTTCCTGGAAAAACGTAACGGCATTCCAGCACAACTCCGATCTCTACTCGTGCGCACATCCTGCATTGTCTGCCGATGGAAACCTGCTGTATTTCTCTTCGGACATGAAGGGTGGACAAGGAGGAAAGGATATCTGGTTCTGTAAGAAAGAAGGAACAGGTTGGTCGCAGCCACAGAATCTCGGTGCTGAAGTCAACACGCCTGGTGATGAAGTTTTTCCTTACCTGCGTAAAGACGGTGTATTGTTTTTCAGTTCCGACGGACATGGAGGATTGGGAGGTCTTGATATTTTCTCGTCGCAGTCCGAAAATGGAGTTTGGTCAGAAGCGGTTAACCAGGGAAGTCCGTTGAACGGTACGACCGATGATTTTGGCATTGCATTTAATCCGGAAGGCAATCGCGGGTACTTTACTTCTGACCGCGCAGGTGGAATGGGTTCTGATGATATATACTCATTCCAGGTGACGAGCAAGTTTGTAAACATCCGCGGAACGTTGCTGGCTGGTAAATCGCAGACCGAAATTATGCCCAACACGAAAGTGGAATTGCTCACCTCCGAAGGAAAAGTGATGAAGACCACCACGACGGATGGGAATGGCAATTTCAAGTTCGATAATCTTCCTTCGGACCAGAACTACATCGTTCGCCTGAACGAAGAAGATCCCGGTCTCGCGAGCAAACCGAAATATTACATGTCCGACGAGCAGGATAAACTCGTTCGTGTAACCGTGATGGATGAAATAGGAGGGCGGTACACGTTCCAGAATCTCCCTGCTGATCCGGCGGCACCACCGCAGCTCCTCGCCGATGATGAATACCTCACCATTGCCGGTAATCTTATTTCCGATGGAGATCCTCCGACTCCGATCGCCAATACGAAAGTCGACCTGAAAGACGATCAGGGAAATATTGTGCAGTCGACCACTACGAATGAATTTGGCGCGTTCGCGTTCACGCACATTCCACCGGACAAAACCTACATCGTTGCATTGGATGATGCAGCTGATCCCGGCTTATCTCCAAACTCTACGGTGTCTATTACCAACCGCAGCGGAAAACAACTGATGACCACCAAACCGGATGCGAATGGAAAATTCCAGTTCCGCATTCTCCCGGAAGACAAAGCCACGATCTCTGCCATGTCGGTGGAAGACACTGATCTTCGCATGGACATGCGCGGAACACTCACCGGCGCTGATTCTGCACACACTGTTCTCGCGAATACGACAGTGAGCATCCTCAACGATAAAGGTGAAGTTGTTCAGACCACAACCACGGATGAAAAAGGATTTTTCAATTTCACCAATCTTCCGTCCGACCAGGCGTACATCATGAGTGTGGAAGAGATCAAGGACCCAACACTCGCGGCGTTTGGTAAACTCTATGTGCGCGACGAGAGCGGAAAAGTGGTGAAGACACTTCGCATGGGCAAGGGTGGGAAATTCGAATTCCGCGTATTGCCGCTCGACAAAACCACAATCGGTTACGTGTACGTAGACGATCCGTGGCTGCAGGTATTGCAGATGAAAGCGAAGCAGAACAAGGATACGCTCCTGATCATCGAAAACATTTACTACGATTACGGTTCAGCAGATATTCTTCCGGCAGCGGAAATTACGCTGGAGAAAGTAGTAAAAGTAATGCAGCTTGATCCAACGATCACGATCGAGATCAGTGCGCATACAGATAGCCGTGCCACGAGCGATTACAACCAGAAGCTTTCTCTCAAGCGCGCACAGAAGGTATTGGATTATCTCGTGAAGCGGGGCATTGCCAAGAACCGTCTGAAAGCAGTTGGTTACGGTGAAACACGTTTGCTGAACAGGTGTGCCGATGGAGTGGAGTGCGGGGAAGACGAGCATGCGAAGAACCGGCGGACGGAGTTTAAGATCAACAGGAAATAGTTAGCCGCAGATTTCGCTGATTGCGCAGATCGGGACTTAGCGTTAATTATCAAGGAATTGAAAAGATTATTTTTCGCGAAGCGAAAGAGAATCAATCACACAATCTGCGCCATCAGCGAAATCTGCGGCAAAAGAAAATAACAGTGAGCGTAGCGAACAACCACATGGAGAATAATGCAGTGCCGATTGACGAATCACGGATCCTTTTCGAAGACAACCACCTCATTGCCATCAACAAGCGAACGGGTGAAATTGTGCAGGGCGACAAAACCGGCGACATTCCGCTGAGCGAAAAACTCAAAATTTTCGTTGGAGAAAAGTACAGCAAACCCGGTGAAGTTTTCATGGGTGTGATTCACCGCATTGATCGGCCCGTAAGCGGAGTTGTGCTGTTTGCAAAAACCAGCAAAGCGCTTGCACGGATGAATGAACTTTTCCGTCAGCGGGAAACCACGAAAATTTATTGGGTGGTTACGCAGAACAAGCCGGAAAAGGAAAGCGGTAAACTGATTCACTGGCTTCAGAAAAATGAGAAGCAGAATAAATCATATACGTCCCCGGTGGAGAAGCCGGGTTTTCTCATCTCGGAACTGGACTATAAATTGCTGGCATCATCAGACCGTTATCACCTGATGGAAATTCATCCGTTAACCGGTCGTCACCACCAGATCCGTGCGCAGCTTTCAGCGATGGGTTGTCCCATCAAAGGCGATCTGAAATACGGATCAAAACGTTCGAACCCGGACGGATCGATTCACCTGCACGCGCGGAGTTTGTCGTTCAAACACCCCGTGAAGCTGGAGCCAACCACGATTACGGCCCCTGTGCCGGGCGAAAGAATGTGGCAGGTGTTTGATGAGATGTTGAAGAAGAGTTAATAGCCTCTTAGTGATGAAGCCATTGCTTTGACTCACCATCAATATTTCGTAAATTTGAATGTGGTGAAAAAAGTAAAGTATAAGCTGGATTTCGAAATTGATAAACTAACCAGGTCAATTGAAAATATTGCCACCGGGGATAGTTTCCAGACCGAAATTAGTCTCATCACTGTACCAGACTTGAAAATTGTAACAAAGAGAACTGGATGGAAGTTTGATTGGAGGCATGAATTTAAACAAATTGAAAGAGGTGTTTACAAGCTTACGATTGCCGGCAATCCATTGGTGATTCAAGGGCTGATAAGTATGGAGGACAGACCAGGTTATTTATATATGCACTTATTGGAATCGGCGCCGTTTAATTTAGGAAAAGGCAAGGTGTATCTCGGAGTTCCTGGAAACCTGGTGGCATTTGCTTGCTTAAGGTCATTCCAAATGGGTAATGATGGATATATATCATTTCAGTCTAAAACAAAACTCATAGATCACTATCGGAAATCTTTGGGAGCGACATTTGTAGGTGGACATAATCTCATGATTGAAACTGAAGCTGCAACAAAACTGGTTATGCAGTATTTTAAATCGTAAAAAAATGGGAATCATTAGAGAACCAAAGAATATTGATCTTCTCGTAGGACCTTCCAGGATGAGTAAGAAAGATATGGCGGCAATGGATAAATTGGTGAAGCAGGTCAAATCCAACAAAAAACGTCGTATAGCAAATCAGAAGGTAAGGATTGGCAAGGGCAAGAAAGCAGCCTGAGATTTAAGAACAATTTTTGTTCGTTTAGAACGTTATTGGTGGGCAACACCAATGTATCCTGCGATGAAATTTTCCTTTCTTTTTCTGCTGCTGTTTGTGGTCAACACAGCACGGAGCCAGATCAATGTAGAATCGTTCACGGCTACCCAAACCGGAATCGAAGTAAAACTCGACTGGGTGATTGGTCCGGGCAACACCTGCGCTGACCTTGAAATTCAGCATTCAACAGATTCAATCACGTTTACGACGGTATTCGTGTATCCGGGCATCTGCGGAGACGCTACTTTTTCGCAATCGTATTCGTGGACGCACGCAGGTCCCATGTGCGGCACGAAGAACTATTACCGCGTGGTCTCCATGAGCGGCGGTACGCTGTCAGAAAGATCCATCAACGTATTGTGTTATGGTGAAGCCGGAATTTTGGTTTCGTACGACAGGATTTCCGGTGCACTAACTGTGAATACCGAAGTACCGGTTGGACAGTCGTGGGATATTTCCTTTTTCGATTTGAACGGTGCGCTTATTGCCGTGGAAAAACTAAATGGCAACAGCACAAATTTTTATTGGGAATCGACTCATTCCGGGATGTTCATCTATGAAGTGAAAACTACGGATGGAACATTGCGTAACGGGCGCGTGCTTATCCGGAAGTAAATCGGAACGCCCACAAAAAAACCACGCCGGAGCGTGGTTCTTTTTCTCAAAGGTGTTTTCAGATCAATTGAAAAACTTCTTGTTCTTGCTCTTGCCGTCGTCGGCCATCAGAAACCGCAGCGAAATTTCAAATCCTCCACGTGCCTGGCTCGCTGAAGTTAAGTTAGACAGGTTGATGTCGTAACTCAACCCCAAACGGAACGGATACATTTCATAAGCGGCTACTACGTTCAACGCATCGCTGAAACGGTAATATCCTCCAAGAACAAACGCAGCCGGTTTTTTTCTGCCGGTATACACAGATGCTTCCTGCAGCCAGTATTTCACGAGCATACCCGCGTTGATCTCGTGGTGACCACCCTGGATCGTTACGAGATAACCCGGCTCGAGTACCAGGCTGTAGTTCTTGATACCGATCTCGCCATTTCCATGCGCAACGAATTTCATCGGTAAGCGCATATCCGTATTTCCGTAATACGTGTAAACGGGCGTGTTCACGTGCTGCACCGCAAATCCAACCGTTACGTTCCACGCATCATTCGAACTGATGGTGTTGTTACCGGTTCCGTAGTGCCAGGCCACTCCTGCGCCCACATCCACATAAGTGCGATTAGCGAAAGTGCTCGGCTCCATCGAAGGCGCATTCAGATCAAGGGCTCCGCCGATGTACTGGTTGTCCCAATAGAGCTTGCTGTAACTCAGGCTGCGCTGACCGAAGCCACCATAAAGTCCAACAGAAAGAAAGCTGTTGTCATTCATGGCCAGGACACCCGACAAATGCAGTTGTCCCGTGGTTGTTTTCATGGCTCCATCACCGGCTTTGTCGGAGAAGAAATTCACTCCCAATCCTACGTGACTTCCCTTTTTATTTTCCATGAAGGCAGCATCGCCGCTCAGGTTAATAGTCTGAAACGGATTATCGCTTACACTTCTCCACTGGTCTTTGTAATTGATCACCGCCATCAGCTGGTGCGCGAGCCCGGCCTGTGCAGGATTCAGCAACAATGGTGTTTGTGATATCTGCGAGAAGTGAATGTCCTGCGCCGAAGAAACAAACGGCACCACAACAAGCCCCAGTAAAAACAACTTGATCTTATTCATGACGATACTTTTTTGTTCACTTGCTACTTGCTTACTTTTTCTGACTCCCTTGACTTATTTAATCAATGAGAGATTTCCTTTTTTCTCTACTTCCGTTGCATCAAGCAATGTAGCTTTCAACACATAGTTGAACACCGCATTCTCGCAAGGAACGCCACGCCATGAACCATCCCAACCGGTAGTCAGATCAGTGGAGTGGAAGACCTGCTCGCCCCAACGGTTGAAGACGTAGAAGTCCATGGTTACAATGCAGGCTCCCCGTACAAACAATACGTCGTTTTGTCCGTCACCGTTGGGTGAGAACGCATTTGGTACGAAAACTTCTCCGCAGAATATATCCACAAACACGGTAACCGTATCGATCTGGAAACATCCGAGTGAATCGTAAACCGTTAACGTGTAGGTCGTGGTGACTGTTGGAGTTGCAATCGGGTTCTGACACGTAGTACAGCTCAGATCCGTGTTTGGAGACCAGCTGTAGTTTTGTCCGCCGGTTCCGTTCAGCATGGTCGATTGTCCCTGCGTAATGGTCACGTATATACCTGCGTCAGGATTCAATGAACTTATGCCCGTGACGACAATGCTCGACACAAACGTACATCCGGCTCCATCAACAATGGTACACGTATAAGTGCCCGGAACGAGTCCGGTGATTTGCGAAGTTGTATCACCGGTGTTCCACAGGTATGAATACGGTGGCGTACCTCCGATTTGTGTGGCCGTTGCCGTTCCGTCATCGCCCGGACATCCGGCCTGCGTGGCCGAAAGTGTATCACTGAGCGCATTCACGTAAACAGTAACGGTATCATGACTTATACATCCACCGATAATGGATACCGAAAGCACATACGTTGTAGTAACCGTCGGCGTGACGACTATATTATTCGTTGTGCTTATCGTACTTGATCCGTCGGACCACGAAAACGAATATCCTGGACCCGGAGGTGTGGTAAATGTCAGCGCACTATTACTGCAAATGGTTGTATCATTTCCTGCAACAGCTGCCGGATATGGATTGACCGTAACAGAGAATGTATTGGTCGCAGAACCGCAAAGATTGATCGCATTCATCACGATCTGGTATACTCCCGTATTCGGATATTGAATATCGATCACGTTGTTCGAAGTATCCACAACAATTCCACCTGAGGCATTCCAGCTGTAGTACGTGCTGTTATTGAATACAGCATTCCACGTATTTGTATCGTTCTGGCAAACAAAATGCGGACCGGTTAACAATGCATTTGGTGGTGCCAATACGACAATTGTATGCGTCAATGACCACGGGCCTGCACATCCGTAATTTGTTTCCTGCACCGTGAAATTCAGAATCCCCGGACCGTTCAATTGAACGTACAGCGAATTCGAATTTGCACCCGAAGGAGAAACAAACGGGTTTCCGTTATTGATTCCGTTGCATGTCCAGAGGTAGGTCGACATGTCGGAGTAATTGTATGGGGAGAAGAACAACGCCACGATATCACCTACGCAGAACGTATCGCGCAACTGGAATGTGCTGTAATCGTAGGACGCAATCGTTGGAGGTGTTGAACTTGGTGCACCAATCGTTACGCGGATCAGACTTCCCAATGAACTGTCCGGGAAGTTGGAAGCAGATGCAACAACGCGCATGTAATTCATTCCTTTCGGAATACCGTAAATCGGTAAGCTGTCTTTACATGGAACGTGCACGTTCAGTGTGGTATCATCTGTTGCGGCAACGGAACCTAAAATTCCATTCGGACCGATCTGAGCAAAAGTCATACTGCTGAGCAATTGCGTCTCGAATATATTTCCGGGAGCATACGCTGCATTCGCGGTAAATGAATTCACGTCAACATCGATCAGCGAGTCAGCGCCCAGAGGGGCAATGGCACAATCGGTGACGCAGAAATCAAGGTCCATCCGGTTGTTCGTGGTAATGTCACACGCCTGGATACAGAATGGTCCCCACGGAGCACCTATCACGTTCGGGTTGGAAGAAACCACGCGGATGTAATAACCGCATCCTGGCGGAACGTTCGGAACCTGGCCGGAAACAGTTCCCGGAGGTGAACCTAACATCGGATCAAAAGCAGCCGAGCTCGGAAGCGTTCCGATAACCGGTGGAACAGCAGCAAAAACTCCGTTGGAGTCGGACAGCTGTGCCGTGTAAATGTTATTGCCACCGTAGATTCCCGTTGAATAGAACGGCACGTCAATGGCGCTGCCCACGCAGACGGCATTGGAGTCGAACGTGACGACGGGTTGTAACGTGGTTATGACATTGGGACACGTTATGATCTGGAAGCAGGCCGACGCTATACCCGTGAATGTGGGGGCCGGCGATGTTCGTCGTATTCGGATTCTGTAGCAAATACCGGGTCCGGATGAAGTAGGAAGTATGATCGCAAAGGCTCCATTCGTTTGCGGATTATTAATGTTGGCCACCCAGGTATTGGTGGTATTGAAAATTCCAGTTGGTCCTGAAAGATCAATGGCATAAGTTCCATCACACAATGTATCGGTAAGGTGCCAGTAGATGTAAAGTATACCACCCTGGCAAACAGGATTCGGAGAAACGCTGTCTACTACAATCGTCACATTGGACGCGTTGAAAAAACCTACAATGTTGATATCATCTACAGCGAATGCTACCGAATCGGCAGACGGTCCCGCATTGTTATGCCAGCGGAATCCAAAACGAATATCATCGACGTCAGAAAATGCCGGGTCGGTAATGTCCTCGTACTTCCACTTGTATTTGTTGATGCACTGGGTGCCGGTAACCACCCATGGGCCGTTATTGATGCTGTAGTAAACTTCACCGTATGCCGTAGGTGATCCCTGGCACATGTAGAAGAAACTGAAGTGGATGGAGTCCATTCCCCGTGTACAAATACCATTGGTCATGAAGGCAAACTGGTCGGAGATATTACCCGGATCGTAATTACAATTCGTAATTCCCGATGGCGCATCATGAATGTGCAGGTAGTCACTGTACGGCGCAAACGCAATCGTTCCGCTGTACACGCTATCCTCTGGCATTGTGTTATTGTAGGTAGGTGCACCTGAATACTGGTTGTTCAGGATCCACTGGTTACCGCCGGTGTTCGATCCGGGACCGCCGCTGTTCAGTGTAAATGTGTTACCGCTTTGAAAGTTTTCGGTGTAGAGCAGCATGTTTTGCGACTGCAACGCAATGCTGCCTGCCAAACAAAAACTGAAAATGAAAAGTAATTTTTTCATCATGTGTTGGTGTTATAATTGATCTGAAATGAGTAATCCCGGAAAGCGTGTTAAATCTGGTGTGCCCTTGACCGAACCGAAGCCCGGATTCAAGGGGTGTTTGCGATATGCAATATAGGATATTGTTGCTTCCGAACCGATGGGAATGGCAGGTTTTTGGGGTAGGCTGAAAAAATCCTGCTTTATAAGGGAATTCGGGCTTTGGGGATTCGGGATTCGGGTATTAGGGAATTAAGGGATTTGGGTGGAACGTGCTTACGCGTTTTTATCAGGCGGAGTATCTCCAGACTTTCTTTGAAAGATTCGGGTAAAGCCTAAATCCTTTAATCCCCTATTCCCCAATTCCTAATCCCGTTTAACAAATAATAGCACTCCCGTTATGGATACCGGTTTGCCCCGGAATCTCTCTATGAAACAATACTATCTACAGCTATCCACCGATAATCACCACTTGCTAAAACCCGCAATAAGAGGCATACATTCTTCGTACATTTATGTGGCTATTCTGCGCGGGCGTTATTTATGATTCTCTCAAAACTCAAATACTGGTCGGTATACACGATTTTCCGCTGGCAGTTTCTTTTCACTGCGGTTGGAATGTGGCTGGTATTTGTATGGCTTCATGCGAACCTTGGCGGTTCTGGCGACCCGGAATGGCTGCGCATGAATACATGGGTACAGGTGATGTCGTGGGCCATGTTGTTCCTGACCATTTTCAGTATTTCAACCCTGCTGCTTTCGTGGTGGGTTTTCCGGGTACGCTTGAAATCCGGGAAGCTCAAAGTACTTGTTCAGTTGCCGGGTAACCGTACACCCGAAGCCGGCGTTGTTCCGATAGAGGCCACAATCAAAAATATTTTCCGCCCCTTCCTGGGTACGGTTCAGTTGCGGATTATTTTTCCGCAATGGAATATTTCCGAACGCATTCTCCTGGACGAAAACCTGAAGGGAATGATCAACCCGTTCAATACCATTTCCGGGAAAACCAATCTCGACCTGCACAACCGCGGCCTTCACGAAGTACAGGAAATCCAGGTCATCCTTTCAGACATGCTCAAACTGGTGAACCTGCCCGTAACCATGCATTCCGGGAATACACTGCTTACTATTCCGAAAGAACTGAAGAAAGAAAATTTCGAAATATTCCCGACGGCCACAGAAGAACAGGAGGTCCGCATCAATATTCCACGCCGTGTGCAGGGAGAATTTCTGAGCTACAAGGATTTTGAAACGGGCGATGATATCCGTCGCATCGTCTGGAAAATTTACGCGAAGAATAAAGAACTCGTTGTGCGCATCCCCGAAACGCGCGACCCATACGCTTCTCACGTTTACATCTGCCCCGGGTTTTACAACGCGCTCATTACCGATTTTGATAACGAGGCCGGCCGGGAATTGCTCAACACCTACAAGGACAGTTTGCGACAGGTGCTGGAAGCCGTTCAGCGCAACCAGTATAGCGTGAAAATGATCCGCGACCAGGAAGCGCAGATCAACACGGGCAACGCGGAAGTATCCGGCGATCTTTTTTTCCTCGCCACAGCACAATGGCAGCATGAACAGCGGCCTTCAGAAATTTTCGACTCGCCCAAAGCGGCTGTGGTCTGTTTATCTTCGGCCACACCCGTTGAGGAAGTTGACCTGTTATTTGAAAAACTGCCGCTTCACGTGCCGGTGTTTGTGTTTGCCTTGAGCACTTCGCTGGGACCTATCTTCCGTTTTTCGGTGAAGCGTATTTTTTTCAAAGACAAAAAACATCCGCTCGATGAAGTGCGTAAAACCTGGTGGATTTCCCCATTGAGAAAACGTTTGAAACTGAACGAAGACAGAATTCGCAACGCGGTGCGCCAGCGTGGCAATGCATACCTCATTGATATGAATCACAATGGCTAAGGAACTGAACATACGCAAATCGCTGTTCGAACTCCTGGTTCGGATATTGTTCGTGGTGCTTCCTACGCTCGCTATCACGGGGTATGTGCTGAACAAGATCAATTTATCCTATACCGGATTCGATAGCGGAACCACGGCGCAGTATGCCTTTCTTTTTGCGGCGATTACTACCGCGTACATTTTGTCGTGGATGAAAGGGCGTTTCCTCGTGATGTCGCTGGTGGTTTTTGCGCTGCTGTGGATCGGGAAACTCATCGTGGAGAACATGTCCGGAGAATTTGACGTGTTCTACGCACAGGCGAAGTACTGGTTGTATGCCACGCTGTTCAGCCTCGGGTGGATCACCGGGTTTCTCATCAGCAAATCGCGTTTGTTCGTAGTGACGTACTGCAGTCTCATCATGGTGGCGTTTATCGTTTTCTTTTCGCAACTGGAAAACGTGAATGTCAGCGATCTCGTGTATCATCTCATCCCGATGTTCGTGTACTGTACGTACATGCTCTTCGTTGTTCCGCAGGTATTGCAGGCGCACGATTGGACCGGGAAAAAACTCGCGCGCTGGAGCATACTCGTTTTGGTATTCATCGTGGTATCCGGCGGAATGTTCATGATCGTTGAACGGTATTTCAAAACAGACATCGAAGCCACTGAAAAATTAATCGAAGAAACGAAGGGTGAGGAGAAAGAAAATCAGGGTAAGGATGGAGAAGGTGGGCTGGGAAATAATTACGATGAGAAGAATGGATTGCTGGAGAAGGGAAATGGTGAAGGAGAAGATGAATCTGACGAACAGGGAGACAAGCCGAAGGATGGAAAAGACCCGAAGGACGGTAAAGATGGAAAAGACGGCAAAGATCCCAAGGACGGAAAAGATGGTAAGGATGGAAAAGACGGGAAAGATCCAAAGGATGGCAAAGACGGGAAAGATGGAAAGAAGGGTAACAAGGATAAAAAGAGCAAAGGAAAAAAAGGCGACAAGGACGATGGCTATAAGCTGAAAGACTCCATGGCCATGGGTGAACAGCAAAGCAAATCGGATGTACTGATGTTTTGCGCGCGGCTCGACAATTATTTTCCCAATGGTTCACCGCAGCCTTTGTATTTCGTTTATCACTATCTCACGAAATACGATCCCGCAACGGAAACGTTTGTGCGCGATCCGCTGATCCCCAGTTCAGATGAACTCGCGATCGATCCTTCGAAAGTGGACATGTACCGCACGCGGGTGGACAGCACAGTCATCAAAAATTCTTTCGCCGATAAAAAACGCCGCGTTGTAGAATCGGATGTATTCATCAGTGCGAGTGTGTGGAAGCATTCGCTGCTCGCACCGTCTGCAGCATTTTCAGTTCAGACAATCCCCGTGGATAGCGGATACAAAAAACTTTTCCGTTCGGGATATCACGTCAAGTCGTGGGTGTCTGATCTCAACAACGCGTACTTCGTGTACAATCCTTCAGCGAATCCATCGATCCTTGCTTACCAGGAAGAACGTTTCGAAGAGATCAGGAGCGTTCCGGATTTTACATCCATGGATTCGGCGTACTACGAATACTACACGCGGTTTCCGAAAGGACCGTTGTTTGATTCCATACGGAATCTCGCCATACAAATTACGGCTACGGCAAAAACGCCAGCGGATAAAGTCATTGCCATCCGCGATTATTTTTTGCAGACAAAATCCGACGGCAGCATGTTGTACCGGTACACACTCGATCCCGGTGCCCCCGGCGATCCGAATATTCCAACCGGTGGAATGCTCCGCGATTTCCTGTTCAAGTCGCACGCCGGGTATTGCACATACTACGCAGGCGCATCTGTACTGATGCTACAGGCAGTTGGAGTTCCTGCGCGTTTCTCAACAGGTTTTGCAACGATCGATCGCAGCGACAAGAACCGCGGCTGGTATTGGTTTTACGCATCGCAGGCGCACGCGTGGACACAAGTGTATTTTCCCGGTTATGGCTGGCTCGATTTCGATATGACCATTGCCAGCGAAGGCGGCTCCATGGGTGAAGCGCCTAAACCGGATGGAACACCTCCTGTTCCTCCACCGCAACCGTGGCTCATCATCGATGGTGTAGTTACGGAAGAACCGGAACCGGGCTCGAAGACACTCACCGTCCGTTTCGATGATCTGATTTTCTTCAACGATGAATACCATCTCGAAACGGAACAGGAACGCGAAGTGAATGCATCGCTCTGCCGGGTGGTGTATGGAAAGACAGACACCACATTCGGAGCTATACACAAAGGCGATTCCATTTTTGTTGTTTCGTGGGACGATATGGCCAAGGATGTTCCGGATCCTGACCCATCGAAGTCCATCGAAGAGCAAATGAAATCGTTCGAATGGCCGATGATCGCGGATGAAATTTACATCCAGAAAAAAACACCTCCGAAAAAAGAAGAAGAGCAGAAAGAAGAGGAGGAGAAGAAAGAAGAAACGAAAACAGACTGGAGCCAGATCGGATTCTACCTGCTCATTGCCGGTGGAGTTATTTTACTCGGAATAATTTTCTTCCCGCTCATTTACCTGGTGCGCCTGGGCATGGGAGTATCCGGCGCTCGAAATACAAAAGCGAAGGCAGAAGCTGTGTATCGCGCGGCGTTGTACACGTACCACATGAGTGGAAATGAACTCGAACAGGAAACTGCACTTGCGTTTGCCCGCGAGCGGATTGATCCGGTTTACGGTGCAGGCTTTGCAGATTTCGTTCGTGTTTATCTCAAGCTGAAATATTCTGCGCTGGAAGCAACAGCGGCAGATCAGCAGGTGATCGATGCATTTTATTCGCGTTTCCGAAAAGGACTCCGCACCAAATTGAATAGCTTTAAAGTTGTATCACGATGGTTCCATTTGCCACGGGCATTCCGGTATTTCCGGAAACCCGAAGCAGTGGCCGAAAATGTAAATGACAATGATGGACAATAACCCACCGGCAACGGAATTTCACACCGAGAAACTTCGTTTGCTCACCGACAACATCAGTAAGATTATTCGTGGAAAAGAAACAGAGATCCGCTACGTGGTAGCCTGTTTGCTTTCACGCGGACATATTCTCCTCGAGGATAATCCGGGCTCCGGCAAAACCATGATGGCGAAAGCGCTCGCGCAATCCATTTCCGGTGGGCTCGATGAAGCGCCACTGAATACAGCCGGAACAGTTGCATTCCGCCGTATCCAGTTTACACCCGATCTCCTTCCGATGGACCTGATCGGGTCGCACATTTTTGATGATGACAAAAAAGAATTCATCTTCAAGAAAGGTCCGTTGTTCACGAATGTTTTGCTGGCCGATGAGATCAACCGTGCTTCACCGAAAGTGCAGAGTGCTTTGCTCGAGTGTATGGCGGAAAACCAGATATCTGTTGGCGACAAAACCTGGCACCTCGATAAATTGTTTTTCGCCATTGCTACGCAAAACCCGATCGAGTCGGAGGGAACGTATCCATTGCCGGCGGCGCAGCTCGATCGTTTCTTTATGAAAATCAGTTTCGGTTATGTTTCTGCAGAAACCGAATTCGGCATTTACAACGATTATCTCAGCATCAACGATATCCGCAACCAGGTGAAGCAGGTGCTGACTTACAGTGACGTAATCAAACTTCAGCACGAAGCCGAGCAGGTTTTCGTTCACCCGGAAATTGTTCGCGCGGTAGTGAACATCACGCAGGCGACGCGTAAACATCCCGACATTTCCGTGGGTTGTTCAACGCGTGGAGGAATTATTTTCATCCGCTGCCTGAAATCGTGGGCATTGGTGAATCAGCGGCCGTACGTTACGGAAGATGATATCCGCATGTTGTCGCACGTTGTATTGCATCACCGCATGATCTTCCGCAACCGCGAAGGCACAACGCGCGCGCTTCAATCGATCACGGAGAAAGAAATCGAACGCCTGTCCAAAGTGAGGATTACCCAGTAATGAATAATCTTGTTTCTGCAGTCGCGTTTCTGCTTTCCTGTTTTGTGCTCTTGCCTTTCAGTGGCTCAGCACAGAACGAGGAAGTGCGCCGGTTGATTGATCTCGACCGCAGGAGCATTCCGTTCAATTCGCAGGAAGCGCTCGATAAATCGCGGGAGTATATCCGCAAGGACAGCACGTATTATATCGGGTACATGTACGAAGGTGCGTACCGCTTTAACCGTGCGAACGACGAACTCGGTTTCATCCAGGCAATCGCCCCGCTGAAAAAAGCGTTTGAGCTGATTGAACGTGATTACGATGATCAGCTGCGGACACGCACGAATGACCTGATCACGTATCTCGCTGTGAATATGGTGCAGAGCGATTACTCGTACATCGCGAACTGGTTAGAAGGCTCGTACCAGAATATCGAACGTGCCGATTCGGCATACACCGTTTTGATGCACGTCAAAGACCGCGATCTCCAGTATGAAGCGGCTGTGGAATCGTGGAATACGCTGGCGTGGATCTATCACCGCAACAGGATGTACACTTCGGAAAAATTTTCATTCCTGAAGAATTCCGTCGCGGCGAATGATTCCATGGCGTATGCCTGCCTGGATTCTGCGATTGCCAAAACGCAGCGCGACAATGAACTCAACCAGGGATTGTTTGACCCCACGTTCATGGCCGCGCGGTATTATTACACGTACCACTATAAAGTAATCCTGTTCACGTACGATTTCAAACTTGATTCCGCAGATTACTATTACGACATCCTGCTCAGTTCCGGTTATTACAGCAGCAACAATTACGCGAACTACCAGTACATGAAAGGAGAGTTTGGTGTTGCTGAACATTTTTACAAAGAAGCGGAAGAGCGGGATGTAGGTACGGATAAACACACGCGCGAATATTTCTACATGCGCGGGTTGCTGGAGATCAATCGCGGTACACCGGAGCGCGCAGACAGTTTACTGAAGGCGATCATCGACAAAGATGGATTCACACCGGGATACGGATGGCATTGCATTGCGCATGCGCGTGCGCTGATGTACGAAGGACTCACAACGGTCAGCCAGAAAAGACTGAACAGCGCAGCGCGGTTTGAAGAGTTACATATCGGTACAACGTGGGGACAGGAACAGTACAACCTCGGTGTAGCCACGTTGAATTACATGAATGCACTTCGTTTCGAAGCAGAATATTATTTCGAGAACGATGAATGGTATTTCTGGCTGATCCCTGAAAACTGGTACAACTGGTTTCAGCATAAAATGAAGGTGCATCATTTTCGACTCGTGATGGTTTCGCTCGTAGCAGCAAACCCGGAACGCGCTGAAGTATTATACCCGGTTTTCTCTTCTGAAAATATCCTGGGTTGGGATGAAACCTGGCACATGCTGGACGGATTCAGCAACAAATATTTTATCGAAGTGTACGAGAACCTGCTGGAGAATGATCCGCGGCCGGGTGTGAAAAATTACTTGCGCTTTATCCTCGCGCGGTTGCATATGTCACAGGGCGATGAAGATGAAGCAAAAGTTTACCTCGATGAAATCCTTGCAGAAACCTGGGACAACCGGATGGATTTTGACAATCTCCTGCACGCACGTACCTGTGAAGCATTGGCGCTCTGCAGCGAGGGAGCTGAACAGCAGAACTGGCTGGCGGATTGTTACCACGAGTACCCGCAGCTGATCCCGTTCAATGGAATAGGCATGGAGTTCCGCGTGGAAGTGGACGGAGAACTTTACATGCCCGGCACCGACGATTACATCTACCGCATTTCACTGTTCACTTTGATTGCCATGGTTGTGCTGACCGGGTTGTATTTTGCCGCACGAATTTATTTCAGGTTCCGTCATTCGCCGAAGTGGATTGTATTGGGCTCGTCGGTCGTCTGCCTGGCTTCACTGGTGATCTGGCTGACAGGTGTGATTGGCCAGGATAAACTGAGCCAGAAAGAAAGTGTACTTGAAAGTTTCTCCAACTGCAATATTGAATTTGGCGAGAACGATTGGTATCCCACGGCGCAGATCGAATTCGTGGAGAGTGATTCAACTACTCAAATCAAATACACGGTACTCGGCGATGAAGATCAGGTAATCACGAGCGGAACAATACTTGTTGATCCTGATCGTCCGGACCAGTCCGGAAAAATCCTGGCGTATCGTTTATTCAAAATTGAATTTGTGTACACGAACGCCAGCGTTGAAGCACAAGATGTGGATGTGGAAGATGTTGGCGGCACAGAAGATGCTGGCGGTATTTAATATGGCTGATGATTGATGTGCTGATTTGCTGATGGATTTGTGTCCATACGACTAACGATGGCATTCGCGGAAATTTGTCTTAAGCGCCTGCGGCAGCAAGGATTTTTTTTGTCAATCTCACTACGTTCTATTGACATTCGACCCCTTCAGGGTCATGAATCAGGACCCTTTCACTTCGTTCAAGGGACATGTGATCCCTCCGGGATCATAAATGAACCATAATTTATTTCGACTTCGGAGAAGTCGCATGTCCCTTGAACGGAGTGAAAGGGTTTTCCCTCGACCCTGAAGGGGTCGAGTATCAAAAAAAGAAAAATTCCTTGCTGCCGCAGGCGTATCAGCACATCAGCAATCATCACATCACTTTTTCATCTCAAACCGAATCTCTCCATTCGCCCGCATCCCGCAATTCTTCCACCCGGCCTTCGTATAAAACGCTTCAGCCCGCGTTCCAGGCGCAGTTCCCAGCCAGAGATCATCATCGTGGTTGGAGAAATACCAATCGGTCATCGCATCGTGCAGCAATCGCCCGGCTCCTTGTTTCTCGAATGCCGGATCAACAAACAACGCCCAGATATTTTTGGTTTCTACGTCAATAATCGCAAAGCCGATGATGACGCCATCTTTTTCCGCAACCCATCCTTTGTTCGGAGCAGCAATGAATTTCTGATAGTCTGCTTCGGTGACGAGCAATGGATTGTTCAGCACATTTTCCTTCACCGCCATGCGGATCACGTGAAGTCGTGGAATGTCCGAAGGAACGGCTTCCCTGATCAGCATTATTGAGCGCGGTTAAGATATTTCATCGTTGTGTCTGCCCGGTTGGACCAGACTGTTGCGCTATCAAGAAATCGTTGTTCGGCTGTGGCGTGAAATTGTTTCGTGAATTCCCAACTCTTGATTTGCTGAGCGATGTACTTTTTCAGGTTCAGCGTAAGGACTTCCGATTCCGGGGTCACGCCGATTTCCAGTATACTGTCCATCTGTAATAGACCGGTTCGGTACACATCAATCACGTTTTTATCAATCTGTTCGGGAGTTGTAAATTTTCCTTTGGCATATCCTTCGACCGCCATGGCCTCCCGATCACCGAAGTTGGTAGAAATTTGCTGAACTGTCCTGCGCGTTCCTCCAGCTGTATTCATGGCCAGCCACCCGATCGCACCGCTCACAATAAGAAACGCCGCAACCAACCCGTACCAATTTTTTTTTCGCTCGCGATAATAAGCTTTCAGTTCCGGGTAAATGAGATAGCCACCAATTGCGCCTGCGAGAAAACCTCCAAGGTGCCCGGCATTGTCAACCTGTCCGCTCAGCCCAATGAAGATTACCAGCGCAATAGATATTCCAATGGAACGAAGCATCGGCCAACGCACTTCTTTGGCAACGAGATTTGTCGTGAGCAACGCAACCAGCACACCTACAATTCCGAGGATGGCACCCGACGCGCCGGCCGAAACATTGTATGGACTCCACCACGAACTGAGTGCACTTCCTGCAATTCCGGTGATTGTATACAATACACCAAAACGCAACGGGCCAATAAACCGCTCGAGCAATCTGCCAACCTGGTGAAGCGAAAGCATATTCATTCCCAGGTGAAGAAATCCGTAGTGAATGTAATTGCTCGTGATCAGGCGCCAGTATTCTCCTGCACCGATTGCTTCTGCAAAAGTGGCTCCCCATTTGGAGGCATCTTCCGCACTCGGGCCGTACGGACTAACACCCGACAGCACCATGATGAGCCACACCAGGCAATTCAGTGAAATGAGAATGGGCGTAACTTTTACTTCCTTATTCGGAATAAAAGCATCCATCCATGCAGGACGTGAAGATTGTACGGGTTGTTCTTCCATGGGCGTAAAGTTAAGTGTTCAATTTTTAACTGCATAGTGACATAGGAAACATAGGCATAGCTTAAATCAAAGCGCACATAGCATTGCCAGAGGCAATGTTCGATGCTCATGTGAACTCAAACGTTCTTACACCTGCGAACTATGTAAACTATGTTCCTATGTTGTTAAAAAGTTTGCCGGAAGCGGCATAACAATCTAATCCGGTTTGCGAACAACAAGCACAGGAATTTTAATGCTGTGACGAATGCTGTTGATGGTGGCGCCGAAGAAAATATCTTTCAGCATCTGGTGACCGTGTGCGCCCATCACCACGAGATCGCATTTGCTGTCTTCCACAAATTTCGGAATAGCCAATTTGGGATTTCCAAAACCAAGCAGAAGTTCACTCGCGTACCCTTCGGATTTCAATTTGTCGCAGTAACCAACGAGGGCTTTGCGGTCAAAGTCGGTTTCCATGTCGTCGGTTTCTTCTTCCATCACGCGGGCCATTGCAGTTTCCGTGATGTGAATAAGAACATACGTCGCCGATTTACCACCTTGCTGGATGGCCGCAGAGAGTGCACTCGAATCCGTTTCGGAAAAGTCTACGCAAACTGCAATACGCTGGTATGATTTTCCAGGCGTAAGTTTCAGTTCATCGGGCATGGCATGAAGCTGCGCGCGTTTGTTGCGGATACGTTTGAAGAAAGGGGAGAACGTCACCCAGAGCAGCAGCACCGCGCAGAAAATGCAGATCGGAATTAAAGTGAACATGAGCGCCATTGGAGAATCCGATTCATTGACCCATTTTGAAATGGTGTCGTTGATCAGCAAAACGTTGAGGCCGATGATTACGGTGGCGCAGATCCACGCAGGATAAATCAGCCACGGGCCTGCACGGAATTTTCCCATCAGCGTTTTGTCGGATACAAAATGGATCAATGGGATCACGGCGAAACCAAGCTGTAGACTGAGAATAACCTGGCTGAGTACAAGCAGCGCATCTTTTTTATGTTCGCCGGCAATGACAATAACCAAAACGGCAGGAATGATGGCGATCATCCGTGTGATCAAACGGCGCAGCCACGGTTGAAGACGGATGTTGAGATAACCTTCCATCACGATCTGGCCGCTGAGTGTGCCGGTTAGCGTTGAGCTTTGTCCTGCCGCAATCAACGCAATGGCAAAAAGCACCGGGGCCAAAGTATTTCCGAGAACACCGCCAAGCAATTCGTGCGCGCGGTCAATGCTCTCTACTTTGCCGTGCGCACCATCCGAAAAAGACGATGCAGCGAGAATGAGAATTGCGGCATTCACAAACAAGGCAAGGTTCAGCGCCACAGCAGAATCAATGGTATTGAACTTGATTGCACTGCGGATTCCTTTTTCCGTTCGTTCAATCCGCCGCGTTTGCACCAGCGAAGAATGCAGGTACAGGTTGTGCGGCATTACGGTTGCGCCGATAATTCCGATTGCGATATATAAGGCATCGCTGCTTGGGATGGAAGGAATTAATCCTTCAGCAATCTGGCGCATGGAAGGATCGGCGAAAATCAATTCGGCAAGAAACGACAACCCGATCACACTGATGAGCATGATGATAAACAACTCCATTTTCCGGATACCAAAACGCTGGAGCCAGAGCAGGAGGAAAGTGTCGAGCACCGTGATGCAGACACCCGCAAGCAACGGCAAACCGGTAAGCAGGTGCAGACCAATGGCCATACCGATCACTTCGGCAAGGTCCGTGGCGGCAATCGCTATTTCGGCGAAGATCCACAGGAAGAAATTTATTCCCTTCGGATAATGCATGCGTGAAGCCTGGGCGAGATCAAGGCCAGCAACAATGCCGAGACGCGCACTCAGACTTTGCAGGAGCAATGCCATGATGTTCGACATCACCAGTACCCAGATGAGTGCATAACCGAAATTACTTCCGCCTGCAATATCTGTGGCCCAGTTTCCCGGGTCCATGTACCCGATACTTACGAGGTACGCCGGCCCGATGAAAGCAAGAATCCGCTTCCATCCTGTTTTGTGTTTCGTGGTATCAACTGTGGAGTTGATCTCCTGCATCGACGTGTTACGCATACCGCACTATTTCTTTTTCCCTTGTTTGACTAAAATATTTTTCGCGGCGTGTTGACTGATGGTGATCGCGGATTTGTTGTTGACCTTAATCTTGAGCGATTGATCAAACTCATTGACCTGGTCCACGTGAATGGTGCAGCCCAGCCGGAGATGTTGCTCATCGAGATAACGCAGGAAAACAGCAGAGTGTTCAGCGACTCCTGTCATGACACCGGTTTGTCCCGCTTTCAGAAAGCCTAAAGCCACACTCGATGCTTCAGCAAATTTTCCTGTTTTGTCCGGTATCGGATCGCCGTGCGGATCAAACTTGGGATACCCCAGGAATTTATCCAGCCGGTCGGTGAGATTCTCCGAATAAATGTGTTCGAGTTGTTCTGCAATCTCGTGAACTTCATCCCAGCCATAGCCCAGCTTCTCCACGAGAAATACTTCCCAGAGCCTGTGCTTGCGCACAATGTTCACGGCTACGCGCCGCCCTTCCGCCGTTAGCTTTACGCCCTGGTAACGCTGGTACTGGATGAGTTTTTTATCGGCCAGCTTCTTGAGCATATCTGTAACCGATGCAGCCCGCGTTTTTACCGCGGCCGAAATGCTGTTGGTGCTGACGCTTTCTGTTCCGGCTTCATTGATCTTCCAGATGGCCTTGAGATAATTCTCTTCCGAGTGGGTGGGCATAACTTTTTTCGTTTGAAACAAAGGTATACAGAAAAATTAAATTTAGGCTTGTCTAAATTTAATTTTTCAATTGCGGGTAGTTTACGCCGCGCTATTGGAATCAATAAGTGGCAGTGGACAGTGGCAGTCGGTTCGCGGATGACTGCGGTGTTAAAACAAGAGGGCACAAAAAAAACCGGAACTCAATCTGAGTCCCGGTTTCCTGATCAATTCGTTTGTGATTATCGCTGCAGGTGAACGAAACCGGTATTCGTAATTGGTTCCATGTCTTCTTTGCATCGTGAAGTGAATTTCGTGATGTAATAGTAAACACCTACGTCACCTTCTTTGCTGTCAATCTTACCGTCCCAGCCATAACCGTAGTCGTTCGAGTAGAACACTTCCTGGCCCCAACGGTTGTAGATCCAGATTTCATACGTTCCTACGTAGAGGTACTGGAAGTCGTAAGCAGGCTGTGTATTCAAACCTGACTGACCATAAATTGAAGCATCAAAGAATGGATAGAAGAAATCGTTTTTCGCATCGCCGTTTGGTGTAAAGATGTTCACCAGCGTATCCGGCATAAACAGGTTGGCCGGTGGCACATACGATACAATGATCGAATCTGTGGTCGGGCATGGAGTTGTTCCATAAACGCAGTAGTACAGATCGCCAAGCACTGGATTCGTTAACAGGTAGTACTGTGTGTTCGCTCCTGCAATCGGATTGCCTTGTGCATCGAACCACTGGTAGCTTGGCTGACCAGGTAATCCAATCAATGTAATCTGCGGATCACCCACGCAGAATTGCGTCGTTATTCCTGCCGTATCCAGCAGTGGCGGATCGACGAGCGTGACCGTATCTCGATGCGTACACCCTATGGAGTCTTCGATGTCTACAAAATATGTACCCGCAGGGAGACCCGTTGCCGTTATCCCGGTTTGTATGGGCGATGTATTCCACGTATACGTTGTGGGGGGGACACAGTTTGCGCATCCGGATGTGGCCGAACCGTTTTGTTGCCCGTAACATATAGGGTCAATACCCGATATCTGTGTTTGCAATGGAGTAAGTTCGATTACAACGTGCAGTATTGTTTCACAGGAAGTATCAGCGATCGCGTGCATAACTACAGTGAATGTATCACCGGAAACTGCGTTCGGAACGAAGAGTGAGTCGTTGGTTGCACCTACAATCGGGCTTCCGTTTGGATAGAGCCACTGGTAGTCACCAAATCCCGGAGGAGCTACGAGGAATGCTCCCGGACTTCCCGGACAGAAACGTGCAGAAACTGCATCAGCAATACTTGAGCAGGAAGCGTCGATGTACGCGTAAGCATAGTGACCGCTCCAGATACATCCGGCAGCAACGAAACGTACAGTAACACTTTGGTTAACGAAAGCAGATAAGTCAAATGAAACCGTTGTCCATGGACGGTAGTAAACGTCAGGCGAACACATGGTGAATCCAACGTTACTTACGCCGGCTGCAACGTAGTACTGTGCGCATGCGTTAACGGGCTGTCCCAATGAATCAAGAACAGAGATCTGGAAATAAGGTTGTTCTGCTGCAGGGTGGGTTCCATCGTAAAGAACCACTGCATAACGGTATGAGAACTGCGTGTTGTTCGGGTCAACTACAAAAGTCTGTTCGATACCTTCGCCCTGGTACTGCGCGTATGAGTTGCCCAGGCGGCAGGTATACGTTCCGTAGGTTCCACCCGGGTTCGCAGGGAAACCTCCGCAAGGATCATTTCCTCCGGCAGTGGTCATAATCGAGTGGCGTGCGGTCATATCAGACGCAGCCGGATCAATAGCTCCGGTAAAAATACCGGGCTGCTGAGCCTGCAAAGGTCCGAGTGAGCTCACTGTATTGTCACCAATGAAACCAGTCCAACCACTGAAGTCGCCGGTTTCAAACCCCATGTTGGTACATGGCGTCATGGAAACTCCCGTAAGTGGGGCTCCTGCGCGTTGGGTGATGCCGTACTTCTTGTTGAGGTAACGTTGTTCACACGCTTTCACGTGTACTTCCTGTTCCCAGGGTTCGATGCCCGCTGCGATTGCAACGTTGCGAACACTGTCTGAGTTAAAGCCTGCAAGGGAATCCTGGCGGGTAACCAGGTTTGTTTGCGTAGCTACCTGTGCGTACGTATAGCTTGTAACAAGCCCGATCGACAGGATGGTTAGTAGAGTCTTTTTCATACCTATGTTTAATGTTGCCTGAGTGCTAAAATACTATAATTCCGGTAATTAGCAATCTCATGCATGTGTTTGCTTTGAAAATAACGGTTTGCGGTAATAAAGATACAAACGAAATAAGCAGGCTCCGGATTTTTACCTACCTTTTTACGGTCAATTTTCAACAAGTCTTACGTGTTCAGAAGCACTATTATGACAAGAATTTTACCCTTTTTGCTGGTTTTATTAACTCTGCCGGTCTTTGCCCAAACCGATCTTCCGGCCGGAATGGCACCCACCGAACCTGCCCTGATGCCGGGCTACCTGAACAATGTTCAGTCCAGCGGAATTACTACGCCACCGGCATCCCCGGTGCGCACTGCAGCAGAATGGGAAGAAATTCAAGCCATTACTATTACGTGGACTTCTTATCAATCTGTATTGCGCGAAATTGTACGCGCGGCTCAACTGGAAGCACAGGTTTACATTGTATGCAATGATTCTGTGAACGTGAAAAATTACCTCACTGCCGGAAGTGTACCGCTGGTGAATCTGCATTTTATTTATTGTCCGTATAACAGCGTGTGGATCCGTGATTACGGTCAGAACACGGCATACACCAACGATGTGGATTCACTTCTGCTCGTGGATTGGATCTACAATCGTCCGCGTCCGAAAGACGATACTATTCCTGATGTGATCGCACGCCGGTTTGGAATTCCGCTCTATGAAACCACGCAGGCTCCTTATGATGTTGTTCACACCGGCGGGAATTTTATGTCCGATGGATTGGGTACCGCATTCTCATCTGAACTTGTACTGAATGAAAATCCCGGTCACACGGAAGCTGAGATTGATTCGATCATGAAAGATTTCATGGGCATCAACCGCTACGTGAAAATGGAAGTGCTTCCTTATGATGGCATTCACCACATCGATATGCACATCAAACTGCTGGATGAGCAAACGCTTCTTGTTGGACAATATCCGCAAGGCGTTGCCGATGGTCCGCAGATCGAAGCAAACCTTCAGTATGTTTTGTCTACGTTCATGACGCCCAACGGAACACCTTATAAGGTAATCCGCATTCCAATGCCACCGGACCAGTTCGGCGATTACCCGGACAACGGCGGATATTATTGTACGTATGCGAATGCAACGTTCATCAACAAGACCGTTATCCTTCCTTTATATTACCAGCAGTATGATACCACCGCGATCCGGATCTGGGAAGAATCACTTCCGGGATACAACATCGTAGGCATCAATTGCAACTCGACCATTTCTGCGAGCGGTGCACTTCATTGCATAACGCATTCAGTAGGTACGAATGATCCGTTGCTGATCTCGCACTTTTCATTGCCCAATACAACAAACGATCTCAATCCTTACCAGGTTGATGCGCGCATCCAGCACCGTTCCGGAATTTCTACCGCAACGTTGTATTGGACCACGGATACTTCGCAGGCTTGGCAAATGGTTTCAATGAGCCTGACCAATGCGCCATTGAATACGTGGACCGGCTTCATTCCTGCTCAACCTGTGGGAACAAAAATCTATTACTACATCAGCGCAACTTCCGTTTCCGGAAAAACACAGGTTCGTCCAATGCCGGCTCCGGCCGGATGGTGGATGTTCGAAATTCTCGGACCAATGTCGGTGAGTGAAACAGCTATACCGGAATTCACACCGGCATATCCAAATCCATCGCACGGGCTTACCTGCATTCCTTTAAATATGCCTGCGCAGGAAAAAGGAAGAATGGTCCTCATTGATATGACTGGTCGCGAAGTGATGGTGATCCACGAAGGCACATTTGTTGCCGGAGAGAAAAATTATTTCCTGAACTCCGACGGTGTTGCGGCGGGAGCTTACCAGGTTGTATTGACTACGGACAGTTACCAGCTTTCTCAACCACTGATGGTACGATAAAAAATTAAGGTGATGCCGGTTAAGAAGGGAAACGAATACACGTTGAAGGAAGCCATTGGTGAAATGCTCAAAACATTTCAGCTCGATACGCGCCTCAACGAAGCACAGGTAGTAACGGCTTGGGAGAAAGTCATGGGCCCGTTGATTACCAAATACACAACGAAAGTAAAAATGGAATCGGGCGTGCTGTACGTTTACGTGAATTCGGCGGCGCTCAAACAGGAACTTTCGTACCGTAAAACAGAAATCGCGGGCATGCTGAATAAAGAATGCGGCGGTGAAATCGTAAGGGAGGTAGTGATTAACTGATGAAGCAGCTTTCCAAAGCCATCGTTTTTGCAGCGCAGGCACATGCCGGTCAGCACAGGAAGGACGGGAAGACACCTTACATCAATCACCCTTTGGAAGTGATGAACCTCGTGGTGCGCCACGTGGATAATGTTTCCGAAGAAATCCTCATTGCTGCCGTACTTCACGATGTTGTGGAAGACACCACCATTACTTCAGCGGAAATCAAAATTATGTTTGGCGCACGCGTTTCGAAACTGGTTGCAGAACTTACCGACGATAAGCTGATGACCAAGGAAGAACGCAAGCGTATGCAACTGGAAGACGTTCACCGTTTGTCGCCGGAAGGAAAATTGCTGCGCCTTTGCGATAAGATCTGCAACGTTTATGATATTCTTTATGCGCCGCCCGGTGACTGGGAAATACGTCGCCGGATGGATTACGTCCGCTGGGCAAAAGCCGTGGTGGATAAAATCCGGGGTACGCATCCTGTGCTGGAGAAACGGTTTGATGAGTTGTTTGTGGCGGGGGTGAAGCTGCTCAACGAATAATTTTCGATCTGTCATTCCTCGGCTCCGCTCGGTCTGACAAGCGGACACATGATCGGAGCACCTTGTCAGACCGGGCGGAGCCGAGGGGTGACGAGAAGAGAATCACTTCCCAATCAAAAACACCGCCGGAATTTTATGCAACACCGGTGGTGGCGCATTTTTCCACTCACGCACTTTTTTCGTTGTCACATTTTCTTCTTTCGTGGTCAGCGCTGATGCAATACACAGCATCGTATCGCCCTGGAGCGATTTGATGAGCGCCTCGTACAGTGCCATATTCCGGAACGGAGTCTCGATAAAAATCTGCGTGATGTGATGACGGTTTGCATCGTTTTCCATATCGCCGATCCACTCTTCGCGCTCCTGCGGATCGATTGGAAGATAACCGTGAAAACGAAATTGCTGTCCGCTGAAACCGGAAGCCATGAGTGAAAGCAGCAGCGATGAAGGACCCACCAGTGGAATAACACGGATTCCTTTTTCGTGCGCGAGCCTCACAATTTCCGATCCGGGATCTGCCACGGCCGGACAACCTGCTTCAGAAACAAGACCAGTATCGTGACCGTCGAGCAACGGTTTCAGGAATGCAGAAGGACTGATTTCTTTGCGTTCGTGTTTGCCGTACGATTCCACGTTAATTTCCTGGAGCGGTACAGGAACCTGTGCAGCTTTTAAAAACGCACGGCATGTTTTCGCATTTTCAGCAATGAAAAAACGCAGGTTACGTGCCACATCAATTACAGCAGCCGGAAGAACTTCAGCCGGTAAACTGTTTTCATCCAGCGTAACAGGCAACAAATACAATATTCCTTTTTTCATCGACGTGCAGATTCTATTTCTTTCACCAGCGCATGGCAGGCTGCTGTAACGAGATCAAATACTTCCTGGAAACCATTTTCCCCTCCGTAATACGGATCGGGAACGGCTTTGTTTTTGCCGGGATGTGCGGCGTTGAGCAACAAATCTACTTTTGATTCGTGTTCTTTGTGTTTGGCAAGTGCAAGAACATCGCGCAGGTTCGATTGGTCCATCACGTAAATCCGATCGAAGCGCTCAAAGTCGCTGGATGTAAATTTCCTGGAAACCAGGCGGGAGATATCCACCCCGTTCCGCCGGGCATTATTTACCGAACGTGCATCCGGGTTTTCACCGTTGTGCCACCCGGAGGTTCCGGCAGAATCAACTTCAACGCCACTGATCCCGGCCTTCTCCAACTGGTAACGCAGTACACCTTCGGCAAGCGGTGAACGGCAAATGTTACCGAGGCAAACCATGAGTATTTTCATAACGTATGTTCGGGTCAAAAGTACTTGCATTCTGTTAATCCACCAATCTTGTGCTGTCCTGTGCTGTCAGTCGCGAATGCTTTCGGGACACCTGACAGCACACGGTAGTGTCTCAGTTAGAGCATTTAATATTTTGACACGGTGACACCGTGCTAAAAGAAGCACGAAACCCACTCTAAGCCCAGACGCTCACGGCGCGTTACCGTTATCTCACCGTGAGCGCCTGGGCTTAGAATAAGAAATGCCGTAAAAATGCGCCGTGTCAAAAAGCAAAGTGAGACACTACCCAGCACACGCGCCACTTAGAGAAAATAAGCTAAATTCGTGTCTGACCGAAATCCCATTCGTTTGACCAGTTTCCCGCGCATAAATTACTTCTTCAGTATTATCCTGTGTTGTTTGTTTTCTGCACCGGGCTTTGCGCAAAAACTGGATTTCGTTTCGTACTCCGTTGAGGAAGGATTGTCGCAGTCTGAAGCGCGTTCGGTTTTCCAGGACAGCCGCGGTTATTTATGGGTAGGAACGGCCGGCGGTGGTGTTTGCCGTTTTGACGGAATTGAATTCAGCGAGTACAGTCACAAGCAAGGACTCGAAGGCACAATCATTTCTGTGATCGCGGAAGATTCGTCCGGCAATATGTGGTTCGGAACTTCGAACGCCGGTGTTTCACGTTTCGACGGTAAGACGTTCACGCGTTTTGATACCAAACGCGGGCTTGCTTCCAACAACGTTACATCCTTGCTGGCGTTGAATGACCGGGTGCTCATCGGAACTTCGGAAGGCCTGTTTGATTTCAATCTCGAATCTGAAGTACTCCGGAAGATAACAACCGTTCTCACCGTTACTGCACTGCATGTAGAACGTTCGGGCCAGGTGTGGATTGGCGCCGACACTTTGCTCTTCGTGTTGAAAGGTGATCAGCTGGAACAGGTACGTTTTGCTCCGGGCATCAGCAATATTCATATCACTTCACTTTCAAGCGATCAGAGCGGACTGCTGTATGTGGGTCTTGATAACGGATTACTGATTTACCGTCACTCCTCCAAAACGTGGTCGGACAATGCGCTGACTTCATTGCTTCGCGGAAAACGATTATCGTGCATGACCGTAGATTATTCCGGCGCCATGTGGATCGGTACATTGAATAATATGGTTGTGAAATACGATCTCGGTAATTTCATTACCGTTTACAATCGCCTCAATGGTTTGCTGGCCGATAATGTTTTCATGATCGTTGAAGACGATACACGTCACACCTGGATGGCGACCCGCGAGCAAAGCCTGATCAAACTCCGGAGCGAAGCATTTTCATATTTCATTGATGAACCGGGAATGGGATCGTTTTCCGTTTTCCGCATCCTCGAAGATCACAATGGATTCATGTGGATCGGATCGAACTCCGACGGACTTTTCAAATACGATCCATTGGCTGCTGCTGCAGGAAAAGTGGCATCGCGTCCTATTCTCAACGGAGCGGTTTCGTTTAAACAGCCCGTCGCTATTTGCGAAGACTCCAGCGACAGAATATGGGTTGGACATTTCACGGGTCTCACTTGTATCGTGAATGACCGCCCGGTGAAAACCATCCTGAATGGAATCCGCGTTCGTTCGCTTTGTGCAGACAGCAAAGGAAACCTGTGGATAGGAACGTGGGGAAATGGATTGTATAAAGACGACGGACATACCTTAACGAATTATACCGTTGCAAGCGGGCATCTTCCGCAGGATTACGTTCACGATATTTTCGAGGATGAAAGCGGAAACATCTGGCTGGGAACAGGAGCGGGGCTCGTAAAATACGACGGGCAGAATTTCACCACGTTCATGAACCAGTCGATCTGCAATTCTTATGTAGGATCGATCAGGCAGGACAAACAAGGGAATATCTGGTTTCACACCGATATGTGCATCATGCGTTATGACGGAAGTGAATTTACTTCCTACGACCAGGATGACGGACTTGCATCCAACACCGTTTATCTCATTGAGTTCGATGCGCAGAACAGGTTGTGGGTTGGAACGAACAAAGGACTTGATTGCATTACGCTCGGTGAAAATGCGCAGTTTGTTTCTGTGCGCAATTACGGAAAGAACGAAGGCTTCCGTGGTATCGAATGCAATTCAAGGGCCGTGTGCAGAACGCGTGCGGGCCATCTCTGGTTTGGCACGGTGAAAGGAGTGATCAGTTACAATCCGGAGAATGACATGGCCGATCTTGCAGAGCCGAACATTCACTTAACAGGAATCCGTTTGTTCCTCGAGAAAACAGACTGGACCTGGTCAGGTGCGCAGCAAGGCGGATGGTATTCGCTTCCTTCGGAACTTGTGCTGGAGCACGATCACAATCACCTCACATTTATTTACGAAGGAATTCACCTGCAGAGTCCGGCGAGCATCCGGTACAAATTCATGCTCGTGGGTTTTGATTCGGCGTGGCAACCCATAACGCCGCAAACAGAGATCACGTATTCGAATTTACCACCGGGAAAATATTTGTTCCGTGTAATTGCCGGTAACGGGCAGAATGTGTGGAACAAAGTTGCCGCGGAGAGTTGTCTCATTACCATCAAGCCGGCGCCCATTCCTTTCTGGGCCACGTGGTGGTTTGTGCTGCTCGTGATTGCTATGATCGGCGGAATACTGTATTACATCACCGTGTTGCGTAACCGGATCGTGAAGCGGCAGAAGGAAGTGCTCGAAGAAGAGATCCGTTTGCGTACGCAGGAGATCTCGAAGCAGAACGAAGAAAAATCGTTGATGCTGAAAGAGATTCACCACCGGGTGAAAAACAATCTCCAGATTATTTCGAGCCTGCTCAACCTGCATGCGGAAACGATCAGCGACCCGCGCGTACTTTCTTTGTTCGAAGATCTTCGTCACCGTGTTAATTCCATGGCATTGATCCACGAGAAAATGTACCAGAGTAAGAATCTCGTGAACATTGACATTGCGGGTTACATCGACGAATTGATCCGCACGCTGATCGACGCATACGATTCGAACAAGAACATTACGTTGAAATCAGACGTGAGTGAAATTGAATTCAAGATGGATACGATTGTACCGCTTGGATTGATCCTCAGCGAAATTGTTTCCAATTCGCTCAAGTACGCGTTTGAAGGAAAAGACGAAGGAGAGATCGAAGTCTCGATGACAAAGATCGGCCCGAACCTGTTTGCGCTGGAAGTTTCTGATAACGGATCAGGTCTTCCGAAGGAAATTGATTTCGCACGCACAGAGTCGCTGGGTATGTTGCTGATCCGCATGCTGAGCGAACAGCTGAACGGCGATCTTTCGGTACGCTCGAATGGCGGAACGAAATACAGGCTGGTGTTCCGGGAAGAGGTGAAGGAAAGGTTTTGATGTGCAGATTTACTAATGTGCAAATGTGCAGATGGGAGTGATACAGTCAGATTCTTTGACGTGATGACCGAAGTCCATCAGCAAATCAGCACATCAGTCATCAGCACATTAACATATCAGCCATCAATCTAACGATGTCATTAATCTTATTATATTTAAAAAAACATAAAACCTACGCAATGGCAAAAAACAAGATCAGGGTCGAACTGGTAACCAATGGTAATCTCGGCCGCCAGTCAGTTTCGCTGGAAAACTTCAGGCTTGCAGAAAACAATGAATGGGAACAAGAGCCACCGCCTTATCCGATCCGTGCAGCGATGAAGGTCATATTCATTGTCGGAGCAAAAACCGAAAATAAGGATGCGGAAGTATCTTTCCAGGTTACTGGTTCTTTCGGAACGGCAAACATAACTGCCTTTAACAGGGGTGGATCATGCTGGGCTGACATTCACCAGGATGGCGGTTTAACTGCCGAAATAGATGGTAGAGATTCGGGCAACGGAAAAGTGGTGATCAACATAGGTAGCAGGTAGTGAAAATCCATACCTGGAGGCTATTTGGATTTTCTAAAAAAAAGTAGTCCGCAAAAATTATAGTATTAAAAAAGGCCTTCGTTTTGCGAAGGCCTTTTTAATGTTTTTTTTCGTCTACTGAATGCTCAGTTTCTTTTCGAGCTCATCGATATAGGCTCTGAAACGTTTGTCGGTATCCATCAGGTTATTCACCGTGCGGCAGGCGTGCAATACGGTTGCGTGATCTTTTCCACCGCAATGCATTCCGATTGTGGCCAAAGATGACTTGGTCATGCTCTTGGCAAAGTACATGGCAATCTGGCGGGCCTGAACGACTTCGCGTTTGCGTGTTTTGCTTTTGAGGAGTTCGATCGGAAGATCGAAGTAATCGCAAACCACTTTCTGGATGTAATCGATAGATACTTCGCGTGCGGTGTTCTTTACGAACTTGTCGATCATCTGCTTCGCAAGGTCAAGCGTAATTGCTTTCTTGTTCAGCGATGCCTGTGCAAGCAGGGAGATATACGCTCCTTCGAGTTCACGGATATTGGTTGTGATGCTGTACGCGAGGTATTCAACCACTTCGCGTGGAAGTTCGATTCCGTCGATGTAGAGTTTCTTCTCGAGGATCGCGATACGCGTTTCGAGGCTTGGCACCTGGAGGTCAGCGGAAAGTCCCCATTTGAAACGGGAGAGCAAACGCTGCTCCATGCCCTGCATTTCCACCGGTGGTTTATCAGCAGTCAGTACAAGCTGCTTGCCGGTCTGGTGGAGGTGATTGAAAATATGGAAGAATACATCCTGCGTTTTGTCTTTACCGGCGAAGAACTGTACATCATCAATAATGAGTACGTCGATCATCTGGTAGAAGTGGATGAAATCGTTCTGGTTGTTGTTCTTTACCGCGTCAATGAACTGGTGTGTGAATTTCTCTGAAGAAACATACAGCACCGTTTTTGCCGGGTGAAGATTTTTGATCTGCAAACCAATGGCGTGCGCGAGGTGTGTTTTTCCAAGACCAACTCCACCGTAAATAAGCAATGGGTTAAATGCAGTGCCACCCGGTTTCTGGGAAACAGCGAAACCCGCTGAGCGTGCAAGGCGGTTGCAATCGCCTTCTACGAAATTCTCGAACGAGTAATTGGCGTTCAGTTGAGATTCCACGTTCACCTTCTTGAGACCAGGAATGATGAACGGGTTACGGATCGTATTCTTGTTGAGATCAATCGGCATCGTTACAGAAGGGTTCTTAACGTCCTTGCGGTTCGATGTCGGAATCTTCACGGTATACGGTTTCGCGCTGCTGTACGAGTTTTCCATAATGATGGAATACTCCAGCTTACCTTCCGTTCCGAGTTCTTTGCGGATTGTCTTCTTGAGAAGCGTGATGTAATGTTCTTCCAGCCATTCGTAAAAGAACTGGCTAGGTACCTGGATCGTTAAAATATTACCGTTCAGCTTGAGTGGCTTGATGGGTTCAAACCATGTTTTGTAACTCTGTGCGCTGACATTATCTCTGATAATATTTAAACAACTGTCCCAGATTCTATCGTGTGTTTTCTCCATTCTAATTCTCTCCAGCGTATAGGGTTCTAATATCGTGTGTGTGTGTTCTTGTATTCGGTTCCCAAAATTATTATTTCAAAACTACCCGCCAATTTTTTTCAACAAAAAAAAAGAAGAAAAAATTTGCAGATGGTTTGCATATGTGCTTGCTACCACAGTTAAGGGTTTTAGAGGGTGTTTTGGGCGTTGTGTTTTTCAATTCCGGATTTTCCAAATTTATTATCCTATATTTTTAGAAATGTAATTGGTCTGTAATATTTACAGTTGAACTCGTCACCGTTTTTACCTTCGAATTTCTGTCGGTGAGAATTTCAATTTTACCGAGACGGATTCCTGCCCAGCCTACCTGCGCAACGGCAACATCTTCACTCTCGCGGTTCTTTACAATCGTTGCTTTGTCGAGAAACGTGTGCGTGTGTCCGCCAATGATCACATCAATTCCTCGCGATTTTTTTGCCAGTTCCATGTCGCTCACTTTATCGTTCTCGTATTTAAATCCAAGATGAGAAAGGCAAACAACCACGTCACACTTCTGGTTGTCGCGGAGTTCTTTCACCATCTCCGCCGCTTTTATAATGGGGTCGAGATAAACGGTTTTTCCATAAAGGCGGCTGTCGACAAGTCCGGCCATTTCTATACCCAAACCAAACACTCCGATTTTCACGCCCTCCTTCTCAAATATTTTGTACGGAATGGTTTTTCCTTCCATCGGTGTACCCGTGAAATCGTAGTTGGCGCAGAGCAACGGAAAGGTGGCGTGGTTCAATTGCTTGGCGAGGTTGTCCAATCCGCCATCGAAATCGTGGTTGCCGATTGCAGACGCATCGTAGCCCATAGACGACATCAGCTTCATTTCCACTTCACCTCCGTACATGTTGAAATAGGGAGTGCCCTGAAAAATATCACCGGCATCGAGCAGGATCACATTCGGTTCTTTCGCCCGTATGCTGCGTATCAGCGCTGCACGGCGCTCTACACCTCCAAGACCTGCATACTTGGGGTCGTTGGTGGGAAAGGGCTCTAAATGGCTGTGTACGTCGTTCGTGTGAAGGATCACAATTTTTACTTTGCCGGCTTTCTTCGCAGTGTTCGCGGTGAACGAACTGCTGAGAAACCCAAGCCCGAGCAAGGCGCCTGCACCGGTGAGCGTCTGAAGGAATTCGCGTCTACTTTGTTTCATAGTAGATCCTCCCGTCCAGTTTTGGTGTGATCACAATTCCCTGTTTTTTGTTTGCGAGACAATCATCAAGGATCGCATCGCGGATTTTGTAACCGGTCGTTTCCAGCTTCAATGGATTCTGAAGGAAACTCATCTTGTCGCCGCCACTCGCCAGGTAATCCGAGGTAATTACTTTATACGTTTTGGTTGAATCGAAAGGAACGCCCAGGATGGTTACTGCTCCCGGAGTTTTATCCGGCTTGAGTCCCATTTTCATTCCTGCAACAGGAACGCCACCGGAGGCGCCCACGTACTTCAGCAGGCTCCACATCTTTGCACCGGTGATGGTGACTACCACAATTTCATTATCGAAAGGCATGAGCTCGAAAATATTTCCGCGAGTAATAATTCCTTTCGGGAGTGAAGAGCGCAATCCGCCGTTGTTGAGGATGCAAACCTGTGCAGGTAAATTATCTGCCGGATGATAAACGAGGTTTCCGCGTTCAAGACAAATGTCTGCAACGAAATTTCCAAGCAAAGTTTCGGCCCGGTCCTTTTCCTTAGGCATGGCTTCGGAAGTTTCTCCGACCACTTCGTTCATGATACTGTCGAGGCCCAGCTTGTACGGAGCAAGAAGAGCGTGCGTAGCAGAATCTTCCTGTGTGACCGTGCTGTTTAATTCGGCATAACCCGGTGTAACAGAAACCACGTGCATCTTGTGATGGCACGCAACTACCGCAGCAGTAAAAAAGAGAATGACCGGAAGAAAGCGTTTCATGGGTGGGGAAAACGGGAGAACAAGTTTACCAAAAATCAGTGGTATAAAGGAACCGTTTATCGAATTATAACATCCGTTGGTACCCTCCGGTACAACAGTATTCACGATTGTTTAACTTCGGCTCAAAATCAATCTATGTTCATTGCAGAAACTTCGATGCGTGTACGTTACGGCGAAACAGACCGGATGGGTTATGCCTATTATGGAAATTACGCCGAGTATTATGAAGTTGGCCGCGTGGAAGCGCTGAGAAAACTCGGTTGGAATTATAAAGAAATGGAAGACAGCGGCATCCTGCTTCCCGTTTACACCTTCAGTATCAAGTACCTCAAACCTTCGTATTACGATGACCTGCTCGTTGTAAAAACGATGATCCGCGAATTACCGAAAGTACGTATCCGTTTCGATTACGAGATGTACAATGAGAAAGGGGAGAAGCTGAATGAAGGGGAAACCACGTTGGTTTTTGTTGATGCAAAAAGCAAAAGACCCTGTGGTGCGCCGGCTGCTTTTGTTGAAGCGCTGAAACCATATTTTTAATTCAAGGATTCAAAATTCAAGGATTCAAAAATTGGTAGCGCGTGACGGCATGTGCGAATGCATTGAATCCTGAATTTTTGAATCTTTAAATATTTATTCCGTTCGCAACCACTTCATGGAAGTCCCCGTAATTTTCTGCAACGCCTCCGCAACAACATCTGCTTCTGATTTTCGCACGCTGAATTCGAGTTTGCAGTCCAGTTGAAAATCCTGGTTCCATTGGGAAAGATCATGGTCTTTCATGATTTTCATCACGCCATTCATCGCGTCGTACGGAAACTCAACACGGTAAATTTCCATAATGTGCTTCTCCACGATCACAACATTCTTCAGGCTTTCTGCCGCTGCAGAACGGTATGCATTGATCAATCCACCAACGCCCAGGAGTGTTCCTCCGAAGTAACGCGCAACCACGATGAGCACGTTTGTAATTCCGGCCGATTGAATTTGACCGAAGATCGGTTTGCCTGCAGTACCGGAAGGTTCTCCATCGTCGTTCACACGGTACGCGGCATGATCGGCACCCAGACGCCAGGCATAGCAATGGTGATTAGCCCCGTGATGTTCTTTCTTCAGCCGCTGGAGAATTTCCGAAATTTCCTCAGTCGATTTTACAGGGAAAGTCAAGCCGAGAAATTTACTTCCGCGGTCGCGGAAAATTCCTTCGGCCGGAGCTTCTACCGTTTTGTATGTATCGTCGAACAGCATCAGGAAAATGCAATCAGCGCTATGGCTCCAACGGATAATGCAATTCCCATCCAGTTGAGCGTTGATAATTTTTCACGGAAGACCAGCGTTGCTCCAATCGCAGAGCACACGACAATACCCATGTTGTTCACCGGGTAAAAGGCCGACGAATCCATGATGCCTTCGTCGAGTGCTTTGGCAACAGCGAAAATGGAAAAGTAATTGGGAATACCGAGGACGATTCCGCCGGCAATACTTTTCCATCCGACTTTTTCGCGAAACCGTACCACGCGATATGCAATGATGGTTACTCCAATACAAAATGCACACGCGAACGCAATACTGAACATGAAAGGAATCAATGCATTGTCGGGAATCGTTTTCTGCAGGTGATTGATCAGCGCGTCGATGATACCGCTTCCGATAAAAATGATCAGTGGAAAGAAGAGGTACTTCGCATCGAACGCCGCACCGTTTGATTTTTTGGATGCCATCCAGACCGCCACGAGCGCTGCACAAATCCCGACTGCTTTTATCCAGTTCAGATCTTCGTCATATAAGTACAGGGCCGCAATCACCGGAATAACTACCGACATTTTGTTGGCAACAGTGGCAACGGAAATTCCAACGACCTGTGCGGTTTTTGCCAGTGTGAAGAAAATACTGATGAAAAGGAATCCGAGTAAGACTGGTATCCACATAACACCGGCGCTCTGTACTTCGATTTCTTCCATGGATGGAATTCCGGCCACACATAAACCGGTTGTTGCCGCGATGAGGTAATTCACAACGATACCGTGAAGCGTATTCACACCATACTTTTCAAATCCTTTCAGGATGAGGAGAAGTAACGTGTTTGTAAGAATACTGATCAGGAGCCAGGTCATTCTGCTTGATAATAAATGTTCAGAATGTCAGTGCCGGATGCAACGGTTTCATTCGGAGTGAATGCAAATTCCGGGGCCTTCACACCGCTGTTCAGATTGCTTTTCGATTGAAACACGCGGGCCTCATCCCAGAGATTGAGACTGATGAACTGGTGAAGAATTGCAGCTCCTCCTTCCACGAGAACCGACTGCAATTTTCTTTCGTGCAGTTCCAGCAGCGCCTGTGGCAAAGGATGTTCTTCAAAATCAATGCGGACGTATTCGGCCCATTCGGTGGTGTAATTTTTCCCGGCATTGAATACAATGGTCGGCGCTTTTCCATCCAGGATTTTTGCCTGCGAAGGAATTCTTTCTCGGCGGTCGAAGGTCACGCGCACCGGGTTTCGTCCTTGTATATGCCGCACGGTGAGTTGGGGATTGTCGGCAAGAACTGTATTCGTTCCCACGAGAATAGCGGCTTCTTCTGATCTCCACTGGTGAGAAAGCGTGAGCGATTCGGGACAACTGATTCCTGCGGCTTCTTCCTGTTCGGGTGAACGGACGTGATCAATAAATCCATCGGCCGATTGCGCCCATTTGAGAATAATGTACGGCCGTTTCTTTTCGATCCACGTAAAAAAGCGGCGGTTCAGGAAACGGGATGCGGTTTCTTCCACACCAATCCGCACATCGATTCCATGTGCGACCAGTTTTTCAATCCCTTTTCCTCCAACAAGTGGATTGGGATCCTGGCAACCGATCACGACGTAAGGAATCTTTTTCTCAATGATCAGATCGGCACATGGAGGGGTTTTTCCAAAATGGGAACACGGCTCCAGGTTGACGTACAGCGTTGATTCCTTCAAAAGTTCAGGGTTCTCCACACGGTTGATCGCATCCACTTCGGCGTGCGGTCCCCCGTACTGCCGGTGCCATCCTTCCGCAATGATTTTTCCCTCGTGGGTGATTACGCACCCCACCAAAGGATTGGGCGCAACGCTGCCAAGACCCCGTTCTGCGAGTTCCAGGCAACGCTTCATGCGTGAATTGTGGTCAATCATCGAACAAATTTAACCGTATTCGCCAGTATTGGTTTTCGTTCGGAATCATATTGTTAAATTTGCCCGCAAGCAGGTATACCTTATGGCAGTTTACAGGTTCAGGGTCGCTTTTGAAGACCAGGAAGACACAGTCCGCGAAATAGAGATTCTCGGGAAACAATCGTATGAGAATTTTCATCGTGCGATCCAGGAAGCAATTGGTTTCGATAATTCGAAAGATGCTTCATTCTTTATGAGTGATGATTTCTGGCGCAAAGGCCAGGAACTCACTACACGTAAACTTTTTGATGAGGACGATGATGAAGACGATTTTCGCCGGCAGAAAAAGGCGAAGGTGATGAAGATGTCTGAAACCAAAATCGCAGATTACATCGACGATCCGCACCAGAAAATGGTGTACGTGTTCGATCCGGCTGCGAAGTGGACTTTGCTGATTGAACTCATTCGTATTCTTGCCGACGATCCAAAAGCAAGTTACCCGCGTACAGTGAAATCGTCGGGTGCTGCACCGAAACAATATAAGGTAACCCTTGCTCCCCCGGTTGACGAAAATGATGACGAGGAGGATGAAGAAGATAAGAAGGCGCGCGAGAAATTGTTCGTAGCTGAGGAAGGATATGATGAGGATGCCGCGGAAGGTGCAGAAGAAGATAAAACGGACGACGCAGAAGTTCCGGGAGCAGACGCAGAAGGAGCGGAAGGTGAAGGAGAAGAAGGTGCAACAGAAGAATATGGTTCTGACGAGTCCGAACGGGAAGATTTTTAAATGAAGGTTCCGCTACTTGTTGTAGTCATCGGACCAACCGGGGTTGGCAAAACTCCGGTAGCCATTCAGATCGCCACTCATTTCAAGACAGAAATTATTTCTGCGGATTCGCGGCAGATGTTTCGCGAGCTTCCGGTTGGTACGGCTGCGCCAACGCTGGAGGAAATGAAGGGAGTGTCTCATCATTTCACTGGTAATCTGTCGGTGAGTGAACCGATGGACGCCGGTCAGTGGGCGCAGCAGGCGCGTGTAAAAATCGAAGAACTTTTTCAGAAGCACGACCTCGTTGTTTGCGCCGGCGGAAGTGGTTTGTACGTAAATGCGTTGCTGAATGGTATGGATGAACTTCCGGGGAAGGATGAAAATCTTCGCGAAGAGTTGGGACTGGAAATGGAAGCACAGGGGATTGGATCGCTACAGGAAAAATTAAAGAAACTCGACCCGGAATTCTACGCGGAGATTGATGTGAACAATCCGAAGCGGTTGATCCGCGCGATTGAGGTGTGTATTTTGTCGGGACAAAAATATTCTGAACTCCGTTCCGGAAAAAATAAAGAACTGCCATTTCGTGTGATCAAGATCGGACTCGATTTACCGCGGGAAGAATTATACGAGCGGATCAACGCGCGCGTGGATGAGATGATGAAGAATGGTCTTGAAGAAGAAGCACGATCTGTTCTTTCGCATCGGAATCAGAATGCATTAGCGACAGTGGGTTACCGGGAGATGTTTGCTTATTTCGATGGCGAAACCACATTGTCGGAAGCTGTTGAACTCATCAAACAACATTCGCGCAATTATGCCAAACGGCAGATGACGTGGTGGAGGAAAGATGGAGAGATCCGGTGGTTCCATCCGGGGAAGATGGATGAAATTATTTCAACCATTGAATCGGAAAAAACATCTGGTTAATCTTACTCAATTTTACTCTTCGTTGTTGATATGTTGAGGCATTGAATTTTTGTCGTAGCTGACCAAATTCCTAACTTCGAAATCCGCGAACCCATAATTGACGATGAAGAACGATAACCCACAATCCAGCGATATTATTTTCTATTCTTCACCCGATGGTGTTGTGAGGGTGGAAGTGTTTTTCCAGGAAGAAACGTTTTGGTTGAGCCAGAAAAAGATGGCTGAATTGTTTGGTGTGGATGTCCGGACGATCAATGAACATTTGCAGAACATATACAGTTCCGGTGAATTAGAAAAGGACCGAACCATCCGGAATTTCCGGATAGTTCAAAAGGAAGGAAAACGGGATGTGACCCGGGAGGTCGATTTCTACAACCTCGACGCAATTATAGCTGTTGGTTACCGCGTAAACAGTTTCCAGGCCACACAGTTCAGGATCTGGTCAACAAAAACGCTCAGCGAATTTGTCATTAAGGGTTTTGTTCTGGACGATGAACGTTTAAAGCAAGGTCAACGTTTTGGCATGGATTACTTCGATGAGTTATTGGAACGTATCCGGGAAATCCGTGCGAGTGAACGACGTTTCTATTTAAAAATTACGGATATCTACGAGCAGTGCAGCATCGATTACAGCAAGGATTCTGCATTGACTCAAACCTTTTTCAAAACGGTGCAGAATAAATTGCATTGGGCAATTACAGGAAAGACTACCGCTCAAATAATTTCGGAGAGAGCGAGTGCAACAAAACCCCGGATGGGATTGAAAACCTGGAAGAACGCGCCGAAAGGAAAAATTCTGAAATCAGATGTGTCTGTTGCCAAGAATTACCTGATCGAAAAGGAGATCAAAGAACTGGAGCGCGTCGTGACCATGTACCTGGATTATGCCGAGAATCAGGCGGCAAAACAAGTGCCAATGAAAATGGCAGACTGGATTTTGAAACTGGATGCTTTTCTGCAGTTCAACGAATATGAAATTCTTAAAGATGCCGGTAAAGTTCAGCACGAGATAGCGAAGCAGTTGGCCGAAAAAGAATACGCCAAATACCGCGTCAAGCAGGACAACGATTTTCAAAGTGATTTTGAAGTGAGCGCAGCAAAGGCCGTGTATAGCGTTTCACGGAGCATCAATAAAACTCAAAAGATTGCCACAAAGAAAAAGAAGCCCGCGGTAAAGCGTTAATCAAAATTACGTTTCCGTAATTGTTTGATCTCTCCCTTTTTCTTTTTTGAATCGAGCCGCTTTCTCTTCACCGATTTCGGAATTTTTGTTGCTACCCGTTTCTTCGGTTTCTGCAATGCCTTCACAATGATCTCGTGAAGTTTTTTCACAATCGCTTCCCGGTTGGCATGCTGGCTCCGCGAAGTATCTTCAGTCAACCGCAGGATTCCTTCTTCGGTAATCTTCGATTGAAGCTTGACGAGGATCCGTTCTTTTTGTTCGTCCGTCAAAGCAGAACTTTCTGCCACGTTAAAATACAGTTCCACCCGCGTGGAAACTTTGTTCACGTGTTGTCCACCTGCTCCGCCCGAGCGCACGGCTTTGATTTCATAATCGGTAAAGGGAATACTGATTTTCATTACCCGGCAAAGATACGGCTAAGCGGCTTTTATGTAACTTTAGACAGTGCGTCAGCTGATTTTACTTCTTCTTTTTCTGATTCTAACTGCACCGCTTTTCTCGCAGGGGCAAACCCGTACCAAAAAACAGGTGGTGAAACAGTATTTCCTGAACGGCCGGATCAAATCAATTACCGAAACGCGCACCACGCTGCCCAAGTACATCGACCCGCTGAACTTTTACAAAAAGACCAAGGTAATTGTCACCGAATACGATTCACTGAGCAACAAGAAGTCGCGGCAGCTGACCCGTGTCACCAAACTCGGTCGCGATGGGAAACCGTGTTATGAAATTTTCTTCGAAGAAATCAAGTACGACTCCAACGGCGAACGGGTGACCTACAACATGTCGAAATGCGACAAGCGGAAAACCATGTTCAAAGAGTACAAAGGCGGAAAGCTGGTTTTTACCCGGATTCAAAAGAGAAGAAAGCGAAGATGAGAAAGTTGATTTTTCTGTTTGCAATGTGTGCGCCGATCCTGGTGAATGGACAAATGATCATTCGCGAAGCCGATTCACTCCATAAACACTATGCGCAGAAAGCCGACGAACTGCTTGTTGCGGATTCTTCGCTCTACAGTTTTTTTACGATTGACCTGTACGGTGTGTCCATGTTCGCTTCCGCGGAAGACAAAACGAGAAACAAACCCGAGTACAAGGTTAACTGGAGCGAATTAGCCATCTATAAACGGATGATGGCCAATGAACCGCGTGAACTCGCCATAGGCATTATGCTGGATAAAGGTGGTCGTCCGTTTGGCCGTGAAGTACAGAAGCAATACGGTGAACCGGCCAACCGCGAGGCAGTCGTGTTTCATCCGCCCATGCAGCCACTAGTGGGTTACCGGATAGCGATTGATCCCGGGCACATTGCCAACGATACAATCATTGGTAAGCTCGAAGAGAAATTTATTTCGATGAACATTCCTGCCGGAACAGATTCCACGCACGTGGCATTTGCGGAAGGACAACTCACCTGGCAAACAGCAGTGTTGCTCGCCGCGCGATTACGGAATTACGGAGCCGAAGTAATTTTTACGCGCAATGGTCCTGGCATGACTGCATTTGGAAAAACATTTGAGCAGTGGAAGAAGGATGATTATCAGCGCACACTGGATTCATTACTCCATGATGATCCGGATAACCAGAACCTGAAAGATATCCGCAGCGGAAAGCTGAAAGGTGACCGGGCTATATTCCGGTTTGTTTTTCGTGATGCTGAATTGCGTAAACGCGCCGAGATCATCAACGCGTTTCAACCACATTTAACAGTGGCCATTCACTACAATGTTGATGAATCGAACGCACCGTGGAGCCGTCCGACGAACAAAAATTTCTGCATGCTGTTTGTTCCTGGAGCCTTCCAGGCGGGTGAACTTTCTGATTCTGAAAAGCGGTTTGATTTCTTGCGTTTGCTTCTGCTTGATGATATTGGAAACAGCATCGCTGCGAGTACAAGTGTGTGTGCACAATTTACGGCGCGGCTCAATGTGAAAGCCGCCAATACTTCGGATGCCGGATACCTCAGCGCCAGTTGCAGAAAAACAGGTGTGCAGGGAATTTACGCACGCAATCTTTCTATGACGCGACTCGTTCACGGCCCTATTGTTTTTGGTGAAACATTGTACCAGGATAACGTGAACGAAGCCGCAGCATTGAGCAACATGTCGATCACCGATCGCATTTCCGGTCAGCAGACATCCAAGCGCGTGATGCAGGTTGCAGACGCGTATTTCGAGGGGATTTTGCAGTGGGTGTATAAGCAATAGAAGCTTGCAAAATTGCCACTAAGACACGAAGGCACTAAGGCGCACAAAGCACTACTTTCCTTTAAACTTAGTGCCACTTTGGGACTTTGAGTCTTCGTGGCATTTTCCTGAAAAGCTTTCATCCTTCGAAATAACTTCGTGCTTCTTTGAGCCTTTGAGCCTTCGTGGCTATAACGCAAAATCGGTATATTGCATCCTCCAGCCGGTTTTAAAATCATGAAGAAAATACTTGCCCTGTTCGTTGTATGGATGCCGTTCACGCTGTGGGCGCAGCATCCATCCGATATACAGGAGCAATCTGCGCATTATGCTTCGATGGGTCCGCACCCCGATTCGTTCTGGGACAGCGTGCGTGTGGCCGAAGGAGCTCCATCTTCCACGACAAATATTCCGGAGATGCGCGGTTCATGTACGTTGAACAAAAGAGTATTCGGCTGGCATCCGTATTGGGTGGGAACGGTCTACACCAATTACCAGTGGAACCTGCTCAGCGATCTTTGCTATTTCGATTACGATGTAAGTCCCAATACCGGGAACAATGTAAACGCAAGTTACAATTGGCTGGGAAGTACTGCGGTGACGGCGGCCATCAATAACGGTGTTGATGTGCACATTTGCGCAACGTTGTTCAGCAGTCATTCCACATTTCTCGCGAGTTCAACGGCGCAGGCAACTTTCATCAACAACATTATTTCCGATCTCCAGGCACGCGGCGGTAAAGGAGTCAATATTGATTTTGAGGGAATGGGCTCCTCGAACAGCGCGCCGTTCACCGCATTCATGCAAAACCTGAGTACGCAACTGCACGCACAGATTCCAGGTTCGGAACTGAGCATGGCTTTGTATGCGGTCGACTGGGGAAATGTGTTTGATATTCCCAATCTCACGCCGTATGTTGATCTCTTCATCATCATGGGTTACGATTACTACTGGTCGGGAAGTACCACTGCCGGGCCTGATGATCCGTTGTACAATTATCAGACATCGTACAACTACACGTTAACGCGCTCCATCACGTTCTATCTCAACCAGGGAATGCCGTCGAACAAGTTACTGCTTGGACTTCCGTATTACGGCCGCGAATGGGAAACCGTTGGAAGCACAATTCCATCGGCAACAACGGGAAATTTTTCTTCGTCAAGAACTTTTTCGGCGATCATGAATAATGCAAACGGGTATTACAATACACCTTTATACGACCCGGTAAGTTTCACACCCTATTATTCGTTCCTGGTTGGAGCTGATTGGCGGCAATGCTTCTGGGAAAATTCCTACAGTATGAAACGAAGGTTTGACGTGGTGAACCAACGGAACCTCGGCGGCATCGGAATCTGGGCGCTGGGATACGATGACGGTTACACCGATTACTGGGATGCGATCAGCGAACGTTTTTCAAATTGCGCTGTTGTTCCCTGTTCCGATACGTTGTGGGATATGGGCGGACCATCGCGCAACTATTACGACAATGAAGATTACGTTACAACGATTGCACCCGATGGAGCCACGCAGGTCACGCTCACTTTCTCCCAATTTGATGTTGAACTGAATTGGGATACGCTTTTCATCCATGATGGGCCCGATGCAACATACCCGCTCATTGGAGCATACACAGGAACAAATTCGCCGGGAGTTGTTACGTCAACCGGATCTTCGCTGAGTATTCATTTTCAGGCCGACGGAAATACAACGCGTCCCGGATTTACGGCTGTGTGGAGTTGCACCGCGGATAACGTGCCTCCGGTTACTACAGTGAACGGACCCGGTGGCTGGATCACGCAGGATTTCAATTGTTCATTCATTGACAATGATCCGGGCGGTTCAGGTGTCGCACAGAGTTTTTACCAGGCAGCAGATTATTCCGGATCGGAATGGCGAAGCAACGCGGCCAACGGATTTTTCAATGATGATTTTGATGCCGGACAAATTCACAGCGACTGGACCGTGATGACCGGAGTGTGGAATGCTTCGAACACGGTGCTCGAACAAACAGACGAAGCAAATTCCAACACGAGTATTGTGGCGCCGCTCGAACAGAATTTATCCGATTGCTATCTCTACAACTGGCGTGGCACGATCAGCGGTACCGGAAACAATCGTCGGGCTGGATTTCATTTCTTCTGTGATAGTGCGAATCTTCCGAACCGCGGCAACGGATACTTCGTATGGTTTCGCGTGGATCAAAGTCAACTCGAGATTTACGAAGTCATCAACGACGTATTCAGTCTGCGCGCTTCATTTCCAATGACTGTAACGGCAGGACAAGCCTACGACTGGACAGTAACCTACGACCGGATCGCCGGAAAAATAGCGGTGTACCAGGACCAGAATTTTGTTGGATCATGGATCGATGCAACACCAAAAGCTGACGGAAATTATGTTTCGTTCCGCAGTGGAAACAGCAACTGGCAGGTCGATGATTTTCGCGTGTTCAGATCGCGCGCAACAAATGGAACAGTGCCTGTAACCGTGGGCAGTTCCGCGGCTGATTTCCGTTACCAGACATTGGGGATCATCAATCTTGCGGGAATAATCCGCTCGATGGTTCGTGACAGCGCCGGACTTTTATCCGTGCCGAACGAACAGTTCTTTTTCGTGGACTGGACCGCTCCCGAATTTTTTGCTGCGCCCATCGACGGAAACAGTTTGGACATTGATACCACGTACACTCTCACACAGATCGAAGGCAACTGGAGTTCTGCATTGGATACCAATTCCGGCGTAGTGGATTACCTGTATTGCATCGGAACAACACCGGGCGATTCTGATTTTGTGGCGTGGACATCCAACGGTCTCAGTACTGCGTTTGCGGTTCCAGCTATGCTCGTGCCCGGCACCTGGTATTACATCGGGTTGCGTGCAGTGAATGGAGCGGGCCTGGTTTCATTGACAGATACCAGCAACGGACAAGTCGCTGAGCTGGGATTAGGAATGGACGAACAAATTGCGGCATGGACATTGTATCCGAATCCTGCGGTAGACGAGGTGACGATAACCGGTCCGGAAAATGCGCACATCGAAACCGTAAAGATTTATGACATGGATGGAAAACTAGTGGCAACGTACATGATCTTTGGAGGGCCGGTCATACACATCGATGTTTCCGATCTTGCAGCCGGTAGTTACACTCTTGAAATTACCGGTAGCAACTTCAGTGCACTTACACCTTTGATCAAGCAGTAATGAAATTTGCCGGCATAGTTTTTTTGTTTTGCGTGACCAGTGTTTTGCGTGCACAGCCGGGTCCCTGGGAAACGGTTGCGCCTGACGGTTCGCCGATTTACACAGATATCAAGGATGCTGCGCGCAGCGCTTCTGCAGCTTACCGGTTGCAGGTGGACGGAACCGCCATGTTGCTCGATAAAAAACAACTCGCCCGGATTCCTGCGTTGACTTCACTGATGGCATTGCGGTTGAACAACAACGGTCTCACTCAATTACCCTCACCGTTTTTGTCGTTGTCGACGCTCGTATATTTTTCATCCAACGGCAATCCGTTGCTTACACTTCCCGATTCGATTGGCATGTGGAGCAATCTCAAATTCATGGAATTGCAGCAAACGGCGTTTGACACATTGCCCGAAGGTATTTACGGGTTGAGCCGCTTGCAGTCGTTGATGATCAACGCAAATTCAGACACGCTTTGCTTTACACGTTCGGTAAAATCATTTTCAAAGAATTTATCCGAACTGAGGTTGTACAATACAATCCTCGATACATTGCCCGAAGAATTTTCTCAGCTCGTGCAGGTACGCAAACTCGTGATGTACAAGTGCAGCCTCACTGAAATTCCTCCACAGGTGTATGCACTATCTACGCTCAGCGAATTGTGGCTCGACAGTAACCAACTGACGGTTATACCTCCTGCGATTTCCCAGATGCAGGGATTGACCTATTTATCGCTTCGCGGAAACCGTATTACCAAAGTAACGAGCAGTATTTGCTTTCTCAAAAACCTCGTAGTGCTCGACCTGCGTGGAAACCCGATTGATCCGTACGAGATCAATGTGGTGCAGGCGTTGCTGCCGAATTGCAGGATATTGTTTTAGGCGATAGACGGGAGTTGGATCCAGTCTATCGACTCCCGGGTAGTGTCTCAGTTTGAGCATTTGATATTTTGACACGGCGACACGGCGCTAAAAGAAGCACAAAACCCGTTCTAAGTCCGAGCGCTCACGGCGAAACTAAATTAGATTTCCGCCAAGCGGAAATCTCTCATTCTATAGTGAAGTTATGGCCGATCGAAGCACAGTGCTCAATCGCTTTAGCGATTGAATTACCGTTATCCCGCCGTGAGCGCCTGGGCTTAGAATAAAAAATGCCGTAAAAATGCGCCGTGTCGCCGTGTAAAAAAGCAAAGTGGGACGCTACCGACGCCCGTCTACAAACTCCTTCCTGTTCCGTACCTTTGCGCATGCATTTACCGGAAGAAGAGTTGGAAGGAGTGGCTGAACAGGAATTGTTCGAGCATCACCGTATTGTGGTTGATCCCGGGCAGCAGATGTTGCGGATCGATAAGTTTCTGCAGATCAAGTTGGGCGGACATATCTCGCGCACCAAAATACAGGCCGGGGCAGAAGCCGGGAACCTGCACGTCAATGAAAAACCCGTTAAGGCGAGTTACAAAGTAAAACCGAACGATGTCATCTCGATTTTACTTCCGCATCCACCGAAAGTTTTTGAATTGCTCGCGGAAGACATTCCGTTCAAGATCGATTACGAAGACGATGATCTGCTTATCGTGAATAAACATCCGGGACTTGTGGTTCACCCGGGCTACGGAAATTTTACGGGAACGCTCGTCAACGGTTTGCTCTGGCATTTCAAAAATCTGCCATCGATGAAAAGCGCGCCTGGTGTAGAAGAACCACGTCCGGGGCTGGTGCATCGTCTCGACAAAGATACTTCCGGCGTTATGGTCATTGCGAAGAATGAATATTCGCTGGCATTTCTTGCCAAACAATTTTACGAACGGACAAACGATCGCCGCTACTACGCACTCGTGTGGGGCGATTTTGAAGAGAACGAGGGAACGATCACAGGAAATCTCGGGCGCAGCCTGAAAGACCGTCGTGTGCAGGAAGTTTTTCCGGATGGCGATTTTGGTAAGCACGCCGTAACGCACTGGAAAGTGATCGAACGTTTCGGTTACGTAACACTGGTTGAATGTAAACTTGAAACCGGCCGCACGCACCAGATCCGTGCGCACATGAAATACATCGGTCATTCAGTGTTCAATGATTCGACGTATGGCGGCGACAAAATCCTGAAAGGCCCGGTCTTTTCGAAATACAAGCAGTTCGTTGAAAATTGTTTTCAGTTGTGTCCGCGACAGGCACTTCACGCCCGGTCACTTTCATTCACGCATCCGAAGACAAAGAAGTGGGTGGAGTTTAATTCGGAATTGCCGGAGGACATGCAGAACATGATCGACAAGTGGAGACATTACGTGAGCAATCGGCCCTTGAGTGAATCCTGATGTTTGGCACGTCACCCCTCGGCTCCGCTCGGTCTGACAAGCGAACACTATCGAGAGTGGTGTTTAAGACGCGTACAGAATCGTTGTATTCAGAAAACTATGTATTGAAACCACTTGTCAGACCGAGCGGAGCCGAAGAGTGACAAGCGGTTTCATCTGCACATCGTTTTACTTCGCTTCGCCCATCAGGAAACTGAAGTCGTATTTGAAACTAGGCTTTGCGTTTGAATGCGCTTTGAAGTGACAACCCATGCAGCTCGAACTGGAATTCGATGAGAAAGGCTGGTATCGCGGATCAGTGAAATAGACTTCACCCTGTCTCAATGGATACGTGCCGTACGATGCCGGAGACGGTCCCTGCAAATACGTTTCGAGTACGCTGTTGGCCAGGTAGGAGGTAGCCACAGCTTCAAACTGGAACCACTGTGTACCGATGAGTTCGTAGTTTGCCCACACCGAACCTTTGAGCATGCCCTGGAAGTATGTATTGATTCCGTCGAGGTACGGATCGTCCAATGGGTTGACACGCGTTACCTGCGTCGGAGAATGAATCGGAAGACCTTGTGGATTTAACTCTACGATGTTTGTTCCGGGAATCGGTTGATTCGGTTTGCACGTATCGCACGCCGGATTGAAAAACGATTTCGTGAGATTGTCCTGGTGTTCGAACGTAGACCACACCCAGTTTTTCTGTGTAGGCGTTTTATGCGCGATGTGAAGTCCAACGAGTCCGAGCATAACCGGGTTTGCTCCGGGGCTCACCTTTCCGCCGTTATCGTTGTACACGATTGCCTCGATGGTGTAGAAGCTTGATGTATCATCATTGGCGCCGAGCACTTTCCACGCCGCTTTGATTTCCATTGCGCCAACAGAGCCGTACTTCGTTTGCCCTACCGGGAAACTAATCGTGCTGTCTTTCGTGAATGCAGCTTGTCCCTTTTTATTCCACAGCGTGTTCGTGGTGATGTAATTGTATTCATCAGCGTTCACGCGCACTTCATAGCGCACAAAACGTCCGTTCTGATCCACAAGTGGTCCGCCGAAAGCTTCGTCGATTCCTGCCATCGAGTCGATCTTGGCATTGGTGTGAATGAAGCGGGTGATCCCGGTTTTGCGTGAGAGTTCCTGTACGCTTGCCGGAAGATTCTCCAGGACAGCATTGGCATTCTGGTTGCACCACGCAGCTGGTCGCTTGTTGGTATCAACGTAGATCTGATCATCTGCCAGGTACGTTTCCCAAACAACCGGGCCACCGCCGGTGAGAATGTTCTTCGTTGTATCGGGACCGCAGGTGCTTGCATTTGCCGGCCAGTTCATCGCAATGAACGACATCCATGAAAATGTATCAGCGGATTCCTGCGTTTGAGCCCGCATATCGACGGGCTGCATGGCATACGCGTTAGGAATGCCCGCAACAACAGGAGAATCACCTTTCAGTGTATCGCTGTCTGGTTTGCCGGAACCGCATCCGGTAGAAGTCATAAATACAGATGCGCCTACGAATGTGGCAATAACGCCGAGCGCGAGGATGGTTTTTTTCATGGGTTGTTGTGGTGATTGGTTAGCCAGAGCAAATTAGGCTAAATCCCGTGTATGTGGACGCAGGAGAGTATCAACAAAAAGTGATGGAATTCATAAATGGAGTGAAGGGGGGAGTATTGGCGATCGGCGGCTTTGCACTCATTTTTTTACTCGCTCATAATCAAGAGCCATTACACCGGAACCCAATGTTTTTGTTTTTAAGAGCTTAAGGTCAATACTATCAGTGATGTTTTTAAATAATGTCAGACCTTTTCCCAAAATAACTGGATGAACACAAAGCCGGTATTCATCAATTAAGTCAAGCTGCGTGAAGGTTACGATCATGCCTGGGCTGCCAACATAAATGTCTTTACCCGCTTGCTGTTTGAGTTCTAAAATTTCTTCCTTAATGAGTTCCTTTTTCAACGTTGTATTTTTCCAATCCACATTTTTCAGCGTGCGGGAATAAACAATCTTTGGAATATTGTCTATTAATACTGCAAAGTCATCCATGGGTTTGTTACCGGTAGGATTTTTTACGACAGACGGCCAATAACTTTCCATCATTTGATAGGTTACCCTTCCGTATATCAGGGTACCTGCATTCCTCATTAGCTCATTGTAATGCTGATGTAGTTCATCATCTGCAATCCCGGCCGTGTGGTCGCAAAACCCGTCAAGGGTCATATTCATTGCTGCAATTAGTTTTCTCATTTTATTTTGTTTGGATCAAACGTCAATTTTTATGTGGCTTTGTGATCTGTCGTGGTGGCGACACACCGTTTTGTCAGTTGATGTCCAATGTGTACAACCAATATTTTTTGCCAAACAAAGGTGGGATTTCTTCAAGAATTTTAAAGCCTATGCTTTCATAAATATGCCTTGCGGCATCCATGAATTCTGAAGTGTGCAATGCAATCGTCTTTTCATTGCTTTGTTTAGCGAAGTCAATACACATTTGTGTAAGCGTCTTTGCAATGCCTTGTCCCCTGTATTCCGGATTAACACCAACCATTCGAATGTAAGACCATTCCGATTTGAAAAGGTCTGTCGGATTACCGCTTGGAATTATATAAGCAACGCCAACTATTTTGTTGTTGTCAAGGCACACGAAGCACCTGGCTATCCTGAGTATGTCAACAAACTTTTGTTTGTCTTGCAAATTGCCATTGAATATTTTCCAGTTGTCCGGAGTTAATGCATTTTGAAATTGTCCGTATGCAATGATGCCAAGGTCTTGCAATTGGTCAACATCATTTATTGTCCCGACGCGATATGAAAGGTTGCTTTTCGTCATGATGTTGTTATTGTTTTCGGTTTCATTCGGAGAACCGCAGCCGCCCTTATTTCCAAAGCGGCTCGTTTTTCCAATTATTCAGACACACGAATTTGCAGATCGGAATATTTCTATTGTACTATTCAACCAACCATTTCTGGATGTTCTCTTTCTTCTTAAACCCTTTTGTGAAGTAATTAAAAGCAAATTTTCGTTCGAATTTGAGTCCGAAAATTTCTTCCAATTCGGAAATAAAATCTTTTAACTGCAGAATGTCAGGCACATTTTTTAATTGTATTTTTTGTGTTTTGAATCTAAAAAGAGATTCGTCTGAAAAATCATTCCAACGTTCAGAAATATCTTTTTCTCTATTGGAAATTTCAATCTCAAATGATTTTCCTTTGCCATCCGGTTCAAAACCTTTAACCATCAAATAAAGGTTATCTGATAATTTATAATCGGTAGCCGCTTCGGCTCTTAAACCGAATATCACTTCCCAATTATACGTGGGAGGTGGTGTAACTCCCAATTTGTTTAACCATTGATAAATGGTAGTCTCCCCATTCAAATCGCGAAAATAATCTTCGATTTCTGCGAACTGTTTTTCATATACAGGATTGTTGCACAAATGGAGAATTCGTCTCAAAAGACTTAGTGTAGAATTTTTAGAGGCTTTCATTCTATCCAATGCAAAGACAACTGTATCTTCTGCTTTTTTTGAGTAAATCAGCAATGCGAATAAATACCACGAAGCGATAACGTCATAATTTTTCCAACCATTTTCATCATCGTTAAATTCATTGCAATTGATAATGTGATCTTTTAATTTTTGGTTTACAAATGATACTAATTCCGGATTTTCTGCAAATGGCAACATCCGTTGTGCGTGCTTATCAGTTGTAGGAGCGTGTGAGCACGATTCAATTTTTTTGATGAGTTTGTCCAATTCTTTAGGATTTCCTTTGAAGTCATCCTTCTTTTCGAATAAATAATCGAGCAACTGTCCCATAATTTATTTTTGCATTTTAGTTTTTAATCGTTTGTGCCTTTGTTAGGAAGGTCATTGCCAAAATTAATTGACTATAAATCCGGACCGTTTCAAATCATCAGGAGTGAAGTCTAAACTGAAATCGAAGATAAGTGTCACTTGATGCCACCATTCTTGCTTTTCTATGGCATCGCCTTTTTTTTCCAGCATAATATAAGTGCCGTAAGCAAGCAGTTCTTCAATCAAAGTCCCATCCTCCCAGGCTTTATTGAAAGACCACTGACTAGCCCCTGCCCATTGTTTGATCCATGCAGCTAAAAGTGGCCAGGATCGCGGCGCATCCACTAATTCACTTAGTGTAGCGCTCAATTCTTTCATTGACGGAGACGTATGAATCAATTGAAAGCTTCCCATTGTGATCAGGGCTTTTAGTTCATTGTCCGAAAAACTTTCAGGATCAATACCGGCTTTTCGAGCCGCTTTGAAAATATATTCCTGGGCCAGAAGTGTTTTTCTTTCAGCAATAGTATCAAGCCGGGTTGCAAAATCGTCAACAGAGGATAACGATTTATTGGACAAAATAGATTCAACAATTAATTCCGAAGGTGATAGCGTCTCTAAAAGAGAGTCCAGATCAGCAGCAGAGGCAAGAATTTCAGAAAATGCTTTGGCTGAACCTTGCACCATCGCAGGAAAACGTTCATCCTTCATATAGGAATACTCCAGTTCCTGGCTCGTTGCTCTAAAGAACTTGCCTTGATCGGTATATAATTCAATCGCGACCTCGTATTTTTCCACTTCTATTTCGGTAAAAACAACCTTTACCCGGGGGTGTACATTTTCAAAAGCACTGTTTAGTTCTTTGGTCATCTCTTTTGTTTAACCTTGCTTGTTTTCGCAATTGGTGCATTCGGTATTGCAATAAATTTATGATTTTTTTCCGGAGTGAATACCCTGGACGAAATCAGCAGGCTCGCAACTATTGCCCGCCTGCTGGTGGCACACAGATTCTCAGTTTATGTCCAGCGTGTACAACCAATATTTTTTGCCGAACAAAGGTGGAATTTCTTCAAAAACTTTGAAACCAATGCTTTCATAAATGTGTCTTGCGGCATCCATGAATTCTGACGTGTGCAATGCAATCGTCTTTTCATTGCTTTGTTTGGCGAAGTCAATGCACATTTCTGTAAGCGCCTTTGCAATGCCTTGTCCCCTGTATTCCGGATTAACACCAACCATCCGAATGTAGGACCATTCCGATTTGAAAAGGTCTGTCGGATTACCACTTGGAATTATATAAGCAACACCAACTATTTTTTCGTTGTCAAGACACACGAAGCACCTGGCTATCCTGAGTATGTCAATAAATTTTTGTTTGTCTTGCAAATTGCCATTGAATATTTCCCAGTTGTCCGGAGTTAATGCATGTTGAAATTGTCCGTATGCAATGACGACAAGGTTTTGCAATTGGTTAACATCATTTATTGTCCCGACGCGATATGAAAGATTACTTTTCGTCATGAGGTTGTTATTGTTTTCGGTGTGCCGTCACTTACAGGTAAAGGGTTTGCGGCTACCCTAAGGGCGGAACTTTTACCACAAAACTTGATTTGAAAAACGAATGTTCGATTAACCACGAAACTGTCTTTGGAACACGAAAACCCACCTTTTGGGTAGCTGCTGTTAGCACCAGTAGTTATTCCTCGCATAGCTTGTCAAATTTTCTAATAAATGCCTCTTTTCTGTCTGCTGATGATAACAGATATGCTTTAAAGTGAATATTTATGAATTCTTGTAAAGCATCAAAAAAGTCGTCTCTATAAATAATGGTTTCCGTGGATGTTTTTTTTATTAAAGTGCCATTACCTGAATTACCCCATATAGTCCAATTACCATTTGTTCTTGCTTCGTGCAACAAGCCACATCTTATGTTTCTATAAAAGTCATCAGCATTTTGGGGATTAAACTGCGTATTAAATGGAGTTTGGTTGCTCAAAAAATCGATGAAAATTTGTCCGCTTGCACCATATTCATATTGTCCTAGAGGTGGGTCTCCATTTCGCCTATATCTATAATTTTTTCCTTGATGGGTTGTTTCTAAAAATTCAATTAGTGAGCAAATAATTGTCATTATTGAAAATCCTTCACCTGTATAACCTCCATCGTGTTTTATTGATTTAATGGGGCTTAAATAACGGTCATTAAGTCTTGTAATATAAAAGTCATTATAGGCGGTTGTCCACAAAATTGTGTCATTGAAGTCAGCCAAAGATGCTTTGATCGCATTCCAATCAGCTACTGTCTTGCATCCTGCAATAAGTGTTGTTAATGGTAGTTGCATATCACTTAAATAAAGAAATTAATTCTTGTTTTGGTAAATCGTCAATTTCTATTTTATATTTTATTTTGTCGTCCCAATGAATGACATCACGATGTTTTTGTCTGCGAATTAATTTTAATACTTCAGACCAAGGTGCCTTATAAAATTCCTTGATTTTATAGTCTGGTGTAAACACAATAACAATAAGTTCATCTATTGGGGCATTCTCGTCATATTTGATTGCAGACCACCTTGCTGTTGTCGTTGCTGATTTGGAATGTGTTTTTACTTGAATGTTTTTATCGGCAATTTTGATGTCCCAATATTGTTGAATTGCACTGTCGGCACGTTTTCCTTCAAATAATTCAGAAACCAACCACTCGCCAATTTGCGAGGTAAAGTCTTTCTTATTCGTTGTCACACCAAGTCGATTTAGTTCCTTCAAAGAATTAAGAAAGTTTTTTAAAGCAATATTTATTTCGTTGTAATCTTTCATACTATTGGTGCTAACGTTTCGAGGGTTTGCAATGGCGGGGAGTTTTAGCACTAAATTTCATTCGGAGAACTGAACTTCCACCTGGCACTAAAATGTCTGTGAAGCACGGAACCCCCGCTATCGCAAACCCCATGTTAGACGAAGTTATTCTTCTTAGTTCCAAATTTCATTATCCATTCTACAACGTCTGCATAATCACGCAATGTTAACTGATATTGATGCTTCTGCTGGAATGTTTTAGCATCTGCGGTAAACGATGAGCTTGTAACTAGCATGGCACTGTTGGCTTGAGCGTCACAAAGTGTTCCATACAATGTTCTCACTAGTTCGACTCCAATTTTTCTGTCCTCACGATAGTGCTTTGCTTCTACAAGACACAATAACCTACCAACTTCAGTATTTAGATATGCAAGAATATCAGAGCCTCCATCTCTTGTTTGTTTAGTTAGTTCAACGTCCCAGCCCATATCTCTTAATAAGTCAGCTAATAGTTCTTCAAATTCTCTTGGTGTTATACTTCGTATATTAACAGGCTGCTTTTTTAACGATTCGATCAACTTATGATTTGCATTGATTATGATTGGTTGTGCCGTAGTGATGATTTGCTTTTTAGGAAGGAGGATTCCATTTTGAATATCATAGAGCGGTTCCTTTGTTGAAGAAAGTATTCCGTCAATATTATCACCTTGGATTAGTTTGCTTAAAATAGAAAGTGCAAGTGGAAATCCTTTCGATGCCTCAATGGCCTGTGAGACTTGAGCATCGGTCAACTCGCTCGATAATAGTTTCCGCAATAAATCTCCTGTCGAGGAATTTGATAGGGGATTAAGTGATAAATGTTGACCTCTTGGAAATTTTAATGCCTTTTGTTTTATAAAGACAAGTGAAGAAACAATTTTGTAATTAAAAATTTTCGCAGCCTCCTCCTCATGTTTTTTTTGAGACCAAACATCAGTTCCATCAATGACAACAGTCAGTCTGCCCTCCCTTTCATATCTATCATCGCTTATTTTGCGAATTTCAATCATCAAATTATCAATGGCATTGTCTTCAATGTTTGAAGAAAGGTCTAACCATAAAGGAGTGTAAGAAATTCTCCTTGAGGAAAACCAATGGTTCACAAGAGCAGTTTTACCAACACCACTTGGACCTGAAACAAATATTGGAGAAAAAGAATAACTACGTCTATATAAACGCTCATCAAGCCATTCTAACTCTTTTTCACGTCCAATAAAATTTCGGTCATATTCTCTTTCAAATTCAAAAGTCATGTCAATGTGATGTCTGATTAATTTCGCCTAACGGTTGGCGGCTTGGCGCAGGCGGGGCTCACCCAAAGCCTTTCTACGAAGCCGTTCATTCAAATCTAAAAAAAAACTGCCTTACGAAGCACGAAAGCCCCGCTTACGTTAAGGCGCTGTTAGTGGCTGTTATTTCTCACGTTCAACTTTGTTGTGTAAGTGTCACCTGGTTCCGTAATAATGTCAAAATCCTTGTCGTTAATGGATTCATATTTCCAATCTGGCCAAGAGGACTTTGTTTTTTTCAATCTCTGCAAACTAACGTTCGATTTGTCAATGAAAATCAAATATGAAACAGGCCAGTCGTCAGGATTGTCAAACTGTCGAAGGAAGAGTCCGTAGTTTGTTTCGCAATGAAATTCACCAAATATTTTTCCTTTTAACAGCTCATGAATTTGATTCTCATTTGTCCGGAGTTCATAAAATTTAATACAACCATCAAAGCCAGTCTCTGAAATTATTCTTCTGTCTATTTCGTGTCCATTTACAGAATTCCAACTTGTCCAGCTGCTGTCAGTTACTGGTATGTGTTTTTTTCCTTTGACAAATAGCTTCAAAACGAGCCCGATTATTCTGAATGGAATTTGAACTATAAAAAGTAACACGTAAGCCCACAACGGAATTCCGCCAAGCCTTTTCTTCTTCCCGTCTGTCGTCTCTGTTATGGTGATAGATGCCATTTTGAAATTGCCACTAACGTTTTTGCGGATTGGCGACGCGCGCTTTTCCTTCTAATAAATATACGTGAAAAGCACATGGTGCCAATGCGCTGTTAGAGGATGGCCTTCAAGAAACTGGTGAAGAAACAGGACTCTCTTTGGTTTTGAAAGAAATTTCAACTTCATCAAGTCGAATCACAACATCAGATGAATTTTCCAGCGGATAAGTGTCCACCCCAATAATGGATTGCATGAGATCAGGGTCGAAATCGTCATCGCGCGTTTCAAGAAAGTCGAAAATATTATTAAAGTGGATATCATATGAATCGCTAAGGGTGTCCGGATCATGCGTAAGATGAAAAATAAGCCTATGATCAATCAATTCATATGCGATCACATAGGTTAACTTACATTGCGTTACGATTGATTCGTATGTTACTTGGGAGTTCATTTATTGAAGCTGCTTCTGGCTATCCTATAACTAGTTTATTTGCGCCACACAATCACACAAAGCGCTCCAATACGTCTGCCTTTGCGCGCGTTTGCATCGAATTTCTAACCACCCACAATTTACTCCTTTTCACTTCACCCCACAGATTTCCGATCGCAAACTAATCAAACCTTATTCGCCTTGGCAATCAACCCATCCAGCATCACAATAAATTCATCATATTTCCCAGGGGCAAACGCCTTAGACGGAATCGTCAAACGCTCTCCTTTCTGGATGAACAATTGAAAAAAACGCTCGTCGTGATGCTTCCGTTCAATGCGCGTAAGATCGTACCGGTAGATCTCAGTATCGCGGTGATAGGTGAAATCATTTTCATTGACCATTAACCAGTGTTCTTTGAACCGACTGAAAACATCAATCCATTTGTAAATTTTCTGTTTCGATTCTTTGAATGTCGCGTAGTCCTTGTAGATGTCGAACGAATACCAGACGCAACCGCCTAAGGCCAATGCGAACCACAGCATGTTGTTTTCGAGGTTCCAGAAATTAAACAGGTTGACCATGGCTCCGGCAAAAAACATGAGCGCATACACAATGCGTGCGTAATTGACTTTCGAAAAGAGTTTGAACTCCAACAAGTCTTCGTAAAGGGCAAGAACGTCTTCACGCCTCACCGTAAGATCAAACCGCGTTTCCCCATGATTCAATGTACTAAAATGCGATTCATTAAATGCCGTGAGCGACCCGAGTTTCAGATCTGCAATCCCAAAACGTTCCTGCGGCAAATGTTCCGGCGCGGGAACAGCCACACATTTCATTCCCGCCGCTTTCGCTGCAAGCACTCCGTTGTGTGAATCTTCAAACACCAGGCAAAATTCCGGTTCAATGTTCAGCGCCTTTGCTGTGGTGAGAAACACATCGGGGTGTGGTTTTCCACGCTGTTCAAATTCTGCAGAACGCACGATCACAAAATAGGTATCGATGCCATAAAATGTGATGAGCCTGTTGATCAACCGCAGGGGAGAAGAAGAGGCAAGTGCCACCGGAAGTTTTTTCACTTTGAAGAATTCGAGGGTGTCGATCACGCCAGGCATGAGCTGCGCGTTTTCCGTAACCAGCCGGCCAACCTCGTCCACAATTTCATTCAGGGTGGTTTCCAGGTTGAAATTTGGCCAGGGATGCTTTGCGTGCCAGTTTGCAATGACCTCCTGGATGCGGTTTCCCATCATTTTCTCGAAATCTTCTTCTTCTGGCGCCACGCTGAGCCGCCCAAAGACATTCCGCTCTGCTACGCGCCACCAGGGCTCGGAATCGACCAATAGCCCATCCATGTCAAAAATGACCGCTTTTATGCTCATTAGACGAAGAAAAGGAAAAGGAGGGAAAAAGAAATGCCGGTAAGACTTTTTTCCCCCTGTCTTACCGGCATTTAAACTAGAATCAGATACTTAAATCTGTACTACAGGACCCTATATCTGTATACAAACCTTGACTAAGTTCAGCCTTTGGAAGACTGCGTTGATCTGATGGTGTAAAAGTATATCAGGGACAAACCGTATGAAACCTAAAATCTCGCATTTCCGGACATTGATAATTGATCTTTTAATATTCAAATTATTGATTGTCAATAAGTTGAATGTAATATTTCGGACATTCAAAATTGACCTAATTTGATGAATATTTCTGGATTACGTTGTACAAAGTATCGCGTTCGGCTGCAATACGTCCTGCGCCACTGATCAGGTCAACAAGTTGTGCTGTTGTGAGTGCAGGAGTTTGCTCTTCTGCACCAGCCATGGAGTAAATTTTCGTGGTGTCGTCAATGGTGCCGTCAATATCATCCACACCGAAATTCAGAGAGAGTTGTGCGCTGTCGCGACCGATCATGGGCCAGTACGCTTTCACGTGTGCAACGTTATCCATGAAAATGCGCGCGACTGCATAATTGCGCATGTCTTCAATGACTGATATTTCAGGAACATTTTCCATTTGATTGTCCTTGTTCCGGAACTTCAATGGAATAAATGTGTTGAACCCATTCGTTTTGTCCTGCAGGTCGCGCACGCGGTTCATGTGATCAACACGGTGTGCATAATTTTCGATATGTCCGTACAGCATCGTTACGTTGGAAGGAATTCCAAGTTCGTGCGCGGTTTGATGTATCTCCAGCCATTCGGCAGAAGTGCATTTGTCTTCGGAAATTTGTCTCCTGATCTCTTCATCGAAAATTTCTGCGCCACCACCGGGAATTGAATCGAGTCCGCAATCTTTCAGGTACTGCAATCCTTCGCGGTACGACATTTTCGCTTTGCGGATCATGTAGTGCAATTCAACTGCGGTGAAACCTTTGATGTGCAGTTCAGGACGATGCACTTTGATTTTTTTAAGCAACTCGCCAAAAAATTCAAGACCGAGTTTTGGATGAACGCCGCCTACAATGTGCACTTCAGTCACCGGTTGTCCATCATACGATTTCACGATGTTGAACATATCGTCCATGGACAATTCCCAGGAACCTTCTTTCTGTTTCAGCAGGCGTGAGTATGAACAGAATTTGCAATCGTACACGCAGATGTTCGTAGGCTCAATGTGAAAATTGCGGTTGAAGTAGGTAATGTCGCCATGCCGTTTCTGGCGCACGTAATTCGCGAGTGTGCCCAGGAAACCAGCATCACCGTGCTCATAGAGGAACAGCGCATCATCGGTGGATATTCTTTCTCCGTTCTTCACTTTCTCCGCAATGGCTTTCAGTCCCTGCGCGAGAACAGGTGATGCAATAACTTCGTCAATGTGTGCTTCTCTCTGCATGATCACGTGTATTTCGATTCCGCAATAAAACGGTCTGCAAAGTTACCAAAACAAAAGCTAGTGTCTCAGCTTGGGTGACAATGGGTGGTGTCTCACTTTGCTTTTTGACACGGCGACACGGCGAATTCTTACGGCATTTCTTATTCTAAGCCCAAGCGCTCACGGCGAGATAACGGTAACGCGCCGTGAGCGCCCGGGCTTAGAACGGGTTTCGTGCTTCTTTTAGCGCCGTGCCGCCGTGTCAAAATATCAAATGGTCAAACTGAGACACTACCTGAAAATGGGCTTCTGAAAACCGCTGAAGCGGTTGAGCCACCGAAGGGCTAGCCATTGCCGGGCTTAAGCCCCCGGCAATGGAATCAGGGTCGTGCCAAACGGTTTCAACCGATTCTGTTCAGTGATCTAAGAAGTTCACAAACGGGAATACACCTAAAACAAAAAGAGTCGCCGGGTAAACACCAGCGACTCTTTTCAGGATAGAAAACGGGTTTTACTGAATCAGCACCCGTCGTGTGATCTTATCGGATTGATTGCGCACTTCAACGAAATACAAGCCCGCTGACTGATCGCGCAGATCCAGCTGGAATGTTTGTTCGCTCAGCATATCGAGGTGAACCTGTTTCACTTTTTCTCCAAGCGTGTTGAACACGGTTACATCGTAATCTGAAGGAGCAGCGCCGCCAAAATCAAGCGTAACCATTCCGTCTGTTGGGTTCGGATAGAGCGTGAACACATGTGACAAAGACAAATCCTGTACGCCTGCAATAACGCATCCGGTTGATGTCTGCAACGGTAAACGTGATCCGTTCAACACGGCCCACATTCTTGTTTTTTGTCCTGAGGTGAAGAAATACATGCAGGCATCATCCGTGTAGTCCATGTAATTGCTCCACATAATTCCGGGAGCAGACGATGAGCAGCCGTCAGTTTGAACTGAGCCTACAGCGAAACATCCGTAGTTTTCACTAGCCTGTTTCGGTGTATCGGATACATTATCGTCCTGTGTGCATCCACCGCCATCATCGGCCCAGATGTGACGCAGACCCAGCCAGTGACCTACTTCGTGTGTGGCAGTTCTTCCTTTGTTGTACGGAGAAATTGCGCCCGTTTTCCCGGTGTAGCGGTAGTGAAGTACAACTCCATCTGTAGAAGCTGCTCCACCCGGAAACTGTGCATATCCGAGCAACATTGAGCCGAGATCACATACCCAGATGTTCAGGTATTTGTTGCGGTCCCATGCGTTGGTTCCTCCGTCAGCAGTACGTTTTACGTCATCGTTATCATCAAATGAAGGAACGGTTGTAGACACACGGTGTATGCCATCTGTCCAGTTTCCGTTCGGATCTACTGCTGCGAGACAAAACTGGATTTCGCAATCGGCAGCGATTCCCTGCCAGGCAGCAGGCACGTTTGAGATATCCGTGTTTTGTTTGCGGTAATCCTGGTTCAAGACCTGAACCTGCTCATAAATACGCGTTGCGGAAATATTCTCTGCAGTGGTACCGTATACGATATGGAATACAACCGGAATTGTAACCACGGCACGCGACTGGTAACCGTTCGGATAAGTCTGTGCATATTCAGCGCAATCTTCTTCGACAGCATCAATTTTACCTTGCAGTGCAGGGTCTGCGGCTAACTGTTGTTGTTGGTATTCATAGCTTGAGCAACGCTGCAGCTGTTGTGCGTACGCTGAACTCAAACCCAGCAATAAAGCGGGGAGTAGTAATTTCTTCATCTGTTTTGGTATTTCGGTGTGCAAGGATGAAGATATAACGTTTTAACAAATAAAAAAAGGCCGCCCAGTGATTGGGACAGCCTTTTTTTAAGAAAAAATAAACAGTTTTTAGTGGCTGATCACAATCCTTCGGGTAACCACTTCAGTTCCGGTCTGTACTTCGATGAAATACACGCCGTTTGGTTCGTTGCTCAGGTCGAGCGTATAGCGGCCACCGTAGGTGTTGTTATCGCTCACCTGCGTTACACGCTGACCAATCGCATTGTTTACGTTGATCACCAGGTTGTCGCGGCTCAGGAGGTTCACATCCAGGTTCACAATTCCGGTTGACGGATTCGGGAACAGGTTGATCTCGTTCGCGAGCATTGTGCTCTCTACACCAGTCGTGTTCTGAATGTTGATGTCGTCGATGTACAACTGATTTTCATAATCCGTAGTGTGACGGAATTTGATCATCACGTTAGAGTACGACTGGTACGCGCCGAGCGCAACCGTTTCGAGACGCCACTGGTTTGCTGTTGGAACAAACGTTGTGGTGCTGAATGTTGGTGTAGTAGTGGTGAGGTTAGAACTCCACTTGCCGTAAATCTGTGTCCAGGTTACACCGCAATCGGTAGAGATCCACACACGCAGTGTATCGGAGAATGGTGTACTTGCGTTCGGGTCGGTGTACAACTGGTACGCCAGTTCGAAAGTCATTACCGGGTTGGCTACTGACGAAAGATTGAAGTTTGGCAGGACAATTTCATCCACTTCTCCGTTGGCAGCATAGTTGGCATTGTCCATGTACGCTGAAGCCACACCGGAACTTGCAGCAGCAGTAGTGCGGGCCCATGTTGTTGCGGCATCCGGGTTGTTTATTGTACAACCGGAAGGAGGGAACGTTGTGCTTTCAAATCCTTGTGTGTACGGCAGGTTTTGCCCGGTTGAGCTCACTGTAAATGTGCGTTGCGACTGATCGTTTCCGGCGTTCGCATCTGTGCTGCTGTTTGGATTTGTGGTGTACGCAGAGAATGTGTGCGTGCCTGCAGTTGTTGTCATGGACGACAGCGTAACGTTTGCGGTTGAATTGGTGGTCAGCGAGCCTGTCCAGTTGTACGTTTGGATCGGCCCCATATCAACGCGGTAACTAATGGTTGCAGACGTCAATGTGTTTGTTCCATAATTGCGAATGGTAACCTGCGGAGTAAATGTGCCGCCGCAAAGAGTTATTCCCGGAGAGATGATCGCCGAAATTCCGGCATCGTTTCCGGCTGATGAAGCCTGGCAGGCCGTTGAATTCTGAAGGGCGTTGTATGGAGCGTTGTTCAACACGGCAAGCATGCGTGATTTTTGCTGAAGGGTGAAAAGGTTCATGCAAACGTCATCGGTGTAATCCATGTAGTTCATGAACATTGAACTCGGATCAGCTGTGCTGCAACGGCCGCCACTTTGTGTGGTTTGCGGATACGAAGGACATCCGTAGTTCTCACCTTTCTGGTTAGGCGTGTCGCTGCATTGGTCAGACTGTGAACAATTCGGTTCATCCGCCCAGATGTGGATCAGGTCAAAGCAGTGACCAATTTCATGTGTAGCAGTACGACCGCGGTCAAACCCGGATGTGAATGTAAATCCGTTTCCGTAGCTGGTGTAGTTACTTCCGAAACACTGGTAATCCATAACCAGTCCGAAAGTATTCGATGCCGAATTGGTTGGAAACTCACCATAACCGAGCAGGCCGGGTACAAGGTCGCAAACCCACAGGTTCAGGTAATCGGTAACGTCCCAGGCATCGAGTCCGCCCTGGCTGAAAAATTTCACTGCGTCATTGGTGCTGAACTGCGTTACGGTGGTCTGGCGTCGTTCGATACCGTTGGTTGGATTTCCATTCGGATCAACAGTAGCCATGCAATACTGGATATCTGTATTCGCGGCTACGCCCTGGAATGCTGCAGGAGTATTCGATGCATCGGCGTTGGTGCGGCCGAAATCTTCATTCAAAACCTGGATCTGGGAGAGGACCTGGTTATCGGTGATATTTTCCGCATTGGTATTCCACACCACGTGTACTACAACCGGAATAACGATTGTTCCGCCTTGCGTGGTTGGATTGTTCTGTTGGTTGGTCACCCAGTTCTGTATGTTGTTTTCATACGCCTGGCGTTCTGCAGCGCGGTTAGGGTTTTGCTGAAGAAGATATTCTTCGTGATCAAGAATAGAGCAGCGAACAATGGCGTGGTTCGGGGTTTCGCGCATGACCTGCGCGGCTTGCCTGAGAATGCCTTTTGCAAATACCGCAGCGGTACCTACGAACAAAAGACAGCCCAGCGTGAGTACTGTTTTTTTCATTTGGTCTGGTTGATGTGCTTGGTTGAACTGATTGTGTTGAGGGTCGTGAAATTGACTATTATTTTTCTAAAATCCAACAGGTTAAGTGTGGTTAAGACGTCCGTTGGATCCGTTATTAGGGAAAATCATGTTAGAATTTCCATAAAAAACACGGATTTTTGTATCAACACGAAAGTCACCCATTATGGAAAAGCGCATCCTTCTTGCTGAAGATGAAGAAAACCTTTTGAAAACAATACGACTCAATCTGGAGCTGGAGGGATACACCGTGGTTTCTGCCATTGATGGAGACAGTGCAATTCGTGTTTATGAGCCCGGCGAATTCGACCTCATTATACTTGACGTTATGCTTCCTTTGGTAAACGGGTTTGATGTGTGTGCTGCAATCCGCGCGAAAGATAAATCGGTACCTGTGCTTTTTCTGACTGCCAAGGCAGAAGGCGAGGACAGGGTGCGTGGGTTAAAGCTCGGTGCTGACGATTATCTGACAAAACCTTTTCACCTGGAAGAGTTTCTGCTGCGTGTTCAAAACTTGTTGAAACGTTCTCCGCGCAAAGAAGGCATGAACCTGATGGGCCAGTTCGCTTTTGGTCCGAACAAAATCAATTTCGCGTCTTTCGAAGCGCATGGAAACAATCAGTCGTGGGCGCTTACCAAACGTGAAACAGAATTGCTGCGCTTACTGATTTCCAAAAAAGGTGAAGTTGTTTCCCGCGATGAAATCCTGGAGAAACTCTGGAGCGACGATGCGCAACCTACGGGCCGTGCGATTGACAATTACATTCTCAGCTTCCGGAAATATTTCGAGGAGAACCCGAAGGAGCCGAGGTATTTTCATTCGATACGGGGGGTGGGGTACCGGTTTACGGAGTAAGTGTTTTTATTTAACCACAGAGAGGCACGGAGTGTTTTTCACAGAGGTTCATTGAGTAACGTTTTTAACCACGGGTTTACTGTTGCTTATTATTTTACCACGGCGGCACGGCGCACACGGCGGAATCGCTTCGCGATTTGTAAGACTTAGTGTTTCTTAATGGTACGCGGATTGCACCTGCGGTGCGCGCAGAAAAAACGGATTTTCACGGATGATCGCTTCGCGATCGGGTTACTCAAGCGTTACTTAATAGGAACGCGGACCGCTCGCTGCGCTTGCGGCGCGGATTAAAAAGGATTTGCGCGGATTTTGATCGCTGCGCGATCTGGGTTACTCAAGTGCTACAATCGCGAAGCGATTCTTTGTGTTCTTTGCCTGCTAACCCAGTAACCTTTGCGTTTTCCTTTGCGGGCGGCGCCTGTCCTGAGTTTGTCGAAGGGCGCTTTGTGTCTATTCGAAATAACAATTCAATCGCATTGCGATTCCCTCTAATCCCTCTGCGCCTCCGCGCCTCTGCGGTAAATTTTCAGCAACGAAATCGCGTAGCGATTCAATCCGTGACGATCCGCTTAATCCGCCAGATCCGCGTTCCTATTAAGCAACACAATCGCGAAGCGATTCTTTGTGTTCTTTGCCTGCTAACCCAGTAACCTTTGCGTTTTCCTTTGCGAACGGCGCCTGTCCTGAGCTTGTTGAAGGACGGCTTTGCGTCTATTCGGAATAACAATTCAATCGCATTGCGATTCCCTCTAATCCCTCTGCGCCTCCGCGCCTCTGCGGTAAATTTTCAGCAACGAAATCGCGAAGCAATTCAAATCCGTAAAAATCCGTTTCGTCCGTGTACCATTCAGAAAATACTCTCTGGTTAATCTAATGCCCCCGATCCTGTTCAATCCGCTTCGCAATACTGTCCGCCTTCCTCATACTATCCGCACGCTGTTGTTTCATTTCCGCTTCGTGCTCGTCGCCATATTCTGAAACGAGCCAGGACACGACCAGCACTAACAACAGTCCAAAGAAAACTTTGCGGTAACGGTAGATCGGTGTACCGTAGAGCGGGTTGATCGTGCGTTTGTAATTGTGCATGACTTTCCCGAAATCGCGGTGCTCTGCAATTTTTTCCTCTTTAGGCGGACGTGGGTCGATATTGAATTTATAGCCGCTCATTGTTTCATGTAGAAGTTTTGTCCAATAGTTTTTTGAGTTTATCCAGTATGCGGTAGGTTCTCACTTTCGAATTGTTTTCGGTCATTCCGAGAATCTCAGCGATTTCAGCGAACGGACGTTTTTCGAAAAACCGAAGTTCGATGAGATACATTTCTTCTGGTGTAAGTGTGCTCAGTAATTTCATCACCAGCTGGTTGGTTTCTTCCGAATCTTTTTCACCGGCCTCTGCGATCATGTCTTTCAGGTTTGACTGGTCGAGACTGATCACACGCTGGCGCGATGTTTTCCGGTAGTGCATATTCACTTCATTCAACGCAATGCGGAACAACCAGGAAGAAAACGGCAATCCTTTAAACTCAAATTTCGGCAGCGCCATCATGGCTTTAAGAAATGCATCTGAAACAATATCGCCTGCAATGTCTTCGTCGCATTTCTTA